>UMJU01043105.1_pt1 | contig 26369 bp, 29 predicted proteins | sample 1966161 | NCBI WGS metagenome assembly UMJU01 (sample SAMEA4836156, study PRJEB28245) | human gut metagenome | biome: gut microbiome; material: fecal sample | place: Denmark | collected 2008 | reverse complement strand
ATTTTGTCATATTATTATCCCGAAAACACGCATATCTGCACCTACAGTGAGCCTTGGTTTGTGGCATTTGATAATATAGAATGCATAAATAAAAACGAACTTTCCAATAAAATTCCGCCCAACGATACCGTTTGGTTTGTAAAGAATGAATTAACTAAAACACCCGAATATATACAAAGTAATTTTGATTTAGAGTTGGTTGATTCATTCAAATGTGATTTTAATACCTTTAATGTATATTTGGCTAAAAAATAATATGTATTATATGTTCTTACCATCATACTTTTATAATGTTTTATTTTTTATTCTATATAGCAAACTGCTCTTTACCACCCTGTTCACGATAACGCTGTTCGGTTTCGATTAATCCGGCTTTTTTCAAATCTTTAATAGCTCTGCGGACGGTAGCAGGCGACAGCTTTATGTCGCCTGCTATTTTGTTTACTGAGGGCCAGCACTCGCCATTTTTGTTGGCTCGGTCGTGGAGATAGGTATAGACTGCTACGGCTCTGTGTGGTAAGTCCATTTGATAGAGAAAAGTTAATCTACTCATTGCTGTTATCCCCCTGTGGTGGTCGCTCGGTTCTGACGACTACTTTTCCCTGCTTATTTTTGTTCTGTTCAACGCTTGAATTTTCGAGTTCTTTTGTTGGCTCATCTTGCTGTGCTGATGTTGGTTCATCCGCATCAACAATATCTTCACACTCAGTCTGTTCTGCATTTGGCGAGGTTTTAAGATTTTCATTTTTCTTCTTTTTTTCACCGCTTGCTTCATCAAAATCCGAGTTGGTAACAGGCTGTTCAAAGTATTGAGAACAGTATGTCTGAATTATGTTATTGAACAACTCCGAACGGTTTGCATAGTGAACTTCACGATTGCCGTTTTCCATGACCTCATACTTTTCCTCAAATTCAATGTCCCATTCAAAGAACAGCTTAAGCTTAACTTTCATGGGATAAAAACCTGTTTTCATAACAACAAATGTGCCTTTTGGAAGTGATTTTAACTCATCGGGGGTCATCAAAGGTCTTTCTATCATCTGCAAGGATTGCGACGGATCGTTTTTGCTCCTGCTCACCGAGCCACTCATTACGGTACGACTTCCAAGTGCTTTTGATAACACTTCCGCACTTGTGCTGTTGGGAGCAAAGCCGCCGAAGATAGTCAGCTGTGTGTTGTCGATAATTACATCAGCACCCTCTTTGCCGTAGTTGCGTTCAAGCTGTGCAAAGGATTGAATGATTGGTACTATCTGCAACCGCCTTGAACGGGAGGCAGAGAACATCATCTCGGCTGAATCAATCTTTGGCAAGGTTCCAAATTCATCGCAGAAGAACACACAGCGGTTTTTCAGTACACCGCCGTTTTCATCTGCGACTGACAGTATTTCACGGTAAAGCTGTTGGATTATAAGCGAAACCATAAAGAATGTGTTAGGGTTTTCCTCCGGCATTACAATGAATATTGCACACTTTTCATTACAGAATTTCTCTGCGTCAATCTCCGTATCAAAGCATAAAAGCTGTTCTAACTCACTATCAAGAAAAGCATTCAGCCTAGAAAGTGCCGTACTCATAACACTTGACATACTCTGCTCGGCTGTGTTGAGAGACGCACCTGCAAACCATTTTGCCTTGTGGTCATCGGGAAGATAATCCATTAATAGCTGAAACTGATTTTTGCCTTTCTTGTTGGTCGGAGCAAGTAACTCCTGAATGATTTTGAATACCGAAACAATATGCCTTTCTTCGGATTCACAGAATTCTGAAACAAGCAGAATGGTCGCTGTTAAAAGTCCCTCTGCCGCATCATAAAAGTAAGCGTTCTGTCCAAATGAAGCCGAGTCCATACCGGAAAGAATAATCGTTTTTGAAATGATTTTTGCGTATTTTTCGGCTCTTGCCTTGTAAACAAGCTGTTCGGGCTCGGCTTTGTATAAGTCCATATACTTATTCACAAGATGCAGGAGATTGTTGCCGTGTGAGCGTGTAGGATTACGCAAGTCAATAATAGAAATTTTGTAGCCGTAGTACTTTTCCGCAATCGTTCCGTAGTTTCGAACAATGTCACCCTTTGTGTCGGTTGATAAAAATGACATACCCGTTGCACAGGCATATTCAATGCATGGATAAAGCCAAAATGCAGTCTTGCCGACACCTGCCGCACCAATCATCAGAGCGTGGACATCTCCTGTATCAACCAATGCGGTTGTTCCTTTCCTGCTGTTCTTACAGCCAACAACTATACCTTGCTCCTTTGGTCTGCTGTCTGGATTATTTCTCCACTCGTTAGGCTGAAAATCAATTCGTTTGTATGTTTTTTTGACTTCCTTTTTGGTCGCCCAACGAGCCGTGCCGTGCTGACCTTGACCGACTGTCTTATTCTTTATACGGTTGAGTGAATAGTAATTGCCGACCGTAGTAATTATTATGAACAAGGCAAACATTGAGCCTGCAACAACAATCAGAGTTATAACACTTGACGGCATATTTCATCAGTCCTTTCACCGTTTAAAATATCCTCATTCCAGTCTTTATGGATAGGAATGAGGATTTCGCTTTTGATATTCATTGAGTTTAATTTATCGGCTATCCGTTTGTTTGCTGTCTGTCCTGCCTCGTCATTGTCAAAGCAGAGAAACACATTTTTGATGTTTGGATTATCTTTAAGACATTGAAAAAGCACCCTATCCGAAACGGAGCAGGATGCCGCATAGCTATGTTCTTTCCAATTTTCCTTGTGCATTGAAATGTAGGAAAGCATATCAATCGGTGCTTCAAAGAGATAAATTTTATCGCTTGTGCCGTGCCAGTGAAAACTGAATTCGGGTTGACTTCCTGCAGCATTTCCTTTGTACGGATTGTTCGTCACAGTTCCTCGCTTGTGGGCGTGGCGAGGTTTACCGTTTGAATCGTAGCCGACAAAGGCAGCGTTGTGAAAATCCGCAGATTCATATATCATTCGGTTTCTGACAAATTCAAAGAGCACATCTTTATCAATTCCACGAGTCAACAGCAGATAAGAAAAAACTCTGCTCATCCTGTCATTCCTTGGTGGTAGTATAAATGGCTTTTGCTCTCGTTCTGTGGTCTGCAAATTTACTATTTGACCGCCACCGTTATTCAAAAGCATTTCCACCGCTTCGGCATAGTCCTTGTTATAAAATCTGCGGACAAAATCAACCGCATCACCGCCTTTCTGTTCGTACTGATGATACCAGAGGTGCCCTCTGATTGTAACCTTTTGCGAGCCGTCAAGCCATTCATATTCTGAACCTGATTTCTTGACTTTCTCGCCATGACTGATTAAAAAATCAGCAAGGTCTGTTCGCCTTGCCTGTTCTCGCTGTTCTTTTGTAAAATGAATGTAGGTTGATATTTTTATCACTTCCTTGAGTATAATATATTTTTTCTTTCTGCTGTAATATCTTAAAGTGGGTAGTTCTTCTCTTATCACTGTGACAGGTGGCACCTATCAGCGTTTGGGTGCAGTTATTTCTTGGTGGTAGGCTGATTTTTTGATAGACAATTTTATTTGTCTATGATATGATAATTGTAAAATAACAGATTGATAAATCTGAAGTTGCGAAGGTGGTTTTGTGATAAGTAAGTTGAGATACGGCAATACAAATACATTCTTTATTCAAGGAGAACGTGGTAGTTTGCTTATTGATACTGACTTTGCAGGAACATTGCCTGCATTTTATAAGGCAATTAAAGAACACAGCATTAAAATTAGTGATATTTCTTATGTTTTAGCAACACATTACCATCCTGACCATATTGGTTTAATAAGTGTTCTAATGAAGCAAGGAGTAAAACTACTTCTAATTGATACACAAAATTCGCATATTCATTTTGCAGAAGAGATTTTCAGAAAAGATAAACGATTAGATTATGAGCCTATCAATACTGATAATTCAATAATTATCAGTAGCAAAGATAGCCGAGAGTTTCTTGAAAATTTGGGCATTGAAGGAGAAATTATATCTACCCCAAGTCATAGTGAGGACAGCATAGCGTTGATTTTGGATAATGGAATTTGTTTTGTGGGAGATTTAGAACCTATCGAATATATTGATGCTTATGACGACAATGTTAAATTAAAAAATGATTGGAAACTTGTAATGAGTTACAATCCTAAAATTATTTACTACGCTCATGCAAATGAAAAAATATTGTGATAGACAAATTCCGGTTTATCAAACTTACATTTTCAACCCCTGTGCCTGTTTCTTATCATTAATCTTCTGCTGTAGCTTTTTATCCGTCCTTTGCGCTTTCTGTTTTTCTTCAAAGCGGAGTTGATTTTGGATTATGTTGCAAAGGTAACGCAGGAGATAAAGAGAAGAAACTGCAACGCTGTTGCGGTTGGTTTTAATTGAATAATGAGGATACAGAACACCTCTGTCTGAATCAAAGGTTGATTCGGAAGAGGTGTTTTCTTCATATTCAAGTTCATCTTCAGTGAGATTGAGTTTCAATGCTTCCTTGATTACAGCATTCTTAATTGACTTAAATTCCTTATTTTGGGCAAGCGGAATCCTGTCAGGCATTTCATCCGTGTAAGTGCGGATTGTATTTTCTTTTTGCTCATACCACAGGTCATATAATTTTTTAATCCTGTCATCACTTGCAAGTTCTTCAACAATAGAATCAACGATTGCTTTTACATCGGGTTTCAGATAACCGTAAACCTTTTTACCTTTCGTTTTTGAAAGCCTGTCGGCAAGCTCTAACAGCTTATGCTGAATTGACGCGCTGATATATATTTCAGAGTTAATCTTTGAAACCAAATCCTCTACTATGTCACGAGCCTCAGCACGGAGCCTATCTCTATGTTCGGTTTGCTTCTGATAAATACTTATCAAGTCCTGACGGAAGATTACCTTTGCAAGATTTGACTTGATATTTTCAATGCCCTTTTCCGTCAGGTACGCTTCGTTCGGTTTTGTAGAATATGCAATCATATGAATGTGAGGATGATGTCCCTCGTTATGAAATGCCGCATACCATCGGAAATTTTCGGGAGAGATTTTCATATTCTCCGCTATCATATTTCGCTGTGAACGAATTAGATTCATCCAAGCTTTTGCATTGTTGTAGCCCAGCCGTTCCGCATCTTCTCGCTTTAGAGAAATGATATGCGTCCACACATTACTCTTGCTTTCTGCAACCTCTTTCTGCACATCAGATAAAACTATCGGCACACCGCCATCGGTAAATAAGCCGTGTGAAGATATTTTCTCAACCCTCGGTCGCTGTGCAATGTAGCTTATATATTTTTCTCGGTCGCCGAATAGTTCAGCGTGAGCTTCGGCAATCCGCAAAATCAATTCATCTGCATTACCTCTGTTCGGCTTATCAAGATAATCCTGATACTCATACAAGTCCTTTGAGTCAGGATAATCTATCAATAATTTATTGATAATCTTTTTCTGAACCGAAGTCGCTTCCATAAACTTTTGTGTGCTGTCAGCCTTTTCAACTCCGTCACGAGTCGCAATGTAGGAAACATAATTTCCAATATGAGTTTTGGAATTCGGCTTGATGTAGGGCGATTTCATAATAATTCTCGGCATAGCTTACCCTTTCTGAAACCTTACAGCATCATCAAACTTATATTTACCGCTGTTTCGTTTGACCTCATCAACACATATTTTTCTTAAATCTCTCAGCTGACCTTCCGTAATATCATTGGTCGCCGCAACAACATGCATCAGCATGGCAAGTTCCACACCTTGCTTGAAGAGAACTCTTGCGAGCCTGTCCTCAGTATCAAGAATTTTTGAACTGATGACAGATTCAAGTGCAGGAGTAAGCACACGACTTACATTTTTTGAGTTTAGCCACGCAATGTAAAATTCTATTGCATCGGATATGAATTCACTTCGTGATGTTGCATTGGTTATTGAGATTGCATTATCACAGGTATTAAGCAAATCCTGATTGATATACAGTCCTATTCTCTTTGAATCGTTGTCCATTTTTCACCTTTCCTTTCAGTAACACTTCGGGTATTCAGAGAAAACCTCATCAAAACGGCAAAATCGGGCAGTTCGGAATACAAGCGGTAACACAATCCGAAAAATGTAACACCTTTGAAAATCCCCGAACGGCGTTGCCGGTCGGTGTGTTTCGGCGAATCCGTGCTTGCACGGAATACGCCTTTATCCTGCTTAAAATTCCACCCTTGAAAAACTGCCCGAATTGCCGTAACTCTGATTTTTCACACCTTGCCACAAATCGCCCTGTTCCGATTTTTCTTTGAATTCGGATACTTTCCCGACTTCTTCTTTAAAAGCCGACACAGGGCGAATGTGGCGAGAACACCACCGCTATTCTGCTTTTATTGACTTGCCGTTTATTACTTCAAAATTACACTCTGTATATGACAGTCCGTACTCCTTAACCTCACGATTCAGAATATCGAACATTGATTGTTCAATACTTCGAGGGGATAACTTGATTTCATCACTTAATGTGTCATAGCAAATCCATTCTTCGCTGTCGGGTGTATCCTTTACAAGAATATCAAAGCCGAGGAGCATCTTATCGGGAGTAGGAAATACAACAGCGTTGATTTTTACACAGCCGACTGTAAGTGAAGCAAATAGAGTGTCGTGCTTGTCCTTTGGATTTTCGGAAAGTAATTTCTTAACCTCGTTCACTGGCAAATACATTTTGAAAATATATTTATCGCCGAGATGCTTTTTCAATTTCTTTCTCTCGTTCATAAACTCATGCCACCTATTCCCATATCTTCATCTTCATCAGGTGAATCAAACAGATTGTTCTGTTCAAGGTTATCGTAGAATTTCTCTGCACTGTCATTTACGGCTTCGTTTAAAACATTCAAGTCAAAACCGCAGTCCTTGTACCCCTGCAATACAGTATCATAATAGCTTGCGCCGGGCAATCCGAAATTCTGCTTAAGATTCATAATGTAAACCATCGCTGTCGTTTCCGATCCATTACTCATCCGAACAGGCAAGTCCTGCTTGAAGTAGTGAGAGGGATAGCCCTCGTAGCGGTCAAGCAGTTTTTCATCTCTCGGCTGAAGCTCCCACAGTGCAACGGGAACGGACTTACCGACGCAAGGTGCGATTGTCGCATAGGAACAGTGAGGCATACCCTTGAATTGTAATTCGTAATTTTCGACTACACCCTTTCCGACATGCTTTGCTGTTGGACAACGGTATTTCATCTGTTTAAGATTGAGATTACTGCCATAGGCAATGTATAATTTTTTACTCATAATAGATTTCTCTCCTTACATACTCATAACAAAACCCGAATCCTCATTCTGCTCAGTTGCAGTTTCAGATTCGGGTTCGTTGATATTTATATTTTCGTTTGTATTCTGAACTGTATCGTTCAACTGTGCGGCTCGTTTTTGAGCAAGTCTTTCCTTTTGCTTTTCAGCCTGTGCAGGATCCTTCCACGCAATGTTGCCCTCAAGATTTTTCAGCAGATGATGACGAGCTGTTTTGAATTCGTCACCTATCAAACCCAATCTTAAAAGCCAAGTTCTGAAAGTGTACTTTTCATTATCCGACTGAGTTTTAGCGTGTCTTGCAGACTTCTGTATCAATGCCTGATGGCTGATTGCAAGGCACAGCTGAATCGCTGACTTTACTTCTCCTGCGTGTAAAGTGGAATTGAATAGACGAAATTCAATCGTACCCTTGTAGAACACGCTGTGAAGATTCAGTGCGTGGTAGCGAGTATCATCATAATGTCGGTAACTGTAGTCCTCTCCGTCATACCACATTGATTTTATCTGCTCCATTGACATAGGCGGACGGTTATTGATTTCATCAAGAAAGCGAGTGTCCATCTTCTGACAGTAATGCTCACGGGAAACATTTACTTTCAATGCTTTGTATAGCAAGTCCTCTTTCGCCGCCATAATGTTTACGATATTGCGAAGTGTTTTCGGGGTATGCCTTGACGCATCTATGTGACAATGCAGACCGCAGCTTGAGTTGACTCTCGCTCCTGCACCACGAAGCTTTCTGACTAACTCCTGAATGGTTTCTATATCGTCATAGTTGCAAATCGGAGTGACAAATTCAACCGAGTACATTGTGCTTGCATTTGCTCCCGAACGATTTTCGCAACGAACGCTTGCGTCACGCATAATCTTCCACATCCTGCCATCATTATCACGAACAGAATAAGCATCATAACAACCGCCGACATGAGTTGCGTCTGTATGAAAATAACCGGCAATCACTTTCGCCGCAGTACTGCGAGTGATGCCGGTCATTTCTATTTCTATGCCAAAATTTTGCGACCTCAAGTCTTTTCCTCACTTTCAATCTTTGGTTTTTTAGGCTTTGGTGGTTTCACCTGTGAACCTTTCATATCAATGAACTCCCTGACATTTGCAGGGACATATTTTGCGTACAGAGCGTCCACAGATTTTTCAAGTTCTTCCTTGAAATCCAAATCACGCTGTGACATATACAGCCTGATTGCATTCAGCTTTTCATCATCGTACATTATGTTTACGCTTGTTTTCTTCATTTTGATTTTACCTCCACATATTTGATATTTAATTAATTATTTGTAGGCAAAGAAAGTACGACTTATATAACAGCTCATACTCTAACACTTTCTTCCTTATTAGCTATTAGAAAACCACTTTGATTCAAATTATTTTTTATTTAACAATATCATTTTCATTCCTATTAGTAATTTTAGCAGTTTCTTTAATTCATTGCTGAGTTTTGCGTGCTTTTCGTTAGAAACAACATTAACATAATGAAGTTTGAAATATATTTTATTATTACTTTACAAAAAGTAATACAAGAGTTATAATAATTATCACAATTTAGTAATTTCAAATGAATATAATCAAAAATCTCAAGTAACAAGTAATTTTATATTGAAATATATAATAGGAGCATACAAATGAAATACAAAATCTTATCAGCAATAATATCCATCGTACTTATGATTTTGCTTGTAGGCTGTCAGCAGAACAATACAATTATTAAGCCTGATATAGAAACAAAAACTGTGACGGAAAACAGCGAAGGTGATTATATAACTTTTTCACTTGATATTCCTTCAAACTGGAAATTATATGCTCAGAATTATACATCTATTGCTTGTTTTAGTCCTGATGCAAACAAAACAAATGCCAGCGAAAATATTTCTCCCTACAAATTAAGTATAGATAACTATATCATTCCATCACTAATGCCAATAGATGACAAATATAAACAAGCTTATAAAGATTTATTTAGTGGCAAATATGATGGTATTAAAGATTTAATTTGCGATAACATTGAATATATAAATATAGGGAAGGTAATAGACAGTTTCCCGGACGTTACTTTTGAAACTCCTGAAAGCATTATGGATTACTTTAATATACTTGTTGACGGTATAAGTACACCGGATGTTACAATGCCAGAGTCATGGAATGATAAAAAATGGGCAACTGATTTTACTTTCAGTGAATATAACGGTAAGAACGGAAAGATTATTGCGGTAGAATATTCCTATGTAATTATAGATAAAACCTACAAAGCTATTAATTGCTACCGTGATGACGACTTTTCCGTATGCGGAGCTTTTGATGACGATGCAGATCTTTCTTCGGGCGATTTAGCACTATGGGTTGCCGATAATATGGAAATTACCAAACACTATAAAATTGAAGATAATATGATAAAGCAAGAGGGAGTAGATTATTAAATTTTATGTTTTTAAAATCTATATATTGTAATTACAGCCGAAGTATTTTCTACTTCGGCTGTTGTGAATATATTTATGCTTTTACAAATTCAAAAAATGCTGCTTTATCTTGAGGTAATTCACTTATCGGATTAATCATAGGTGTTATATTAAGCCTGCCGTACTGATTTCCGCTCCCTTGATTGACTGCATCATCTTTTGGAACTCGTCATACTTTATCTCCGTTCCGAATTTCTGATTGACGGTTTTTATCAAATCCTCATCAGACTGATTTTTCTTGAAACAGGAAACGAAGTTCTTTACAAAGTCCTCATCCTCTGATTTATCGGACAGAGAAAACAGATAGATAACCTCTGCCTGTGTGTTATAGTCGGACAACTTTTTATTTTTCAGTTGATTTTCAACCTCTGTCATTGTGTCGTTAATAAGCTGTAGATTTTCCATCTGCTCTGCTGAGATATTTTCTTGTATGGACTGGCTAAGCTTGTCTGTATCAATATCCATACTGCCGTTAAAAACGGACACCACAGCAACAATCGGCATAACCACAATTATGATTATGCCGATTATTATACCGCCTATTGTTTTCATTATCTTTTTATCCGTCAGCAGAGCAACTGCTATTTTCTTCAGTGCCGCGCCTATGGTAGCACTCATTGAATCACCTCCGCAAATAAAAATCCGATTGACTTTCATTTAAGAAAAACAATCGGATTATAATATTTTTTAATTGTAAAAATAATCTTAAACAGGATATTGACTATCTCACTTATAAAGACAGTTTTCTACATAAATCATCATTCTGTTATTCTGGTAAGCATATTCAATAAATGCTATCAATGGCACTAATCCAACAAACCATGGTTTACTGACAACAAATGGCAATACAAAAGCGACAATTAGAATTAACAATAAAACAACAAAAAGTGATATATGCTCCTTACGCCATTTCTTTTTGAAATATGCTTTTCTTTCCTCAAACGAGAATGCACTTTCTTTTGAAACAGCAATTATGTTTTCATCTGCATTTTTCCGAAACTCTTCGTCTGACATCTTTTGTCCAGCCAACAATTCATTTATGCTAACATTAAATTCCTTTGCAAGTAGTTGGAGCATTTCAATGTCTGGCATATAGTTACCATTTTCCCAGCGAGATATTGTTTTGTTTGTTACACCAATTTTCTCTCCGAGCTTCTCTTGAGTTAGTCCGCTCTGCCGACGAAGCGTAGCAATAAATTTACCGATTTTTATTTGATCCATGACGTTCACCTCCGAAAATATGGTACATCAACGGTTATGAGAATTCTTTCCCACAAACAGAGAATGTGTCAAATATCAATTTATTAACCTGTTATTTTGTAATTATCATACCACAATTTTAAAATTCTGTCTATTCAAAATTTTATCTTCCACCTGCACTTCCGAAAATTTCGGCTTTGTATTCAGGAGCCTGAACAAGAAGCAGATACCTTTCGTTTCCGCAACGGTAAAGGCAAGTGCCACGCTCACCGAATTTTATTAAATCGTATTCGTTCGCTTCAACCATCAGTGCATCCTGAAAATCTTTAGGATTGATATTACCGGGGAAGAATAAGAAGTGATGAGTCGGGATTGAGAACAAGGGTTTTGTGTATTCCTTAACGCTCGGAATCAAAAAATCGTCTATGTTCTGACTGGCTAAAATCACGGCTGAATCCTTTTTGCGGACACGCTTCATTGCGTTGCGGATATACTCAATAGCTGTGAGGTTAGACAAAAATAAATAAAGCTCGTCTATTGATGCAACGGTGTTTCCCTCGCCTAACAACTTGTTAGACATATAGGAAAGGATATTAAACAACATTGCGTCTTTGAGTCTTTTGTTAGTGTCGAGCAAACTCTTAACCCCGAAGCACAAGAATTTGTCATTAGTAATGTTTGTGTGACCGTTGAAATACTTTGATTCTGAACCTACACACATACTGTGAATACCCAGACAAACCTCCTGCAGGATTTCTTCGGTGTAGAGATATTTCCGCTTGTGGTCGTAGGTCATATATTCTTCTTCGCACAAATCATAGAAATCGCTCATCACAGGAAAGTCCGTAGGCTTTTTTGTGCTGTAATCTGTCGTGTCTGTAATGCCGAATCGTGCGTACAGCTTCATAAGCCGAATTTCAATTGTATCAAGCTGTGCGTCCGTGAAATCCTTGTAGGTTCTGAAAAAGTCTTTCAAGAACGCAATGTGCTGTGAAAGTCGAGTAACACGCTTGAACGGTTCGGGAGCTTTGGAGTCAATTTCTTCATTTGCATTACCCCAATCCTTTGGTTCAAGAGGATTGATTTTGTATTTACCAGACATAAAATCAATGTAGCAACCGCCGAGGGCATTTGTCAGATCCTCATACTCCGCTTCGGGGTCAAGGCATAAGATTTTCTTTCCACTTTCACGAATATTTGTAAGGATGAGTTTCAATAAATACGATTTACCCTGACCACTGTTTCCGAGGATAAGGATATTTGATGTGGTTTTGTCCTCTGTTCTGCGGTCAAAATCAACAAGGATATTTGTGCCGTATTTATCTCGCCCAATGTACAAGCCATTAGGATCTGTCTTACCGCTAAAATTAAAAGGAAAAAGATTTGCAACTGAAGAAGCAGGCAACACTCTTTCATATAGACTTCCGAACTGATTACAGCCGATAGGGTTCACCGACAAGAAGCCTTCTTTCTGCCTTAGCGTTAATCTATCCACTTCAATCTTGGAGCGTGTCAGCTCCATTGCAATATCGGTCTGTAACTCCTTCAATTTCTGCTTGTTTTTGGCTTTAAGCTCTATGAACACAGAGCAATGCAATAACGGTTCTTTGTTCTTTCGTAAGTTCGCCATAAGGGTAACAACATCCTGCAAGTTGCCCTGTGCTTCAATGGTTTCATTTACATCGTTACCGCTTGATTTGAGCTTGTTTTTGCGTGTGGCATTCTGAATAATTTTTCTCTGTTCCACACTTTCAACAAGTCTGTGGTATATGCGAAGCATTACGCCGTTTCTGTCTGCAAGCTGTGAGAGTATTGCTTGTTCTTTCGTACTCGGCGGATATTCACGAACCGCCCATACACTGCGGTACGAGTCGCCGACAATGTAATAATCGGTGAAAAATTTTATTGTTGACGGCAGAATCATATCAAAGAAATTCTTTGTGTAGATTTCTTCTGCCTGTTCGGGTGTGAGCACCTTTGGTTTCCTATTGAATAACTTCATTTTCTAACCCCCTTAATTTCGTACTGCTAACACAAGTATACGGTCATCCTGATTATAGCCATAACAGGTTGAAAGTGTTAAAATCTGCTGACCGTAAACAAGTGTAATTCCTGTGCTATACAGAGATTTTGTTTTTGAATAACTGATCCATTTTTCATAGGTTTTGTCCAAATCTGTTGTTATAAATCTGTACCAATCATCATCGGACTTTACTTTTATAACAGAAAAGACGGAGTAAGCAAATACCCCGTCTTTCGTTTCAAGCACAACTGTAGGATGTTCCGAGAAGTAAGAATAATCGGTATAGTTGCAAAGGTCTGCAAACATTGTGCCGTTGTTCATATGATGACCGTATATGACTAAATTTGTACTGTCGGCAGAACATCTGCTGTCCAGAAACGGTGTACCGCTGAAGCTGTACTCGCCGTAAAAGTTTTTGTTCAGATATTTCTGCGGATTACTCGGTGTGTGCATAACAGGGTAATTGATGTTTGTGTCTGCTATGCTTATCCAGCCGAAGCATTCGGAATTCATTGAAATGAGTTCTGATATTAAATGAGGTTCGTAATATGTCGTGAAATACATAGACGATTCGTCTTGAACATCATTATCACAATCACTGACTTTTAATAAATTTGGATTTATGAATTGTTCTTTTTCAGTATCATTACCTGTCGATTCCTCAGTAACAATTTCTGCAAGGTTTTTAAAACTTTCATTCTCTTTGTACTCTGTAAACACCTGCGAAAATATTGAAACCAGGCAGGCAATTATAACAACAGAAAATACGCCTATCACAATTCCTATTTTGATTTTTTCTTTATGTTTCTTCATAGATATGCTCCTTTTCATAATACTTTTCGCCGTCATAGTCGGGCATCAAATCACCGTTCATACTTGCGTCAAAATATATTGCAAGAAAACGCTTGATGTCGGCTTTCTTCATTCTGGTTACTTCAAAGCCTTGGTCTGAAATAATCTTCTCAACCCTGTTTGCTTTCTGCAAAACATTTTCGGATTTTGAAGATTTACACCTTGCTATGAACAGAAACTGCCTTGCGGTTGAGGTTTCGGTCTGAATGCTGTCGAGAAAATCCAGATCCTTATTCAATTTTTTTCTGACTTTTTCATTCTGTTCAGCTTCAATTCTGCCTTTGATATAGCTTTTGTTTGTATCGAAGCACTCGCAGGAATCGGTACAGGTGATCTCAATATCCGGCACAGCAGAAAGCACCATCATCAGGTGGCGCACCTTGATTTCGATATTCGTGTGGGAAAGCACAGAAATATTTGTAGGCTGAACCATATAAAAATCAGTTCTTCCTTGCCGACCTTCAAACCGTTTTTCGTAAAGGTTTTTATGCCCATCAAATCCTGAACGGACTTGCCTTTGTGCTTTGTTTCCTTCTGATTGTTCTTCATTTATTTGCCCCTTTCTGCCCAGAAATATATCTGTTGAGTTGATATAAAATACTTTACGGCATAGCGTATGAAATCAAGAATTGTTGTATCTTCCAGTCTTATTGACAAAAAGCCGAAACAGAGAGTTACCGCAAGAGGTACTATTATTCTCGTCTGTGCAAGTATCAGTATTGATAACAAAAGCGTTATGCTCATAATTGCAAAATCCCGTAAGCTCCACAGCCATAGATTGGCTGTGGCTTTTAGATTTTGCGGATATAAATAAGTGGTCATAATCTTTAAATTCCTTTCGTCTTAAATCGGAGCAAAGTTCTAACAAGCTTGTTTGATTAGAACTTTGCGATAGATTGCAACTTGTGCCAAGGAGCATTGCTCCTCTGCTTTTTAGCGGAAATTTTACGCTAAAAAGCAGTAATGTTCTACGCAACATAAGTGGAGTAGAACATTGGCACTAAGTTATTTAGCCGCCCTTGCAACACTTCTCGTCAGATTAACAGCAGTTGTTGTTGCGTGAACAATGCTTGTCATATTCACTTTAACTGATGAATCCAGTCCGAACTGCTGTGCAATTCTAGGAACTTCGTTTGATGCAAGCATTATTCCAAGTCCTAAAAGCATATTGCCGGGGAAGGTTAGCAACCCGAGGAACAGCAGAGTTGTCTGCATAAATGCCGTAAGGCACAGTGCCGCTATCTGTTTCATCCACTGATTAAAGCCGTCCTGATATCCTCTCGGAACGCTGAACATATACAACGCACCTACCGCCATTTGTATGAGCAGAATTCCTCCACGCTTGATGTTCGCAAAAAAGATTTTTATTACGCAGTAGGCAAAAGCAATCATACATAACAGATTCAATAATCCGAATGTTGTCTGGTTTGCAACTGCAAAACTGCCCTCTAAAACACTTGTGCTTTGTCCTGCTAAATCAATGCTTTGCTGTCCTGCCATTATGGAGGACAAATCCTTTGAGAATGTGTTTTGCAGGCTGATGCAAAATTTATACAGTTCCACAGGCACAACGCCGAACAGCGAACAGGCAAAGAAACCTTTTAAGACATTAATTGCAGTTGTCTTTATGTTCGCTCTGCCGTTCTGATATTCTATTGCAACATCAAATACGGCGACGACCGTGCCTGCGACGAACAATGCCCAGCCAAACAGCGTAAACAGGTTTATTGTCGCCTGCACCCAAGTGAGGTCGAACACATCTGCTCCCATATTTCCCATCATTGTGAAGAAGTCGGCAACAGCGTTGTAAATCGTTTCATAAAGCCACTGAAGCATTGTGTTCCATATAGCATTTGAGATTTGCTCACCGAGGTAATCGAACACACCTCCTATGGCACTTCCGATTCCGCCGATGAAATCTCCTAACCAGTCAAAAATATAAATCACCTCCACAAAAGGCTGTTATGACTTAACACAACAGCCTTATTTTTATTGTTATCAGAGTATCGTCCAAATGTACAGTGGTGCTGTCAGCGAGAACACAAGACAGCCGAAAAGAATTGCCGGCGCGGTGAATTCAAACTGTCCGTGCTTGCGGTAATCGAGATAAGCAGTAGCAAGTTTAACAAAGAAAAGTATGGCAAGAATCATATCTACCGCAGGAAAGACAACATTGTTTACAACATTTTTAATCTGTGTTTGTGCCGAGTTCCATGTGCTTTCAATGGCTGATGATACATCGCCTGCGGCAAAGACTGTTACCGCCGATATTCCGAGCATTAACAGTATTACTGATATTCCTGCCAACCACTTCAACAACTTAATTTTTCTTGATTTTATCATTTTTTACCTCCGATTTTCTTAGATCATTCTCCGATATATATCTGACTTCGATGTTCAGTTTTTCTGCAAAGCGAATTTCTGTTTTCATACCCTCGGTTAATTCATCACCGAAAACCCAGACCGCATCACACACCCAAAGCATAGAAAGTCCCGCAAGCATACCAAGGTTTCTTTCTTCTTTGTTGCTGTCATCTAAAATCAGCGCATAAAAATGCGGTATGAACGGAGCCATACCGCACTCTAACGCATATCGGGCATATCGTTTTGCGTTTTCAATATTTGCAGATACATTACCGCCCAAAGGCGAACAGATATATGTCCTGTGCATTATTCATCATCCTCATCTTTCTTCTTGAGTTTGATGATAACCACAGAAACAAGACCGCCAAGCGCAACTGCACCTAAACCAATCCAAAAACCGATATTTGAATTGTCTCCTGTCTGCGGTTTTTCAGGTTCAGGCTGCGGATGAATAGTTACAGTCTGATCCTTGTCATCAATGTCAGCGTGAACAGCAATTTCCGTTTCATCACGGTAGAGAGTTTCAAACACAACAATTTCTGTTTCTTTGGTAATTACAGAACCGTCAAAGGTAAAGGATACTGTTACTTCGCCGTCTGCTGTTTCGGGTGTGAATGTTACTTCGGAACAAACTTCTTTGCCGTCAACAAGGAATTGCTTACCCGTGGATTTATCCATAAGGATGCCTTTGATTGTGTATTCTTTTCCTGCTGTGAGATGTTTGTAGGAAACAACATCGTCAATGGTAATATCACCGTTAGCTGTGAATTTCTTTTTGCCTTCAATACTTGCCTTTGTTCCGATTTTCGGAAGTTTAACAGTTACGGTCTGACTTTCGTCATCAATTTCAGCGTGGACTGCAAGCTCTTTATTCTCACTGTAAAGGCTTTCAAAAACGACTATGTCAGTATCTTTCTTGATATATCTTGCGTCAAATTCAAAGGAAACAATAACATCTCCTGTTGGTTCATCAGGTGTAAATGTGGTTTCTGAACGGATTTCTTTTTCATCAATTAAAAGTGGTTCGCCTGTTGCCTTATCCATAAGAACACCCTTAACCGTGTACTCCTTGCCGGGTACAAGATGCTTGTACTCTACAACATCTTCAAGTGTGAACACTTCTGTTGCTCCGACTTCCTTTTTGCCGTCAACGGTTGCTGTGGTTTTTAACTCAGGAATTTTATCGTTCTCAACTGTGATTTCGATAATTTCCTTGTTATCAAAAATTGTTACGGCATAGTTTTCTTCATTAGGGAGATAACCCTCAGCAGGCTTTAACTCACGGACAATATATTCACCGTAGGGAACATTGGTAAATTCAAAAATACCGCCCTCGTTTGATTCAGATGTTAAAATTGCAGTTTCTTCTGTAAACTCTGTTTCATCAGTGCTAAATAAGCCGAACAATGCGCCTGCGATATTTTCGCCTGTTTCACGATCAATCTTCAAGCCTTTGATTGTGCCATAGATGATTTCATTTTCAATCGGTTCACCGTCATTTACAGAAATATGAACAGTTGCTGTATCCTGTCCTGCGTATTCAAACACAACAGGGTATTTTTTCTCAGATAGGATATAGTGATTGTCCGTGCTGATTTCCTTAACATAGTAACTGCCGATTGGAAGGTCGGTGGTGAAGGTTGCCTTGCCTTTTTCATCACAGGTGATAATTTCAAGAAGTCCGTCCTTTGGAATGACAGATCCGTTTGCGGCTTTCAAATCTTCATCAGCGTAAAGTCCGAATGAAACATTGAGGATTTCGTCATTACTGCCAATGTTGAATTTCTCGTTCTGTTCAAGCACTTTGGTAAGGTCGATTTCAACCTTTTGTCTGTCGTTTGTAAATGATGTTGAGGTGTTAGTCACCTTTTCATTCTGTCCGGCATAGGTGAGCGCAATATGATTTACAGTCCTGTTCAGAACAAATCCGTTAGGAGCAGTTTTTTCTACAACACGGTATTTGCCGAGGTAAAGCTGTTTGCTTGTTGCTGTGCCTTTTTCACCTGTGGTAATGGCGTCAACAAGAGTATCTTTTGTATATCGAACTGTTCCGTCAGGCGTTGTAATATCCTCATCAGCATAGATTTCAAACACTGCACCCGCCAAACCGCTTACAGAATATTCAGGCTGATATATGGTCGGAAGTGTAACATCATTTCCGTTTTCATCAGTATATCCGCCGCCGACTGCAGTTACATTCGAGAAAATCTCGCCTGTTTTTTCTACGGTAATTGTGCCTTTCTGCGGAGTATTTTTCTTCTCGGTTTTTACAATTGTAACGCCGTTTTCTTCACTTGTGTTTTCTGCTGTAATGTCAAAATATACAGGTGTGCTGTCAAGGATATATCCGTAAGGAGCCTGCACCTCAACGACTGAATAGCCTTTGCTGTAGGGCAGAGATTCGGGTGTAATTAGATAAACCTCGCTGTTCGTGTAGAATGTGTCAATAGTTGTAACCTCGGGATAGGTGTAGGTCATAGTCACGAGCTTTCCGTCAAGATTATAAATCTGAAAGCCTGCACCTGCATACGGAATCTGTTTGCCTGTTTCGCTGTCAACCTTTACTATCTTTACATAGCTTTCAAGGCTTGCGTTATTGATGAGGTATTTGTAAGTCTTATTATTTTCAGAAATAAACACATCAAAATCAGCAATGAACTCTGTACCGTTCCAGCCTTTGGTCTGATGAACAGTGTATGTGCCGTAAGGCAAATCCTTTGTTTCCGCAAAGCCGTATTCATCACATACAAGAGTATCTCTTTCAGTTTCCTTTGCCTTGTTGTAACTACCTGCCGATTTCAGATACACCTGAAATTCTGCACCTTTTTCGGGAGTTTCAATTTTTGTACTGCCGTCATCGGTGTGCTTGATAATTGCAATTTTTCCTTTCAGTATATCTTCGGTAACACCCATTGAAACGCTGTTGTTTTCAAGCGTATATTTTTTCGCCTCTGCACCGATATGATATTCGGTTTCGTCAAGCAGATAACCCTCGCTCGGGTCAATTTCTTTTAAAGTCCAGTTGTCACCGCAAATATAATAAGATGTGGTAAAACTGCCGTTTTTATCGGTGGTGTACTTGTCAACCAGTTTGCCGTTATTGTAGATTCCGTAAACTGCTCCTGCAAGTGTTGCATCACCCTGTGCAGACTTTGTTTCAGCGTCTGTTTTTGTAACAGTCAGCTTCCACTTTTTAAGAACATTACTGAAAGAAACAGTTGCCGTTTTCCCACTTTCAACATTTACGGTCTTTGATTTTTGTTCGGCATACTCTGTCGGAGTATGCTCAGTAACCGTGTATTTTCCGGGTACAAGGTCGGTTAATTCAAATTCGCCCTTTGAATTGGTTTTTGCAGTTTTGCTGTAACCATCGCCTTTGACAGTAAACTCAATATTTGCAACATTGCCGTCCTCTGCGGTTTTAACAAGCTTGAGATTGCCCGAGCTTGTCTTGACCTTGAAATATGCTCTTATCGGGTCAGCGTCATTTTCAACTCCTGTGATTACATCCTGAAGGCTTGCGTCACCATATGGAACAAGAGTTGTATTTCCTACGCTTGGCATTGACTTTGCAGAGTTGAATGTTACTGCATCGTTGACTGGCGAAGTTGAAGTCAAGGTCAGCTTGTTGCCTGATACAGATGCGCTCACACCGCCTGTTGTCTTGAAACTGAAACTGGAAAGAATATTGTTGCTGTCGGTAAGAGTTAATGTGTACTTTCCGTCCGAGTATTTCATCTCATAGGTTTCAGCCTTTGAGGCGATTGCAGATGCAAAGCTTGGAACAATTGAGTAATTGGCAAGGCTTTTTGAGATAGCATTGTAAACCGACTTGACTCCGGGGTTTGCGCCGCCTGCACAAATGCCGTCAATGAACTTTGTATTCGTACACTTGTAACCGTCAGCAGTACTTCTGCAACCTGAAACAAACTCCCATACAATCAGCTGTGTTGCTACCCATTTCTGATCCTCTGTTCCGCTTAAGCTTTTTTCCGAACCGGGTTTGCCGTAAAGCAGAGCAATGTTGATTGCTTTCTGCTTTGCCGAGCCTAAATTCTTCCAAACGGTTGAGGCACTTTCTGTCAGCGTATTGCCTGAGTAGAGTGTATGACCGGGTTCAATGCAATAGGCTTCTTTGCCGTCTGCAAAAATCTTGCACAGCTCTTCGCCCACTGTACCTACAGTATAACCGTCGCTGACTGTGGTCTGCTGGAATTTGATTGTGTTCCCAGTGCTGTCATAACAGTAATCAAAGGTGATTGTAACCTTATCACCGCTTGCCGCACTTACGGGGAGTGAGAACATTGTTCCGAATATTACGGCAACCGCAAGTAAAAGTGCCGTTATTCTTGTAAGTTTTTTATTTTTGATTAAGTTCGTCATTTTAAAAATCCTTTCATAAAAAATATGGGCCAAGATTTTGCCCTTGCCCCGATTGATGTCTTATTCTGTTTTAAATACAATCATAATTTCATCGCCTGCCCTTCATTGAAATCTTCATCTATATCATCGGACTGCTCACTGCCGTCCGTTATATTTACATACTCGCCGATAATGTTCAGCGCTTCGCAGTAACTGCCAGAACTCGTAACACGACTACACATTTCTTTTGCCTCGTCAGCCATACCGTTTTGTTTGAGAATGTGACTTGCAATTCCTAACAGATTGAATATATTGCCATCCTGACCTATCAACGCACAGTCAGGTTTGACCTTTTCTGCTTTGATTTGCTCATCGGTAATAAATCCACCGAGCTTGTTTTCCACATAGTCGGAAAGCCAAGTTCCGGCAAATGCTGTGTATGACTGTAATCTCCACATTGCAAGCTTGCCGATATCAAGGTGGACATCTTCAAAGGGATAGAGAATACAGGTTACGCCGTCACTCTTGAGCACAGAAACATTCTCAAACTTTGTATTGTCAAGAAGTATTCCCTTGTCTGTGAGCATTTTATTGATGCCGTCCACCCATTCCTGTGTTTCACCGCCGCATCCCTGCAAGATGAGTCCTTCCTTGCCGTTCATACGGCGGAGATCCGAGAGTGTAATATTATTGATTTTCATTGTCATTTTCCTTTCATAAAAATAAGCACCCACAATGAAGTGAGTGCCTTGCTTAATCGTATGCTCAACAGTAGACTACATATATTTTGTTGTTTTCTGCAATTACATTGAATGATAAGTCTCTCGGAGCTATGCCACTGCTTTGGAAGTAGTAGGCTACATACTCAACATCACCATAGCAATCTGCTGTCAGGCTTTGCGTATCATCATAATATGATGCGTTTGTGGGCGAGAACCAGCTTGCGTTGCCTGTGTTCAGTGAGGAATCGTATTTCATTCCAAGCTGCTGACCGTAGGCTATGCAGGCACTCACCGCATACTGAACATCAACCGTTTTTGCTTTGGTAGGCGGTCGTGTCGGCTTTGGTGTAGGTTCCTGCGTTGGCTTTTCTGTAGGCTTCTGCACAGGCTTTTGAGTAGGAGTTTCGGTTTCTTTTTTAGCAGTCGATTCTGATTCAGACTGATTACTATTCACTGTATTCTTGCTGTTGTTCCGAACCTTGGATTGTGTTTCCTGAATTGAATCCGTTGCCGAAGCAACCACCGAATTTTGCCCACTGTCGGCTTTTTCTTTGGTTTTGGTATTCTCTTCCGAAAGCTCTGTTTCTTTTGAAACTGTGGCTTTTTTTGGGGTTGTGGTTTCAGTCGCTTTTTCTGTTGTTGCCGTTGCAGAAGATTCCGTATATACAGAAACACCCGCGGAAGTTGAAACCGTGGGTGATAAAGAACTGTTATACATTTTTTCTTCTGCCGTACAAGCTGTGAATGTTCCTGTTGCTAAAATCAATGTCAGCATTATTGCGATTTTCTTTTTCATACTATCGCCGTCCTTTCAAGCACTAAGTATATCCAAAGAATTTCAAATGTCCAGAGATTTTTGAATACCAACTGATAATCACTTCTTTTTGGCAGACGCAAACGGTAAACTAACATTCTGTTTTTCCACCCACTTCAAAGAAAGATGAACAAGTGCATCTCTCTGTTCTTCCTCGGATAGGCTGTCGAGGAAATCTTCAAGGGTGAAATTTTCCTCGAATTCTTCAGCAAATTCATTACAGTTATCGCAGATTTTTTCTCTCCTGACAACAACCGAGCCATCATCCTGCTGTGTGAATGATAAAACATCGTTGTATTTGAAACCGATACGCTGACGGATTTCATAGGGAATAGTAATTCTACCTCTTTTGCCAAGGACTCTATACATTTTAAGCATTACTCGTCCTCGCTTTCATCAAGACCGAGCTTTGCTCTGCAATCATCACAAAGACAGTCACTTTCTTCACATTCACAGATGTCATCACACCTCTCAATAACAATTACACCGTTGGTCGCCGTAACCTGAACTGTTGCATCAGATGTGATTCCAGACACGATAACCGTATCAAGCGGTATGCCTATAAATACTAAATTGTTCATTGTTTCATTTTCCATGATATTATGCTCTCCTTTAAAATTTGATCTAAATTTTCTTCATTGTCCGTTTGCAAATCAAGCAGACTTAATTGTCTTGGCTTTGCACGCTCTCGCTCATACAAATCGTAGTTTGCAATCAAAAGTTCAGGAAATTCTCTGCCTGCATCATACTTTTGAACCATACTGTGGATTCGTTTAAAATCAAAGAATGAGTAACCGTTATATAATTCTCTGATTTCTGTGCAATCGTTGTACGATACAAGCCATTTGCCTTTTGCTTTTGCAAGTGCGTTTTTCAGCCTCAAGTGGTCATCCCAAGTGAAACCGCACTGATAAACATACTCGCTTGAATAGTAAGGCGGATCGCAGTAGAAAAAGGCATTATCTCGGTCGTAATGCTTTATCAAGACTTCAAAATCCTGATTTTCAATCACAGTATTTTCAAGTCTTTTGCCGACTTGCTCTATCAGTTGAAACAGGCTCACTACTGAAAAGGGCTGACAGGCAAATGACTTTCCACTGCTTGAATAGCTGTATCGTAGAAGTTTAAGAAACATTACTGCTCTGCGCAAGTCGTAGTCTTGTTTCATTTTTATATACAATTCTATGATTTCTTCTGCTTTCAAGTCGGGAAGAATAATCTTCGTCAATTCCAATTCTTCATCAAGGTATTTGTCCTCAAACTTTTCCTGTTTAAAAAATTTCTTTATTGCATTGAAATCATCCCTTGAATTAAGCGGATAAAATCCGAGCTCTTTTATGAATGCCATAGGTCTGTCACGCATACAGCGAAAGAGGTTTACAAGATTATGGTTATAGTCATTGTAAACTTCGAACTTATCAGGCTTTTTCTTGCCTAAAAGTACAGCTCCTGAGCCTCCGAACGGCTCAATATACCTTTCGTAATTCAGAGGAAACAGGGCGTACAAAATATGAAGGATGGAAGTTTTATTTCCCATCCAACTCACAGGGGTTTTGATATTCATCACTCCATTTCGGAATACCAATCGCCCCTGAAACGACAAAAAGCCGTTGATTAAATTAAAAAAATCTAATCAACGGCTTATATATATGAAAACCAATATCAGTCGTTCGGAACGATTGATATTAGTTGTTATTATTTAATTTTTATCGTTTACTTTTTTGATAATCTTCCCGATTTCAGAGATTACATTTACTGTCACCGCATTTCCTGCCATCTTGTAAAGCCTGCTGTCGGATAGTCCAGTCGCTTTTGCCTTGTCGAACTGATCGTCCGTGAAGCCTTGTAATCTCCAGCACTCCCTCGGAGTAAGCTTTCTGATTCTGCCGATATGGACTTCGCCGTTTGGATCAACAAAAGCAACTGCGAATTTTTCATCATCTGTAAAATTCGTGCTTTCAACGAATACACCTGAATGCTCACCCTTTCGGTTACTGATTCCCGAATCGTGTCTTGCAGTTATGCACCTTGCAATTTCTGTCAGCTTCGGATCGGGGTTCAGGTCGATAAAATAATACGCTTGCGTTGCGGAAGTAGTAAGCGTGTGTGCTATCTGACTTCCGACTCTGCCACGCCTTGAATTTTGTCCCGAAAAGGCGGTATCAATGCTGTCGCCGGGATATGCGATCTGATAACCGTCTTTGGTCTTAGATTTTATCGGCAAGCCAAAGTTTTCAGTATCTTCAACGAGATAAAGTCCCGAATGACCGCCGAATCCTCCCGAACCGCTTGTCAGTGTACAGCTTAGCCCTTTAGATGAGTAGATTCGCTCACCTTGCGTTGGGTTTTCTTTGTATAAGAGCTTTTCCGCTTGTTTGCGTGAAAGATAATACTTCTCCGGCACATTGTCCTCTAAGATATCCGATAATGAACACTCGATTTCGTGACTGTGGAACTCCAAAATTTTTGCTGTTAAGTATCTGCCAGCACACATCATACCCCTCGTCGGCACAAGCTCCGCTTACTCGTTTCGACCGCAAGCGGTCAAAAACTCGTTCGATATGCTGTGCCTCCTCTCCCCAAAAAGCTTATAGCTTTTCGGGGACCCCGTACGGAGGATTGTTTCAAATGTTTTGCCTGAGTCATGGTTAAGGAGACCGGGAACGTTTTCGAGGTAGAGATACTTAGGTTTTTTAACGGCAGCAATTCGAGCAATCTTGAAAAACAGCGTTCCTCTTGTATCGTCAAAACCCTTTCTTGCTCCTGCGATTGAGAAGGACTGACAGGGAAATCCGCCGGTAATAAGGTCGAAATCGGGTAACTGTTCGGGTACGATTTTTCTTGCGTCATCAAAGTAAAGTTCACCTCCTGTATCGTACATTGCTTCATATGCCTGCTTTGCATACTTGTCGATTTCGCAGTAACCGACGCACTCAAAACCGCCTATGGCTTCAAGTCCGGAACGGAAACCACCGATGCCAGCAAACATATCAAAAAATCTGATTGCCATAAATCTTCATTCCAACGAAGATTTATATATTAAAAAACGCCTCACATTCCTATTGTCATTCCGTTATCCTCATCAGGAGTTTCATCTTCAACTTCTGATTCGGATTGGTTTTCTGCTTCGATTTCTTCCTGCGTAAGCTTTCTGAATGAATCCTCACCAGGAACTACACCAAGTGAACGACCATTGTCCCACTCAGGGAATATCGTTCCCATTGAATCAACAAATTTTACTGTTCCTCTTGTGCCTGCCGGAACAGGTGCGTAAGGGTCCTTCATATTGATAAGCTCAATTCTTGTTCCCGGCGGATACAATTTCTTTGTGCTTTCAGCTATTCTGCGCTGTCTTTCGTATTCGTTCAAGTTATCTTCTCCAATTTATTTAGTTTTGATTTAAGTAATAGCTTTAGTAGGACTTCTTATTTTTATTGTCACAAAATCAACCTCCATCCTTTTTCTGTTTGTATTGACATTTTTGTTGTCAGAGAAATGTGAGATTTCATTTTCATCACAATCATCATTTCACCTGTCAAAATTAGGTTTCTGCCGCATCTCTCTTTCAAACTTCCTGAGTTCAGGTGTGTCGGTAAAATACATTTAAAATCATTCCTTTCGATTTTTTGTAAATAAAAAAAGGCAACCGTTCTAATCAAAAAATTAAAAACGTTTGCCAAATAAAAAAAGAGCCAATTACTATATCTCTAAAATAAGAAATATAATGATTGACTCATATATTTGATAATATTAAATTAAGCAGATTAGCGAAAGTAATCAGTTTTCTTTACCTTTAACTAAATTTTGTAGCTTTTCAACAGCTTCATCTTTAGTTTCAGAATCCTTTACTATTTGGATAATTGAGTTCATAAGAACATCAAATTGTATGTCTGTCATATTTTCGAACTCCATATCTTTTCCTTTCCGATAAATCAATTATCACTTCTACCGGAAATAAATTTTGTATATAAGTAATTAAGGCTCATAGAAAAACTATGAGCCTCTTTTGGCTCCCCCAACTGGGCTCGAACCAGTGACATCATGATTAACAGTCATGCGCTCTACCGACTGAGCTATGGAGGAATATACAATTTTCTTTGATTTTACTCAAAGGTTTTTGTCAAGACTGCACAAAGAGCAATCTTTTTTGTTATTTAAGTCCCCGGTAGTGGACTTAAACGACATATTTAGTTTTTCCTCTGTCTAAGTAATAGTTTCGGGTACATTTCTGTACACTCGCACTACCGACTGAGCTATGGAGGAATATAGTGCAAAACACCTG
>UMJU01005538.1_pt1 | contig 28214 bp, 17 predicted proteins | sample 1966161 | NCBI WGS metagenome assembly UMJU01 (sample SAMEA4836156, study PRJEB28245) | human gut metagenome | biome: gut microbiome; material: fecal sample | place: Denmark | collected 2008 | reverse complement strand
GCATGGAGTGCGGCCTGCGGACTCATTCCGGGCTGTACCCGGCATGCGCCTCCCTGCGGCGTCGCACCGTCGAGACTTCCCGCCAGCACGAAGAGCAGCACGAACAGCGCATATTGAATTCTCTCCACCATTATCGACAAAACAATTTCAGCGCAGCGAATATACGCTCTTTCCCGCTGAAAAGCTACCTTTCGGACGAAAAAATGCACAAAATGATGAATTTTGGCTACAAAAGTGACATAAATCTGAAAAGACAAATTAGACACCAGTATTGATAATCAGCCAGTTCTTCCTTTCGACACTTCCTGCAAAGGTTGCAAATCGGTAGTCGACAGCAACATCGAACGTAAGTCCAGCCTCCAAAACACCGAAGACACAATTCGTCGCCCGGCTGAATGACTTCTATTGCCAATTTCAGAAACCGGACTACAACTACAATCAGGTTTTAAAGATCGTCAATACGCACTTCCAAATGTCTCGATCCCGCATCAGACCGCTCTGCAAAAGCAACGAGCACAAGAATCGAAGGTGTTGAGCGTTGAAATTTTGAACCGAGCCAAACACATGGCAGAATGATTGGGAACATAAGATCCAGCCCTCCCCCCCTAAGCGACGTTGCGCTACAACAAGTAAAAGCTGGAGAAAAAAAGCCGCAATACTCTTCCGACAGAAAATACCGGATCCGAGTGGCATATCCGGTCTATTCGGAACATGACTGAAAGGAGAACATCGGCTTTTACGTCACGGATGGGGCCGTGCCATGGTTCCAATCGGTGCAATACACGACAAATCGGATAGAGAGTCTGACTTCCGGGTTATTCCGAAAATACGCGAAGACAAAACGCTCTTTTCCATGGGACTGTCAAACGCCCGCTTGGGGGTCATGCAAATATGGAAAAGAACGAAAAAACAGCATTCCCCATTTTGGAACGATTCCGGGATTTTGAATAATCCCGGAATCGTTCCAAAACAACGGCTGACTGACACACAAATTGAGACACTACCGAAACAGGCAGCAAAAGAACACCATCGGATTCTCAAAATTTGTCAAATACAATGGTCATAAAACCGGGACGAGAACGGCAGGTCGTTCTGGTCGCATTACGGCCAGATGCGCCGCATCTACGGCTGGCTGCCGCGTCACATCATCCATACCCTCAGGGGCATATACCTCATTCGAAATCAACCGGTTGGTAATAGCGACAAACCATGTCAGCGCTGCAACATAACGTCCCGTAACCGCTTCGAGATGATAACCGTCAGCAGTCAATTCGTTGCCAGCCGTTATCCGTTGTCGGGCATTTTGAATGGCCGTACCCGCAGGAACCAATACCCGAAACTCAGGATACTCCCGCATGACAGCGGTTGCGGCGGTTATAATCGCACGCAACATAACCGCTTGGTCGTACTCATAGCGAGCAAAACCACTATGGCTTGAAGTGGTTGAGTAGGCCCATGTCTGGTGCCAGACAAAAACGGGATGTTCACCCACCACAGAACGGATATAGGTCAGTAAATCGCCCAAATGACTATAGGTTGTATAGTCTCCCGACAAGTGGCTGACTTGTTGGAGTGAGATGTAGTCCCATGGTTCGTCTTTCAATCCTTCAATCAGGGTGTAAGGCTCACTATAGGTTTTGAATCCATCCGTAAAGATCTTGCTATATCCATAAGCCGCCCGGTTGTTTTGAACGTTGTCGTAATGGTAGTCCAAACTGCAGCCGCCAATACTGAGATGCCCGATGATCACCTCCACACCCTGAGATCGGAAAATAGCTGCCAAATGGGTTTCTACCGCATCGGCCGAGAAACTATTACCGATCGCCAAAATACGCACCGGCTCAGCCGAGCAGGCCGCCGACACCTTACCGACGCTTGTGACAAAAGCCCAAAGAAAGACAAAAATTAATCGAAGATTCATGATAACCAATAAAATAATCTTTTGTAAAAAACTGCACCGGGCAAGGCTCGGTGAGTTCACTCTCAATGGATCCTGATCTTATACCCTACCAACGCATAATAAAGGATATAAAGGAAACACGGCAAACAAATCCAATAAGCATTTTGTGCCCCGAACAGGTCTTTCAACAGACCGAAAATCGGCGGAATAACCGCTCCCCCCACGATGGCAATGACCAAAAGCGAAGAGCCTTGTTTGGTAAATCGGCCGAGGTCAGCCATAGCCAGCGGCCACAATGCGGGCCACATCAGCGAACAAGCCAACGCAATAATCGAAACAGCCCATATCGACCATTCGGCTGGTGTGAGAACAATCAGCAATGAACCAAAAACAGCCAGCCATGCACAAATTTTCAGCACCGTATCCTGCCTCAGCCACCTCGGAATAAACACAATACCACATACATAGCCCGTCACCAATCCAATACTCGGAAACAGTGCATATTGTTGTGGATCACTCAAACCCAAGGCCGTTGCATAATCAACCGTAGTAGCCAAAGCCAAGGTCTCGACACCGACATAGAGGAAAAGCGCCAAACAACCGAGCAATAGGTGAGGAAACTGCCAGATGGATCTTTTGCCGGCTGCATATGGACAATCGTCGACGCACTCCTCATCTTCGCCGACAGCCTTCACTTCGGGCAGTGGCGCTACACACACAGTCAATCCTAATACAAGGAATATGACGATAATCCAAACAAAGGGACGTTGTATATCAATCAACTGTACGGCCTCGATCTTCTTGCCAATAACGGCAGCCAAAAAAAGCGGTGCAGCGGGCCACGCTAATTTATTGCAGATACCCATAATGCTGATACGTTTGGCAGCACTTTCTATGGAACCGAGAATCGTGATATAGGGGTTAACGGTCGCCTGCAAAAAGGTATTGCCCATACCACACAAGAAGGAAGCGCCAAGGAAAAGCAGAAAACTCTCGTATGCGGCCGAGGGAATAAAGAGAGCGAATCCCATGGCGAACATCACGAACGATAAAGCCATCGTTCGTTTATAGCCAATGCGGGCGATAAGCATCGAGGCGGGATAACCAAAGATCAGGAACGACGAAAAGGTCGCCGCAATAACCAGATAACTTTCACCCGATGAGATCGCCAGTGCCTTCTCAAGCAGGGGAACCAAATAACTATTGACCCCCAGCGCAAAACCGATAGCAAAGAACATGACCCCAATAAAGCAGAGGGGAATTAGATAGCGATGATTTGACGACTGCATGCCATTAGAATTTAGGAATGGATATGATAACGAACAAGACCGGGCATGGGGTCGACGATAATCCGCCCCAAAGTCACACCAAACTCGGCAGCCACTTTAGCCAAGAGAGTACGGAAGTGATACCCCACAGACCCAACACAATGGAAAGGGTATTTAGCATAGTCCGGATAACCACAGATGATATTGGTGAAAAATGCACGGAAGGCTTTGCACACCAATTCGTCAAAGTAAGGATGTGGATGATCGGCGATGAACTTCGTAAAATTCGCACAAAAACGATTGGGCATAGGACGTGTGTAGACCTGCTCGATAATCTCATCGCCCGAAAGCGCATAGGTCTCATAAAAAAGTTGGCGCACATCGTCCGGCATACAGCCGCGGATATAATCGCTCAAGAGCGACTTGCCGATATATCCGCCGCTCCCTTCGTCCCCCAAGATAAAGCCCAACGAATCGATATTATGCGTGATACACTCTCCGTCATAGAGACAACTGTTGGTGCCTGTTCCGAGAATGGCCGCCAACCCCGCTTCGCGCCCCAACAGCGCACGAGCCGAGGCCAGCAGATCCATGGCAATCTCGATTTGCGCCGTTACAAAGATGTCGCTCAGCGCCTTACGCATAAAGTCATAGCGGTCAGTCGAACATCCGGCACCGTAGAAATGGAGATGCGTGACCTGCAATGGATCGAATCCTGCAGGCAAAGCCTTTCGGAGCGAATCCACCAGATATTCGCGCGTCAAATAGTTTGGATTGTATCCTTCGGAGGAGAAATGCAATTCCGCTCCCCCCTCATCGACCAAGCACCAGTGGGTTTTGGTTGAGCCGCTGTCTGCAATCAAAATTTTCATGTGTGTCGCCTTTTAGCGATTGTTCTGTTTAATAAAGCGTACGACCCGCTCCAAAATATCTTCGGGAAATAGACTAGGCTGGGAGTACCAGAAGAATGAGTTGTCACCCTCATAAGTATGGGCCTTTATATGTGAAGCTGCGGGTAAATAACTCGACACATCGTTAGTATAGCCGACCACCGAAACGGGTTGATCTGGCCATAGACGGCGGATTTCGATACCATACTGCGTCACAGCTTCACGCGAGAGACCGACAAGTTTCCAATTACCGATGTTGATGGTATGGATGTAGACGGGCATCACGGCAGGCATGGTGCCCTCTTGGTACTTTTTCAGCATGATATCTGCCCAACGTACATTTTTGGCCGCTTCCAAATTGTCGATCCAAGGCAGGTTATCCGCACGAAACTGGCGAATTTGGGCCTCCGACCATGGAGCGACTTCCACCAACAGCGAATCGAGCGAGCAACTAATTTCGCCTTCGATAGCACGCATCGGTTGATCGAGCACCTTCAACACATCGCCACCCAAAATATTTCCCATCGTACGGAAATCGTCGTAAATCGGATTGACATCTCCCGCACACCCTTGCAGGAAGATGGCATTGGCAGCGTTAGAGCCGCTCACCACAAACTCCTTGGCAGCCGCGGGGTAGTTTCCATTGATGGTAAAGCCCTCTACCCCGGCATTTCGTAGCACGGGGTGGCAACTCGCCATAAAGAGCACGTCCGAAAGCGTACCGTCCGTGCTTTCCACCTTCACCACATCGAGTGTCGGATCGTAAAGAGCCTCTTCTCCGCTCAAACAGCGATTGGCCCCAATGATGCTTTGCCCACGGCCGAAACTGAGGGTTGCCGGTTTAAGTCGATCCACCGCCTCACAAACAGCCTTAACAATATTGGGACGAATAACCTCCTCCATGTAGCGTTCATCGGGGTATTGATTCGGTTCTTGCCACGAATACCATCCTTGCGTAACGGGTGCGAAGTGGGTATGCGACGCGTTGATCAGTACTGCATCGGCGGGAATACCCGTACGGCGGAAAATATCCGACTTCACCTTATTGACAAAGGCATAGTCGAAGCCCGTAAGATCCGTCCCCACGATAACCGCCGTCTTCTTTCCCTTTTTCACCGCCAGAGCACGTGCCGTCAGATTATTCTGCGTTTTGTGCTGTGCCACATAAAGACGCCCATCCATACCAATGGCAAAGAGACGATCCGATGCAACGGCAATCTGCCGAAGGTCGACATCGTAGGTCAACCCGTTGTTATAACCAATCTTTGTCCAGAGAATATGACGTGCAGAGGCGTCTCTACGCCACAGGAGTTGATTCGAAGTCAGGGCAAACAAACGCTCCTTGTAACCGGCCATACCTATTACGGTCTGAGCTGCGCCAATAGGCATCCACGAAATCTGCGCACCATTCACGCGCCCCTCGAAGAGTTCATCTCCGCTTGTCGTGGCATAGAGAAGTTTGCCAACCGATGTCAGCGAAGTTATTTGCAGAAGGGGCGAGGAGAGATTTTCCCATGTGATTGTTCGAACGGACGGCTTGGCCGTAAACCACCGACCTGTCTCATCCACTGCATAGAGTTTTCCCTGCATCAGGGTTAAAAACTTCACCCGAAGGGAGGACTCTACCGTTCTCCACCGACCATTCGCGAGGGGATTCTCCAAAACACGGATCCCCCCTTTCGAATCGGCCGCATAAAGGCGCTCTCCGTCACCAGTGAGGTAATTCACATCGGGAGCATCGCCGCGCGCAATCCACTCAAGGGTAAAACGGCCCTCAATAGGAGCGCCATATCCTGCCAATGCGAGCGAAAAGATGGAGTTATCGGGCTCAAGCGTCACCGAGGAATTACCTACTTGGAAGCACTCCGCAGAAACCTTCGAGGAGGGTACTGCCTTGCAGCTAAAAAACGCTCCAATCAAGAGAATAAATAGTGACCATCTCATAATTAATAAAGCTGTTTAGGTTGGTTGACAAACACAGTTGTTGTCGAAATACTGCGCCGACCCGAAGGGGTAATTACGATAGCGCGCACCTCGCGTTTCTCACCTTGCGGAACAAGTACACGAATGGGGTTCTCGTAGAGATAATCTGTTTCTCGCGGCTCCTGCCCATCAAAGTTATAATAAATTCGGGCTCCCTTTACAGGACTTTTCCAATCCAAGATAAATTCCGAACCATATAGGGTCTCGTCAGCCATACCAATCGGTGTTGGCACGCGATAGATCGTTGGCGTTCGATCCAGCCATGCCAGATGTTCAGGCAGACGTTGCTCTCTGAAATTGGTCAGGTCCTTCACCTCCAAAGGCGACCAAGCCACCTCCGCCAAGGCCATCAGGCGCGGCAGCATCATGTATTCCACTTTGCGATGGGTATCCATGTGCTCCGTCCAGAGAGGCGCCTCTACCCCTATAATGCGTTTTTGCTGCTCAGGAGTAAGCTCCTCTGGGGTCGGATTAAAGGAGTAGACTCGCTCCGTAGGGTTGAAACCCCAGCCGATTGCCAGCGGTTCCCACGCACGATTGCCCTGAATGTAATCGAAATAGAGGTAGGCATTCGGAGCCATCACCACATCGTGCCCTTGTTGTGCAGCCTTGACACCTTCGCTCATATCACGCCAATTCATCACCGTAGCATCGGGAGCTAATCCCCCTTCGAGAATTTCATCCCAGCCGATGATGCGCCGGCCTTTGGAGCGGACGAATTTTTCAATGCGTTTGATGAAATAACTCTGCAACTCAAATTCATCTTTCAACCGATTGTCGGAGATACGCTTCTGGCAATAGGGGCACTCTTTCCAACGCACCTTGGGACACTCATCGCCGCCGATATGAATGTACTTGCTGGGGAAGAGTTCGATTACCTCACTGAGCACATTCTCCAAAAAGCGGAATGTCTCCTCTTTGCCTGCACAGAAGACATCGTCGTGAATTCCCCACGATTCGGCCACTTTGAAGGGACCCGGATTTTCGCCACACGCCAGTTCGGGATAAGCAGCCAAAACCGCCAAGGTATGTCCCGGAAGTTCTATTTCGGGAATCACCGTCACATGGCGCTCCGCAGCGTAGGCAATAATATCACGAATCTCCTCTTGGGTATAGAAACCGCCATAAGGGGTACCATCCATACCGCAAAGCGAGGAGTCGTAATTGCTGATGCAGGTCTGTGCACGAAAGGCCGAAATCTCGGTCAACTTGGGGTATCGCTTAATCTCGATACGCCAGCCGTGATCCTCGGTAAGATGCCAATGGTAAACATTCATCTTGTACTGCGCCAAGAGATCGATCTGTTTCTTGATAAAAGAGACCGGATAGATGTGATACCCCACATCCTGCATGATTCCGCGGTAGGGATAACGCGGAAAATCCTCGATTTCAGCACATGGAATGACTACATCGTTGCCATTCGACGAAGCTGTAGCACACATCTGAATCAGCGACTGCAAGCCATAAAAGAGACCTGCGCCTGCCCCGCGCACCTCCACGCTCTCTTTGCAAACACGCAACACATAACCCTCGGCTTGTGTGGCGTGCGGTTGCTCAATAAAAGCAATACAAGGGCCACCGCCCCGCTTTTTGGAGACCACGGGAAGCTTCAAGTTATAGTTTCGCTGTAAAAAATCACGAAACAGCAATGCCTCCTTTTGTGCAGCATCTCCTTGATAGAGAATACGCACTTTATCATCCTCGTCGATGTAAAAACTCCCCGTTGCGAGCCGCACGGTATGAGGAGCAGGAATGATCCCTAGATTGCGATCCGCAGGTTGTGCCAACACCCCTTGTGCATCACCAAAAATTCCCGCCCAAATCAACGCTATGGCAATAATCCGTATATGAAATTGTTTCATTCGATTGGTTTGATAGAGAGAGCCGATCCCGCTTCGGACAAAATCAACTCTCTTGGGTTTATTCAATATGAAGACGCTACGCTTTACTCCGGAGGTAGTCCATCGCCTTTTTGACGTTGCCAAACTCCAGAATCAGACGCTTTGCCTCCTCGTAGTCCGTCAGAGCCGTTTTCTCCATGAGCATCTGTACTGAGCGGTCTACCACCTTGTCATTGATCAGGCGTACATTGACCATATTATTCCCCTCGACACGACCCAAACGAATCATCACCGAGGTGCTGATCATGTCGAAAATCATCTTCTGCGCCGTGCCGCACTTCATGCGGGTGCTACCCGTTACATACTCAGGTCCAGTGATTACCTCGACGGGATAGTCCGAATACTGCGAGATGGGCGACGAGGGATTGTGTACAATCGAACCGCAAGGAATTCCATGCTCCTTACAAGCCTTCAATGCCGCCAAAACATAGGGAGTCGTTCCACTGGCCGAGATACCGACTACAATATCCCGGGGAGAAATATTGGCCTTAAGCAGGGTCTCCCAGCCTTCGGTCACATCATCCTCCTTCTCCTCAAGCGCCTCGACCAAGTGCTCCACGCCACCGGCCAGCACTACATTGACAATACCCTTCTCGATACCGTAAGTATTGGGCAACTCGATGGCATCCAACACCGAAAGACGGCCCCCGCTGCCACAGCCCAAATAGAACATACGCCCACCATTTTTCAGTTGCTGCTCGATGGCCGAAATCAAACGGCTCAAATCGGGAAGCACTTTTTGAATGGCCAGAGCCACCAGCTGGTCTTCGGTATTAATATCAGTGACAAGTTCGTCAACGCTTTTCTTCTCAAGATCGTTATACTTGGAGGGTTGTTCAGTTAATCTTTTCATAATCAGTTTCATTCACTATTAATTATTACTATTCAATACCATAGATACTGCGCAGCTTTGCTGCATATTTCTCGTACATCGCCTTCGAAATAACAATCAAATCGCCTTCCGGCTTGTCGGTATAAGGCTCCGAACTGTTAACCCACTCCCACTCCCATGCGCGAATCTGATCGTCTACCACCTCCGCCTCGAAGACCTTGTCATTGCGGATGCAATCATCCACCGCCGTGAGGAACATCTCCCAGCGGGGCTTATAGAAGCCCTTGAAGAGACCTGCCCATTGCTTGCTGGCATAGTCGTGCAGGAAGGCATCCTTATCCCCCCACAGGGTAACCAGATCGCGGGCATTCTTCTCGTAGAGCTGCGACTCCTCCTTGGTCGTACCCCAACGCTTTGCGTCGTTGATCCATTTTCCCAACAGGAAGGCCTCGTGGGTAGCCATCAAGGCATCCACATCGTCAATCAACTCCATGAACTCCCTGCGGTTGCGCTCAAAGGCCGGCAGATATTTCGTATCGTAATCTTCACGGAATTTCTGCTGAATGACAGTCGCATAGTTGGCCAATACCTGCTTGCCCACCAGCACCAAGTCGTACCGATAACATGGGTTCTCCTGCAAACGATCCACCGAAGCGAGCATCAACTCCCATACATCGATAATCTCGGCAGGATCGTAGGGAATACCCGTGTAAGCCCATACGTTGTCACGCTCGAAAGTCGGGCGAGCCATTATAGCGCTCTCATAATTACCCTCGTGAGCATAGGTCGTCTGCTTGAGAATTTCCCACGCACGCTCCATGTTTTCATCCTGCACACCGTAACGGCTGTGAGCATAATTTTTCAGCCAGCTATCCAAGTCGATGGCATCACGTCTCCATACATGGTCAAAGAGCAGCGAGTAAATCATCGGGTTCTGTTCGATACCTTCCGGGACAGCACCGATACCTCTCAACGCCCCCGCCGAAGGATCGTTCAACACCCGGCTGGGCTCGGCAGCCAACTTCGCGGCATTGCCGTACATCATGTTGCGACCACCAAAGTTGTGCAACATACACCATATCCACTGCTTACCATAGAAAGCCTCCGTGCGGTCCCAGATGGGGAACTCTTCACCCCAGAGATCCAATACGATCAGCCCTTTATCGGGCACACCGCCCAAATAGGCCTTCATCTGATCGGGCTGCCAAAAGCTGCGCTTGTCGTGAAACATCCACCCCTGCATTACCCATACAGCCTCGGAATCCACATCGGCCATCGACTGATAAACAGCCTTGCCGATGCCATTCAAATAGGTCGAATCGCTGCTGGGAGGATACATTTCGTTGAAGGTATCCGCACCATAGAAGTGATCTGTTCCGAAGGTCTTGATCTGCTCCTCCATAAACATATTGCCAATCGTCTTGAACATTGGATCATCGGGTTCGAGGACAAAGGTGTCATCAAAACGCCCCTCCCAGTTCAGACGCTTGAGTTTGGCTTCGGGATACTTCTTCATAAAAGTAGGAGGCACATGTCCCGTGAAAGCGGGAAGAATCGGGGTCATGCCCAACTCACGCTCACGAGCGAGAATCTGCTTCTGCAACTTCTCGTGACTCTCTTTCCAACTTGCGGGCAACGGGCCACACCAAGCATCGATATTACCTGCCCAAAACCACATGAAGTAGGCAGGTCCCGTGAAGAACTTATCCATATCCTCATCACTGAAACCCAGCTTGCGGTAAACACGATCCCAAACGGCATTCTGTCCCGTCATTGCCAACGGCATATTGATACCGTGAAGAGCCATGTAGTCAATTTCAAACTGCCAACGATCCCAGTCCCACCACGACGAGGTGTAGTTGAAGGTGCAGTAGTTGAAGTAGTGACGATACTGATAGGGGGTCTCCTTGCGCACCTTCTCCGGCACCGTCGGTACGGGATCTGGGAATTTCAAGTTCGAAGCATTCCAGCTATATTCGCAATGCGCATAGTTTTTCAGGTAGTAGTTCAGGGCACTTGCTACGGAAACTCCGTTGTTACCACGCAAAACGATTTTATCACCGCATTGCTCCAACTCGAAGATATCGGCCTCCCCCTCCTTGGGAAGATACTCCACCTCGAACAAATCCGCATAATCGGGTACGACACGCTCGATAAGCTCATACGAGGCCTTTTTATTCAACGTCCCTTCCACCTCAGGGGCACAGGAGACCAGCAGGGGAAATAGAAATACCACCAGCAAAAAATGCAACAGTTTGGGTTTCATAAAAAAAAGTAAATTAAAGAATTGAGGTTAATAAATTTGTTTCATACGATCGGCATACTTCCAATACATCTTCTTGGCGATTTTAATCTCATCGCCATGCGCCTTATCCGAATAGGGTTCATGTGCATGTACCCACTGCCACTCCCAATCACACATCTGCTGATCGAAGCGTGCAAAATCGGGTTCTTCGCCTTTATCCCAGCACTGACCGACATAGTCGAAGAAACGAAGCCAACGCTCTTTGTAGAAGCCACGTAACATACCGCTCCATTCCTTGCAAGCATATTCGTGAATTTGGCAATCCGGCCCGGACCATAGGGTGATCAAATCACGTGCATTCATTTCGTAGAGATCCTTCTCCTGCTTGGTAACACCCATGCTGCGGGCACTATTCAACCAGCGTCCCAGAAGGAAATCAGTACGTGTAGCGAGCAATTCGTCCATATCGTCGATTAACATCAAGAACTCCGAGACCTTGGTCTCGTAGAGTTGACGATCTTTGGCTTTATAAGCGGCGGCAAACTCTTCCTGCACGGCATTGGCATAGTTAGCCAAGGCCTGACGAACCACATCTACCAAATCGTAGCGGAAGCCCTCACTCTTTTTGAGTACGTCGGCTGCCTTCAACAACGACTCACAAGCCTCCAAAAACTCCATGCGATCGTAGGGAATATGAGTATAGGTCCATGTCGTCTCCTTCTCAAAAGTCGGGCGCCCCGTAATAATCGAGGCCGTACCCCACCAAGGTTGGTGACTGTAAACGGTCTTTTCAAGCACCACCCAAGCATGTTCTGCATCGGCATTCTCGGCTCCATAGCGACGCCGGGCATACCCCCGGAGCCACTCGTCAAGCTGAATCGGCGTATCACGCCATACGTTTTCGAGCATCAGGGCATAGATAGCCGGGTTCTGCTCGATGGCTTCCATGGTCAAACCTATGCCACGCATCTTACCCGCATTAGGGCTACGAAGCGCCGCTGCAGGATCATTTGCAACACGCTCCATGACACCATAAAGGCTCACACGGCCACCGAAGTTATGCAACATGTTCCAAATCCACTGCTCGCCATAGAAAGCCTCGGTACGCTGCCATACGGGGTATATCTCGCTATCAAGGTCGAGCACCACCAAGCGATCTTCGGGTACCGCATCAAAGAGGGCACGCATCTGCGGCTCCTGCCAGAAGTAGGCACGGTCGAGGAACATCCAGCCCTGCATCACCCACGTAGCCTGCGGGTCTACGTCAGCCATCGCCCCATAAACCTTGGAAGCAACGTTATGCAAATAGGCGGGATCATTGGTCGGAGGGTTCATCTCGTTGAAGGTGTCGGCCGAGTAGAGGTGGTCTGTTCCGAAGGTGTCGATCAGCTCTTCGAGGAAGCGTTTGCCAATCTCGGCAAAGAGCGGCTCTTCAGGATTGAGGATGTAAACCGGAGCGGCTACATTGGTATTGACACCCCACTGCGTCGAGTTGACTTTCGCGTCGGGGAAACGCTCTTTGAAGGTGGGAGGAACGTGTCCCGTAAACGAGGGGAGAATGGGTGTCATACCCAATTCTCTCTCACGAGCGAGAATCTTCTTTTGCAGCTCCTCCTGACAGGCCATAAATCGTCGGGGAAGCGGCCCTCCCCATCCATCGAGGTTCCCCATCCAGAACCAAGTAAAATAGGCCGGGCCGCTGAAAAAGCCCTCCATCTCTTTGTCTGTAAAACCCAAACTGCGGTAGACCCTGTCCCAGACAGAATTTTGTCCGGTCAATGCCAGAGGCATATTGATTCCGTTCAGGGCCATAAAATCAATCTCCCACTGCCAGCGTTCCCAGTCCCACCACGAGGCAGTGTAGTTAAATGTACAATAGTTGAAGTAGTGTCGATACCGGTAGGGAGTAACTTTACGAATCCGTTCCGCCACACGAGGCATCGGGGAAGGAATGTCTAAATTTGAACCATTCCAGCTAATCTCGCAGTGCGCATAGTGTTTCAGGTAGTAGTTCAGGGCACTGGCAACGGATACCCCGTTATTACCACGCAGGACAATCTTATCGCCGTGTTGCTCCAACTCAAAAACATCTCTTCCATTCTCAGGGTCGATTGGCGCGATCTCAAAACAGTGTGCGTACTTGGGCACCACACGCTTCACCAAAGCGTGTGCAGCTTTTACATCGAGTCCTGATTTCGAGACTTCAGTTGCTTGTACAGCAAAGAGCGGTAAACACAGCAGTAAGAACAGCCCTAATTTTTTTTTCATTATTTGTGTTTCGGTTAATCGCATATTGTTTTTAAATCCGTGTCGGACGAGCAAAAGACGAGTTTGTATTCTACACACCCGACACGGATTTTATCACAAATATTACTCGGCAAGGATGCCGTCACCTTCTTCTGGAGTCACAGGCTCATCGCCCGTCAGCGGCCAAAAGGCTGTAGGGTTGAATTCATAGCGCCACAGGTCGCCATTCGTATCGAGAGCCAAAAGCTGCTCCCCGCAAGCAAGTACCGTGGTATAGATATCCCACCCCGTACCAATCTTGTGCGGTGCACCTAAGACAAAGGTATCCGAAAGCGGGAAGGCCCACATATCGCCATTGGCATCCACTGCAAGGATATTGCTGCCATAGTTCAACAAGTAGTTGTAACTACCCCAGCCAGAATTGACAAGTCCGCCACAGAGGGGAAAGTCAAAGGCGGCGCCACCCGGCACGAAGGGATACTTGTTAAGAGCATCACCACTGACGGCCAAAATTCCCAAATCCTTGAAGAGGACGAGTTGCTTTAAGAAACCCCAACCCTGACCGAGTGTTGACTGGCCCAGAATATTATAGGCATCATTAAGGTTGTAGCAGTTAATATTGCCGTTGTATCTGGCCAACAGACGACCGGGTTCCATGCAGGCCAGCCAATCACAACCGCCCCACCCCCAGCCGAAGGCTGTCGGATTGCCATACGTACCGTCGCTGCCAAGCGTGAGGTACACCAAGTTATTCTCCTCTGTCATGTATATCACGTCGGCATTACGCACACAGATCGGCTTGGTAAAGGGAGCACCGAACGAATAGACCTTTTCACGCGGCACCTGACCGGGCAGGTAGGACCCCGTAATCAGGTAATAGGCTGTACGCAACGACTCTTTGACAGGTTCAGTACCCGATGTACTCTTGATGCGGATGGGCAATAGATAGGGTTTTGCCACTTCCATATAATTCGCAGCGACAATCTCGATTGCGAGAGGCTCCGACTGCAGCTCCCCCTTGGCAAGTTTCACTGCAGTGGCGGGCATGCTGTAACTCCCCTCAGGCATCGCTGCATAATTGGTCCCGTTCTTCTCATTGAAGGCATCGACCAAATCAGGGCGAAATTCGAACTCGATGAAAAGATCCTGTGTCGGATATTTCGGGCCTCCGTAGTAAGCTGAAACATCAAACGACTGCACATCCTCCTGAATGTAAACAGTCTTGATATTCTCCAATCGACCGGCCGATGGCATATATATTTGTACATATTCATCAGCTCCAAGAATATCCAACTGGACGGAAACATCATCCGAACAAGACGGCAGGGAAATCGCGCCCAAAAATGAGCTTAATGCGACAAATATTCTCTTATTCATGATTTGCGTCTATTTTAAGATTATAGCCAATAGGGATTTTGCACAAGCGTCGGAACCTTATCGATCTCTTCCTGCATAATCGGGAAAAGGTAGTATTGCGGATAGGGGAACACACGCGTCTCCACCAACGTACGCTTGTAGAAAGCGGGGTCAGAAAGCGACTCTCCCGCAGCGATATTCATACCATATACAGGCCCTCCTTCTGTCTCGTGAGCAATCATCCACCGGTGGCAGTCGAAGTAGCGGTGAGTCTCGTAGCACAGCTCGACGCGACGTTCACGACGAATGCGATCGCGCATCTGCTCCTTAGTCAAACCCTCCGGAAGTGCCGGCATACCGGCTCGGTCACGAATCAGATTGACATATTTGTAGACATCGTCCACAGGTCCCTCTGCCTCGTTGAGGGCCTCGGCATAGCCAAGGTAAACCTCGCCCAAGCGGAACAAAGCCCACGTTTTACGGGTCAAATGCCCCAATAGCAGATTCACATTCGGGTCGGCGTGCTTGCGCAGCAAATAACCCGTCGTACAGTAGTCACGACCAGCACCTGCCAAACCATCCGCACCCGTATTCCACAATTGGATCTGGTGGTCCTTGAAAACAGCACCGTTGAAGTTGATGGTGGCATAGAAGCGCGGATCGCGGTTTACATACATATTGCTTACACCCGCCTTCCAGCGCCCTTGCGGATCATCCTCCATAGCAAAGCCCACCTCCGTATAATTCGACTCCGGGTTGATAATGGGCGCCCCATCCGCATTATAGCCCGTAATGGGAATAGTCCCGTCAGCCATCTCATAGGCATCTACCTGCGCCTGCGTAGGATTGTAACCGGCCCAGCCACCCAACGTTCTGGGGAATGAGCACGACTCACCCCAGCTGGTATTACCGAAGTTATAATACATGAGTGCTTCGCAGTTGAAATCCTCGATAAAGAGATTCGAATAGTTGGCAATGGGATCATTCGACGGATCGCGATAGAGCTTGTAACCAGCCTTCTCACACGCTGTGATACACTCCAGATGCGCTTCGGCCGCCCGCTCCCACCAAACTGGATCCTTCTCCTGCGGGAAGAGGTGAACACCTCGAGAATCGGTGAAATCCTTGTAAAGGGGATTCCCGTTCCAGAGATCGCTGGCACGATAGAGCAACAGACGCGCCTTCACGGCATAGGCCCCCGCAGCCGTTACACGTCCAAGCTGCGTACGGTCGGTGATCTGCATCGGAAGCATATCGATGGCGCGATCCAATTCTTTGAGGATAAATTCCACGCACTCATCCAATGTATTGCGATACATTTGCATGAAATCATCGTTGGGCATCATTACACGGTCGAGAATCACACAAGGACCATAAGTACGCACAACATAGTAATGGTAGAGCGCACGCAACAAGATGGCCTCACCAATCCAAACATCCTTGTCCTCCTGCGTAAAGTTTTTGTCCAATTCAGTCAGATGGATATATTCCAAGAAGAGATTGGCCTTGCGAATGCCCTCATACATATTGATCCAAAGACGTCCGGTTGCATTGTAGGGGTTCATCGCGCCACGGTTCATCAATTTGCCGAATTTATCGGGCCAAGGCACATTCAACTCGTCAGAAGCCAACACAAAGGGGTTAATATCAGCTTGCTCGACAAACATGTATTCGAAAGGCAGGTCGGAGTACGCACCCATGAGGAATCCCTCGGCATACTTTCGTTGCCTGAATGCCTCTTCGATAGTCAAATCCTCCTCTGGCGCTTTATCCAGATAATCCGCACACGAGGTAACGAACGAAGAGATCGCAACGATTAAAAACCAAATAATATATTTTGCACGTCTCATATAAACAATCATTATTAGAACTCAATTTGTAAACCAATATTTATACTTCGTTGCAGCGGATAGGCTCCCGTACCATCATTCGATTCGGGGTCCATAATCTTGATATGGTCAAATGTCAGCAGGTTGGTACCATTGACAAAGAATCGCAGCGAAGAGATATGCCACTTGTTCATCACACTCTTCGGCAGGGTATAACCAATCTCGGCATTACGCAGCCGGATGTAGTTGCCATTCTTCAACCACACAGTCGAGGCGGTGAAGTTGTTGGGGTTGTTACCCACGTCGATCGCCGGATATTTAGCATTGGGGTTCGTGGGTGTCCAACGGTTGTCGTAATACTCTTTAAGCACATTGTTCTGTCCAACGCCATCATAGAATGCCCACAACCCGTAGCCGCTCATGTAGACAGTCGAGTTGGCAGCTCCCGTAAAGAAGACGCTCATATCGAATCCCTTGTAGGCGATCGTTCCGCCGAATCCAAACGAAATCTCCGGCAGACGTGCATAGCCACAGGGCACTTGGTCGTACGAGTCAATCTTTCCGTCGCCGTTCACGTCTTTGTAACGCACATCGCCCGGACGAACCTGTCCAAAGGTGTGAATCGGAGCTGCATCGATCTCCGCCTGATCTTTGAAGAAGCCTTCGGCTACAAAGACGCGGTATTGCCCCAAACGATGCCCCTTCCCCGTCAGATAGGGATAGGCAGGACGAGGTTCATCGTTCTCGATGACTTCATTGCGCGCGAAAGTAAAATTACCGCGCAGCGAGTAGAAGAATCCGCTCTTGGTAGTATTGCGCACCTCCAACAATGCATCCAAACCCTTATTATCAATCTCTCCGAGGTTACCATAAGGACGTGCCCACGGATAAATACCCGTCGTCGACGGAATGGTGCTGCGCTGGATGAGAATATCGCTTCTCTTCTCCTTGAAGAAATCGACTTGCAGCGTCAGCCGATCGTCGAACATACCCAAATCTAAACCGACATCGGTCTTGCGAGAAGTCTCCCATATCAAATCGGGGTTGCCCAACGTACTCTCGCCCATGCTCGGCCAGAAGACAGATGATTCTCCCAACTGATACCCCTGCTCTTGAGTGGCGACGGTCGAAAGGAAGCCGAAACGCACACCCAACACATCATTGCCCACCAAACCATGCGACGCGCGCACTTTGAGTCGGTTGATAGCCTTCACCCGGAAAAACTTTTCGTTCGAGATGATCCATCCCACCGAGGCCGAAGGGAAGAAACCAAACTGTTTACCGGGAGCAAAGTTCTCCGAGCCATTGTAACCGAAGTTGCCCTCGACCAGATACCTGTCATCATACGCATAGGTAACACGCCCCGAAAGACCGAGGCGGCGCGAAGGAATGTTACTGCGCGAATCGCCAGCCGAGAGGGCAACGGCCTCGCGCTGGTTGGCGATCAGCATAGCCGAAACATCGTGTCTGCCGAATGTGTTTGCATAGTTGATCTGCACCTCGGCATATTGAGCGCGGTTTGCATCCGTCGAGCGAGCATAGGTCAACGGCCCCTCCTCGCGATAGACAGAGCTGTACTTATCCTCACCGGTAACGGGGTCTACGCCCTCATAACGCTTCACTTCAAAAGCCTTGGTGCGGCTGTTGTACGTACCTGCAAAGCGGTCGTAGGAGAAGAGACCGCGTACCGAAAGCCCCTTCAACAGAAAGGAGAGGTCCCACGTCAGCCCCAAATTGGCCTGCAAGGTAACCAGATCGCTGGTGGTATAACCCGACTGCGTGGAACGGCCCCAAGGGTTCCACCCTATGTAGGTTTGCGAACCGCCCGGCGTTCCGTCGGGATTGAGTTTCGGATAGTCAATCGGCGAAACAACATTCAGCGCTTTGAAAATATCACCGGTAGATGTTCCGGGGCTGTTTCCGTTCTGAATAATGGCCCCCAGCCCCAGCGACATGGTCAAACTCTTGGCTAATTTCACATCAAGGTTGTTACGGAAATTATAACGCTTCATGCTGGAGTTGGTATTGTACTTATTCTGCGGATCCTGCTTGTAAAGCCCACTCTGGTAAGTGAAACCGACGTTCATGTAGTATTTTATAATATCGGTGCCACCCGACACACTCAAATTGTTAATCGTCTGTACGGTATGTTTTTTCAATATCTCGTTCATCCAGTCCACGTTCGGATAGAGGTAGGGATCGGAGCCATCCTTATATTTCTGCAGCTCTTCGTCCGTCCAGCGAGGTGCTTGGCCGTTATTTATCAAAGCTTCGTTCGTCAACGAGGCAAAGGAGTAGCCATCGATATATTTCGGACGGCGCAGTGCCGTCATCATGGCCGTCTCCGTGCGGAAGGTCACCTTCGGGGCACCTACATTACCACGCTTGGTCGTAATGAGAATGACACCGTTTGCACCACGAGCACCATATACAGCGGTTGCCGAGGCATCTTTAAGGATGGTAAAGCTCTCGATTTCCTGTGCGTTGATCTGGTTGATATTTCGCTCGATACCGTCGATCAGAGTCAGCGGGTGCTGATTACCCCACGTGGCAATACCGCGAATATAAACCTGCGTGGCATCGTTGCCGGGCTCACCACTGGCCTGACGGCTGATAATACCCGGCATCTGCCCCGCAATGGCGGTCGTGAGCGAAGGAGTTGCCACCTTGGTGATATCCTTCACCTTGGCGGTGGTCACCGCACCCGTTACGGTCATCTTCTTCTGAACACCATAACCAACGACAACGACCTCTTCGACTTGCTTCGAATCTTCGTGAAGTTTTATGTGCATCGTCTTGCCAAAGGGTGCGGCTACCTCCACGACGGCATAACCGATGAAGGAGAATTGAAGGACAGCCTCATTGCTCGGCAGATACAGGCTGAAAGCACCGTCAATACTGGTCGACGTACCTTGTTGGGAGTTTTTGACTATGACGGCCACCCCCGGCAGGGGCACACCATTCGTATCGGTCACAATACCTTTAGCCAGAACTTGTTCACTTTGGTTATTCGCTGAAAACTCCGAAACTTCGGTCCTGTGGGCATAGAGTGATTGGCTTCCTACAAGGGCAACCAAAAATAAAAGACTCCAAAAGGCGGATAAAAATGGCGCAATTTTCGATTGTTTATCCATAAGTTTGATTCATCTTAGGTTTTTTCATAAAAAAGGTTGGATTGGTTTTTCGAACGGATCGAAAGAGCTGGCTTTAACAGCTGTCAAGGTAGAATTCTATTCATGCAGTTCATTTAAGTTAGCGGGTTACTAATAAGAAAAATGTATCTCTTTTTATCTGTCATTTTCATCGATGCACTCGTTCTCCGGAGGGTGGTATAAAAGCCTCGCCCCACCCCATAGGGCGGCCGAAGTCGGGTGTACCATCCGCCCTCCACGAGAAGCGCTGCAAGAAAGGATAACGTTCACCCCATCCGCCACCGGCTTGGGGCAGATAGCGCATGACATGGTAGAGGATCCAATCCTCCGTACCATCCGGTGAGCGCAAGAAAGTGTTGTGCCCCACACCGTTGACACCGCTTTCAGGAGACATGGTATTGTCGAGGCGTGAGAAGACGGCATTGGACGATTTGCGCCAATCGGCGGGATTGAGCGGGTTCCCTGCCTGTACGTCAAGCATCAGCCAGCCTAAACAATAATATTGGGTCCACGAACCGTTGCATGAATAGACGATGAACAGTTTTGTGCGGTCTGGATTAAACAACACAGCAGGTCCCTCATTTATTTCGGCGGCCACTTTTTCCCACGACTTTTCGGGGGCAGAAAGTACCTGATAACCCGACGCAATGGTCCACGGATTACTCATCGGAGCAATACGGATTTGCTGGATACCATCTGTTTTGCGCATACCGGACCAAACGGCATAGCGTTGGCCTTTCAATTCAAAAGTCGTCAGGTCAATCGCATATTCGGTATTCTCGAACGAAAGGCTGTCACGTGTCGGGGCTTCGGGTGCTGGGCCGGTATAGAGCATGCCCATATCTTCCCATTCACCCATCGGATCATCACTCTTCGAACGCAAGACACCCGAACGCTGGAAGTCAAAACCGTCGATCTTCTTGCCTTCGGCGTCGGTATATGTACGCCGACCAGCAGCATAATAGATATACCAACGATCGCCGATGTGATGTAACTCTGGGGCCCATAAATCGACAAGGTTCCACGGGTGCGATTCGTTCTCAACGGGAAGCCGCCAGACAATCTTCGGACGGACAATTTGCGTCATACTGCGCGATCGTGATATGCCGACGCCATCGCCCGTCGAAACACAAGCATAATACCATGGGCCATCCTGTACCACATAGGGGTCGGGCATCGGATGGACTTGACCATCGACGCGAATAGGATTGGTCGGCAGGTCTTGGGCCGGAAGCAGCATAGGCCAGCAGCCGAGCACAATGATAAAAAGGGAAAGAATCTGTTTCATTTCTCGTACTGACGGAATATCATACTATCTGTTGAAAAAATCATCCACGCGTTCGGGAGTCAGAAGCTGCCATAGGGAAGCAACCGTCCAACCGGGAGCGAAGATGTCGTTGTAAAACCCTTTGCCGTTGTGGCCATAATCCCATGTGGTGTGTTGCACCACCTCAGGGTAGTAACCCGCACGCCCTATATTACAATGGTTCTCCGCAGTTGGCATGAGTTGCAACATCGAAGTACGCATCACACGAGCCATCCGTGCAAAGCGCTCCTCGCCATACTCTTTAGCTAAAAAGTCGAGCACGGTGGCAAATTCAAAGACAAAGACATCGACATGATTGTTTTCGACCGACACATTGCCCCAACCACGGCTTCGGAAGCCCGCATCACCCAACATCTGCCCTTGAGCGAAAGGAACATCCCACAGATAGTACCATGACAGGGCAAAATAGGCGGCTTGACGACAAAGGTCGGCATAACGGCGACGCTCCTCGCCGCGCGTAATACGGGTCATATAGTACATCGCCGTGGCAGCATAGAGCGAGGCCTCTTTGTCTTCGCAGTTGGCATCCAACGTCGAGGAGAAGTAGTCCGCCTTGGCGATAAGATTATGGTCCAAATAGTCAGCCGTGCGACGTGCTGCATCTCGATAGATCTTTTGGCCGAATTGCCGATAAGCCATCGCCAATGGCAAGGTTGCCGAGGGAGTACTGCCGCCCGCAGCGTCGACCACCTGCAAATCATCACGGAATTTGCGCGGAAAACTTCCGTCAGGTTGTTGCAAGGTGAGTAAACGAGTGAGGAGTGTACGGATACGCACTTCCCATTCGGGGTGTGAGCGTCCCCGCGTTTCTTCATAATGGAGGTAACACAAGAGAGCATAAAGTCCCTCCGATTGACGGCGGATGGTATAGACATCGGGTTCTTTTCCTCGTTCGAAATCTACAAATTCGCGAATCAAACCGCCTGAAGTAAAGCCATGAACGAGATAACTATCAAATACAGAACGCGCTTGGGCAACCAACGTTGCGTCGTGGGTGGCTTCCCCATACTCCAAAGCGTTGAAAGCATTCAAGAGAACACGCCCCACAAAACCCACCTCTGCAATGCCGTTGGGTTTCGGATCGTCTATACGCAATTCAACTCCCGAAGTATACTTCAAGGGATAACGGTCGACATAACTTTGGCGGAAATATTGTGCCAAACAGGCCTTGGCCTCGGAAGGTTTAAAGGTGGTTGCAATGGGTTCCGGCGACCAAAAATCAAAGGAGCGATTCCACGTCTGTTCCACGAAATCGGAGAACCCCTGAGCAGAACCCTCGCACAACAACCAGCTGAGAGTACGAGTTTGCCCTTGCTCCAACTTATCAAAAGCTCGCACAGCAGGGGCTAACGTCAATTTTCTAATATAGGTATAGGGACTTTCGCTCCATGGGTAACCGAAACACAAGGCCGAACACCCCTCGACGGAACAAAAACCGGTAAATCCCACCGAGGTCGGACCGGAAAGAATCACCTCTCCGTACGCATGACACGCAAGTGCATCGCACACGCAGTCATCAGTACGCATAATCGTTTGGTAACGCCCTGAGCTGGGGTCGAATACACCCGTCAGGGGCGTACTGAGCCGATCGCAACGAACTTGCCAACTGTTGCTCACCTGCATCGACGGAGCTTCGGCAGGTGAGCGCTGATTTCGTTGATACCAGAATCCCGGCATGTAGTAGAGCGCCTCCGATTCCGAGCAATCAGAGACAATAACCTGCTCGATATTATAATAACACATTTCGCTTGCCTTCAAAGTCAAAACAATACGAAGCCCGGCCTCCTCCCGCACCGTATCTCGGCGTATTTCAAGAGGCAGGGGTCCAGTGGCGTACAACCTTGAAGCGTCGCAGGCATCGGCATGAAGGACATGACACTCAGCCGGATTGCCGGGCTGTTTGAGATAGAGGCGAGAAGACCAACGCCCTCCGGCTTGGAGTATGTGGCAACTGCAGAGAAAAAGAGACAAGAGTGTCAAGCGAATTTTCATAGTAAACGGTTTATCTTTTATGCTAAGCAAATATAGAAAGCAGCAGCCGACCTAAAAGTAAATTTTGTCACAATGAATAGCAATATCCTCTCAATCGTCGAGAAAGTAAGAAATTATATCATCCATTATCATAAATAGTGTCGTATATTTGCTAAGAAAAGGTTCAAAAACGATCCTATGAAACACTTTTTTACACTTCTTATCTTGTGGTTCTCCGGATATGCAACTGCTCACGCCGAAGCCCTGCAATTCAACCATCTGACCACCAATGAAGGATTGTCTCAAAATACGATTTTTGACATCATCCAAGACAGCAAAGGGTTCATGTGGTTCGCCACCAAGGAGGGGTTGAATCGTTATGACGGTCAAACGTTCAAGATTTTCAAACATCGCCCCTTCTCGGAAGGAGGATTGAAGAATAGCTCAATCCGTTGCATGGTCGAAGATGGAGCGAACCGCATTTGGGTAGGCACCGAATCAGGGGTGTGCCGTTACGACCCGGAAACCGAACAGTTCACCGATATTATCCTGCACAATGAAGCGGGCGAGGTCATCAACAAACCCATTATAATCTTGGAGCGTGACGCACTCGGAAACATTTGGTTGGTCACCGAAACCAAAGAGGTTTTCTGCTACGACCCCAAATCCGATGATATTGAGTGCCGTTATCGAGCTTCCAACTCCATCCCTGTGCTCCGTAGCGATCCCCGCGGGCGAATTTGGTTTTTCGAATTGGATCGCGGACTCTTTTCGACCGACGACCATTTTCAAAACATCGAACGCTTCGAGCTCTCCAATCCCTCTGAAATCGACCTACACCACGGCTTGTCGCATCTGTGTTTCGACAATTTTAATCGAATGTATGTCGGATTCGAAACCGAAGGTGTAGCAGAAATCAATCTCATCGATCGCCGCGCCACACGATTGCCTCTCGTCGAACGCAATGTCCAACCGCTCTATATTCGCCACATCTTGGTCTACAATGCCGAAGAACTGTGGATCGGCTCTGAATCAGGGCTTTTCATCTTTAACTTACACGCCCGTACCACCCAAATGGTTCAACATTCGCTTTACGATCCCTATTCGCTTTCAGACAATGCGGTATATACCATTTTCAAAGACAGCGAGGAAGGCATATGGGTCGGCACTTTTTTCGGCGGAGTCAACTATCTGCCGTTGCGCAAAGCCGAATTTACAAAATACTACCCCACCAACGTTCCACAAAGTATCAAAGGCCTGCGTATACGTGAAATATGTCCCGACCAGCAAGGATGCTTGTGGGTAGGCAGTGAAGACGCAGGGCTATACCATTTCGATCCCAAGCAACAAACTTTTCAGTTTGTCGAGGCGAGTCGTAACTTTTCGAATGTCCACGGACTATTGATGCACGGCCATGAATTGTGGATCAGCACCTTTTCGAAGGGTATTCATGTGCTCGACACCCAGACGGGGCGTATTCGGGTCTACGACAACACGACGACCTACGGCCATCTGTTCAGCAATTATGTCTTTGCACTCTGCAAGAGCCAAGACGGGCACATTTATATAGGTACGATGCACGGGCTGCAATTCTATGACCTACACAGCGGCGAGTTCGGTTATGTCCCAGAAATCAACGATGGAAAGATGGTCAACGACATACAGGAAGACAGCGCCGGCAATCTCTGGGTGGCAACGCTGACTAATGGCCTCTACGTTCGGTCCCCCTATAGCGATACTTGGCAGCACTATCTCCACGATGCCGGCAACCTGAAGTCGTTGCCCAGCAACAACATCACTTCTATTTTCGAAGATTCCGACCGCCGTATTTGGATTACCACCGAGGGGGGGGGGATTCAGTGCATTCGAGGCCGGTGATGGGTGTTTTACCCATTACAACACCGCCAACGGATTACCGAGCGATGTAGCCTTTCAGATCGCCGAAGATGACAATGGCATGTTTTGGATCTCAACCAACAACGGATTGGTAGCCTTTGACCCTGCAGAGCGTAAAACGAAGTATGTCTATACAGTCGCCAATAGTTTATTGAGCAACCAATTCAACTACAAATCGAGTTATAAATCGGAAGACGGCACGCTCTATTTCGGTTGCATCGAGGGACTTATCTCGTTCACCCCCAAACGCCTAAACAAGCAGCAGAACAAACTTCCACCTATCTACATCACCGATTTCTCATTGCTTGACTTCTCGGACGATGGCTCCACCTCGACGCTCTACGACAAAAGCATCATCGCTTGCGACACACTTTATCTTCGTCACAACCAAAACTCCTTTTCACTCCAACTTTCAGTCCTGAGTTACCGCAAATCACCCGGCATGCAGCTCAGCTACCGTATGGAGGGATACGATGACGAATGGTGTGAGGCACCCGCCAACGGAGCCAAACTCCCCTACGCCAAACTTCCGCCGGGTAACTATACGTTCCACGCCCGACTCGACAATGGCACCCAAAACACCCACAAGAAACTCCACATCCACATCTCTCCGCCCCTCTACCGAAGCTTTGCAGCCTATATTTTCTACTTTACACTCATTCTCGGCATACTTTATTGGCTCTACAAGCACAATGAGCGACAACGCAAACAACGCGAAGAACAGCACCGTCGGGATTTCGAGCAACAAAAAAACTGCGAGCTCTATGACGTGAAAATCAAATTTTTCACCAATATAGCCCACGAAATCCGAACGCCACTCACGCTGATCAAGGTTCCATTGGATAACATCCTGTCAAGCAAAAAGTTAAACGACGATCTTTCCGGCACGCTTCGCATCATGAGTCAAAATACCAACCGCTTGTTGGATCTGACGAACCAACTGCTCGATTTCCGCAACATCGAAAAGGAACATCTGACGCTTTCGATAGCTATGTACGATGTAGCCCGCATTGTCCGCGAGACCTTCCATCGTTTCAGTTCTATGGCCAAGGAGCAGGGCAAAAAGTTCGAATTAACTCAGGAGAACGGCGACCATGCCGTCTGGGCCAAGGTCGACCGCGAAGCCTTCACAAAGATCGTAAGCAATCTACTAGTCAACGCTGTGAAATTTTCGGACAAAAGGATTCTTATTTCGATGGCAACGGAGAATGATTCGTTTATCTTGCGCGTCGTCAACGACGGCGAGGTAGTGCCACCAGAGGTTCGTTCGGACATCTTTGCCCCTTTCTTCCAGCACACCGTTGCTTCGACTTTTCCGGGAACCGGGATCGGTCTGGCCCTCTCCAGCTCGCTGGCTACGCTCCAAAACGGCACACTACGCATGGGTGACAGCATGACAGAAAACGAATTTATCCTCACTCTTCCGCTTGCAGACCAGTCGCTGGCCAAAGAGCAGGAAAAGAGTGATCATAACGCTACGGAAACCGTTACCCATGAGGAGACCGACAACGAAGTACGCGCGACCCTCCTCATTGTCGAAGATCACCCCGAAATGCGAAACTATATCGCGCAGATGCTCTCCGAGCGGTACATCGTGCGAACGGCCACTAATGGCGCAGAGGCATTCAAAGTGGTAAAAAAAGAGCATATAGACATCGTTCTAAGTGATATTATCATGCCAGAGATGAACGGCTTGGAGCTATGCCGCTGCATGAAAAACGAAGTGCGTTCGAGCCACATTCCCTTTATCCTCTTGACGGCCAAAACCGACATTCAATCAAAAATCCAGAGTATGGACCTCGGAGCCGATTATTACATCGAAAAACCCTTTTCGGCGGAATATCTACAATCGGCGATCTCCAATCTTTTGAAGAGCCGGCGCATGCTCTTTGAACGATTCTCGAAAAATCCGCTGGTCATGGCAAACTCGGTCTCCACCTCCTCAACCGACCGCATCTTTATCCAAAAATTGCAGGATATTGTTCGCAAGAACTTCAACAATCCAGAGTTCAACACCTGCGATTTAGCCAAAATGATGTATATGAGCCGTGCCAGTTTCTATCGCAAAGTCAAAGGCATGTTAGATATCAGTCCCAATGATTACATTCAACTCGAACGCCTCAAGACGGCAGCTCAGATACTCCAGAAAAAAGAATACCAGATCAATGAGGTGTGCTATATGGTGGGATTCAGTTCTCCCTCCTATTTTACCAAATGTTTCCAAAAACAATACGGCATTACGCCCAAACAATTTATGATTCAAATCAAGAATGAGGGCACAGTTGCTGATGAAACCAAAATGGAGATAAACCCGAACCAATTAATAAACTGATGAAAATCACTCTGTTTTTGACTACAGTCTGCATGTTGTTGTGCTGTAGCGGCACTAATCCGTCAAAACGATCCAAGGAAGATATTGCCCCGCAGCGTATCCCGCTTGCCGATCCCTACATTTTGCTGCACGAGGGAATCTACTATGCCTACGGCACCTTTGCGGAGAACGGCATAGCCGTATGGACTTCAACCGACCTCAAATCATGGAAACGCGCCAAAGGTCTTGCCCCCGAAGATCTGGTCATGCACCGGCGCGACGTATGGGGCAATTACTGGTTTTGGGCCCCCGAAGTCTATCACCGCAACGGAAAATTCTATCTCTACTATTCGGCAGAAGAACACATCTGCGCGGCTGTCTCTGATTCACCGCTCGGCCCGTTTAGGCAAGAGGTGAAACAACCGATGATTGCCGACGAAAAATGCATCGACAATACGCTTTTTGTTGATGATGACGGACGTGCCTATATGTTTTTCGACCGATTTAACGACGGCCTGAACATTTGGATGGTCGAACTGAATGACGATTGGGTGACTCCGAAAATGGAAACCTTACACCCTTGCATCCACGTTTCGCAACCATGGGAAGAGATATGGCCACGGGTGAATGAAGGAGCATTCATCATTAAACACGATGGATGTTACCATATGATTTATTCTGCCAACTCCTATGAAAGCCCCTATTACGGCATCGGATGTGCAACCACAAAAACACTCAACGGCGAATGGGAAAAATATAAGGACAACCCACTCCTGCAGAACCCCGATGGATTGCGTGGCGTAGGACACGGCTCGCTTTTCCGCGACAAGGAGGGGAATTTGCGTTTGGCTTTCCACGCACATCATAGTCCGACCGAAATTCATCCTCGCTTTATGTATCTCACCACCGTTCGATTCAACGATGGAAAGATGGTGATTGACCCCGAATATACAATTCCCCTATTTTATCAATAACTTCGGTGATCAAGCAATAAGAATCATACATAAAAACAGGCCTCTGACAAATAAAAAGCATCAAACCGACCTGATTGCCGGACGACGGATCTCCGCCGACAAAAGTCAAGACCGAAAAAAAGCTCCCCGCAT
>UMJU01042758.1_pt1 | contig 29252 bp, 26 predicted proteins | sample 1966161 | NCBI WGS metagenome assembly UMJU01 (sample SAMEA4836156, study PRJEB28245) | human gut metagenome | biome: gut microbiome; material: fecal sample | place: Denmark | collected 2008 | reverse complement strand
GATATGTAACGGTTGAAATCCATCGTCGGCAAAGATAAGTTTTTTTGCCGATTTTGCCGATTTTGCCGATCCGGACGAATTCGCTACCTTTACCCCCGCGGATGGTGCACCCAGCCCGTCAAAAACGCAGTGTAACATGAAAAAACAAAAGATCACCCAGCAGGATTACCTCAAGGCCCACCGCAAGGCGAGCCGCGAGGAGGAAATCGCACGGCACGGCCGTCCGGCAAGGTTCCGGGCCGTCCACAAGTCGAAAAAAGCATACGATCGCAAACGCGAAAAGGCAGGTCTGAGAAACCTGCCTTTTTCAATCTATCCGCAAAAATTCGATATTCGTAATACCACCGCCTGCTTAAGAGCAGCATGAAACAGCCTGCAAAACCGCCTCTCTGGGAACCTCCCATCAAGATACGATAAAAAATTAGCCGCTGCAAATTGAATTTGCAGCGGCTATTGCTTCATTGTGGTACCACCAGGGATCGAACGACTCGCATACAGCACACTATATCAATATTTTACAAGACTCAAAAGCTTTAGTCCCACGCGTTTTTATCGCTGAAAACGCGCTCTTCCACAGGCATCTGCCGGAGGGGTTGATTTCTGTTTCAAATATACGGAAAATTTATCTCAAGAAAGTATAACTCGGGGAATTAATTCGACATTAATATGTTCCGAATCCATGTTCGGAAAAATAATACTCCCGACCATTTTACACAACAATCACCTATTCATTACAAGCCCAAAATATTACTCTGCTAAACAACCACTTTCTATTATCATAGACAATTTTCGAATGATTTGCTGTTCTTCATCCTTTCCCCGTGTACTCAAAGAGAGAAGCGGCAGGCCGCATAAATCCAGAATAGATTGTTTTACGTCATCCCGTTCCCGCTGGACTGGCAGATCATGCTGGCTGCCATTAACCTCAACCGCCAATACAGGCATTTTATCACATTTATTGTATATCAAGAAATCGACATGACTGTTTCTGCGGATGAATGCCCGCTGCCTGTCCGTTAGCCCGATTTCTCTCCCGACAATATTCCGCAACGGATAATTAGCAATTACCGCGAAGTTAGAAAATCGGGAATCCCGCCCGATAATATTCAGAATCAACTCGTGCATCAGGTTCTCCGAGGCATACCAAGACCTGAACAGCCGACGCAATGACCGCTCGCGATCTGGATCGAGATTATGATGATACAAATAATCAAAGATCGACTGAAAAGTGATTTCTCCTTCATTGTATTTGATATAGCGAATCAAGTTGCCAATATTGGTCGACAGCGGAGCCTGTTCGAACAACAGTTGAGACATCACTAATTCCAAGCGACTCTTCGCTCGGGAAACAGCTACGTTTATCAGCTCCGACTGGTTAATAAAGTCGACTCTTTTATCCGCACTATACGATGACTCCCATTCTTCATCAACTTTTACCTTATCTTTGACCGTTGAGAAGATAACTACCTCTTTCTCGCGCCCCTGAAATTTATGAATCGTATCGGCACAAATATCCTCACGGAGCTTATTAATAGCATTTGCATGACTACGGAATGGAGTGATAACTCCTATGTCAGTTATCCCAGAACACGTTAATCGATTAAACTCCTCACAGACTTTCAGCTGTTCCAACTTATTTACCCACGACTTCCCCCTATAATCGGCACACGGCCTCTCCCGATCAGCGTGACGAACGGTAACGATTGCCAAGGGATGATTGCCCTCTTTGGGATCAGTCCATTCCGATTTGATAATTAGCTTCTTATCGTAGAATTGCTGATTGCAGAAATCAATAATCAGCGGATGACACCGATAATGCTCACGCAGTAAAACGGTCGGCAAATTCGAGTATATCGCTTTCAGAGAACTGATAATGCTATGCTTAACATAGTCGTAGCTCGGATGCACCTGCATTTGCCGGGCATATTCCCGCGCTTGGGGAATAACTTCCGAAGGAACAATTTGCGGCAACTGCATGGAATCGCCAACGATCACAATATTGCGACAGCAGGACATCGCAATAATCGCAGTAATCAAATCGACCTGAGAAGACTCATCGATAATAACATAGTCGAAGACAAAACTCGCAGGAATTGATTTTCGAACGGCATGGGTCGTACTTGTAATGACCGGAACTTGTGAAATAAACTCATCGAACTGCTTTTTGTAATTTTCCAGGGTAAACGCGATGTCCGTCCTCTTAATGTTTTTATTCAAATAATGTTGGAAAATTGTCTGTGAAAGCTCCTGACACTCCTTAGACAACTCATCCATTCGGCCCTCTGCCAACAATTCACAGAGACGGTCATATTCCCGATCCAATTTGGACAAACTTACCTGATAAAACATCTCTCCGGCATAGCCTGCCAAAATTTGCACATCTTTATAGGTAGAGATCGTTAAAGGAATGTGATAATGAAAGAATGTTTTTATATAGATCAAGATATCGTCCAGACATCCGGCAAAACGGCTATAAGCGTATTTACTATACTCACGCCAGGATTCACAATAATTTTTCAACGCAAGCCACTCTTGGGCCGTATATCTTCGCCCCTTCAGTGCATCGCGGAGCCGTATATATTGAGGTACCGATAAATCAGTGTTTTTATGAAAATAATCCCACTCTAATAACAGATCTTTCTTCTCCTTTCGTAATTCGGAAAGCCGGTCATCTAAACACAGCAACTCTCCTAATTTTCCGATCAACTCTTCCAGGCGACGTTCTTTCTCTGGTATTTCCGAAGCATCAACGGAGAAAGTTCCGATAGGAGCGTGACTCTGCAAAAAATACGCTTCCCGGTTATCGTATCGTCCAAGAGTCGCAAGAATATCTCCATAACCGTATTTTTGCAGTTTCTCCGCAATATTGGATGTCGCTGAATTATTGCCGGATACAACCCCGACCGTCTTTTTATTTTTGATGAGATTTGCAATAATATTCAGAATCGTCTGTGTCTTCCCCGTCCCCGGAGGCCCTTCGATGAGGCTGATATTATGCGTCAAAGCCATCCGGACAGCCTCCATCTGGGAGCGGTTGCTGCCGAACGGATAGATAATCGTCCCGGCCAAGGACGTCGTTCGGATTGCACTGCGATTCAAATAGGAGTACAATACGGTATCCAAGGCGGTCTCGTCTATATTTTTCAGCTCTTTCTCAAGGAAACTCTCCTCCTCTTCTTTCCCTACATCCGCAGCCTCTGTCTTATAGGCAGTTTCAATGACAGGCTCCGGCATCTTCAACAACGCTGCAACTTTAAGAAAATAATCTAATGAATTAACAATTGTCACATTGCATTGATTGTATTTCCATTGAGTTCCACTTTTAAATAGTATCTGATATTTTTTCGTATCTCTATCAAAATGACAACTTACAATATCGTGCGTAATATCCTTGCCCTTGGCAATTAATCGTTGGGTGGGTTGCAGTTCTATTTTTTCCATGATATCAAATATACAAATAATATATTGACATCGGTTTGAGTGTGGTTATAAATTTAGTCCTGCATATCTTATTATTGCCTCCACCTCTCCAAAGCGCAATTCAAAGTGCATATTGTGTATTTTGAATTGACGCATTCAGATAGCAATTCCGCACTTACAACCTTTCAGATATAAATATTGCACACCGCTAAAACTACACCTATTCGGGAATATTTATTTGATTTCGTATTCTAAGCAATTTATATACAGCGCCATAATCAATTTTACATAAATGTGATTCCACACCTAAAATTGTCAAAAACACAGCCTAAAATATGGTCTCTATTTTACCCATAAGTTAACATTATGCTGAACATCACAAGTGCAGTCACTTTCAGCATTGATCAATATTAATTAACTCTTGAGCTAATTTTTCATATTCGGTATTGTGATTCATAATACAGTATTCAACTATGATTATAGTTTTTTTCGATTTCTGTCTGTGCGTCCATAAACATCTCGCCAATACGTTCTATCATTTTTTCTCGAATCGCCTTATAAACAATATCTTCTAAATGAAAATCAAAATCAGAGAGAGTGGAGGATACTATATGCAAAAATAAAGCAGTTAATTGCGCAGGGTCTGTAAAGCCATAATTGCTAGGACCTGCCAACATTACTTCATCTGGATTATAAAGTCCCATTTTAAACAAAAAACCCTTCGAACCGGAATGGACAAAATGATTAGCCAGTTTGTAAAACGAATTAAATTCATTAAAGCTAATACAACTCTCCATGCCAGCAAAATTGCATCTACTTTTGGGTAAATATTCTTTTGCCCAACCATAGGGCTTAATAAAAGCTTGACCATACTTGTTAATCTGTTCCTGTAATAACCTTTCCATTTCGGCCATCTCTTCTTCCTCTAGGGCAGGATAATCTAGTAGTTCATGGTTTTTCTGATACTCAATAGCTTCGTTATAATTTTCAACGATGGAGTAGTCTAAATATTTTTGTATTAATTCGTCAGGCTTATCCAGTAAAAACTCAGCCAAGACAGCTATTTCATAAAGGCTCCGCCATCGTGCCATCGCCCCATCTGCAAAACCATTTACTATCATTATATGGATTTCTGCAGCTATTTGACAGGCTCTAGCTTGCAGCCTCAAAAGTGTCTCAAATTTTATATCTTCAACTTTTTTATTTCTGTATGTGTATGAAACAGCCTCAGCATATTCTCTATTAAATTCAATATATAACTCCAACAGGTTAAATGCTGCACCCCACCGTTTATCTAAACTGGCCTTAAATCGTTTTGTCTTTTTCTTCTCTTGGAGCAAAATTTTCTTAGACTTTTTTAATATATATTGTTCAATAACATCAATTATTCCCGGTAACAAATTCTCTACTATTTTATCAATAGCTTCCCTATTTTCATCACCCCATTCAAAGGTTGGATTGGCCTTATAAATAGCCTTTTCGATTACCACCTCTATCCAATCTCGATTCATATAAACCATTATTTTCAAGTAAATACGCAGACATCACAGGTTATAAATCCAGAGACTTATCTTGCAAGATACAAAAAGTTTTATGTTTCATTCGTAGGCCCATCATTTCATTACTATTAATTTGCTTATTACATGTGAGTTACGTTGATTTAATAGACTATTATTCAATGCTCAAGTGTATCTTATTAATGATAAACTGTTGAAGTGCAATGGCAAATAGCCCATTTACTTGAAAAACAATAAAGAAAATGAAACATAATCTCTAATTTCCAAAAACAGGTAGTATGGGTCTGATTTATGTAAAATTATCTTATCACACCAAACTATTACAACCGCCCGCACAACTTATATTAAAATGCTAGCATTGAATAAATTACGAGCACATAAATATAAAATGAAGACAATAATAGCATGTTTACATCCCGCACATTTTAAAACAAGAATTTGGAAACTACTCTAAATCAATCTTCTTTTCATTTTGAAATTTTAACTTGAAATTTAAAGATTTCGTCAAATTTAAAAACACCTTAATACATTATTATTCAAACATTAGCGGGTAATTTCATATCAACATTCTCACACTCTTTTAGCGTTTTTTTAAGATTGAAAGCTAAACATTAGTTAGGTATGGTAAAAGTAGGTAGTGCCTAGAGACACCTGAGAGTGCCAACGGATGACATGATGCCAAAATAGGTACACTTTAAATGTTGTTTGGCTATCTTGCACAATGGTTACAGGACTAACCTATAAACCTTAATTAAATCATTTTAAAGTTGACAAATTCTATGAAAGGTGTCGTTATTGAACAGAAAGCATTCGAAAAACTTCTGTCCAAAATCAATCTATTAACCGATGCAATCAATTTCATCAATCAAACTATTCAAAAAGAAGAATTGGACAAATGACTTGACTCACAGGATGTTTGTATGGCACTAAATATTTCACCGCGCACATTACAATATTATCGGAATAAAGGAATAATTCCTTATTCATTCATCGGTAATAAAATTTACTATGAAGCGACCACAATTGCTTCGATTCTATCACAAGGTCTAATAAATCACAAATAACCATGGATGATATAATCACATCCCAATCCGAATTATTCCAAAATATTATGACTAAAATAGACGCTGCATCAAATGTTGCCAGCGAACTATTGAATAACCAGAGAAAGAGATTATGTCAAGAGCATTATCTCTCTAGTGAAGAATTCTGCCGTCGGTTCCATATCAGCAGACGGACGCTTCAAGATTACCGCGATAACTTAATCATTCCTTACACTTCAATTGGCGGCAAAATCTTATACCCTGAATCAGAAATAAAAAAGGTCTTACTGAAAAACTATCAGCCTGCAGGGAATACACTTGCCGAAGGGCCTTATTCTGTTTTACTGAATACTAACCATCAGAAACTCTAAATCATGGAAGAATTGACATTTAATGACCTCCCCAAGGCCGTATCCCAACTCTTGCTGGAAATCAAAGAAATCAAAGAATTGTTAAAAACACTGCAACCACCAAAGCCGACAAATAAGCCGATCTTGATCGACCGAGCTTGTGAAATTATTGGCAAGTCCCGGCCAACAATCTATAAACTCTCCCGGCTCGGCGAGATACCTTCTTATCGACAAGGGCGAAAGGTCTATTTCTTTGAAGACGAACTGCTGGCTTGGGTCGTATCTGGAAAGAAACGAACCTTAGACGAGATCAAAGCAGAATTCCAAGACTCGATTTACAGAGGAACCAGCAAAGACAGAACCTTCCAAAATTTATAGTGATGAAACAAACCAAAGTAGCACTTCGAAGTCGACCGATTTCAAGAAATAGGCGATCTCTATATTTGGATTATTATCCTGCAATTCGAAATGCCGAAATGAAAACCATTCGTCAAGAAACATTGGGTATTTACATTTTTGATAAACCGCGATCATCCATGCAAAAGCTACATAACGAGGAAATATTAGCTAAAGCAGAATTGATACGCTGCTATAGAGTAGCAGAGTTGATCAATCGTAACATTGGTTATATCGGCCCCGAAAAGCGCAATCGGGATTTTCTCGATTATTTCAAAAAAGCGACATTAAAGCACCCTCAAACATGGCAAAGTGCATATCTGCACTTCTATCGGTTTTCAAAGGGACACTGTCTGTTCGGAGACTTGGATTTCAAATTATGTTCACGATTCCGCGAATATCTTTTAGATACATCAGCTATAAAACCGGTACGAAAATTATCGATCAATACTGCTGCAAGTTATTTGAATATTTTCCGATGCCTGCTCAAAATGGCTTACCGAGATAAAATACTTGGTGAGGACTTGAGTATTTGGATTGATAAAATCAAATTACAGGAAAGCCGGATAGAATATCTCACACAAAAAGAATTAGCCCAATTAGTCCAAACACCTTGTGATATTCCTATTGTAAAAAATGCCTCTTTATTTTCCTGTCTGACTGGATTGCGATACAGCGACATTTTACAACTAACATGGGAGGATATAGTTCCTGCCGTTGATGGTAATGAATATGATATTCGGATAAAAACGCAAAAAACAGAAAAAGAGTTGACGCTGCCATTAAGTACCGATGCTTTGAAATTATGCGGGGACCGAGGATCGGGACGAATTTTCCAAGGGCTTAGTCGTAGCGCAATCGACCACCCTCTAAAACATTGGCTCCATCGCGCCGGAATCAAAAAGAAAATTACGTTTCACTCCTTTCGACATACATTTGCCGTCTTACAAATTGCGGCCGGCGCTAGTATTTATACCGTCAGTCGAATGCTCGGGCATAAACACGTTGCCACAACAGAGAGATATGTTGATCTAGTGGATAGTATAAAAAGGGAAACGGTTCATAATATTCAACTTAACTAATAAATATCCAGAAATTTAATAGAAGACGCGGTTACATCTGCTATGTGAGCAATACTTATCAATCCAAAACATCTACTATCATTAATGCCATGAAAGACATAAATTGCGGTCCTCGAAAAAATCAAAAATCTCACACGTGCAAATTAATATAACTTGGTATATATAATAATAAATTGTCAACTAGTAATAGATTAGTATTTTCGTTTATTATTAATTCCAAACTCATATGCAAATCAAGAAAATTGAAGTTAAGAACTTTCGTAAACTAAAGAATATCACCATAGATTTAGATGAGTCTGTCATCCTAATCGTGGGACGTAATATATAGTGGAAAGACATCTCTATCTGAGATATTTAATAAGTTTTTAGTCCCCAAGGGCCCATGTTTTACTTTTGACGATTTTTCTTTTTTCGATTTTAAATGATTATAATATCGCACTAAATCTATACGAGGAGTATTTATCTCTACATGCTCAAGGTGAAGAAAAAGAAAAAGAAAGTGAAACTAAACTTCGAGAAGCCAAAGAAAAAATTCCAGCAATATTACTAAATATTTATATTGAGTACAATGAACAAGACGACGATAACCTTGGAGGCTTTTCTGAACTGAATCTGAATCTAGATGATTCGAGACGGGATATCAGCATTAGTTGTAAATACGGCATAAACGAAGAAGAAAAATTCCTTGCAACTTTGTATGAAAGCCACACCCAAGATAAAGAGATACAGATAGTCCAGATTGTCGAAAATATATATCATGATTTTTATACTAAGTCATACAATGCTTTTGACAAGCTGAATTCAGCGGTAACTCCTAGAATCATTAATCCACTTCAAATTGAAAATGCCTTCATATTAAGTTTGATCTGCGCTCAAAGGGATCTTGACGACCAGTCCTATGATAAAAAAGGCCGCATAGCAAAATGCATGAGTAGTTTCTTAGATATATCAACTGTTAACGAGGAAAATATCAATAATCTGGCAGAAAAACACAATGAATTGGCCTGAAAAATAGAAACGGAGGATCATCCATTAATATATGGACCTATTATAGATGATTTGAAAAAATTTGGCATAAAAGAAGAGGACTCCAAAATCATAACTAAAGCTCTATTTGATGCAAAAGCCGTATTAATAGGCATAGATTCAAATGTACGATATGTGCGAGTGGTATATATCACTAAATAACAGCCTGTTAAGAGGATATTTGTTGATAGATAATCATATTAAGTCATACTGATTGACATTAAGATAGTTAGGCCGATTTTACTTCTTTTTTAGAGACGATTATATGTAGAATCATTATTTTGATGTAGATTTATATGTAGGCTATTTTGCGATCAATCTAATGACTTATATTTGAGTCTCTTATTTATTTTATCAATATAACCAAAGACCTACATCTTAGGGCATACAAATCTAAATTTGCATAAACGGTTGATTTATGTGAGAATTAGTTCAATTTAAAACGAGTGCTGCAGGGTTAAAATGACTGGCTTTTTTATTACCATCATTTTTACTTACTTTGTTGTAAATGAAACCCGAAAACATAATGTGGATGAATGCAAAGTTCATGGGGAGATCAAGCAATTTCATAATATCCCATATTGGGTATGGAGGAATGACGCGAAACAAGATATATAGGTCGTTATTGTATGATAATAAATTCTAAATCATAGAATTATGGATTGGGTTAAAACCACAGATTTAACGAATTGGGCAAATACTTTAGATTGTCAGTCTGCTCTCCCGGCTTTGGTCAGGCGATTGATCCGTGCAACCGTCCATGGCATTAACGAAATGAAATTCCCTGCAGGCGAGAACGTACAAATGGGAGGATGGGATGGATATATGGAAGTTGAACAAGGCAATGAGTTGGTCCCTGAAGGACTATCTGTTTGGGAATTCGGATCAAGCAAACAACCCTCAACGAAAGCCGAAAAAGATTATGCAAAGCGCAAGGCAAATCCATTAGGGGTCGATCCTAAACAGACAACGTTTGTCTTTGTCACCCCAAGGATTTGGGAGAATTCCGAGGAATGGGCACAGGAAAAAAGAAACGAAGGACACTGGAAGGATGTTAAAGTATTGACTGCTGTAAGTCTTGAAGAATGGATTGAAAACGCCCCCTCTGTTGGTTTTTGGTTGGCAACGACACATTTGAATAAGTGTCCAGCCACAGACATATTAACTACAGAGAAGTTTTGGGAGGAATGGTCATTTAACGGTAAGGAGCGTTTACTCCCATCGTTACTATTGAGTGGGCGGAAGCAAAATAAAATTGAACTAACAGAAAAGTTTATAGGAAAGGGATGGATTGGAGTGAGATCAATTTCCCAAGAAGAGTCTTTGGCATTCATCATAGCATCATTTTTGACCGATGAATCTCATTCTGATGATTTTTTTTCCCGGAGCCTCATTATTAGTAGCAGAGATGCCTTCAGGAGTTTAGAAGTAAGTGCTTCACCGCTCATCCTGCTTCCCAAGTTCGTTGATATCGGTTTGTTCAACAGCGCCATTCAGCGCGGCCACTCGGTCCTCGTACCGTTAGGCGCAGAAGATAACGTAATCCAGGGGACTATAATCAATTTGGATGAAATTGACAGAGACGGATTCGTGACTTCATTGAAAGAATCTGGATATATACACGCAGAACAACTATCAAGAGAGACCGCAAGGAATATAGGCGTTTTAAGACGCAGACTTGGCTTTGAAGGCACTAAGCCTCGATGGACAGTATCCGAAAATATCAGAGCTTTGATACCTGCAGTCATTATCGGTAGGTGGTATGATTCATATGAGGGAGATACGGAAATTATATCAAACGTAGCAGACGTGCCGTATGACGACTATGTTTCGGCTTTATCGCCTTGGATGATTTCGTCGGACCCTCCTATCATGAAAATCGAATATTATTGGAGGCTCACATCTCCGTATGATGCATTCTTCTATTCATATCCCTATTGGACGCAACAGGACTTCAATAGGCTCAAAGATGCAATTATTCAAGTGTTCTCTGAGTCGGATGAGAGCATCCGGGAAAAAGAGTCTTCTGCAGATATTTTGTCCCAACTCAGATACCAAAACACGAATAGGTATTCCCATGCGCTTCGAGAGGGACTATTGATGACCTTGATATTGACAGCTGAGTATGGGGCAAATATAAATAACCCTACGATGGCAAAGCCTCAAGAATGGGTCGATGGTATCATAAAGCGAATATTGCAAAACGACGATCAATACTTTTGGAAAACCATAACTAACCACCTGCCTTTAATAGCGGAAGCATCTCCCGAGAGTTTTCTTATTCGTCTTGAGGAAATGCAAAACGATTCGGGTAACACTTTGACTCAAGTTCTGTTCTCTAAACCAGATGGATACGATCCCTTATTTTATAAGAACTATTCTCTCGGGATGCTTTCTGCTCTTGAATCACTGGCATGGGAGCCAAGGTATTTGGCAAGAGCAAGCAAGGTATTGCTTAGATTGTCAGAGTATAAAGACGATTCGAATATTCAGAATAAGCCCATCAACAGCCTTAAAGAGATTTTCCAGCCGTGGCATTGCCAAACGTTTGCAACGTATGAGGAGCAAAAAGAGGTGTTGCAACTACTCTGTAAACAAAATTCAGAGATCGCTTGGAGACTTCTTATTTCAATTATGCCCGATCCTCATGGTGGACTTTCGTTTCCGACCCATCGAATGCGTTGGCGGTCATTTGGACAAATTAGGGATAAGTATTTTCGAAACGAAACAAACGATATGTGGAATTTCGTATTCGACTTATTATTAGCAAACACCGATAATAGGGTTGATCGTTACTCTGATCTGATTCGTATATCGGACAATTTAGGCGAACATAATAGGGAAAAGTTATTTGCAAAAATTCAGCAAGATAAGCAGCATATAAGAGACAATGATGCTCTGTTGTGGAATCAAATTCGGAAGTTCTTACACCATCACCAAGCACACCCTAATGCAAAATGGGCGTTGAAAGAGGATTCACTCAAACCCTATTTGGATTTGTACGATGATCTGACACCGCAAGATGTATTAATGAAGAATCTATGGGTATTCGATCATCGTATCGAAATGGTAAATCCTGAGCCAGCTTCTGAACGACTTGGAAACAATTGGTATGAAAAGGCGTTGGAGTTTCGAAAGGAAGCACTCAAGGAGATATATAATCAGTTGGGTCTTTCAGGAACTTTGGCATGTATATCTTCCATTAATGAGCCCCAATATTTGGGTGAGACACTTGCATATATAATTTCTGACACCGAGATTGTTGATATAGTTAATCATTCTTATAAAAGCAATGAAGATTTTCAATTCCTTAGAAGTTTTTTCTGGAAATTGAATCTAATAAGGAGTGACGAAGAAATATTCAGAATTCTCGACTTGCTCAACTTAAACAATCTTCCGCTGGATGTTGCCGGCAATATCGCGACCGTTCTAAAGCAGACAAAAGATTTTTGGGCTTACATCAGCACATTGGATCAACCGCTGATTGATTATTACTGGACTAATGTTCATTTAACAAATTGGAGTGGATCAGACGAAGAAATCATTTTCGGGATTAACCGTCTATTCGAATACAAACGATATTCATCTGCCGCAAATTATGTGTACATGCTACTCATGGATTCCCGCAAACTTCCAAACAGAATACTTGCTAATTGCCTATTAGGTATTGTTTGTGAGAATAAAGAAAAATTCCTGCCTGGATCACATGAAATAACGACGCTTTTGGAGAAACTGGATGGCAGTAGTGATATTGAGGAAGATCTAATGCTCCAAATCCAACTCTTTACAGTACTCCTTTATCATGGAGATGGATATAAGCCTAAGCGAGTTTTGAAAGCACTATCCGAAGACGTTTCATTCTGTATTGAGTTGTTACGATGGAAATGGGTTCATAGTGATGGAATAGATGAAAATGACAAATCAATAGAACAAGCTAAATTTAAGATCGCATGGGAAATATTGGATCAGTTCGATGTGATACCCGGAATGAGAGAAGACGGGACTATAGATGGTAATGTTCTGAATAACTGGGTTGATGGTTTGCGAGGCGCAGCTTCTGAAGCAGGAGTACTTAAATATGCAGACGGTATGATTGGCGATCTATTCGCTACCTATCCAAGAAAAGCAGAAGGTTATCCTCCAGTTGAGATTTGCGACATCATTGAAAAACTACAATCAAAGGAATTGAATGAACATTTCGATGTAAAAATCCATAATAGCCGGGGAGTAACTGTTAGAGGCGCATTCGATGGTGGTACCTTAGAACATAATGAAGCGGATTATTATACTCGGATTGCAAAAAAACACCGGAACACTCATCCAACTGTGTGTCACATTTTTGAAGGTATAGTCAAAAGTTTTCTACACGAAGGAGCTCGCCACGACCATCAAGCAAAAGTAGATTCACTGGAATATTAAATGATGGATAGACGATTTGCTTTAATGATGTTCTTAACTACGGAAAGAAAGAATTCATAACTTCAGACCTAAATCAACATTCCTGTTATTAGGCTATAATACATATTTTACTCTTTAAATCATTATCTAACTTAAAGAGTAAATTATGTATTCAGTAATCATTCGGGGTAAGAGGGATCTGCGGGAGGCGGATCTTGTTAGACTCACGCTTGTAGTCTATAAAACCGGCTATATCCGGAAAGAAAAGCAACTGCTCGTAACCGGACTCTATTCTGACTGGGACAAAAAGTCCCGCTGCTTCAACCCGTCTTCGGTTGAAAATATCGCCAAGAATAAACTGCTCCAGCAGGGGCGTATCCGCTATCTCAGAGTTGCTGAGAAGTGGGAGTATTCCTGCAAGAATTAGGACACGCTCGAACTTATCCATCATCACGATTCCGAAGACAGTCATAAGTACTAGCACCGAAGTCTCTATGTCACTCAAGTTTTCGACTTGATAATCGAAGAAAAGATCCAACAAAAGCGTATCCGCAATGGTCAGGAGTTTACAGGTGAACACGGAGCGATAAAGCTTCGGCATGTCCAACACGCTTTGACGCGATTTGTTCAGTCGCAATATGGTCGCAAGTTCTCGAAGTGTAGATTTCGTGACATCACTCGTCAGTTCGTCGCGGATTTCCACTATCATGAGTTAAAGCGCGGAAATAAGAACGGCAATAGCGGCGGAGCGAATCAGAAAATAAAACTGTTGTTTCAAGTATGTAGGAAAGCTATCGAGATAGGGGTATATGGTGTGGACCTCTCAGTGGTGTTTTTGGATTTAGTGATTACTGTATATCAAGAAGTTAAGCTGTAAAACCTATAGCTATTAATAAACAAAAACAATTTCAATCGCTATGATAGGCCTCGAAATCCATTATATGTATGCTGTTCTCGGCCCAAAAAGAGGCTTGCTCTTTATGCAGTCATAAAATGAGTCTTGAGGCCCAAGCAACAATTACCCGTTGGTTTGGCAATGAAAATGTATACCGGTAAATTTAAAAGATCATTATTAAAGGAATACTCTTTTATTCTATCAAGGAAGCGTCTAATATATAGCTTGTTTAAATAAATATTTTATCCACATTCTCCATATCCCGCTTGATGCTGGAATCCATGACTTTGGCGTAGCGCTGGGTCATGCGAATATCGGAATGACCTAGCATTTTGGCAATATTCTCCATCGAAACACCGTTCGACAAAGCCACGACCGTGGCGAATGTATGACGGGCAGTATGTGTAGTCAGATTCTTTTGGATGCCGCAGAAATCTGCAATCTCTTTCAGATAGGAATTCATCTTCTGGTTACTCGTCACGGGCAGGAGTGCGCCAGTTTTCGCGCACAGCGGATGATTCTTGTATTTTTCCATGAGTAACTGCGGAATCTTCAGTAGGGGAATGTTGCACATATTATTGGTCTTCTGACGGGCTTTACGTATCCATAGGTCGTCGTTGTTGTCGCGAACGATATGCTCCTGTCGAAGGTTGCTCACGTCGACATAGGCCATCCCCGTAAAAACACAAAAAATAAACACATCTCGCACATATTCCAACCGAGGCAAAGCAAACTCTTTGCACATCATCCGCTCAATCTCCTCCTTGGTCAATACCTCCCTAATGACTTCTTTTTCCTGAAAGCGGATTCCGGCAAAAGGGTTCTTGTGCATCCAGTCATTGGCGATAGCCAGGTTGACAATCTTCTTTAAACCCTTCATATAACGAATCACGGTATTTTGCTGGCAGTTGCGTGTCGTCTTGAGGTAAATCTCGAAATTTCGCACGAATTCACCATTTAACTCGGTGAGGTTCATATCCTCTTTTCCATACTGTTTCTGGATGAAATGGCCGAGGTATTTACAACAGTTGTCGAAGCGGCTAACAGTAATTTGCACATAGTCAATACCAATCAGCCTGCGGCAATCATCGTTGTGCTTCCGGAAAACATTCAGAAGCGTGTAACGGCCCTCCTCGCAACTATAGAGTTTATCCATAATCAGGCGGGCTGTGTAGATAGTGCCTTCTGCCTCCAACTCCCGCTGAATAGTTAGCACCCGCAGTTTGAGCATACGGATATATTCGTTCAGTTCAGCCGCGGCTTTGGTGCGCCCCATCGAACACTCCTTAGCCTGGGACCAAAGATTGAGCGCCACGCTACGCCGAATTTGCAATTCGACGCTAATACTATTCACGGTAATGCGAAGCCGAATGGGGGCTTCGCCGTTTTTTAAGAGTTTTGTCTTTTTGATGAAGAACAAAACGCTGAAAGATGCTCGTTTCATAACTTTAATTTACTGGTTAAAATTACGAAATCGCGCCCTCTGAATCAAGTGGCAAAATATTGTGAATCAGTGCAAAATACGCCAAAATGTGGGACTAAATCCGAGATCGAAAAAAGTCCCACGATTTTCACTTGCAAATATGCTCTGAAACCCTACTTTTTGCCTCTGCAAGAAAAAGATAAATCCCTGAATTCGTTTGAAATTCAGGGACTTGCTTTGTTTTACTTGTTTCTTAAGTGGTACCACCAGGAATCGAACCGGGGACACAAGGATTTTCAGTACAAATAACTAAAAATCATAATAGTTACACTATCTGCATCTTAGGATTCATTTCCAAGTTATCCCCTTATTTTGGGTAAGACACAGGGAAAAACAAGACGTTGGGTTAAACAAAATTCATTACATATTTGTACACCTATCTCTCTTATCATTATAAGATTTAAGTGTTCAATTCAAGAGAGGTTATTAAGGAATGAACAGACATAATCTTTCAAAGTCAAGCACCCATTTCTGTTGCTCCATGAAAGAACATCCCAACAGACCGTGAATCTGTATACCCGATTCTTCCTCCACTTTTCCGAATGCCGAGGATAAATCCATCACCGAAAAATCTGCTTTATACTCCCGTTCTTCCACAGAAAAAATCATCTCAACTACGGCTGAAGTTTGGAGTGTTCCATCTATCCCGAATTGCTTTTGACAGGTGATGCTTTCGGATAGTTGGAAGAACTCAGCAACTCGTCGATCAAGGACATTGATGTTACTTCCTGTATCAAGCAAAAAGCACAGGTTTTTAGCCTGTGCTTTTACTATGAGAAGGGGTAAACCTGTTTGTTGCAATCCAAATAATTCTATTTTTTTCATTGTAAATGCTTGGGTAAAAATAATTTCCACGATTTATATGCAAGTTTTGATTCCAACCGCACAGATGTAGTATCCACAGTAGCATGAATAATTAAAGAATCAGGATCAAAGTAATATCCTATCTCTCCGAAATTCTCTGTCTGACAGACTACAACTCCTTGCCCCGGACTTGTATATTCATCAATGACATCGCCTTTATCATCCTGTATTAAATATATTTCATTATATGGTTCAAATATGTCCGCAGGATAAAATTCTGTATGGAATGTAGGATTACCATTATTGTCGAAAGAGACTATTTCCATACTGTAACTCCAGCTGGGATTGTAATGCCGACTGTAATATTTTATTACATAATAATCTTTCCCGTAATAATGAAATTGCCATACACCACAAACTAAACCCGTGAAGTCAGACCGCAAATTAGGTTTCCATTGCTTTCTTAAAACATTTCCATACAAATCTGTGAATTCTATATAAGTCGCATAGTCATAGCCTTGGCTAACTGTATCGACATTTCCACTGTAAAACCGATATTTTCCATCCGGGGATAAATGAATCTGATCTACAAAATCCGGCAAAGAGTCCGCTTTGACATACGAATCACATTTAGCATGAATTGCATCTATTAAAGCACCATATTTTATTTGGGTGGCTGAATCTGGCCTCGTTAGTAATTCTTGAATATTGGAGGTATTATTGGTCTCAGCTATTTGATGAATATTGTCGGTATGTTGAGATTGTCTATTTATGCAACCAAACATCAGCAACAGGCCTAATATGAAAAGGTAGTTTTTCATTCGATATACTGTTTGACTATCTTTCGAATCTCCTTTGCCAAATCTGATACATGATGATTATATTCTTTCTCATAGTATTGCATCCATCCAGTATATATAGTAGATGCTTGACCTTTATATGGCTGCGGAATAGGGTTACGCTCAATATATTCTGATAGATATTTTAAGCGATCTTGTGTTAAATCAACCGTATAATAGATTTGATAATAGCGATCTGAGGTTTGTGAACCATGTTTTACTGAAAAGATTTCCAAATAACAATCAATTGTTTGGTTTGCATTGTAGGATTCCTGATATTTTGAAACAGTCCCTAATTCAGAAAAATGTTTTTTCACTAACTCCCGAACTTTATGCCGTATTTGAATCTCATCATATATACGCTTTTTCTCTGTACTTTTTAGTTTTACCCAATCGTCATGATAATAGGTTCCATAAAGCTTTCCATGATATTCAAAAGCCCCATATTCTCCTAAATCAATTCTTGCTAAATTAAATGTTTCTGCAAAACTCAAATTTTGACCATAGACCTTGTTCCCATATATTATTGCTATGAATATTAGACTAATATATTTTATGGTTTTATTAAGCATTGGCATTGCGCAGTTAGATTGTGTAGTTTATAGAAAAGCAGGTAAATTATACTTGATGATACTATATCTCTTTATCTGTAAGATTATTTAGCCAATCACCGTCAAGGATTAAAAAATATTCAGAATGTGCCCTATACCGTTTTATAATTCTTAATATTATCCACTTATAAATCTGTCGTATACTCATAATTACGCCTCCACATCTGGAACATTTATTTGAACTCTTAGATTGCATATTTTATAGAAAAGTAAGTGAGCTTCTACGTCTAAGACTTCAAGAAACCTATTATTATAATGATTATAGATATCACAATCCCAATAGCAAATATTGTTGAGAGAATAGAAAATAACCATGCCAGCAAGGGAAGTAATGAAATAAAACCGCCTATCATAAAAATTACTCCCAAGCATCCTGTGATAGAATTTTCGTTATTCTGATTATTATTTGCGTTTAATATTAGATATCCCAAAAGAAGTGCGATAATTCCTATAACCAGACTAATCCAAACCTCATCGCCAGATGGCAGCCCCAAGAATGGAGCGTCCGGATCATAGCCTCTTCCACTTGGCTCATATGCATACAGCAGATTGGGCATAAACAGAATAACTGAGAGTGGAAATTTATTTTTCATAGATCTAATCTATTCTCTCTTTGCTTTGAGCTACAGCAATTAAAACAATAATGACACAGCCGACATATAAAAAATATTTAAGGTATTCTTCAATATCTTCGGCTTTTCTTTCGGCTCTCAGTTGATCTAAGGTCTTTTCTCCTGATAGCAGATCTGTGACGTCTAATTCCTTGTCATATTTGCTTTCACCATAACCTTCCGGGACAAGGTTACCAATAGCACCTCCTTTGTAGACTACATCTTGAGTGACAGAGCGTGCCCAATGAGTCTGCTCCATAGCTCTATTGAATTCATCAATAGCCCTCTGAGTTTCTTCCTTTGTTCTGCCTAGACCTTTCATGCCCTGAACCGGGAACGATTGAAGAGCAGAATCAGGAATCGCCAATCCATTAGAGTACAAAAAAATTAGGAAAATTATTAAGATGAGTTTTTGCATTGATTTTTTCGATTAATGATAGCCGGAACAATAGGTTAACAGATATATTATATCATAGTAATTCAGTTCAGTGAGAGGATGTTTACTCATCATCGCCTTTGATCTTATGGTAGATTTTGAGTCCTACATACCATAATAATCCGAGCATACATCCATAAACAAACTTAATCCAAATCTCATCCATATTACATAATTTTTTCCTCTGCCGTCCCTCACAGATGGTTAGTAATAAAAAGAAAGCGCAGGACTGAAAGCCTATTTTATTAAAGCGGGTTCTGGAATACCTCGATGGATAAAACAAGCAACAGCCCTACGCCTATATACTTGAGATAAGTATACGACGAAAGGATAAGTTAGCTTATTCTCACCATCAATGAATTTTCCAGATTCGCTTTATGGGAATAAACTTACACTTTCCGTGTCAGTTAGTATGTCCCACAAAAGTAGAAAACTAACTTGGAAAATGCAATAACTCATCCTTCTTTTTAGGACTGTTGCAGAAACAAATTTCGGCTTAAAGTTTCAGAAAATCAATATTGATCTTAGAAATTGTTTACTCTTTCTTGCGGGGATTTGCCTTGATGTAAGCAACAAGGCAGATTATAGCCCAGACAACAAGCGTCATATACAAGTCTTTCATAAGCTAAAATTAAAGTAAAATAAATGTGACAGGATGGCCATAACACGCCCCTCTGTACACCTATCTTTCCATTGTATAAGAGAGATAGATGTACAGCCCATGCGCAGATAGATTGTGTTATAAAACAACTAAGTGCGCATCCTCCAACTTTCATATCATAATGGAGAAAGGGAGAGAGATAGTGTTACTCTAGAGAGTGTGGGTGATAAGACTGAGTTGTGGGTTGGAATATCAGACAGTCATTCTACGCACTTAGTTTTGGAATATATAGAAGGTAAGTGCGTAAGGTAGGTAAGCTGTCGATTTTTTTATTCCATTCCCCTATAAGGTTCAGGTTTTGAAAATCCGACAGCCTTTTCCTTACTCTATAAACCACTTGTATTCACTCTCTCCATAAAGAGCCTTATTGATGCCCTCTGCAAGCTGCGAGGCATTGAGTGCTCTATCCAAGAAATTGTCGATGTAAGATGATTTATTAGCTCCTGTAAGTAGGTTGTAGAACTTCCACAAAGAAATCTCTTTACTTTTTGCATCCACTCCAAAAACTTCATCCTGATAGTAGGCTTTCGCCACAAGATTGATCTGCGTGTCGGTCATCAGCAGTTGGGGCAGTCTCTTTTTATCCTCCTGAGGTAGGCACTGGTAGAGACGGGACTTTCCGAGCAGCTGGGCGAACTGATGTTCCGTCATAGAGGAATTCAGCAGGTTGCGCATCTGTCTCATATGTTTCTCCGGGTCATACCGCCGGAACAGTTCCATCACGGATTCATAGAGTTCACGGGTATGCATCACCTTGATTTCACGCTTATAGCCGTCCGTGGCCACGCACATATTACAGCACACCATATTCTTAAAGCCCACAAAGACTTTGAATTTCTCTACGGATTTCTTGTTGTAGAGATTCTCATGGTTGTAGGCCCTTACCCCGCCTACAGTCAAATTAAGTCGGCTCCCGTCGATGTTTCGATGAATAGTGGGAATTTCGAAGCAGAACATCATACGCTCATAGTAGATGGTCTTGTCTGTCCCCAAAAGCTGATTCACGGGCTTGTGGATTGCTTCGGGGATTCTGCCCTTGATGATATGGCTTACCCTGATCTCAGGATTATTGATACTCTCACCCCGGAAGAATTGTTGTGCCGCCTCATGGACGGTCTCTACAAAGGCAGGGTGTGAAATGGTTACCTCGTTATCCTTCGAGAACACCGGAACTACACAATCGCTTTGCAAATGGTGCATAGTAACCTCTTTGGTATTGGCCTCGACAAAGGGCTTGGTATTGAAACCTTGAGTGCGGGAGTCATTATCCGAGGGGGCTATCCCAAGATTTCCAGAGAGGGGGTGAATAGCGCGGAGCTGTCTAACGGGTTGCAGTCGGAGTGCCGATTCCATGAGTCCGGGGGATTTGAGGTTGTACGATAGGTTGTTGGGGATTGAGGTCACACCAGTTCAGGATGGCTTGGCCGACTTTCGGGGTAATGGTGAATTCGGGACGGCCCATGAACAGACCTGTTCTGTCTTTGGAAGCCTGCACATGGTGTTTGAGGTCTATATCCAAGACGACGGTAAATTCATAGTCCATGCCATCCCGTTGCATGGCTTTAAGGCCCACTTTCTCCGGGACCATCTTACCGTTTTTTTCATTGAGCACATAATCCTGCTTGGTACGCATGGTGCAGATGATATGCACCGCAGATTGGAGGATTTTCTGCACAAAGGCATTTTGACGGGGTGTAACTTTGGCCCAGTTCGCAAAAGAGTTGCCTTGCAGGCTTGCATGGAAATCCAGCAGGTAGTCCCAACATTGGGAGATACTGTCTACGATGATTACATCCATACCTGCATTTTCGCAGAGTGTGATAGCTTCGATGTAATTCTCAGGGGAGTAGTCTCCGCCGAGGGAAACCACATTGTAAGTCCCCAAGTGAGCATAAAGATCGGCAGAACCATTTTCTGAGTCTATGACGGCTATTTTACTCCAGTCAGCGGTCATGCCATAGGCCAATAGAAGCGCTGAATAGGTTTTGCCAGAACCTGCACAGCCTTGGAGGGCCAATTTGATCTTGGCCTGTTTTCGGGTAGATTGACGAAGATGTAACATGGGAAATTGGATTGTTTTGAGTATCTGTTTGATGAATAGATAAAAAAAGGCAGAAAGCCCGAAAGCCTACTGCCTGTTCTGAGAGCTATACTGATCGGCCTAAAAGACAGCCAAAGTAGGTGCTCCTCCCTCTCCCCGCTGATGAAGCATCATAAACAGCTCACCCGTCTCGGCATTGCAGACTTGAGATACCACCGGGTCTGTCAGTTGGCCTTCTTCCACCTTTCGGCTGCAAGGACCCACATCACAACCATAAACGAAGAAAATCTTGCCCGTGTGGGGATTCTTCTTTACCTCCAGCTTCTCAACTCCCTGCTGGGCTTTAAACTGGGAGACCTCCCACGTCTCGATAAATTTCAGATTGCTTTCCATACCACAAATATTAGATTAAATTGTTGTGGCGGGGGACTATCCCCCACGCCTTAGGCGGGGAGGGGTTAAGAGGAGATTGAAGTGAACTTGTGCACAGAAAATTGAAAAAAATATATAAGAAAAATTGTTAGTACTTGGGAGGCAGGAAATAATGTCTTATCAATAATAATATTTGTCAACTCTAACTGATTCATTTGCTTAGAAAATAGGGCGGGGTGTATAATCCCGCCCTTATGAGCACTTAGTTTTGTAATTACATAACAAATTAACCGAGCAGCAAATCTTAGCATTACACTTCTATCTCTTTAACAATCTAGAAGATAGGTGTTCATGCCGGTCTATTCGGAAGAACCAATATTTCAGCTAAATTCACCTTATCTGCATCTGTAATTCTTTTCTTGGGTTCAGGATAATTATACGGATTTAGCGAAGTTATCCTATACATACCACCGCTGCGAGTCTTAGCTTCCGCTCCAAAGAATTGAGTAAATAGTTTAGAACAAAATGTCCTGTCTAACTTTAACCGCCCCAAATAAGCATTCATTACCTCCTGCATCTTTTTAGTGCGTTCTACTCGGCTGATTTTAATAGGTCCTTGTGAAAGTTTTTTACACTCAAACTTCGCAAGAACATGAGACTTAAAAGCATGAGTATCATCTAATGCCCAAAATATAAGCGAATTATTCAAGCTCATAAACTCACGTTTATCACCTTGCACCTCAATTAATTTATCCACCAGAAATTCCGTTCCAAAATATGGATACAATCGTTTGAACCGTGTATAAAATAGTGCCTCTTGTTTGTTGGAGCGCCTAATTAAGCCATCAAGCGCTTGCATATTAGCTCCCTCTTGCTCCCAATTCACCAAAGTCTCTTTTGCGATAGATAAGATTTGGGCCAGCACTTCCTTATTGTGAGCTTTCACCTGTTGGATAGAACCAATATGTCGCCCAAACTTTCCTTGTTCAGATTGTTCAAAACTCACATGATGTTGTTCTTGCAATTTTGCCAATAAAGCTCCGGACTGACTATACAGAGTATGATGCAATTCCCATTTTTCCAATAAAGCATCTATATTGAAATAAGCAGGAACAATATTGCCATCTATATTTTTGCGAATAATCGTAACTGGATAGTCTTTGGCAACCTGCCCTTCGGCTTTCATGGTAAGTATCTGCTCTACAAATACACCCATATCAGACAGATCTGGATCGGATTTACAAAGTTGATTAAGCCTGTCAACTGCATTAGAGAATTTTGTAGCCTTATTTATCAAGACAGTCTTATATTTTTTCAAAGTTGTTTGTTCCGTATTTTCCATCGGAGTTATATCATAGATTATCGTTTCAGATAAAACTCCGTTTCTGCATCGCCCCTGTATCTGGGTCAGTCTTTCAGGAGACAACAAAGTAAAAGGCTGATAGTTGGAGGAAATGGAAATAACATGACACCTGTCGTTAATATCAATTCCTGCAAAATAGGCACAAGTCATAAAGACAATACGCTTTTGCAGGTTGTTATTCTCATCCAATACATTCTCCACATAATCCTTAACCTTATCTTGATTTCGGCCACTACACAATACACCGCATAATTGCCTGTATTCCGGGTGTTTTCCTTGCGATATAGTATTTATAATGTTCAGAATACCATCAAGTGAATTATAGGCAACTAAAATCTTTTCGTCCTCCGAACATTCCAACAAATTTCGCATCACTTTTTCCGCCGTTACATCCACCTCTCTGGCCTCAATCAATCGAATATCACGTATTGGATTATGTTCCCAAATAGTTCTTACATAAGATTCATTCAGCAACCGTTCATCTGAAAAAATTCTCAATGTCGCAGTTACCGCCGCTCGCATAGTTCGGTCAAATCGGAAATAATAGTCTATCACTTTTTCAAGATTAGGCCGATACACACTATCTGATTGCATCGTGTCAATTTCATCGACCATAAAAAAATAATCATGATACACTCCCGGACCGATTGCTTTAATGACTTTCCACAGGCTATCTGCAACAACTAAAAATTTCTTGCGCTTGTCATTATCAAGATCCAAATATTCTTGTATATCCTCAATCGTTATATCTGTCAAAATATTCCCGATCGGGCTTCCTATATACATGGAGCTATTCCGTCCCATCCGTTGCTCAGTAGTAAGATGTTTATTGTAGGCCAAAGATTTTGTAGGCACTACAATAATGGAATCTCGAACTTGTGTTTCCAACTCCAAAGTAGTCGCCCCCAGCCCGGTAATAGTTTTATCCAAGATGCCAAAAGGCACTCTATCCACAAAGCATCCTAATTTATCACCTTGTTCCAATCGCATGGTCCATGCCCCTCCATCCTCATTATTTCCAATATAATCCAAAGAAATAAAAGCATTAGCCTTTTCAGGATTAATAATTGCACCATTTACCATCGAAAATTTGGTAGGCGCATCCAAATCTATTTCATATACCAATTGATCTTTATTTTGGTTTTCCATATCGGTTTGAGATTAGTTCTTCGAAATTTACAAAATTGCACACCTATCTCCAAATTATCTTAGAAAGATAAGTGTACAATCCTACAACAGATTTTTCAAAGCTTCATCCATCCGTTCATTTTCGAAACTGTCCAGATAGATTTGGGTCACTCGCTCTGAACTATGTCCGAGAGATTCGGAAATAATGGAGGTAGGAACACCAGACCTTTTCAGCACCGTAGCGTAGCTATGCCGAGCAACATAGGTTGTGAGCTTAATCGGAATTTTCAACTCTTTACCTATTTCAGCCAAAGCCCGGTTTACCTTGGTAATGACCTTATGATGCCTATTCAGTTTTTGTTGGATGGTTTTATGTTCCTTTGAATAAATAGGAAATAGATACTGGTCATTGGTAGCATAGCTTTCAATAATTTCCATAGCTTTGGTATGAATAGGCAAGTTTAAAAGTTTTCCGGTCTTTTGGCGCCTGTAAACCAATCTGCCGTCTATGATATTACTCCGAGTAAGATTTGCCATATCCACGAAATTGATACCTCCCATCAGATAGGAAAAACTGAATAAGTCCACTGCAAGCCGGGTATAAACCCCTGCAACCTCAGTCGTATAGCCCATGACGGCTTTTATCTCAGCTTTGGATATGGCTCGTTTCAAGGTTTCTGCGTGCAATTTACCCACTTTGTAGCTCTTGAAAGGGTACTGCTCCATTTTGGCAAATCCTCGCTCTATCGCTTGATTAAAGACCATTCTCAGGGTTCTAAACCGAAGACCTATGGTATTCTCAGCCCTACCCTGCTTACGCAGCCATAATTCATACCTTTTGAGCCAAGAATGGTCGATGTCCGAAAAATAGATATTCAAATGTTTGTTGAATTTCAACAAAGACCGATAGACTTGTTCCACAGAGGTAGCATAGCCAGCCCTTCGCTCATCCTGTAACTCCCTGATAACCTCTTCAAAGAGCTCTCCGACGGTTACTGCTTTTACAGGTTTGGCAATACGTTCTTTGAGAGTTGTTGCGGTAAATTCCTTATTCTCGGATTTCAGTTCTACAACCGTACCTTTACATTCACACAGTTTATTGGCGATCAGCTTTTCCAGATATTCCCTGCTGGGACAGTCCAATGTAGGCTGATTCCTCTCAAAATCCCAATACTGAGGTGCAACAGACACTCCAAGGCTGATATACTTGGTCTTACGGTCTTTGGTAATGCGTATTCTTAAAGGAAATTCATTGTTTTTGAGAGGCTTGTACTTGAAACATACGACCTCGATAGTTGTGCTCATGGGTAAAACACTGGGTAAAACAAACCCTGTTTTTCGCCCGTTTTACACCAAAAAGAAAGAGAGTCGCATTTCTGCAACCCTCTGATTTTAAAGTGGTACCACCAGGAATCGAACCGGGGACACAAGGATTTTCAGTCCTTTGCTCTACCAACTGAGCTATGGCACCATCCCGATATCGTGGTTAGGAATACTCCTTTCCGTATTATCGTGGTGCAAAGGTAAAAATTCTTTTTCAAATCTGCAAATGCCCGCTGCATTTTTTCTGCTTTTTTCAGTTGCGGAAACATCTCACGCCCTACCCCGGCTTCACAAAAAAAGGGAGGAGCCGTCGATGCTCCTCCCTCCCCTTGATCAATAATGCAAGCGATCTTACTTGAGCATCACTGCATTTGCATTAACGGCACGCCGTTCGAACGACGGCGCCGAAGTCAATTGCGGAACGGCCGGCTTCATATTCCGGTCCGCAGCAGCTGCAAATTTACCTGCCAGCATGGCTTTCCCCTTAACGGGGGCAGCGGCCGGAGATTTTTTCACCAGCGTAAACGGTCCGACCGGATAGTCGTCGGCCGTAAATCCGGAGTCGGCCGTCGGATTATACTTGCCCAGATAGTTGGACCCATTGTAAACGAACTGGTCCATCATAACCACCTCGGCCTCCACATCTCCCGTAAGAGTGAGTTCATTGCCGATAACCTTGCCCTTTCCGTCAGACATTATGGCACCGATCAGGCCCACATAGGAACCGCCTACCGGATAATAATATTTACCGCTTACATTCTTGTCACGGCAAAGAGCGACATAGCGAACGGTGCCGTCTCCGGTAGCTCCGATCTCCTGATAGCTCTGGATCATGATATAACCGGTTTCCTTGTCGAAAGTGGCAATTGCGGGGAACCGGTCGCGATAAGCCGAGATGGCCCATCCGGTAAGCGCGAAGTTGGTATTGGCGACCTTCGTGGAGAAAGTGACGTCGAAGGAGATCGGCTTGGCAGACTTCATCGAGGTCGTACTCGTCACGGTCCACGTACCGAGCCAAGCGGCATAAGCCTCATCGAGTTCGGGAGCCTTCTCCGTAGTGAATTCCTTCCTGAAAAGATCCGTCGTAGCCAGAACCACATTCTCCGTAGCGACGATGCCGAACCCGATGACCACATGATCCGTTTCCGAAGAGAGGTCCTCGAAGATCTCGCTCGCCGCGCCCTTCTTGCCGAGAGCGGAGACGATGAAATCGGCCGTATAAGTCCCGACCAAGGAGTTCATCTCGGAGATCAGCGACTTGATGATCGCCATGTCGCTCTCGCCTTCGAGATCCGCCTTTTCATAAACGTCGAAATAGTAATAATCGGTGGCGACGCTCGGCGTCACATTGACGGTCGCGCTGCTGAAGGTAATGTCCGCCGGATTGATCGTAAGCTTGTTATTCGAGCGGACGGGTTTGGGCGAATAGATCTTGACGCTTCCGTCTTCATTCTCGAAATAATAGTCCTCCTTGAAAGTCATCTCCGAAACCGTAACGTTTCCGATCGTCAGGGGCGAATAGAATTTGAGACCCGTTTCGGTAAAGACAAAAGGAGCCTTGACGACCTCGCCCGCGGAGACCGAACCGTCGTCTCCGGGAGCCGGCGTATAGGAGATCCTGAAAACGCGGGAAGAGAAGTTGTTGAGCCTCATCTCCCAGTCAATCGGATAGGCAACGCCATCGACCACGCAACGGGTATAGATCAGGTCCATCTTGGCAGCCGCATCCTGATAGCTCTGCAATTCGGTCTTCCAGTTCACCCCCGCCTCGATCGGATAGAGGTAGGCGTAATTGTTGGTTTTGCGCCCCTTGAGTTTCACGAAATCGGCGGAAGCCTCCATGACGATGAAGTCGGAATCGCCCTCCAGACCTCCGTTGCTCGTACCGATGCCGAGTTCAGCCCCCGTCGTCGGCGAGGAGTAGAAGTGGATAATGTCGTTATTGGTGTCGAACGCGAGTACGGGACCGCTCTCCGCAACCACCGAATAGTAGGACGATTCGGTTTTGCCCGCAGCGAAATTCTCACTGGAAGCGACGACCGTATTGTCGGCATTGAATTTCAGGAAAAGCGTGTAGCCACCGTAAATGCGCTCGCTTTCGGGATACAACTCCATCCGCCAGCCGTTTTCTGCGCCCTGAAGTACAGTGATGGCTTCCTTGACCGCCTCTTCAATACGTTCCGTCGCCGATTTCGAGAATTTATCCTCATCGTCCTTCAGGCAGGAATTGAAAAGCAGGGGCAGAGCCAGTAATATCAATATTTTTTTCATAAACATCCTTTTTTACTTAATTAGTGGCATCTAAATCGAGGTTCGGAAGTTCTTTCTGGCGGCGTAAAACGACTTTGCGCAATTCGTCCAGATCGATTCCCCAATCGTTCTTCATGTATTTGTCCACGATCTCGAATTTGGCTTCGAGCATCGGACGGCCCACCTCGCCGGCCGTTTCGAGCATCTCCTCCCAAGTGGCGGCCGTGTTGGTGACGTAGATGGGGCTTACCTCCACGAACTCCTCCTCGGCCGAAGTCGAAGCGTAACGGCTGATAAAACCGTCCTTAAGCGCCAAGTCCTCCGAAGGATAGACATCCCAGCAGGCGTTGCCGACATAGCGGATGCCCGTGGCCAAACCGGTGATCTGATTGAAATCCGTCGAGAAGGGCTTCTTCTGGTTGAGGATATGAGCGAATTCGTGGTGGATCGTCTTGAAATACCACTCGTTCAGCAGGTCCACATTGGTCGGGTCCATATTGTTGACGGCATAGAGCGTAATCTTGGTTCCGCCTTCGGCCGTACCCAGCACGACCTCGCCGTTGTTGTTATAGGCGGGACTGCCGACCAGAAAAACCATCTTCGGGAAGTAGCTGGTGATGAAGTCGCGGCTTCCGGTCACCTCGTCGTAGGCCTGCAGGCAGAGGTGCTTGACCAGCTTGGCCATCTGAACCGACTTCTCGTAGTTCGCGGGAGTCAGATCGTAGATCATGTCGCTCTCCATATCCTCATAACGGTAGCGGAACTCGATGTTATAAGGCTCGATATAGTTTTTGTAAAGCCACGCGTCCAAAGGCGTCTCCGTCGTCTGCTCCGGTTTGATGACACTCGTGCCGCTCAGATCGTCTTCGGAACACGAGACGCCCGAAAAAGCGCAGACGAATGCGAATAATCCTAATATTGTTTTTTTCATAACGTTCAACTTTTATATATAGATCAGCGAATTATCATTATCTCGGATTAGGAGTCATGTCGGCCGCGAGCACATCGGCGGGCAGCTGAACGGCACGGCGGTTGTCCCGGACCTCCAGCGTATCGTCCACGCTCTTGATTCCCAAATCGTTGCTGGTCAGGGTGCGGCGGTAAATCTCGATGCCGAAGCGCTTCACGTCGAACCAGCGCAGGCCGTAGTGCAGCGTCTCGTAGCGGCGCAGCAACAGCAGCGTATGAATCATGCCCTCCTGC
>UMJU01000555.1_pt1 | contig 29836 bp, 43 predicted proteins | sample 1966161 | NCBI WGS metagenome assembly UMJU01 (sample SAMEA4836156, study PRJEB28245) | human gut metagenome | biome: gut microbiome; material: fecal sample | place: Denmark | collected 2008 | reverse complement strand
AATTCCATAAAGGCTCTGAGGTATCTTCATGAAACCTATGGGGAAGATATTTATATCAGTATTATGAATCAGTATACGCCGGTGAGAAAATTTGTGGAATTTAAGGAATTAAACCGGAAAGTTACAAAAAGAGAGTATGAAAAAGTTCTGGATGCTGCTGTGGATATGGGGATTCAGAATGGATTTATACAGGAAGGAGAAACTGCTTCAGAAAGCTTTATTCCGGATTTCGATTATGAGGGAGTGGAAAAAAATACTCCATAAATGGAAGGAGGCCGGTACTTTCGTACCGGCGCGTATGAAAAAGAAAAATATTATAGAAAGTTCATCACCTTCTATGGTTTATAATATACAGTAAAAATGTGAAGAAAGTGTGTCTAACATTTGAAATAAATGTGAAAAGAACAATTTATGCCACAAACATAGCAAAATATGACGAATATTTATCAGAATTTCTTCCAGGTTTCACGAAGGAAAAGGATCAGGATCGGAAATAGCTCCAGTCGGCCGGCCAGCATATCGAAAGAAAGGACCAGCTTGGACAGCGGAGAAAAGATCCCGAAGTTTCCGGTAGGACCGATCAGGGAAAGACCGGGACCCACATTGTTTAAAGTGGTGACTACGGCTGTGAAATTTGTTACAAGATCAAATTCATCAAAACTGATGATAAAGATAGATGTAGCCACGATCATCAGATAAACGATCATATAAATATTGGTGGCACGCATAACTTCGTGAGACACCGCTTTTCCGTCCATTTTGATCTTTTTTACTGCATTGGGATGCAGATAAAGATGCAGTTCCTTGCGGACGGATTTTGCAAGAAGCAGAAGACGGGAAATCTTGATTCCGCCGCCTGTACTGCCGGCACAGGCACCACAGAAGGTAAGCAGTACCAGGATCGTTCTGGATACCGCAGGCCACTGGTTAAAATCCGTAGTGGCATAACCGGTGGTGGTGATAATAGAACCAACCTGGAAAAATGCCTGTTGAAGTGCTTCCCACACATTGTCAAACAGATGTCGGACATTGAATGTGATCATCAGGGCAGAAGCGATGATCACAAAGAAGTAGCAGCGGACCTCTTCAGATTTCAATGCTTGAGAAAACTTCCTGGTGAGAAGAAGAAAATAGACATTGAAGTTTACGCCAAACAGGATCATAAAGATGGTGATGACGATCTGAATATATAAGCTGTAGCTTCCCATACTGTCGGATTTGATTCCGAACCCACCGGTTCCGGCAGTTCCAAATGCTGCACAGAGACTGTCGTAAAGAGGCATCCCCCCAAGAAGCAGGAGGATGATCAGTGCAACAGTGAGTGCAATGTAGATCTTGTACAGGATCTTGGCAGTTGACTGGACTTTTGGAAGAAGCTTTCCTACGGAAGGACCGGGGCTTTCTGCCTTCATAAGGTTCATATGATAGCCACCTGCAAGCGGAAGCAGTGTCAGGATAAATACCAGAACACCCATACCACCGATCCAGTGGGAAAAACATCTCCAGATGTTGATGCAGTAAGGCATCTGTGTTGGATCAGAAAGGATACTGGAACCGGTTGTGGTAAAACCGGAAACGATCTCAAAAAAAGCATCGATCGGATTGGGGATAGCTCCGCTGAGTACAAAAGGCACAGCGCCGACAATACTGAGAACGATCCAGCTTAAGGCAGTGGTAACAAGACCTTCACGGGCGTAGAATGCTTTTTTGGAGGGCTTGCGGCTGACCAGAGGAACACCGATGGCCAGACATGCCAGGATCGTGATCAGGAAGGCAATACCGGATTTTTCGCGGTAGATAAGGGCAGTGATGCCGGGAACCAGCATACAGACAGCCTCCACATTCATGATCCATCCCAGGATATAAATAATAATCGAATAATTCATTTGGCAGTACCTCTATTTTTCAAGTATATCTGTGATGTCGCGAAGCCCCTTGTGAGTGGTTACGATGATCACGGTATCTCCCACCTGGATCATATCCTGACCACGGGGAATGCGGATGCGGCCGTTGCGGTTCAGGCATCCCACCAGAAGATTCTTGCGGAGATTCAGCTCTGCAAGAGGGATATAAGTTACGGCAGATTCCTCACGGATCGCAAATTCCAGTGCTTCTGCATTGCCATCCAGAATATGATAAAGGGTTTCTACATTGCTGCCGATGCTGTTCTGAGTGGCACGGACATACTGCAGGATATAATCAGCAGTGATATTTTTCGGGTAGATGACACTTCCGATATCCAGGGAGTCGATGACATCATCAAATTCCAGACGGTTGACCTTGGCAACCAGCTTGGCATCGGAGATGCTTTTGGCAAAGAGAGCAAGAAATACATTCTCCTCATCCAGATTTGTCAGAGTGACAAAGGATTCGGACTCGGAAAGTCCTTCTTCTAGCAGAAGAGAACGGTTCGTTCCGTCACCATTGATGATAGTCGCATCTGGAAGCAGTTCGCTTAAGTGCTCACAGCGGTTTTTGTTCTGCTCGATGATCTTGACACTGATCTTCATACCCAGAAGTGCATGGGCAAGATAATAGGAAATGGTTCCGCCACCTACGATGATACAGTTTTTGACCTGATTGGTCTTGAGACCGATCTTACGGAAAAATGCCGCTGCATTAAGCGGAGAAGCCAGAATGGAAACCATATCTCCGTCGTGTATAATGTGATCACCACCAGGAATGGATACATTGTCACGGCTCTCGATCGCGCAGACCAGAATATCACTTCGGAAAGCATCTGAGATCTGGGAAACGCTCATTCCGTCCAGCTTGAATTCCGGGAGAACTTTAAACTTGAGAAGTTCTACACGACCACGTGCAAAGGTGTCAATCTTGATCGCAGATGGAAAACGGAGAAGCCGTGAAATTTCCTGGGCAGCGGCAAACTCCGGGTTAATGATCATGGTAACACCAAGACGTTCTTTGATGAATCCGATTTCTTTTTCATAAATGGGGTTACGGACGCGGGCGATGGTCTGACAGTGGTTGGCCTTCTGCGCGATCAGACAGCAGAGAAGGTTCAACTCGTCAGAAGCGGTAACTGCGATCAGAATATCTGCAGTATCAACACCTGCCTCCATTAAAGTATTGATGCTGGCACCATTACCGACGATTCCCATAGCGTCGATATTTTCGCAGAGATCATTGATCTTGTCGGCAATAACGTCGACAAGAGTGATATCAATATCCTCTGCCTGAAGCTGCTCTGCAAGATTTCTACCGACTTTTCCGCAGCCTACAATAATTACCTGCATAATTTCCTCCTTCAATAGCCGGTCAGGGCTACAAATCATAAGTAAAAGCGCCCATCCGTGTAAAGATAGGCAAGGATATTATAGCACTGTATATCTGATTTTTAAACAGTAATATTTTCCTGTATATATAGAAAAAAATGGCAGAAAGATAGATATATATGAAGGAAAGTGAACATTCCTGTTTTCACAAGTTTAAAAAACGGTCATAAAATATAGCGTGATCATGAATGAAAGGATTTCGATTATGGACCGATTTCAGATGAATCGTTCGGGCTGCCGGCCATATCAGTATACCTGTGGGATGAATAGCGGGATGGCAGGCCGGACGGATCGATCATTTTCTGATATGGCAAAACAGGTTCCTGCAATGGCGTATGTACCATACCAGGAATTTGCGCCTACCTTTGAGTTGAAAAAAGCTCTTCAGGTCGGAACTATCTTTCCTGAGCTTTGCAAGCCGTTCTGCGGCAGGAGAGGAGGAAGTCGATGATGTCCGGAAATTGTACTTCCAAAAAAGAACTGTTGCAGTTTATTGACCAGGTAAGCTTTGCCATTGACGATCTTCTCCTTTTTCTGGATACGCATCCAAAAGAAAAAAGAGCTCTTGAATATTACAGTGAGCTTTCAGCCAGAAGAAATGAGCTCCTGGAAAAATATGCAAAATTTTATGGACCGCTGACCATTGATACCGGAAACGACAGCAATCTTAAGTCATGGCAGTGGATGGAACAGCCGTTTCCATGGGAACAGGAAGGAGGGTGCAGATAAGGTATGTGGAATTATGAAAAAAGACTCCAGTATCCTGTAAATATCAAGACGCCTAACGCAAAGCTGGCACAGTTTATATCCAGCCAGTATGGCGGACCGGAGTGCAATAGCAGATAAAAAATCAATGTACAATAATATCAAAATACATCTTGTTGTTTTCTTTATCCCAGACGATTTGATCAACGATAGTCCGGATGAGCATGCCTTTTTCTTCATATCCAACATCCGGATCCTTGAGCACGTCATTCACAGATTTGATCTCTTTCAACACCTCTGATTTATCTGTAAACTTTTCTTTTTTCTTGTGCAGCAGGTTGTGAAGCTCAAACTCTAACTTTGATCGATCATCATTCAGACGTTCTTTATTTTCTTTATATTCCTGAAGAGAGTCAATTCCACTTTCATAAGCATCATGGATTCGTTTGCTTTTCATATCTATCCGGGACAACTCTTTGCGGATCTGATCAACGGTAACTTCATTATTAACAGAGCAATTACTTTTCCGGACATAAGAAAAGTCAGCACCTTCAAGAATCTTGTCAAAATATTCAATAACAGCTTCTTCAGCCTTTTTTACCGGAATAGAAGATGTGCCTCTGTGATAGCCTTTTGCATATTGCCAGCAGTTGAAATAATGATAGCCATCTTTTCCACCACCGGTATAGGCAAGAGTGGCACCACAGATCGAACATTTCAAAAGTCCAGACAGCCAGTGTCTGCATGCGGATACGCTACGGGACTTAGCTGGGCGCATCCTGGCCTGAATCAGCTTTTGACGCTCCTGAAAACGTTCCTTTGAGATCCTGACCTCGTGAGAACCTTCAAATTCCATTCCATTCCATGTGACTGTCCCGCAGTAAAAAGGATTTCGTAAAATACGGTCAATACTTCTTCGTTCAAAGAGGTTTCCGCGCTTGGTGCGATATCCCAGATCATTGCACTTCCTTGCTATAGCGGTTTCATCCATATTTTCGCAATCGTATAAATTCATAGCGTAGGACACAATAGCGTAGCTGGCTTCGTCAATCACGAATGGCTTTCCGCCGCCGACCGCCTTATAACCAAGGGGAGGGGTACTCTGATAACCATGGCGCAAAGCTTTCTCTTTCATGCCACGCTTTACCTCACCGGAGAGCCGTATGGAATAATATTCATCCATCCATTCGATAATACGTTCGATAAGAGAACCAAACGGACCGTCTACGAGCGGCTCAGAGATACTAATAACTTCCACATCATCTTTCTTGAGCATACTTTTATATACGATGGATTCTTCCTGGTTTCTAGCAAACCTAGAGAATTTCCATACCAGTATCACATCAAAGGGATGAGAGGATTGTTTTGCCATTGCAATCATTTTCTGGAACTCTGGACGTTTTTGGGCGTGACGGCCGGAAACACTCTCACAGAAAATAAATTCTTCACAGGTTATAAGATCGTTCTTCTTTGCGTATTCCAGCAACAATCTTTTTTGAGCATCCGGAGACAATTCCGCCTGATCCTCCGTGGAAACACGGACGTATAAAGCTGCCATTCTTTTTTGCATTTTATCACCTCGGTTAAAATTATGTAAAAATGGGTACAAAAATAACAGCGCACAAACGTTCTGCTTGTATGCTGTTTCCGAAGATGATACAATATTTTTGCGAAATGAGTAGCATCTTCGGAAGCTACATGCCGGTTCCTGCGCCAACAGGAACCGGTTTTTGTATATATTTATAAAGTAAAAGACACCCATGCAATTGCTTGCACGAATGCCTTTCAACCATAATCAATATGGTTCTCTCCGTACAAGTATATTACTACAGTCATAATATTGCAAATTTATATAACGTAAAAGACCTCGTATTTCTACGAGGCCTTCACATAATAAACGGATATCTTCTTTGATGCCCCTAGGGCAATATTAGAAAAGAATTTCTTCCCTTCTGTCAGCTTATTATAATTCATATTATGCTCGTAGTCAATGAAAGAGTTATTTGTATTCTGCTTTGTAGAACTAAAAAAAGGTGTTGCCATAATGACAACACCTTTAAGATAATCCAAGTAACAAGATGGGCGGCGTATCCATCATCTCAGGTACTCTTGCGAGTGTGTCGGGGGCCTTTCCGACCTTTGCTACTTGGTTATTACTCTATGCCATCATTATAAGAAAATATTCTCTGTTTGTCAAATTTTTTTTAATCGGCCATTTTTAATCCCGTGCTGTAATTTTCCAGAAGTAATGGTATGTAATGTGGCAATATAAAGATAATCTGCCGTTACATCCAGCTTTATACCTATTTGCACATTTTCACTCATTATCTTTACCAATTCAAAGCTCGTTCCTTTTTCATTTGGATTCACCCCGATATAGTCAGGAGCTTCAATAATAGAAGACAAAAAGGATAAATATGGAAGACATTCAGGATGCCTTTTTTCAATATGCTTCCGTAAACCTTCTGATTGATAGATAAAATCTTGTTTCAGGGGTATCGGAAGATAATCATTAAATTGAGGATTAAAAGGAGCGGCTATAAATATCTTTGGTTTCATTTTTACTCCTGATACGTAGTTCAATTAATCGTTTGTGGTATCCGGTCATTCTGGAAATCTGATCAACAGTAAAATCCCTGTACTCATCAAAGAATGAATCCGGCAGCAGTAACTCCATAGCAAACTTATTCGCTTCGATTTCCTTCTTTGAATTTAATAAAAGCGTTTTATTTCTGATGAAGTAACAGTTCTCTTTCCGGTGCAGGAGAGCATGACCGAGCTCATGAGCCATGACCAGACGTTGTTCGTGTTCCGGAAGATTTCCATTAATGAAAATGTAACGGTGATTTTTCAGGAACATGTAGCATCCTTCGAATTGCAGATTACAGATCTGGCAGAGAATACCAAGCTGATCGGCAATGGCGAAAGGATCTGATGTTCCTGTTTTTCTTTTATAGTACGAAACGATCTTCTTGATGTCACGATTCAAGCATCTCACCTACTTCTTATATTTCTTTGGCGTGTATTTTTCTTTGTTGATGATCTTCAACCGCTTCAAGGCAATCTCTAACTCATCCCGGAACAGCTCTGCGGCATCTGGACTGAGCTCTTCACCGTTGTAGCTGGCAGGGCCAGCCTCACCGGCGGTGAGTTTTTCCATGATGTTGTCCAGATCTTTTGAAATATCTCTATTATCTTTTTCGGACAAACCGTCTGCGTCAATTCCTTTTAATAAGTAATCAGTACTTACATCAAAATAGTTTGCAACTAATAAAAGCTTTTCCGCACTTGGATTAGGATTTGATTTCCATTTTGAAATAGTGCCTTTTCCGAAACCAAGTTCTTTTTCTAAATCGGATTGGTTAATTCCTTTTTTATCGCAAAGAAAGATTACTCTGTTGAATAGATTCATATCAGTCCTTTCTGAAAAGATTCAACAAAAGGCTTGACAAATGATGAATATATTCATATAATCATAATCAATAGATGAATAAATTCAACAAAAGCCTTGAAAGATGAATGATTTCAATTTAAGTTTGTTTGGTTACAGATATAATAGAATATTTTCATCAGAAAGTCAATATAAAAGTTGAATATTTTCATCGACGAAAGGAGGACTGAATTTGATTTACGACAACATTCGAGCTATCTGTGAAAAGAAGAACATTTCTATTAAACAGGTAGAGCGAGAACTGGGCTTTTCAAACTCAAGCATTTGCAAATGGAATGAATGCGAGCCAAGTGTTTGGAAAGTACAGAAAGTAGCAGATTATCTTGGAGTAACCATGGAATATCTGCTGTCAGATCAGAAGGAATCAGCATGAGGCCCGCAAGGCCGGATAGGAGGTAAAGATGGAAATTCGTTCTATAAGAATTGATTTCGATAAAGATATATTAGAAATCAATGGAAAGAAAGTAGAGAAGCCAGTTATTGTAACTCTTCCAGGACCTTATGGATGGCCAATACAGAAATTATTTAACCCGGAAGGTTATATACCGGAAAGTGGTAAACAGCTCAAGGTTATTGTTAGTGAAAGTGAAAAAACTGCGGAAAAAGATGAAATTTCAAAGATTTTTTCACAAAGGATGAGAGGCTTTAATGCACATCCAAATGACCTGCCTGTTGTTACTGCAGTAGTTGAGTCACTGAAGAACTGCACGATAGAACAGGCAGAAGCCATACTGGATGATGCATTAAAGATTATTAAGACAATGACAAGAATCAGATAAGACCGTCAGTTTTAAGACGAACCTTATTTTTGTCATACATCTTTTGAGCTACCTTATAAGCTTCAAAATATTTCTCAGAAAAATCTTCAGCAAATTTCTGAGAGCCGTCATGAATGTATTGAGGCATGTTAGAAGAAACATAAGCTTTTGCAGTTTCGGTAGCTACGGTGTGAAAAAACAAATCTTTATCCATGAAAATCCCTCCTTTCTTATGTACTCGGGTGTGCCAGCACCCTGTATATAGAATAGGAGCGTACTGTCGAAACTGCAAGAAAAAGCGTTCGACAAAGTAGTGAAAATTTTATAAACACAAAAATCAATACATTCATAAGATACAACAGAGGTGATAAGCGTGAAAGATATTGAATTTATCACAAGAATCCAGGTAAACGGAGAGAAAAGAGAGCTCACGAAAGAAGAAGCGTCGGAGTTGATCCTCCGGCGTGTAAAAGAAGCCCTGGAAGGAATGAACTACGAAAAGACAGCATAAAGGAGGAGCACATGACAGCACAGCAGGTAAGTAGATACATAGACCTGGTAAACAGACGGACGGACATCCTGAACCACAGTGGAGTGGACTGGAAACCGGAATATGGCCTGGAATTGAACCAGATCGAGAAAGAACTTGCAGAGCTCCGCCCTCTTGTAGATGCAGAACATCAGAAGAGAGGAGGTGAACAAAGATGCAGAAGAACCTGATCATCAGCCTGGTTATAGGCCAGCTTGCAGCACTGCTTCCGATTTGGGACTGGGGTGACAAACTCACATTCCTGACAGGAAGCATCTGCATAACGATTGTGGCCATGATCGCAATCACATGGCTGGAGGATAAAACCAGAACAATAAAAAGAGCCCTCACATCTGCAAATGTAAAGGGCTTACGAAATTAAAGACAACTTCAGTATATCAAATTCACAGGAGAAATCAAGAGGTAAAAAATGATTAAAGCAAAAATAACAGATGAATGCGCACAAACAACGTTCGAAGGGGACAGCCATCTCCTTCTGAATGAGCTGACAGTTGCCGTTGCAGCTCTTATGCAGATTCTTATTGAAGATTGTGATGCGACAGCCGAGGAAGCTGAGCGGGAAATAAAGAAAAGCTGCATAATCGGTATCTGCTTCACAGAACACCGATTAAAACACAAAACGAAATAAAAAAAGGCTCAGGTGTTGCACCACCTGAGCCAGGACCATCCGGTCCCTGGAGTAAATTAGTTTACATAAATATAACACCAGGGAGCCGGAAAGTCAAGCATCCGGCGGTTATGTACCGCTATATTTTTAACCTTTTTTGAAGGACCGAAAGATCCTTTTAGACCTTGATTAAGATATTAAAGTTAGGACAAGAGTATGGCGACAAAGAGGAAAGAGTACCGGCTACGGGGTGGAGATATCATTGACCGTGAAGAGTTTCCGGATATAAGGCACGGTTCCCCTGGAGGAAAGCGGTTGGAAAAGAAAAAACCAACGAAAGAGGATATGCAGAAAGTCAATGCAGCCAATAAAGAACGAAAAGCCAGACAACGCCTTCTGGAATATTTTAATCCGGGGGATGTATGGGCAACATGGACATATCTGGTGGAAGAAAGACCGGCAAGCATGGCGGCAGCTGTAGATGATTTTGGAAGAGCAATGCGAATAGTCAGAAGGGAATATAAGAAGAGAAACCGGGAACTGTTCTGGATCAGGAATATAGAGAAAGGGACAAAAGGAGCCTGGCACATACACATCATAGTCAATGAGATCGGAGACACTGCGAGTATCATACAGAAAGCCTGGAAAAAGGGCGGAACGTGGTTCACTGAGATCAGAAAAAGCAAATTCTATGATGAGGATTTTTCAAATCTGAGCAACTATATCACAAAAGATGAAAACACACAGGAAAAGAAAAAAGACGGGAGCCTGGCAAAACCCAGGATTGCAGAATCGAGTTATAACACATCAAGGAACATGCCGCTTCCGAAACCACGAGTACAGAAACTTGTACGGTGGCAAAAAGAGCCGAAACCGATAAAAGGCTATTACATTGCCCGGATCCACGAAGGGATCAATTCAAAAACAGGATTTAAATACAGACATTACACCATGATCCGCCTGAAACCACGAAAAGATACCGGGTGGAGTGGGGCAAATATTGAACGGATGCAGATTTGAGAGGAGAAAAGATTTTGAAAGTAGACATATACATTGAAACCAGCAGCCAGTTCCAGGGAAAAGTGGAAAGAAAATGTGGATATGTGCTCTCAACTCTGCTCAGAGGCGGGGAAGAAACAAGAAAACATTTTGGAACGGTATCCGGTACATATCACCAGGCAGTACTGCTTACAATAGCAGACGCTCTGGAACACATGACAAGATCCTGTAAGATCTGTATCCACACAAGAGATCTGTATGTAGGCAGCAGACTGGAAAAGATCGCAGAAATGGCCGGATCTGGATGGATGGATTCAAAAGGGCAGCCGATCAAAAACAAGGAAGAATGGCAGCAGGTATACAAGACTATGAACGCTCTTCCGGATCCGCACGAGATCACCGCAAAGACAGAGAAACACAGTTATTCCATGTGGCTGCGAGAGGAGATGAAGCACCGTGAATGTGGAAGAATACTGGGGCAAGGGCTGGAGCCTGCGCCCGGAACAGGACATATTAACAATGGAATGTCTGGGTACCATTACTAGATCCGGTATCCGGTTTACATACTATAAAGACGAAAAAGGAGGAATATGGTTTGATGATGAACCGATCGGAGGAAAACCAGAATGGATGCAGAGAGCAGACAAGGAACGAAGACGAAGGCATAGACGGCATTCTTGAGGAATTAATGGCACATGTCTGCGATGAATTGTGCAGGTTTCGAGAAGAAATGCAGGGAGATTTGATGGACAGGATATGCGGACGTTGCGGATTACAACAGTATACTGACAGAATCCGGGAGGAATATGAGAAGATCAATAACTTTGATAAGAGCCAGACCGGTCAGCTTATGAACAGATATCGTAAGATCACACTCTGCAAAGACTGCAGGTACAGAGCTAAAGGAAAGTCAGGATATCACTATTGTAGAACAGGGTTTGGCCTTCCAGTTGTACCGTTGAGAGAAAATGATGGATGCAGCAGGGGAGAGGAAAGATAAGGAGGATATCATGAGAACAATAGCAATCATCAATTTAAAGGGCGGTGTGGCCAAGACCACATCAAGCATTAACATCGCATACATACTGATGCGGAAAGGATACAAGGTGCTTCTGGTTGATAATGACAAGCAGGGGGACTGCTCACGTGGAATGAACCGCCGTACCCAGGACGGGGAAGGAATCGACCGGATCATGGTAGACCGGCATCCGGATATGGAAAAGCTGATCAACAAGACTGACTATCTGCACCTGGATATCATCACAGCAAACCTCGGTCTCCTGACTGCAAACATGGAAGTAACCATGGACCGTGTACGCCCACAGCAGAACCGGTTGAGAAAGGCGCTGCAGCAGGTAGCCGATAATTACGATTTCTGCGTGATCGATAATGCTCCGGATATCAATGTGTCGGTGATCAACGCCCTGACTGCCGCAGACGATGTTCTGATCCCGGTAGAAGTAGATGATAACACGCTGGAAGGTATGAACGAGCTTCTGGATCAGATCGATGATGTAAAAGAAGAATTGAATCCGGATCTGGAGAACGTCCGCTGTTTCGTGACAAAATACCAGAAATTCAACCAGGCACACCTGCAGGGAGCGGAGATCATCGAAGAACAGTACCCGATCATGAGAACGAAGATACGCTTTTCTGGTGTAGTAGCAAGGAGCACATTTGTGCGCATGCCTGTAGCCTTGCACAGTCCCAGATCAGCGGCAGCAGAAGACTATGAAACCCTTGTGAATGAGTACCTGGATATGATTGGAGATGAAGACGATGGCGAAATTTGATCTGAAAGGACTTCTCAATGACAGATCAGTCCCGGACCGGCAGCAGGACCAGAAGATCGTATACCGAAATCCAAAAGATCTGATCCCGTCAGAAGAAAACTTCTACAACACAGAGAAGCTTGAAAGGCTGAAACAGTCGATCAAGCTTCTGGGGATCCTTCAACCGCTCCTGATCGAGAACAGGGATGGGAAGGATTACGTTATAGCCGGCCATTGCCGCCGGAAGTGCTGTATCGATCTGCTCAATGAAGGAAATGACAGATTCAGCCGGGTCCCATGCATATATAAGACACACTCCGAACTGGAGCAGGATGCAGGCAAGGAAGACGATATAGTACGCCAGATCATGATCATCCAGGCGAACTGTTACCGTGACAAATCCGACTGGGAAAAAATGACAGAAACGCTCAAGATGGAAGAACTCGTGAAGGAACTCCGTGAGAAGACGCCGATGGAAGGAAAGACCAGGGATATATTAAAAGACCTGATTGGAACGTCAAACGGTCAGCTGGGAAGATATCATGCAATCAACACAAACCTCTGCGAACAGCTGATGTCGGAATTTGAAGAAGACAGGATCAAGATTTCCGTGGCCTATGAAGCGTCCAAGCTCAACAGAGAGTATCAGAAACAGGCCTGTGAGTTATACGAAGAAACAGGAATCCTGACACTGGACGATATCAGAGACCTGTACCGGCAGCAGGAAGCAGAGAAAGGTATTCCTGGCCAGATGACCATCGAAACAGCAACCGGCCAGAACAGACCTCCGGAAGATGATACGGAGATTCCGGCAGAGACACAGATTGAGCGTTTCTATGAGAGCACAAACAAGAACATGAAAAACTACATCATCCAGGAAGACAAGAACATGACCATCTTCATGCTTTCGAACTTGTACGGGTCAGCACGTGTCCGAAACGGACACCTCAATTACCAGGGTTCAACTGCCGGGATCACCTTCAATCCCGGAGGAGTATTTGAACACGAACTGTCCTGGCAGTCCTTAGCTAAGAATCTGATCGGGAAATACGGACATAAGAGACCAGTCAAGATGGCCACAATTAATGCACCGGAACCAGCAATTACACTTACAGAGTCGGAGGCGGTAAAAGCTTTCTGCGAAGCTTATCCAGAGAAATTAAAAACAATCATGAGGATATGCCGAAGGTGCAAAGACAATGGAGAAGCTGCTAAAGCCGTACAACTGGAATTTGCACCATGCGGATTTAGTGCAGTAGGTGGGTATAAAGTAAATTATAGATTCAAGTCATTTTCTGCAGGACTTGAAATTGAAGTGAACAATGAAAAAGTATCAATGAAATACGGACGATTAATTGTAGAAGCAAAGAACCTCTATGATCCATTATCCCCGGAATTTGATGTGGAGTTAAAGAAACCAGAAACAAAAGAGGATGAAGGGCCGGTAAAATGTATCACAGGCCAATCCGGATCTGGATTGTGTGGAGCAGCAGCTTACTGTGACAAAAAATATACCTGTTGTTCTCAGTGCCCGGACGACTGCAACATTCGTTGTGGGTGGATTCCGGAAAAGAGCTGCCAGCCGGCAGTAGAAACACTGGACGAAAAGCAGCAGGAAGACCATTCCGGTGACCCTGCCGAGATGGTAAAACATCTGAGAAATACAGATAAAATCCCCGATGCGTGGCCGGAAGATTTAAAAGATATTCCAATCCCATCGATAACAGCTATTAATGACATTTTAGACGATGCAGAACAGGATTTGAAGGGCTACCTTGCAATTGCAGATGAAAAACTCCCTGCAAAAACAATTTTGAAACATCAGCTCATTGCTGGTGGACTGAGAATTATCAAAAATCTTGTAGAAGATTGTCAGGAAGAACCAGAACAGCCAGAACAGCCACCTCTTCCAGAGATGAGAAACAATGATCAGCGTAAACAGTGGCTGAGGGAATACAAATCTTGGGGGCTCTGGTACACAGACCATCATACTGGAACACGGTACTACAAGTACGATTTCAATAATGGCGCCCGTCTGATAGCAGAAGAATACGATCCGGAGCCAAGAAAAGAAAGCTGGTGGACCCCAACAGAATCATACTCCCTGCATCTTGTAGGCGGACCGGAACCAGAAAGGTCTGGGGGCGTACCGAAATGGACATACCATTCGAAATATCACAAATTCCCGAACTCAGAAACAGAGCTGGTTGAATTCCTGAAGGAGGTACAGAAAAATGGCAAAGCTTGATCAGTATATGCAGGGCCGTACAGAGGGCATGGAACTGGCACTGCGTATAGCAAAAGACAAAGGAATTGAGGAACTGGAAAAAGAAGTCCGCTTCCGGCAAAAAACAGGAATCAGCCTGAATGTGACCAGGCAGGAGCTGAATAAAGCCAGTAACAAGATCAAAGGCGTTCGGCTTCGGAAAGCAGAGATGTGAACGCTATATGAAAAAAATGGAAGAAGGCGCAAGATACCTTATGGATGATCTGGCCACCTGGGATGATTATTCGAAAGAAGTAGAAAAACAGCTAGGTATCAAGATAGAGATCCACTGGAATGATTAAGGGTGTTTTCGAAAAAACGATTAACATATAAACCCATCAGTCCTGCCGCATGAGCTTGTCAGAAATGCGGCAGGGGAAAGGAGGGTGTCCGATTCGGACACATTGAAAAATGTTATTTCCAAAAAAACAGAAAAGTAAGAAAAAGAGGATGCGCCACCCGGCCAGCATCCTACACGATAAAAACAGCAGGACTTGTTATCTCTGTGTAGTACTCCACGACAACTGGAACGAACACAGGATCCTGGATGAGCACCATATATTCGGAGGGCCGAACCGGAAGAACTCCGAGGAATATGGCCTGAAAGTATACTTGTGTCATGACCATCACATCTACGGTCCGGAAGCAGTGCACAACAACGCCCGGATCCGCCACGAATTACAGCGGACAGCACAGAGACTATTTGAAAAGCAGCACAGTCACAAAGAGTTCATGGAGATATTCGGCCGGAACTATCTGGACCTGGTAGAGATAGGGGAAAACAATGAGAAAGAGGATGAACCTGTATAAGGTAGTAGACCAGAACGGGAAACAAGTATTTGACGACCTGCTGATAGCCAGACAGGTCACAGAAAAGACTGGCTGCACAAAGAACAACGTAGCCCAGGCAGCAGCCAATTTCGCACTGGTGAACAAGAAATACCGGATCATTCCGGAGGATATCAAATTGAGCAAGGTTTTAGACGTTGAACTCCTGGCAGAATGGGACAGGTACCGGAAGTGGATGCTGAGGGCAGCAGGGAGGGGAGAATGAATAGGAGGCAGAAAAAGAAACTGTTTAACAGAAAATGTGGATACCGGATTGTAAAGCTCCCACGCAACTTCCAGACGTGGGCATTCCAATATTACATCGGTATCGGAGCAGTAACATACAAACGCATTTGCACAGAGAAAATCCCAGACAGAGAGAAATACTTGATAAACACCAGAAACGTAGAGAATTTCAACCGGATCATGGCAGAAAGGAGAAAATGATGGGAAACACATGTAAAACCTGTATCAATAACGATGATGGTCTTTGTGATCGCAGAGGAATTCTCGTAGAAGACGAAGATTCCTGCGAGCATCACTGGGCGTTGCGGAGAAGACCGAAGATGAAAAAGCACGAAAAGAAAATGGATATCACTCCACAGTTGATGATATCAGCATATAACACACTGATTCAGGGATGCAGAAGCCAGCCGGCCAGTGAGGATGGAACCTGCAGCAGTTGCATCCTGTATCAGCACTGCCCTGGTGCATCAGATCTTCTTCCAGAAAACTGGAAAGAGATACACTATCCATACCTGGAAGGAAATACACTGCATTACATAAAAGCCGGCAAGGTCAAGCAGATTGTATTTGCCAGACGTGAAGATGCAGAGGAAAGACTCAGTGAAATGGAGGAAAAACGTGGATAAAAAAGAAGCAATAAAAGAGTTGAAATTTGAAAAGAATATTTCTGCAGGTGTTATGGAACAGCTTGGTACCACGAAAGCACTTAGAGAAATTGTTGCCATACAACAGAAAAAGAGAACTCAGACATATGATACAGCTATTGAAGCGTTGGAAAAGCAGATTCCTATAAAAATGAAGGATATGAGGGCGGTTAATGATTTTTCAGGAAGATATTACACGTGCATAGGCACATGTCCTATATGTGGAGAAGAAAATATTTATCGAAATAGTAATTATTGCCATAAATGTGGTCAAGCACTTGACTGGGAGGAGGTGAACAACAATGAGTTATAAAAACAACGAAGGTTACCCAGCACCAACAGAAGGAGAAGCAATCCGGAGGGCCAGCCGGATGCCGACACACGTCTATAACGACTATTGCTTACTCAACAATATAGCTGGTCGTTTAGGATTAGAGGTGGCAGTGATAAGAAAAAAGAAAACAGGAAAAGAATGGCCGCAGAGGAGATGAGAACAATGTGGGTAATATTTCTTGGTTCCGGTATGGTGTTCGGAATCGCAGCCCTGGTGCTGGCCTGGATAGGAAGCAGAGTGATCCTGTCGATCAGGCGGCAGCAGAAGAAATTCGAGATTGAAGATGAAACATACAACAAAGTAAAAGAAGCTATCAAAGAAAAGGAGAACAAAAATGAAAAGTAAGATTATTATCGGAATCGTGGCAGCAGTAGCAGTTCTTGGCGGAGGATACACTGTATCAAGAATGGATCTTATCGGCACAGGTAAAGTTGGTATCGTCTACAATTACAAAGATGGAGTACAGGATACAGTACTCACCCCGGGAATGCATTTTATCGCACCGATGAACAAAGTAAAGGAATTCAGTACCAGTAACGAGATCCTCGTTCTCACAAAGGACAAAAGGGACGGCAGTAAAGAGGATGATTCTTTTAAAGTGGCCACATCAGACGATGCCAGCATTGCAGTATCTTTCCAGATGAGTTACCGATATGATCCGGACACGGTGATTGATACATACAAACGTTTCAAAGGAATGGATGGAGAAGATATCATTGAAAATCGTGTAAAAACTGTTCTGAAATCAAAAATCTCGGAGATTACAACGAATTATTCCATGATGGATATCTATTCCGGAAATAGATCCGAACTGAACAATGCCATCACGAAATATCTTAATAAGGATTTTCACAAAAAGTATGGCATTGAAGTTCTGGATGCTTCCATCGTGGATGTGCATCCGGATAAAAAGCTGAAACAGGCCATTGATAATCGTGTTACTGCCCTACAGGAAAAACAGCAGGCGCAGGCAGAGCAGGAAAAAGTAAAAGTCCAGAAGGAGACAGAGAAGCTCCAGGCAGAAGCGGACGCTCAGATCGAACTGACCAAGGCAGAGGCAGACGCAAAGAAAGCTAAGGTTAAAGCAGCAGCTGAAGCAGAAAACACAAAAACCAAGGCAAAAGCACAGGCAGAGGCTAATAAAGAACTCAGTGCATCCATTACAGATGAATTGATCAAAATGAAGGAAGCAGAAGCGCATTACAAAAATGGCTGGGTTACAGTCCAGGGAGCCGATGCCGTGATCGCGGATAAATGAAAGAAATGCAGAGAAAGCCGGGAGCATCCATGTTCCCGGCTAAAAGCATCGAAAGGGGAGGATACCAGTGGGCGAGATCAAAATCACCAGGAAGCTCCTGGATAATTACAGAAAATTGAAGAGGGAAATCCCAGTCCTTGGACTGGAACTGGCTGAAATGAAACAGGGGGAGGCAGGACTGGGGAACAGTACAATATTTGATTACAGCACAGGATTTGCACGACCACAGAGCGTAGTCGGATTCGACCAGGAGAGATACGATAGAAGGAAGAGAACATATGAACATAAAAAGGAACAGGCGGAAGCAGTGGAACGATGGATCCAGAGTATTGAAGATGGCCAGACAAGATATGTGTTCAAGGCATTCTACCAGCAAGGCATGACCTGGGAGAAGATAGCAGAAAAGACAGGATATTCCCAGAGCCCGGACTATCCGAGACTTTACATCAGGGATACATATTTGAAAAAATGTGAGATTAAGTAAAAAATATCGTTTATATCGGAAATATCGTTATAGAATACAATAGAAGCCAAAGGCGTAAAGGCCGGCGGCTTTTCAGATATTGACTGATGAAGTCGATGGCGATGGTTCGAATCCATCCGTTCCGATCAGGTGTACACACCTGCATATATAATATTCCGATCATCACAAGAAGGCATCTGGCAGCGGGTGCTTTTTTTATATAAAAAATGACAATAAATGCGACGAAAAAATATAATAACTTGACAAAGTGATAATTGAATGATATAGTATGGATGTAGCAATCGATTGCTAATAAGGAGGAAGACAAAATGGCAAGGGGCATAGCAGAGCGTATGGCAGAAATAATTTCTGACCGTAAAATGACGCAAAAGGATCTGGCATTTTTATCAGGAGTGACAGAATCTGCCATTTCCCATTACTTAAAGGGAGATCGCATACCGAGAGGCGCCACTCTGATTAAAATTGCGAAAGCACTTGATACATCAACGGATTATTTATTGGGCCAAGATAATACAGATGGCTTACAGAAAGAGTTTGATGATGCACGAGTGATTTTAGCACGAAATGCTTCAAAAATGAGTAAAGAGCAAAAAATGGAACTTATCAATCTTTTAATGTAACAAGCAGGAGAACATATGCGTCTGGAAGATGAGCAGTATGAAGAGATTAAGAGGACAGTAATAGATACCTTTTCTGTGTATGGAATCAGATGCATTCCAATTAGTGCATTTGAAATGGCTACCAAAATGGGAATCAAAGTTATTCCGTACTCGGCATTGAGCGAGGAAAAGAGAAGTGCAGCAATGCGTGAAAGTAAAGATGGATTTTCAATAGGCAGTTCTCGTAGCCAAGAGTGGATGATTTTTTATAACGATGCTTGCGAAAGTTATGGAAGAATCAATCAGACCATAATGCACGAAATTGGTCATTACGCAATGGGCCATATCAAAGATGGAGAAGAGGAAGAATCGGAGGCAAAATTTTTTGCTAAATATGCACTTGCGCCGCCGCCGTTGATTCATACTTTCATAGAACATATCACTCCAGATTCGATAAGAAACGTTTTTGATCTAAGTAATCAGGCAGCGAAAAATGCTTATTGGTATTATCGAAGTTGGCTGTATAATAGCGGAAGTTATTATACAGATTACGAAGAGAAAATACTTGAGTTATTTAAGGCTGAATGTTAAGTAAAGGTGTATAAGTCAAAAGGCTTTATACATAAACAAAAAACCAAGCACCCATTTATATGGAGATGCTTGGCTCTTGCGAAAAATGTAAATACAGTTGTTCAACTGGTTACAATTCTCTCTCGACAATTGAATTGTAACACTGTATTTATCCTTTTGCAAGAGTTACTTGCGAAAGGAGGGGATATTCATGTGGATTTTTAGAACGTGGATTACCAGGAAAGATGGCACGAAAGATTATGCCAAGGATCATGGTAAAAAAGCCTTTAGATTCTGGGTAGGTCCTGGACCGGAACCAGATAAAAAGAAGAATCAGTAATATTTTAATTAAGGAGGCGCATTTACCAGTTGGACGCTTCTACCCAAAAGAAAGGTATATGTAGAAGAATATGGCTAAGACAAAATCCAGTGTTAGAGGAACTCAAAATAAAAAAATCGTGGTTGTAAAACCATATACACGGAGCGATGGTGTGAAAGTTAGAGAACATAGACGCTCAACACCAAATTAAACAACTTTTTATAAGGCACCCTTCGGGGTGCTTTTCTAATGCACTTTTTTCCTGCAGCGTGCACGGCACCAGCACATACATACTTTACGCATGGATTCACTGTATGTAAGTGTTAACACACCTCCTTTCGGCGTGGCGGCAATCGGCTGTCACTATGGTGCCGGCAGGACTGTATTAAAAATAAATGAAAGTAGGTGAGTCTGAGTGACTGAAAAACAAAAGATATTTGCAGATGAATATCTGATAGATCTGAATGCTACGAGGGCTTACCGGGTAGCTTATCCGTCTGTGAAGAGAGAAGAAACTGCGGCTGTAAATGGCAGCAGGATGCTAAGAAATGCTAAGGTTGCGGAATATATCCAGAAACGCATGCAAGACCGCCAGAAACGCACTGAAATCACTCAGGACAGGGTTTTACAGGAACTGGCAGCGATCGCATTTGCAAAAACTACGGATTACGCGGAAATAAAGAACGAATGTGTCAGGATCAAAGACACTGGTGATCTGGATGAACAGCAGGTCAGGGCAATCGCCGGAATCAAGAAAGGTAAATTCGGTGTTGAGATAAAGCTGAATGATAAAGAAAAAGCACTGGAACTCCTGGGAAGACACTTTGGTATGTTTAAGGATAAGGTTGAAGTATCCGGCCTGGAAGAAGAGAAAAAGAAACTGGGAGATATCCTGGAGCAGTTGCGTGGTGATGGATAGTGAGTACAGAAAGACTGATACTTTCAGAGAAATACAAAGCATTTCTCAGATGTAATGCTCCGGTTGAGTTTCTGGAAGGCACTACAGCGGCGGGTAAAACCACAGTCGGGCTTTTTAAATTCATGTGCAAGGTTGCGGAATCGTCAAAGAAGCTGCATATCCTGGCTGCGAAAGATACCGGAACAGCTGAAAAGAACATCATCAATAAAGATCTTGGGGTCATTGATGATTTCGGGATCCTGACTGAGTACAACGGAAACGGCACAAAGGACGACAAGATACCACATATCCTGTTCCATACCAACAAAGGCGATAAAGTCATATATGTGATGGGATATGGAGACAAGAAGAAGTGGCAGAAAGCCCTTGGCGGACAGTACGGATGCTTGTACATTGATGAGATTAACACGGCCGATATTGACTTTGTTCGAGAGGCTGCCATGCGATGTGATTATCTAATGGCCACTCTCAACCCAGATGATCCGACATTAGACATCTACAAAGAGTATATAAACTGCAGCCGTCCGCTTCCGGAGTGGGAAGAGGAGACGCCGCAGGAGATAAAAGACGAACTGAAAGAAGAACCAAAACCCGGCTGGGTACATTGGTTCTTTTCTTTTGACGATAATGCAGGACTTCCGAAAGAAAAGATCCAGAAGATCATACAGAATACACCGAAAGGCACGAAGATCTGGAAGAACAAGATCCAGGGCCTGAGAGGAAAGGCAACCGGTCTGGTGTTCCCGAATTTCAGCAGAAAGAAGCATATCGTATCAGAAAAGTGGGTGAGAGCCCAGATGGTAGCTGGAAAACTGAAGTTCAAAAAGTTCACCTGCGGCCTGGACACGTCTTATTCTTCTAAGTCTCCAGATACGATCGCAATGATATTCCAGGGGATCACAGAAGACAGAAAGTTGATCACACTTGCTGAGAAAGTATATAGCAATAAAGATCTGGACCAGCCCCTTGCCCCGTCAGATACAGCTGTGAAATTCATAGATTTCCTTGAGAAATGTCGGAAGGACTGGGGATTTGCAAAGGACACGTTTGTTGACTGCGCAGATGCGGCAACGATCACGGAGCTCCGGAAATATAAGCGGCTCCATGGATGCCTCTATAATTTCATAGAATCCTATAAAAAAGTGGAGATCCTGGACAGGATCAAGCTGCAGTTAGGCTGGATCCAGCAGGACTGTTATTTAGTTTTGGATACCTGTACGAACCATATAGCTGAGATGGAGAAATATTCCTGGGATGAAGAGAAAGATGTTCCGGAAGACAGGAACGATCACACGATCAATTCCCAGCAGTACGGATGGATCCCGTACCGTAACATGATCGGCTTTGAAACGGAGGAACAGAAAAGGTGAAATGGATGGAAAAACTGAATGAAAACATAAAAAAGACTGTCCGGAGCTGGCTGAATGTTACTCCGGCAAACCCATATAATTTCCAGATCAATGAGATGCTGGACTTCGAAGGACACGCGATCCGCAACCGGATCTGGTACAGAGGAGACAGCAATGAACTGGAACAGTTCTATCAGCAGAACAAAGAGAATGCAGACCGGCACAAGTTCTGGGCCAGCAAATGTACACCTGGGATGGACATGAGAAAGATCCATACTGGTATTCCAGGGCTGATCGTGCGGACACTTACTTCTGTTGTTCTACCGGATATGGATGAATTTGAATTCGAAACACCGGCACAGGAACAGATCTGGGATGAGATTGAGAAGGATAACAAATTTCGGAAAAAGATAGAAAGTGCACTGAAAGAAGCACTGTACATCGGTGATGGAGCTTTCAAAGTGGCTGTTGATACGACTATCAGCGATTATCCGATCTTGGAATGGTATCCGGGAGACAGAGTAGAGTTTATCTATCAGAGGGACCGGATCCGGGAGATCGTGTTTAAGACGCCATACCGGGAAAAAGGCCGGACATATGTCTTAAACGAGAGATATGGTTTCGGCTATATCATCAATGAGCTGTATCTGGACAACAAACTGGTGGATGTAAAAACCATTAAGGCAACAGAGAACCTTACGGATATAACCTTTGATGATTCCGTGATCTTTGCAGTACCGTTCATGATATATGAATCGGGAAAATATGAAGGCAGAGGCGGCAGTATCTTTGATAGCAAGCTGGACAACTTTGATTCCCTGGACGAGACATGGAGCCAGTGGATGGATGCACTGAGAGCAGGCAGGGCAAAGACCTATATTCCGGACTGCCTGGTCCCGCATAATCCGGAAAACGGAATGCTTATCAAACCTAATCCATTTGATAACAGGTATTTTGCAGCAGAAGGAGATATGAGAGAAAACCAGAAGAATGAGATCGCAGTAGATCAGCCAGTGATTCCTCATGAAAGCTATCTTGCCTCCTATGTTACTGCATTGGATCTGTGCCTGCAGGGTGTGATCAGCCCGTCCACACTTGGAATCGATACAAAGAAGCTGGACAATGCGGAAGCTCAGCGAGAAAAAGAAAAGACAACACTTTATACCAGAAACGCCATTGTGGAAGCGATACAGGAAACGCTTCCGGAAGTTGTTGCAATGTGTATCAATGCCAACAACATCCTGCTACATGGCGGAGCAAAAGAAGAAGTAAAAGTCAATATCCCGTTTGGAGAATATGCAAATCCGAGCTTTGAGAGCCAGGTTGAGACCGTAGCAAAGGCGAAACAGGGCGGCATCATGAGCATTGAACGCTGTGTGGAAGAGCTGTACGGTGACAGCCTGGATGAACACTGCAAGGAAGAAGAGATAACCCGCCTGAAAGCAGAGCAGGGTATACAGGATATGGAAGAGCCGGCAGTGAACATGGCTGCCGGTGATTTCCGCGTTGATGTGACAGGAGGAGAAACGGATGAAGGTAAAAGTGGGTCCCAGAATGTACCAGATGAGCAAAAAGAGATACCGGGAGCTTCTGGAAGTGGCCAGACAGCAGGTACTTCCGATAGGAGTGTACGCAATCGAGAAAAGTGATTATGCAGAGCTCCGGAATGACCATTGCGCCAGCGCAACAAAGCTGAAGGCCACAGTGAGGGAGTTCCGGCAGCAGGGATTCAAGGTCCACTATAACAGCAGGTAAGTGATATGGCAAAGATCAATGATGTATATGATATCGGAGCCGCATTTGAAGCTATTGAAAATGAACTGATGGCATCCATGATCCGGAACATGAAACGCCACAAAGTGGAAGAATCCGATGAAAAGATGCAGTGGTCCATGTGGCAGACAGAGATGCTAAAGTCCATGGAAAAGTATAAGCATGACAACAAAAAGAAGTACGGCAAGCAGTTTAAAGACATCAATGCCAAGATCAGCGGCCTGATAGCGGCCGCAAACATAGAAGGCCAGATGGAACAGGAAAAGAAGATCCTGGAAGCGATCCGGAAAGGTTTTCCGGCAAAGCGTGTCACGAAAGGCGGCACGGCAGAGTTCTTTAAACTGAATGACCGGAAGCTGGAAGCACTGATCAAAGCCACCACAGACGATATGGAAAAGGCAGAGACAGCAGTCCTACGCATGGCGAACGACCAGTACCGGAAGATCATCTACAACGCCCAGGTATATGCGAACACAGGTGCTGCAACATATGAGACGGCCGTTGACATGGCGACAAAAGACTTCTTGAAAGCTGGTCTTAACTGCATCCAGTACGCGAATGGAGCAAGACATACCATTGCGGATTATGCAGATATGGCAATCCGGACAGCAAGTAAACGCGCTTACCTGCAGGGGGAGGGCGTAAAACGCCAGGAGTGGGGAGTACATACCGTGATCATCAATAAGCGCGGCAGTGGATGTCCCTGTCCTCTGTGCGTCCCGTTCGTAGGGAAAGTCATGGTCGATGATGTTTGGAGCGGCGGAACCAGGAAAGAAGCTTCAGAGACTGGATATAAACTGCTGTCAGAAGCCATAGCTGCCGGCCTGTACCATCCGCGCTGTAGGGACAGCCACACGACCTATTTTCCTGGAATATCCACCCCGCCGGATGGAAAGTTCACGAAAAAAGAGATTAAGGAAATAGAAAAGAAGAACAAGCAAGAGGCTCGGCAGCAGTACGCAGAACGACAGGAGAAAAAGTATAAACTACTTACCGATATGGCATTAGACGGAGAAAATGAGAAAAAATACAAAATAAAACAAAAAAAATGGCATAGACAGGGCGAAGTTATAAAAGATTCAATAACTGTACAGGATAACAGAAACGTTATCAAGGCGGAAGTTGCGGATGCGTACAGGAGACAGAATAGCCTGGAGGAACAACTGCGAAAAGTAGAAGAAACAGAACACGCCCTTACCCAGAAAGTTTATTTTGAGCTAACAGGAACTCCGAAAGAAATAGAACAGTTGAAACAGGCTAGTGAACAGAAAAAAGCAATCGGAAATTTGCTTGAAGACCTGAAAAATCAGATTTTGAATAAGCAGGAAATTTATAAAAATGTTGCTGAAAAACAACTGGTCAAGGACGGAATTCTTGAAAATGTTAAGTTTTCAAGAAAAATGAAACCAGAAGCGGTAGATGATCTGGAAAGCACAATCAGGAATTTACATGAAAAATATGGGATCATGCCGAAGGCTGTAGTGTATAGTCCTGTAAAAGTAGAGAATGCAACGGCTACATATAACTGGATTGATGATACGATTTACATTTCTAATAATTTTAATGATCCTGACAAATATTTGGAACAGGTGAGAAAATCGGAACACTCGCTCGTTGAATACAATGAACATCATGACATTAAAAGAAAAGCTGAACAGAGACACAATGAAGTTGAAAAGATTTTAGCAGATAAATCTGTAAAAGGTTACGAGAGAGAAAAAGCCAGGATACAGAAAGTCGAAGCTGAAATACAGCTAAACGAGAAGAGAGCAGCGGTCAGAGAAAATGTGACGGATTGTTTTGTACATGAATATGGACATTTTATACACCGACATGCAGAAGTTGATTATGTTCAGAAAAAGTCGGTTTATGGAATAAAGGAGCTGGGAGGAAGCTTAAGTGGTGACTGGAAATACGATATAAACAAACATTATTCTGCAAAAGGAAAAGTTGAAGCATCCAGAATCAGCCGATATGCAGCGGAGAATCCATACGAGACTTTTGCCGAAGGATTTCTGGCAATGGAAAAGGGCGAAACAATTCCGGAGCAGATTGCAAAAATAATTAATGACGCAAAGAACAGAGCGTGCACAAAAAAGTAATAACTGTTTTAGAAGATGAAATAAAGAAAATTGAACATTGCGTAGGAGGTAAGTAATGGGGAACGAAGAATTCTTAAGGATTTGTAAAGCAAAAGTAGCTGAATATACAAATTCACACATGGATAAGACCGATGGAAAACAGATCACAGTACAGGATGTGTACGTGGTATGGAGTTGTAAGACATTACAGAATAGTAAAGCACTTCTGAGCACGACTGTGCCGGATGGAATGTATTATGAGCTGACATATAACGGAGATAAGCACGAGTTATACCTTGATGCTTATAAGAAGTTTCAGAACATGTGCTTTAAACTGTAATTGCGCCGGCGCAACGGAGGGGAGGTGAGGAACATGAAGATCAGAGTTATCCATGATTTCTATGATAAAGAGAATGATCTGGAACTCCGAAAAGTCGGAGAAGAGTACGAGGTAACAGAAGAAAGAGGTAGATACCTGGTAGATTTCCGAGTAGCGAAAGAGATCATAGATCAGGAAGGCGGTGATCCGGAATCTCCCGTTGAGGCGTAGGGTGAAACGCCTTATTTTTTATGTCCAAACACGACACGACATGAAAAGGTGCGTGGCCAGTGACACTGATGAAAATGGATGAAACAAGAGCGACACTCTCAAAATGGAAAGGAGCCCAGAAATGGCAGAGAATAACACAGGAACACAGAGCAGTACAGGAACCCAGAACAACATTACTCCACAGAATGCGCCTCAGAATAATCCGCAAACACCACCAGCAATTGATTATGGAAAAATCCAGCAGATGCTGGATGGAACGCTTGCCGCAAAGGAAGATACAGCACTGAAAGCATATTTCAAACAGCAAGGACTTTCTCAGCAGGAAGTGGAGCAGGCGATATCTGCATTTAAGGAACAGAAAGCGGCCAACCAGCCAGATGTGGTCGGTATGCAGAACCAGATCACAGAGACCCAGAACCAGCTGACAGCAGCCCAGGCAGCAGCTCAGGCGGCGAAAGTTGAAACAGCGGCCACTATGATGGCAGTATCACTGGGACTTGACGCAAAAACGATCCCATATGTCCTGAAGATGGCTGATCTCAGCCAGGTAGTAGGACAGGATGGGAAGATCAATGAAGAAACACTGAAAACAGCACTGAACACAGTACTGGAAGCCGTTCCGGCCCTGAAGCCCCAGGCAGACGGAAAGACCGGGTTCACACAGATCGGGACCGGCGGCAATCCGGCACAGCATCCGCAGCAGACAACCGCAAACCAGACAGCAGTGCCAACAAAACGATGGAACCGTTTCAACAATTAAGAAGTGTCCGATTCGGACACCACACTACAGAAAGAAGGTATAAGACATGGCATTAAACTATGCAGAACAGTGGAGCCCGGAGCTCCTTGAGATCCTGATGCAGGGAACCCTGACGTCTCCGTTTGTGACCAGCAATGTAAGATGGCTGGACGCAAAAACATTCCATTTCACCCAGATGAGTACATCCGGTTACAAGAATCACAGCCGTGAAGGTGGATGGAACAAAGGTACATACGCTCAGACAGATGTACCGTACACATTAACCCATGACCGTGATGTGGAGTTCATGGTAGATAAAGCGGACGTGGATGAGACAAACGCCACAGCATCCATCCAGAACATTTCCAGAGTGTTCGAACAGACATGGGTAGTTCCGGAAACAGATGCTCTGTTCTTCTCCAAGGTTGCCCAGGCAGCACAGAAGACAGAGGGCTATCATGGATCCACAGCCGCTTCCACATATACAAAAGCAAAAGTATTTGGAATGCTGAAAGATATCCTTGCGAAAGGCAAACTCAGAAGATACAAAGCAAACGGATCCCTGATCATGTATGTGACCAGCCAGATCATGGACGCCCTGGAGCAGTCCACAGAGTTCACCCGTAAGATCGAGATGACGCAGATCGCAGAAGGCGGCATGGGGATCGAAACCAGGGTAACAGAGATCGACGGCGTACCGATCATGGAGGTTATTGATGATGAGCGCTTCTATGATGCGTTCGACTGGGAGCCGGAAGGTGGTGGATTTGCTCCACTGAAGAAGGTAGAAGCTGCAAGTGGTGTTGAAGCTGTAACCGGTGCACACAAGATTAATGTTCTTGTAGCCTGCGGACAGACATGTAAGACCGTTCCAAAGATCAACAGCATCTACTACTTCGAGCCGGGCGGACATACAAAGGGAGATGGATATCTGTATCAGAACAGATCTTTCTCCGATGTGTTCGTGTTCCCGAATGGCCGTGACGGAAAGATCGACAGCATCTATGTAGATGTTGATACTACAGAGGTCGCTTGATCGGAGGAAAGATATGGCTTATGAAGTTTACGTTACACCGGAATACTACAAAAATGAGCATCCCGGTGAACTGATTCCGGAAGGCCAGCTTGAAAAAGCACTCCGGCAGGCTTCCAGGCATGTGGATGCCCTGACCTTCAATCGCATTGTAGGCCGGGGCTTTTCCAGCCTCACGGAGTATCAGCAGGAGATCATCCGGGAAGTGGTGTGCCAGCAGGCAGATTTTGAAACCGAAAACGCAGATATGATCGCAAGTGTCCTGTCATCGTACAGCATCAACGGTGTTTCCATGCAGTTCGGCAGTGCCTGGAATGTTTTCATCGATAAGGGCGTGGCCATGCGGCGGGATACATACGCCATGCTGCAGCAGACAGGCCTGTGCTGCCGGTTAGCGAGGTGAGCTTATGAGATATCCGTGTTTAGTGCCAAAACGGCTGTGTCAGACTGATATCACGGTCAGCATAGCCAGAGAAGGTGTGAGTAAATATGGAGAGCCCCTGGAGCCGGTGACATATACCGGCAAGTGCAATTATCAGGATAAGGCAAAGACGATCACAGAGGAAAAGAAGCTGGTCCAGATCACCGGATCCGCGCTTTTTCCCGGGGATATCTGTCCGGAGCTTCCAACGATATCCGGCGGTACAGCGATCGTGTTCGGAGTGCAGCGCCGGATCCAGGAAGCCCGGAAGAACCGGAATCCGGATGGGACTGTGAATTATACGGAGGTGATGCTTCTGTGATAAAGGTTAATTCAACGATAAAGATGAACTTTCCGAAGATCCGGCAGCTCACCGATGCACAGGCGCAGGCTCTTGAGATGACTGCGGAGGCACTGCATACAGAAGTGGTACAGGCGCAGGTATTCCCACGTGATACGGGAAACCTGCAGAATGAAAGCACGTTTGTTGATTGCTCACAGTCTGGCCAGGGAAAAGTCAGCATAGTGTCAACAACACCATATGCCCGCCGCTTATATTTCCATCCGGAATATCACTTCCAGACAAAGGAGAATCCGCATGCAAAGGGCAAATGGTACGAAGACTGGATCCCGCCGAACGGACCTGCATCAGACTTTGCCCCGGAAGCATTTAAGAAATTCTATAAGAGGTTGACAGGCGTATGATCACATTGGGAAGTATCAGGGAATATATCTCTTCTCTGAATATAACTGAAGATGAACATGTATACATGGGAACCCTGGATGCAAAACAGGAAAAGTCCCTGGGAGTGTATAACAGTAAGCATCAGTACAGCTCCCACAGAGCTCTTGGCGGCCCGGATCTGGAAGGCTATGGCGAGAAATACGTCACGATTTTAGTCCACTGGAACAAGTCTCCACGTGATACGGAAATGGTCGCCGTGGGCTTATATGAGACGCTCAGAAGGGCAAGAGATATTCAGACAGAAGATGGAACCATAAAATTTTTTCAGCTGCTTTATGACCCACAGGATATAGGGAAAGATGATACCGGTATCTGTGAATGGGTGATTGAAGCAGCTGTTATTTTCGAAAAAAAGAGAGAAGGCGAATGATATGAAAATGAATCTGCAGAAATTTGCTGGAAAAACGAACGTTTTCCCAGTGCTGGACAATAAATTTAAAGTCGGAGCATCCAAAGAAGCTGCTACAGTGATCGCAGACGTGGAAACATTCACTCCTGAGTTTACCAACGGCGTCGAGACATGGACACCGATGGATACGG
>UMJU01056745.1_pt1 | contig 30961 bp, 24 predicted proteins | sample 1966161 | NCBI WGS metagenome assembly UMJU01 (sample SAMEA4836156, study PRJEB28245) | human gut metagenome | biome: gut microbiome; material: fecal sample | place: Denmark | collected 2008 | reverse complement strand
TCACCGCCAGTGCAGCCGCAAAGGGCCAGTTATTTCCCCGTGTCATCTGGTCCTGGATCAGGCTTCCTACCAGCACAACTTTGTTTCCGCCCAGGATATCTGCTATGAAAAACAGTCCCATAGATGGAATAAAGGTTAGGATTACGCCGGACAAAAGTCCTGGCAGGGTCAGCTTAAAGCTGACTGTCCAGAAGGCCTTTGCCTTACCTGCCCCCAGATCACGGGCGGCTTCTACCAGTGACCAGTCCAGTTTTTCCGCACTGGAATATACGGATAAAATCATAAATGGCAGCAGTACATATATCATACCAATGATGATTGCCGGGTAGCTGTACATGATTTTCAGCGGCTTCTCGATCAAGCCAAGCTTTTTCAGCACAAAATTCAGAACGCCTTTTTTCTGAAGGATGATGATCCAGCCGTAAAGTCTGATCAGGGAATTCACCCAGAAGGGAAGCATAAGAAGAAGCATAGCTTTCTTTTTACCGCCTGCTGGTAATTTCGCCATAAAATAGCCAAACGGATACCCGATCAGGGTGATAAAAACAGTACTTGTAATGGCCAGCTGGAAGGACTGGACAAAGGTGTCCAGATACACTGGTTCCAGGAGCTTCCGGTAATTATCCAGGGTAAAGATCCACTGCACGCCGTGGACTTCTCCCGGGGTGGCAAAGCTTAAGGCTACCATGTAGATAAGAGGGCATGCCACGAAGATCAGAGTGAAAATATATAATGGCAGGATCATCCAGATGGTGGCGCGGGTGTGTCTGGCGGATGCAGCACTCTTGCTGTTGCCGCGGATTTTTTTTACAGGCACAGATTCCTTGCTGTTGCCGTGGCTGTTCTTTGCAGGTGCAGATTTCTGGCTGTTGCCACGGCTGTTACTGAGACCGCCCATCACTGATTTCCTCCTGACATATCAGCGGGCTCTTTCGTCTTAATCTCCCGATCTACTACAACTGCATTTCGCGGATCAAAATACCATTTTATCTGCTGACCTGACTGAATATTTGCATTCATGCCAAACCGGCTGGCTGTGATTTCTGTGCCATCAGACAAAGCAAGCAGAACTCGCAGCTGACCTGCAGCGAAATTCTTCTCCTTCACAGTTGCGTGAAGATGTCTGCCAGTTCCCTCAGCTTCATTTTGCTCAACTACATTTTCCATTTCAGCTTCATCCAGCAGAATATTTTCGCTTCTCACAGCCAGGGTAAGCTGCTCTCCCACCTTTACAGTCTCTTCTGTATAAACGAAAACAGTGTCATTTCCTATTTCAACCTGTGCATAAGAACCATTTATTTCTGCAACTTTTCCTTTTAAAATATTGGCATTTCCCACAAAGGTTGCCACATAGCTTGTTTTCGGATGGTTGTAAATCTCATCCGGAGTGCCGATCTGCTCAAATTGCCCCTGATTCATTACCACGATCCGGTCGGACATATTAATGGCCTCTTCCTGGTCGTGGGTGATATAGATAAAGGTAATTCCAAGCTTCTTCTGCAGTCGCTTCAGTTCCAATTGCATTGTCCGTCGAAGCTGCAGATCCAGAGCTCCGAGAGGCTCGTCCAGAAGCAGTACACGTGGATTATTTGCCAATGCTCTTGCAATGGCTACACGCTGCTTCTGTCCGCCGGAGAGCTCCGCAGGTTTTCGTTTCTCGAAGCCTTCCAGCTGAACCAGCTCCAGCATTTCCTTAACCTTTTTCTTTATATCCGCTTTTGGTACTTTTCGTATTTTCAGACCATACCCGATGTTATCCGCCACGTTCATATGGGGAAAAAGGGCATAATTCTGAAATACCGTGTTCACATCTCTCTGGTTTGGCTCCAGATTCGTCACATCTTTCCCCTCCAGCCATATACTTCCGCTGTCCGGCTGCTCAAGTCCTGCGATGATGCGAAGAGTGGTCGTCTTGCCGCAGCCGGAAGCACCCAGCAAGGTGACGAATTCCCCCTGATCAATTTGCAGATTGATTCCCTGTAGAACATATTCTTCTGATGTAAAACTTTTTTTCAGATTTCTTAATTCAAGAAATGAGTCAGACATTTGTCTCCTCCTTTCTGGAGCGTGTTTGAAAATTATTCCTGCAGGCTTCCACAAATTGTGACACGCATTTTGAAGAAAGCCTTTTTTAACACGCTCTGCTGTAATGTTAAGTGAAGTACGAAAAAAATACGGGATACCCCTATAGCCATACATTCAGAAAATCTCTATATAAACACGGTGCATGTTTATATAGCGCCATTACTGTATATTGCTATATCGGTAACCCGTATTCCCATATAATTCTTCAAAAAAAGGTACAACTTTTCTAAAAAGCCTGGGGCGGAATAACCTGACATGTACCTCATCTCCTTTGTTTGCAATCAAGGTGTATTCTATCATAGAATGAATCATTTGAAAACAGTTATTTTCCCATTGATAACATATTTTTTCATTTTCATTTAACAGATCAGGAGCAGAACCAAATTGGCTCTGCTCCCTTGCAAAATGTTATCCAATATTATATTTTTTACGTATTTCTTCTTTATCTTCTTCAGATATTTTAAGTGCATCCATAGCCTGATCCACAGACCAGTTCATTGTTTCTGTAAGAGTTTTAATTGAAGAAACCAAACTCTCGCAAACTCCTTTTTCATAATTTCTCTGTGCTACATCGTCAAGAACATGTCCCACATCTGTTACCTCACTTTCTAAATCCATTTCCATTTGGATTCCAAAATCGTCCTGCAAAATCATCCTTTTCTCTGAAGCATTCCGTTTATCTGAAAGTAAAACTTCCAACATTCGCAGGATGCCAGACGCTTCTTTATCATATGCATCCCCAAGGCATATAATCACATTTGTCAGAAGATCGTAATTTTCTTCTTTTTCATGTACATTTCCTATCATATTTTCCTCTTTTAGAGAGTACCGATTAATTGTATTTTTTCGGTAATTTGGAGGATTTATACATATAAATACGTTATATACCTTCTTTATCTTTTCGTAATGTGAGTTTGTAAAAACCGTTCCATACTGTGAAGAAACCATCCTACAACAATAATAAATGCTACGCTTAATGATGGGATACCCAGGATAATAATTATTCTGAGGTTCCACATTAATGATCAGACTCAATCGATTGTCAGTGCCTGGTATCAATGCACTAAAGCGAATATCATAGGTTACTGTTCCTTCCGCTATGGTCGTATCTTCAGTAGATAGTCCTTTTATCAATTCGGGAGTTTCTTCATCCGGATATACTGGAATTTCAGAAACATACAAATCTCCTTCTATGTATTTCTCTGCAATTTCCTGTATTGCACACTCCCTGTACTCCTGCAGACAGCTTTTCATAATCCATGCAAGAATAATCTTGTTTGACAATAATTTCTTACATGCGTTATCATACGCTGCCTTTTCTCCTGCGGTAGAAAGCATTTTTGACAATTTGTTTGGTACTTTCATTCACCACAAGCCTTTCTTTATGAACTTTATCTACATTTTTATAATAACACATACTGCGTTCTTAAATCTATAAAACTTTTATTAAAAATATTAACTGCCTTTCTTTATTCACACTATCCATTTAAAGATATTTATTGAGCTTTTTCCAACACCATGATACAATAGCTTCAAGGGTTTTTACTACATTTGAGGAGGTTTACCATGAAAGAAATTACAGCTGTAAAAATTAATCCAACAGATTTTGCGCCCTTTGGCACCTACTGTTCCATGACTGAACCGGAAGGTTATCCTCTACAGGGCGAAATCCACAAATTTTATCCGGATCGTATCTCAGGTACCTGTATGGGAAGTATGGGATTTTCTCCCATTGCCGTACGCAAAGATGAGCGAATCGTTAAGATGGCAGAATACCACACAACCACCTGGGAAGGCATTGTAGCTCTGGATGATGATATGATCATTCATGTTGCTCCTGCATCTGCCGGTACGCCAGTCCCGGAACTTACAAAGGCCTTCCTTGTTCCCAAAGGATGTATGGTAAAGATCAATGCCGCTATCTGGCATTTATGTCCTCTGCCTGTAAACAACGATGTCCTTCATGCAATGATCATTTTACCGGAATGTACTTATGCCAATGACTGTACGGTAGTTGAGTTTGAGGAAAAAGACTGGTTTAAAATCGTATAATCAGAATTTTCACCCACGATAAATCAGAATTTTTACCCAAGATTTTCTTGACAAATGGCTGCTTATAACTTAAAATATCTTTTGTGTCTGATAAGTGTATAAATTTTTATACACTTATCATTCCATAAGCTGGAATAGCTCAGTCGGTAGAGCACTTCACTCGTAATGAAGGGGTCGTGAGTTCGAGTCTCATTTCCAGCTTTTTTTATTTGCATCAATCGGATATTTCTGATCTGCTTCGCTACTTGCTTATTGTAAAAAGATTCAAAAAGACTGCATTCCTCACATCTGAAATTCAGATATGTAAATACAGTCTTTTTTGCTATTTTATTACTTATTGGCTATTTATTTCTCATTTGCTATTTCTGTCTGCTTTGTTATTGTCATTTTTTGCTGTAGCTCTTTTCTTCACTGTTTCTGCCCTTTTCTCTGCCTTGACAGCTTCTTCTGCTTTCGTAGCTTTTTCTTCCTTTACTGACTTCTTTGCTGGAGTTTTTGCCTTCACAGTCCTTACCAGTTTTCCTGCAGTCTTATCTTTCGCAGTCTTATCTTTCGCAGTTTTCGCTGCGGTCACTTTCTTCCTGGCTGGGGCTTTCCCGGGAGTGCAGCTGTAGATGCTTACACCAAGTGCCGACAGTTTCACCTTAATAGAGTGCTCACGTTCGTCGCACTCTTCTGCTTTTGCTGTCTTCACACGAGAATTTACTACACCCCCGCCGCCGAATTCTACTGCATCGCTATTAAAGATTTCTTTATATTTTCCTGCAAAAGGCACGCCCACCTGGTAATTCTCGTAGGGTATTGCGGCGAAATTACAGATTACAAGCAGCGTTTCCTCTGGTTTCTCTGTCTTACGCAGGAAAGTGATCACATTCTCCTCGTATTTCATCAGCTGAACCCACTCAAATCCGTCATACTCATCATCCATCTGATAAAGAGCAGGCGAACTCTTATAAAGGGTATTCAACGCCTGAATGCATTTGGCAAGTCCCTCCGGCATATCAGTCCCCGGTGCCATCATTTTACAGCCAGGATGCACCATCATATAGGAATAAGCCTCTCTCACCTGTGCCAGCTTCTGCTTCTCATCTCCCGGAAGTTTCGCCATAAACTCATTCAGGCTTCCCACATCTCTGTTTCCAAGAGTCAGAATATAATGCTCAGAATATGCATATAAGGTGGACAAAGTCAGCTGGTCATGATAATTCTTCCGCAAAATCGGATCTACTGACAGATAGAATAGGAAATCTCTTGTCCATCCGCCACTCCACTTATAATCAAACCCAATGTGATCATTCTCCACACTGTCAGTCAGCTCCGGCCACAGACCATCCTCCTGTGCGATCAGAAGTGCTCCTGGATCACGCTTCTTCACAATGGAATTCAGATGCTTCAGAAATTCAATGGCAGGAAGGTTCTCATTGGAGCCATACATATTCGGCGTCCATCCATCCTTTCTTCCATAATCCAGATAAAGCATGGCATCCACATCATCCATACGAAGACCGTCCACATGGAAAACCTCCAGCCAGAAACAGGCATTGGAAATCAGGAAATCCATTACCATAGGACTGTCATAATTATAAAGCATGGTGCCCCACATTGGGTGGACTGCCATTTCCGGGTCTTTCACTTCATAAAGGGCTGTTCCGTCAAATTTCTCCAGACCGCCTGCGTATCTCGGGAACTGTGCCGGTGACCAGTCAAGGATCACGCCTATTCCCACCTGATGAAGCTCATCTACCAGTGCTGCAAAATCTGCTGGTGTGCCATAACGTGTGCTGACTGCAAAATATGCAGATGTAGGATATCCATCTGAACCATCCTCCAGAAATTCCATAACCGGATGAAGTTCCACATGGGTATATCCCTTTTCTTTCGCAAAGGTCACCAACTCTTTCCCTGATTCCCACTGTCCCAGGCTTGTCTCATAAATGGAAACCGGCTGCCTGCGGCCATCATATTTCTTACGTTCAGCCATCCAACTGCTGTCATTCCATGTAAAATCAGAGACATCCGCTACAACAGAATTCCACAATGGTGCAGGCTGGGTTCTGTTTCCATAAGGATCTGCTTTCTGAAGGAGCACATCCCCTTTTGCCTTAATTTCATAACGATAGGCGTCCCCCGCCTTTACTCCCGGGATAAACAATTCATAAATACCTGACATAGGCATCTTATGCATAGGGAGTGCTCTGCCATCCCAATTATTAAATTCACCAACCACACTTACCCGAACTGCATTTGGCGCCCACACTGCGAAATGAGTGCCTGCTACCCCATTCATCACCATGGGATGTGCGCCCATTTTCTTATATGCCTCATAATAAACGCCGCCAAGAAAAGCCCTCTCATCATCCTCTGTAAGAAGCCCGCCGAAAGCATAAGCGTCCTTAAACTTCTTCGTCTCTTTCTCAAATTCTATCTGAAATTCGTAATCCGGAATCTTTCTTCCCGGGATCAGCACTGCATAATAGCCAGCCTCGTCCTCCAGCTCCATTTCATATTTCTTGCGCCCTATAACCACTGCCGCAGCTCTGGCTTCCGGAAAAAAGCCCTGTATCAGTACACCATCCGGTGTCAGTCTGGGTCCCATCACATCTCTTGGCGCTGTCTCTTCCCCGTATACAACCGCTTCAATTTCTGGCCAGTCCATATAATCATATACTGTTTTGCTCATAAGTCTCTCCATTTCCCCGCCAATTTTCACGGACTGTCGGATTTCCAGAAAATATGTTAATATTGTTATAATTTTCCCGTCGATCCGACCATAATTTTGATATTTCTATTTTACCATTTTAAGCGGGAAAAAGAAAGAAATTTGTTTGACAAATACACCCCTCTGCGTTAAATTATTGGTATATGATTTTGAAAACACCTAAGGAGGATTTTTCAATGAGTAATCGAAACTACGACGTAACTTCACTTGGCGAGCTTCTCATCGATTTCACAGAGAATGGAACCAGCGCGCAGGGCAACCCGATCATGGAAGCGAACCCGGGCGGAGCTCCATGTAATGTTCTGGCTATGCTTGAGCGCCTTGGCAAGAAGACCGCTTTTATCGGAAAAGTTGGAAAGGATATGTTCGGAAACCAGCTGAAGGCTGCTGTGGAAGAAGTTGGAATTGATACAAGAGCTCTTATTATGGATGAAGAAGTACATACCACACTGGCATTTGTCCACACCTATCCGGATGGAGACAGAGACTTCTCCTTCTATCGTAATCCAGGTGCTGACATGATGCTGACAAAGGATGAGGTTCCGGATGACCTGATCCGCGACTCCCGTATTTTCCATTTCGGAACTCTCTCTTCTACCCATGAGGGCGTACGTGAAGCTACACGTCACGCCATTGAGGTGGCAAAAGAAGCCGGCTGTATCATCACCTTTGACCCGAATCTGCGCCCGCCACTCTGGAAATCCCTTGAGGATGCCCGTGTCGAGATTGAGTACGGTCTTACCAAATGTGACGTTCTGAAGATTTCTGACAACGAAGTGGAATTCCTTTTCGATACCACAGACTACGACAAGGGTGCTGCACTGATCGAAGAGAAATATCACATTCCGCTGGTTCTTATCACCATGGGTAAAGACGGAAGCCGTGCTTATTACAAGGGACGCCGCGTAGAATGCGCTCCATTCCTTCAGGAGCACACCATTGAGACCACAGGTGCCGGAGACACTTTCTGTGCCAGCATCCTGAACTATGTTCTGGAGCACGGTCTTAAGGATCTTACAGATGAGAATCTTATGGAAATGCTTACCTTTGCTAATGCAGGCGCTTCCCTTATTACTACCCGCAAGGGTGCTCTCCGTGTCATGCCAACTCGCGAAGAAGTTAAGGAATTTATTGCAAAGAGCGGCAGATAAATATGTAGCTTTGAATCGCAATTTTTAATTAAAGCAAAAACAGGAATCGCTAATCTGAAATTTAGTGGTTCCTGTTTTATTATTAGAATATTTTATATATTATTGTTAAATTTCTCAGTTGTGTTCTTCTATCATAACTGTTATAATCATCGTATGGGTGTTGCCATAACGGTAGGCGGTTAGTCCTTCAACAGAGGGACTGTGACCCTCTGATTACATAGAAACCCTGAAAGGGAATTCAGTGGAAAGGAGGGCTAGGCCAATGAGTATTATTGACTTTATAGCAGTTGTAAGCTTCGGCTTAACCTGCTTTACAATAGGATACACATTGGGTAAAGATGTAAATAATACACAAAAATAGCCGCCCTGTCTGTAAACTAAGCGGCAATTTTTGCTAACCAGTATATGGACTAACCGTCTATCGGCAACACTCTTTTTCTATACTTATATTAACATTCTGTTGTCTTAATGTCAATTATCTGTATTTGAATTTATTTCACCACGCGAACCTTTGAAACACCTTCAATGGCCTTCAGCGCATCCAGTGCCTCTGCGGAAGCTGCACTCTCCAGATCGATCAGAGTATACGCATACTCACCTTTACTCTTGTTGGTCATGTCTGCAATGTTCAGGCCCTCAGCACCAAGAATCTTGGTCAGCTGGCTGATCATGTTAGGAATGTTCTTATGTGTAATGGCAATACGTCCTACTGCTACGCAGGTACCCATATCACAGTTCGGGAAGTTTACGGAGTTTTTGATATTACCATTCTCAAGGAAATCACGAACCTCCTTCACAGCCATAACTGCACAGTTCTCCTCAGATTCCTCTGTGGATGCTCCAAGATGAGGAGTTACCAGAATGCCCTCATGACCTGCAACTGTATGGTTGGCAAAGTCTGTTACATACTTTTTCACCTTGCCGCTGTTCAGCGCCTCAATCAGTGCATCCTCGTCAACCAGAAGGTCACGGGCAAAGTTCAGAAGTACAACACCGTCTTTCATCTTCTCGAAAGCTTCTTTGTTGATCATCTTCTTTGTGGAATCCAGAAGCGGTACATGTACAGTGATATAATCGCACTTGCTGTAAATCTCATCTAAGCTCTTGCTGTGCTTAATAGTACGGGAAAGGTTCCATGCTGCATCGATGGAAATGTATGGATCATATCCATAAACCTCCATCCCAAGGGAAGCTGCTGCATTTGCCACCATGCTTCCGATAGCACCAAGACCGATGATACCAAGCTTTTTGCCCATGATCTCACAGCCTGCAAACTGTTTCTTCTGTTTCTCAGCAAGCTTATCAATATCTTCCTGGTCTTTTTCTCTCTGTACCCACTCAATACCTCCCACAATGTCACGGGAAGCAAGAAGCATACCGGCAAGAACCAGCTCCTTTACACCATTTGCATTGGCTCCAGGAGTATTAAATACGACGATGCCTTTCTCTGCACACTCTTTCACCGGAATGTTATTGACTCCGGCACCGGCACGTGCGATCACAGCAACACTCTCCGGCAGCTCCATGTCATGCATCTTGGCACTTCTTACAAGAACTGCCTGGCAGTCATCCAGAGTATCTGCTTTTTTATAATTATCATCAAAAATGTCCAGGCCTTTCTGGGCAATAGGATTCAGGCAATGATACTGAAACATCAGGCATTTTCCTCCTCAAACTTTTTCATGAATGCAACCAGCGCTTCCACACCAGCCTTTGGCATTGCGTTATAAATACTTGCTCTCATACCGCCAACGGTTCTGTGGCCTTTCAGGTTCACAAGACCTGCCTTGGCAGCCTCAGCAACGAATTTCGCATCCATCTCTTTATCTCCTGTTACAAAAGGAACATTCATAAGAGAACGGTCTTTCGGAACAACGGTGCCATGGAAAAGCTTGCTGGAATCAAGGAAATCGTAAAGGATCTTTGCTTTCTCCTCGTTGCGTTTCTTCATCTCTTCCAGACCGCCCATTTTCTTCAGCCATTTGAAAACTTTACCGCATACGTAGATGCAATATGCATTCGGTGTATTATAAAGGGAACCAGCGTCTGCATGTGTCTTATAGGTAAGCATGGTAGGTGTTCCCGGAAGAACATCTTCTGTGATCAGATCCTCGCGGATAATGGCGATTACCATACCTGCAGGTCCGATGTTCTTCTGAACGCCGCCATAGATAATACCATATTTGCTTACATCAACCGGCTCGGAAAGGAAACAGGAGGATACATCTGCCACAAGTGTTTTGCCCTTTGTATTTGGAAGCTCTTTGAACTTGGTTCCATAAATGGTGTTGTTCTCACAGATATAAACATAGTCTGCATCCGGGCTGATCGGCAGATCGCTGCAATCCGGAATGTAAGAGAAAGTCTTATCCTCGGAAGAAGCAATCTTGTTTGCTTTTCCGTATTTCTGTGCTTCCTGGTATGCTTTCTTTGCCCACTGACCGGTTACAATGTAGTCAGCCACCTTATTTTTCATAAGGTTCATTGGGATCATGGCAAACTGCTGGGAAGCGCCGCCCTGAAGGAAAAGTACCTTATAGTTGTCCGGAATATTCATCAGCTCACGAAGATCCTTCTCAGCTGTGTCAATGATTTCCTGGAATGCAGCACTTCTGTGGCTCATTTCCATAACGGACATGCCGGTACCATTGTAATCCATCATTTCATCTGCGACTTCTTTCAACACCTCTTCAGGAAGGACCGCCGGTCCTGCGGAAAAATTGTACACTCTGCTCATTTCTTCACATCCTCCTCATCAAATACCTCGTCTAAACTTGCTCCTGCAGGAACCATAGGATATACGCTTAAATCCTGGTCGATCCAGCAATCGAGAACTACCGGACCCTCTGATGAAAGCGCCATCTTAAGTGCAGGCTCTACTTCTTCCATCTTCGTAACGCGGATTGCTTTTGCTCCCATTGCTTCAGAAACTTTCACGAAGTCCACACCATCATTTAAGATGGTCTGAGAATATCTTTGTTCATAGAACAGAGTCTGCCACTGACGTACCATTCCCAGAACATGATTGTTCAGAATGATCTGGACAAGAGGTTTGCCGCAGCGAACTGCCGTTGCGATCTCGTTCATGTTCATACGGAAACAGCCGTCTCCTGCTATATTTACCACGGTTTTGTCCGGGCAGCCCATCTTTGCTCCGATTGCTGCGCCAAGGCCGTAACCCATGGTACCAAGCCCTCCTGATGTCAGGAAGGTTCTCGGCTCCTTAAATTTGAAATACTGGGCAGCCCACATCTGGTGCTGTCCTACATCTGTGGAAACGATTGCATCTCCACCTGTCAGTTCATAAAGCTTCTGGATCACGTAAGGTCCGGTAAGCTGGGAATGATCGTAATTTAAGGGATATTTTTCTTTCATATCCTGAATATGCTGTACCCATTCATCATGGCGCTTCTCCGGGATTTTCACAAGGAGAAGCTTCAGCACTTCCCTCAGATCTCCGATCACGGAGGCATCAACTGCAATATTCTTGTTGATCTCCGCTGCATCTACATCGATCTGCAGGATCTTTGCCTTCGGCGCGAAGGTCTTTGTATCTCCTGTCACACGGTCGCTGAAGCGTGCACCAAGAGTGATCAGAAGGTCACACTCGCACATTGCGTAGTTGGAAGTTTTGGTTCCATGCATTCCAACCGGACCTGTGTAAAGCTCATCCTCTCCGGAAAAAGCCCCTTTTCCCATAAGGCTGTCGCAGACCGGAGCCTGGATCTTGTGGGCAAGTGCACGGACTTCTTCAGATGCATCTGCGATCACAGCACCGCCGCCAACAAAAATAAATGGCTTTTTCGCTGCTGCGATCATCTGGGCTGCTGTATCCACATCCTTCGGACGGATGGTGTCAACCTTCGGCTCTACGGCTGTGATGGTGTGTCGGATATATTCACATTTTGCTGCAGTTACGTCCTTGGGCACATCTACAAGTACCGGACCAGGGCGACCGCTTTTTGCGATGATAAAAGCTTTGCGGATGGTGTCTGCAAGCTTTGTTACATCTTTGACAATATAGCTGTGTTTTGTCACAGGCATTACAATGCCTGCGATATCAACTTCCTGGAAGGAATCTTTTCCAAGAAGGGCAGTTCCAACATTACAGGTAATTGCTACCACAGGAACAGAGTCCATACACGCGGTGGCAATTCCGGTTACCAGGTTGGTTGCACCTGGGCCGGAAGTTGCCAGACACACTCCGACCTTTCCTGTCGCACGGGCGTAACCGTCTGCCGCGTGGGAAGCTCCCTGCTCATGGGAAGTAAGTACATGTTTAATTTTATCACTGTATCGGTAAAGGGCGTCATAAACGTTCAGAATAGCTCCGCCTGGATATCCGAAAACGGTATCCACGCTTTGCTCCAGCAAACATTCTATGATGATCTCCGCTCCTGTAAGCTGCAATTTCATTTCCTCCTGGTATATTATACTGTAAAAATCTCGGACATTTGCTATGAAAGAACCATACTTTCATGAACCATAATTCCATTCACATGTCCGGATAAGAATCTTATTATTTTGCTTTCGGAACCTCAAGGATCGCACCGCGGTTTCCGGAAGTAACCATTGCTGCATATCTTGCCAGATATCCGGTTGTAACCTTCGGCTCTCTCGGCTGCCATTTTGCTTTTCTTGCTGCAAGCTCTTCATCAGAAACCTTCAGTTCCAGCTTCAGTTCCGGAATATTGATGCTGATGATATCCCCTTCCTCAACAAGGGCGATGGGACCGCCTACTGCTGCCTCTGGTGAAACATGTCCGATGGAAGCGCCTCTGGATGCACCACTGAAACGTCCATCTGTAATAAGGGCTACAGAAGAACCAAGTCCCATACCTGCGATTGCAGAGGTAGGATTCAGCATTTCTCTCATTCCAGGACCACCCTTCGGTCCTTCATAACGGATGACAACAACGTCACCTTCTACGATCTTGCCGCCTTTGATTGCTGCGATTGCGTCTTCCTCGCAGTCAAAAACTCTTGCAGGTCCTTCATGAACCATCATCTCCGCAACAACTGCAGAACGTTTTACAACGCTTCCGTCTGGTGCAAGATTGCCCCGAAGTACAGCAAGTCCGCCTGTGGTGCTGTATGGATTGTCGATCGGGCGGATTACTTCCGGGTTCAGGTTTACACAGTCCTTGATATTCTCGCCTACTGTTTTTCCGGTTACAGTCATGCATTCTGTGTGAAGGAGTCCCTTCTTATTCAGCTCGTTCATAACTGCGTATACGCCGCCTGCTTCGTTCAGGTCTTCCATGTAAGTCGGGCCTGCCGGTGCAAGGTGGCAGATGTTCGGAGTCTTTGCACTGATTTCATTTGCAAAGCTGATATCGAAATCCCAGCCAATCTCATGTGCAATTGCCGGAAGATGAAGCATACTGTTTGTGGAACAGCCAAGAGCCATATCTACCGTAAGGGCATTCAGAAGTGCCTCTTTTGTCATAATATCTCTTGGACGGATGTTGCGGCGGTACATTTCCATAACCTGCATTCCTGCATGCTTTGCAAGACGGATACGCTCGGAATATACAGCCGGGATGGTTCCGTTTCCTTTCAGTCCCATACCAAGAACCTCAGTAAGGCAGTTCATACTGTTTGCAGTGTACATACCGGAACAGGAACCGCAGGTCGGACATGTTTTGTTCTCACACTCAGTCAGGCCTTCCTCTGTAAGCTTGCCTGCTGCGTAAGCACCAACAGCCTCAAACATGCTGGAAAGACTTGTCTTGTGTCCGTTTAAGTGACCAGCCAGCATCGGGCCTCCGCTTACGAATACGGTAGGAACGTTGATTCTGGCTGCTGCCATCAGAAGTCCCGGTACGTTCTTGTCACAGTTCGGGATCATAACAAGAGCGTCAAACTGGTGAGCCAGTGCCATGGCCTCTGTGGAATCTGCGATCAGGTCTCTTGTTACAAGGGAATATTTCATACCGATATGTCCCATTGCAATACCATCACAGACAGCGATTGCAGGGAACATGACCGGAGTTCCTCCAGCCATTGCCACGCCAAGCTTTACAGCCTGTGCGATTTTATCTAGGTTCATGTGGCCTGGTACAATCTCATTGTAGGAACAAACGATTCCTACTAATGGACGCTCCATTTCTTCTTTTGTCATTCCAAGGGCATTGAACAGGGAACGGTGAGGTGCCTGCTGTGTGCCTTTTTTTACTGCGTCACTTCTCATAACTTGTATCTCCTTTTTGCTTCATAGCTGGGAAAAATGATCCATTTGCTTTTTTTTATTTCGAATTCTAAATTTCCTTAGCGATCAGGTCACCCATCTCTTTCGTTCCAACCAGAGTGCATCCCTCAGACATAATGTCACCGGTACGGTATCCGGCAGTCAGAACCTTCTGTACAGCAGTCTCAACTGCATTTGCTTCCTCATCCAGATCCAGGGAAAAACGAAGCATCATGGCTGCGGAAAGGATGGTTGCGATCGGGTTGGCCTTATTCTGACCTGCAATATCAGGTGCAGAGCCATGGCTTGGCTCATAAAGACCAAATTTTGTCTCGTTCAGGCTGGCAGAGGAAAGCATTCCGATAGATCCTGTCACCATGCTGGCCTCATCAGAAAGAATATCGCCGAACATATTCTCAGTGAGAATAACATCAAACTGCTTGGGATCTCTCACCAGCTGCATTGCACAGTTGTCAACCAGCATATGCTCAAGAGTAACTTCCGGGTAATCCTTCGCTACTTCTTCTACCACTTTTCTCCAAAGTCTGGAGGAATCCAGAACATTTGCCTTGTCAACGCTTGTTACTTTTTTGCGGCGTTTCATGGCAATGTCAAATGCTTTGATAGCAATTCTGCGAATCTCGTTTTCGTTGTAGGAAAGGGTATCGATGGCTTTCTTTACACCGTTCTCTTCTACTGTTTTTCTCTCGCCAAAATAAAGACCGCCTGTAAGCTCTCGTACGATGATCATGTCAAATCCGTCTCCAATGATCTCATCGCGAAGAGGGCATGCTGCACGAAGTTCGTTGTATAAATATGCAGGGCGAAGGTTTGCAAAAAGATTCAGTGCCTTACGGATTGCAAGAAGTCCTGCCTCCGGGCGTTTGGATGGCTCCAGCTTATACCATGGGGATGTCTTGGCATCTCCACCAATAGAGCCCATAAGAACTGCATCAGAAGCTTTCGCTGTAGCGATTGCCTCGTCTGTAAGCGGTACTCCATGTACATCAATGGAAGCTCCGCCTAAAAGTACTTCAGAATAAGAAAAAGTATGTCCATATTTCTCACATATTTTGTCCAGAACTTTTTTTGCTTCTGCAACGATTTCCGGACCGATTCCGTCTCCAGGAATCAGTGAAATGTTGTAATTCATAATAATTTCCTCTCCTTCGTTTCTGAATGCCAGCGGAAAATCACCTCTCGCCTGACACCAATGGATAATTGTTATTATAATAACGCACTTTCTTTAATATTTCAACATGTTAAAGTAAAAAACTGTCAAAAAACTGCCTTTTTCCCATTCTCAAAAAACATTCACGAAGAAAAAGGCCCCATCCCTTTATGGAATGAAGCCTGTTCTTAGTTTCTGTCATATTCGGATGAATCTGATTATGCAGAAGCCTGCTCTGCTTTCTCAACTTCGGCAATTGCCTGTTTCCTCATTGGGATACGGCAGTTCTTATTGTTACCGAACTCTACGATCACGTCTTCTTCTGTCATGTCAATGATGACACCGTAGAAGCCGCTTGTAGTTACAATACTGTCACCTACAGCCATATCGCTGAGCATCGCCTGTACTCTCTTCTGCTCTTTCTTCTGAGGTCTGATCATCAGAAAATACATAATACCGAAAAGTACAACCAGCCATACGATGGTAAATCCCATACTCATTCCGCTTGATGCGTCCATTTGCTATTCCTCCTGTATCTTACTATCACGCCCTGTCTTTTTCACCAGCGCATTATAGTATATAATACACAAAATAATTTGATTCTTCAAGTATTTTTCCGATTTTTTATATTAATTTCATTTACTATATCTGCTGTTAATTTTTCCCTCTTCAAAACCAGCCAGACGCATTTCTTTATATTCTGCAAAATTGCCCTGATCCAGTGCATCCCTGATTTCCTCCATCAGGTGATTGTAGAAGTAAAGATTGTGAAGCACGCAAAGGCGCATTCCCAGCATTTCTTTCGCCTTCAGAAGGTGACGGATATAGGCTCTGCTGTAATGCTGACAGGCAGGACACTGACATCCCTCTTCGATTGGGGACGGATCCAATTCATATTTCGCATTAAACAGATTCAGCTTGCCGCGATTGGTGTAAACATGTCCATGACGTCCGTTACGGCTTGGATATACGCAGTCAAAGAAGTCGATTCCTCTTGCGACTCCTTCCAGAATATTGGCAGGAGTACCTACTCCCATCAGATAGGTAGGTTTGTTCTGCGGAAGGTGAGGCACGACTTCGTCCAGAATATGATACATCTGCTCATGAGTTTCCCCAACTGCAAGACCGCCAACTGCGTAGCCGTCCAGATCCAGTTTGGAAATGGTATCTGCATGCGCAATACGGATATCTGCATAGATAGCTCCCTGATTGATTCCGAAAAGCAGCTGCTCTTTATTCACTGTATCCGGCAGTCCGTTCAGTCTGGCCATCTCTGCCTTACAGCGCTCCAGCCATCTGGTAGTACGGTCTACAGAAGCCTGGACATATTCTCTGCTTGCCACGCTGCTTGGACATTCGTCAAATGCCATGGCAATAGTGGAACCCAGATTAGACTGGATCTGCATACTCTCCTCCGGTCCCATAAAAATCTTATGACCGTCAATGTGGGACTGGAAATAAACGCCCTCTTCCTTAATCTTGCGAAGCCCTGCCAGGGAAAACACCTGGAATCCGCCTGAATCAGTAAGAATCGGTCTGTCCCAGACCATAAACTTGTGAAGTCCTCCAAATTCCTTGATCAGCTTGTCGCCTGTTCTTACATGGAGATGATAGGTATTGGAAAGCTCGACCTGGGTACCGATATCTTTCAGATCCATGGTGGATACTGCACCCTTGATGGCTCCAACAGTTCCTACGTTCATAAACACAGGTGTCTGGATGGTTCCATGTACAGTCTCAAACTGGGCACGCTTGGCACGGCCTTCTGTTTTCATAAGTGTATATTTTGCCATATGTGAATCCTTTCTTTTTTAAGTCTTTATCTTCAAAAAAATTTCTGTTTCTGCAGCCCTGCAAAGACATTTTTCTTTTTACACTTACAAAAGAGTGTAAAACACAGGCAGAAAACTTCATATATTATAGCCCGAAATAACCGAAAATTCAACACTTGTGCGAAGAATCCTTGTTAAACTTTTACATTGTCATTTAAGCCGGGGTATCGTATAATATTACGGAATATTTGCATTTGAATTTTTCACATATAAATAAGAAGATTTAAGGTTACTGTTCACTGGTAACATTCCGCGAGGTGTTTTTTGTGAACAAAGTTCACAGAAAACCCGAGAGTTGCGGCGCGAAATCATGCAAAGCATGATTTCTGTGCATCGCGAAGCGTGTTACTGTAAACGAAGTGAACAGTAACGATTTAAGCACATATGCAACAGATGAGGAGGCATATTCTTTACATGAGCAACAAATATACATTAGGAATTGACATTGGTTCCACCACTGTCAAAATTGCAATACTTGATGAAAACGACACCCTGCTTTTCGCAGATTACCAACGTCATTTCGCCAACATCCAGGAAACACTGGCAGAGCTTCTGACGAAAGCTTATGGCAAACTTGGAGAGCTTACCCTTCATCCGGTGATCACAGGCTCCGGCGGACTTACCCTCGCCAACCACCTTGGCGTTCCTTTTGTACAGGAGGTAATTGCGGTATCCACTTCTCTTCAGAAGATTGCGCCCCAGACGGATGTTGCCATCGAACTTGGCGGTGAGGATGCCAAGATCATCTACTTCGAAGGCGGCAATATTGAGCAGCGTATGAATGGTATCTGCGCAGGAGGTACCGGTTCTTTCATCGATCAGATGGCTTCCCTGCTTCAGACTGATGCCACCGGGCTGAACGAATACGCGAAGAATTACAAAGCGCTTTACCCCATCGCAGCCCGCTGCGGTGTATTTGCCAAGACTGACATCCAGCCTCTGATCAACGATGGTGCCACCAAGGAGGATCTTTCCGCTTCCATTTTCCAGGCAGTTGTAAACCAGACCATTTCCGGTCTTGCCTGCGGCAAGCCGATTCGCGGTCATGTTGCATTTCTCGGTGGTCCCCTTCACTTTCTGGATCAGCTGAAGGCTGCCTTTATCCGTACCCTGAAGCTGGATGACGAGCACGCTATCACACCAGAGAATTCCCATCTTTTCGCAGCTATGGGTTCTGCTATGAATGCGAAGGATGAGGTAACAGTTTCCCTTACAGATATGACAAACCGCCTGAAGAACTCCATCAAACTGGATTTCGAGGTAGAACGTATGGAGCCTCTTTTTGCCACGGAGGAAGACTATGAGGCATTTAATAAGCGTCAGAGTGCCTATCAGGTAAAGAAGGGCGATCTTTCCCAATATCACGGAAACTGCTATCTGGGTATTGATGCAGGCTCCACCACCACCAAGACTGCTCTTGTAGGTGAGGACGGAACTCTGCTTTACTCCTTTTACAGCAATAATAACGGAAGCCCGCTTAAGACAGCCATCCGTTCTATTCAGGAGATCTACAGCATTCTTCCAGAGGATGCCCACATTGCATTTTCCTGTTCCACAGGTTACGGCGAGGCGCTGATGAAGGCTGCTCTGCTGCTGGATGAGGGGGAAGTTGAGACCGTTTCCCACTACTATGCGGCTGCTTTCTTTGACCCGGAGGTTGACTGTATTGTAGATATCGGCGGACAGGATATGAAATGCATCAAGATCCGTAATCAGACCGTAGACAGCGTACAGCTGAACGAGGCATGTTCCTCCGGATGCGGTTCCTTTATCGAAACTTTCGCCAAGTCTCTGAACTACTCCGTACAGGACTTTGCTAAGGCCGCTCTTTTTGCGGAGCACCCCATTGACCTTGGAACAAGATGTACCGTATTTATGAACTCCAAGGTAAAGCAGGCCCAGAAGGAAGGTGCATCCGTAGCTGATATTTCCGCAGGTCTTGCATACTCTGTTATCAAGAATGCGCTTTACAAGGTTATCAAGGTTTCCGATGCCAAAGAGCTGGGACGTCATATTGTAGTACAGGGTGGAACCTTCTACAACGACGGTGTTCTTCGAAGCTTTGAGCGCATTGCAGGCTGTGAAGCTATTCGTCCTGACATTGCCGGTATTATGGGCGCTTTCGGTGCTGCCCTCATTGCCAAGGAGCGCTACCATGCAGAAGGCCGTGAGACTACCATGCTTTCCATTGACAAGATCAACGAGCTGAAATATACCACCTCCATGGCCAACTGCCACGGATGTACCAATAACTGTCGTCTTACCATCAACAAATTCACTGGCGGGCGGCAGTTCGTAAGCGGTAACCGCTGTGAGCGCGGTATTGGTAAGGAGAAAAATAAGGATCACATCCCCAACCTTTACGAATACAAGTACAAACGGCTTTTCTCCTATCCTCCTCTTTCACCGGATAAGGCTACCCGGGGAAAAGTTGGTATTCCGCGAGTTTTAAATATGTTTGAGAATTATCCTTTCTGGTATACTTTCTTTACTGAGCTGAAATATCAGGTAGTGCTTTCTCCTACCTCTACTAGAAAGATTTATGAGCTGGGCATTGAATCCATTCCAAGCGAATCCGAGTGCTATCCAGCCAAGCTTGCCCACGGACATGTGACCTGGCTGATCAAAAATGGTGTGAAATTCATTTTCTACCCGTGTATCCCTTACGAGCGAAATGAATTCCCGGATGCAGTCAACCATTACAACTGCCCTATCGTTACCTCTTATGCAGAGAATATTAAGAACAATGTGGACGAGCTTCACGATCCGTCCATTACCTTTATGAATCCGTTCCTGGCCCTGACCTCTGAAGAGATCGTTACAAAGAGACTGACTGAGATTTTCCCGGATATCCCGGAATCTGAGGTGAAGGAAGCCGCTCACAAGGCATGGGAGGAAATGGCTGCCGTACATAAGGACATTGAGAAAAAAGGTGAGGAGACACTTCAGTACCTGAAGGAGACAGGCCGCCGGGGCATCGTTCTGGCTGGTCGTCCTTACCATATTGACCCTGAGATTCATCACGGTATCCCGGATCTGATCAACAGCTATGGTGTGGCAGTCCTCACTGAGGATTCTGTTTCCCATCTGGTACCTGTTGAGCGCCCGATTCGTGTCAATGACCAGTGGATGTACCACTCCAGACTGTATGCAGCAGCAAACTTTGTGAAAACCCGTGATGATCTGGATCTGATCCAGCTGAACTCCTTTGGCTGCGGACTTGACGCGGTCACCACCGATGAGGTTTACGAAATTCTGGATGGCAGCGGCAAGATTTACACCTGTCTGAAGATTGACGAGGTAAACAACCTTGGTGCCGCAAGGATCCGTGTCAGATCCCTTCTTGCAGCCCTTCGTGCAAAGGATGCTCAGAAAAAGGAGCGCACCATTAAACCATCTTCTATCGAGAAGGTTTCGTTTACTAAGGAGATGCGCAAGGATTACACCATCCTCTGCCCGCAGATGTCACCGGTGCACTTCTCCTTACTTGAGGCTGCTTTTAATGCAAACGGTTATCATCTGGAGGTGCTTCCAAATGACAACAAGCATGCCGTAGACGTAGGTCTGAAATATGTAAATAATGATGCCTGCTATCCTTCCCTGATCGTTGTGGGACAGATTATGGACGCTCTTTTATCAGGCAAATACGACCTGAACAAGACTGCCGTCATCATGTCCCAGACAGGCGGCGGATGCCGTGCATCCAACTATATTGCTTTTATCCGCCGTGCCCTTAAGAAGGCAGGAATGGAGCAGGTTCCGGTTATTTCCCTTAACCTTAGCGGTCTGGAGAGCAATCCAGGATTTAAGCTTACTCTTCCACTGGTGAAGGCTGTTGTGTATGCCGCTGTGTTTGGTGATATTCTTATGAAGTGTATTTACCGCATGCGCCCATATGAACTGGAGAAAGGCATTGTAAACCGCAAGCACAAGATCTGGGAAAAACGTGTGATTGCATTTGTTTCCGGAAGCTCCTTAAGCCACAGCCAGTTTAAGAAAATGTGCCGGGAAATGGTTCACGATTTTGATACCATCCCGATTAGTGATGAGAAGAAGCCTCGTGTTGGTATTGTAGGTGAGATTCTGGTTAAATTCCTTCCGGCTGCAAACAATCACCTTGCAGAGCTTCTGGAAGCCGAAGGGGCTGAGCCTGTGGTACCGGATCTGATCGACTTTATGTCTTACTGCTTCTACAATCAGAATTTCAAGGTCGACAATCTTGGATTTAAGAAATCCAAGGCATTCTTTGGAAATATAGGTATTAAGGCAATCGACTGGGTTCGTAAGACTGCAAATGAGGCACTTGCGGAAAGCCGTCATTTCCATCCAACCGCCGATATTCGCGATCTGGCGAAGATGGCACGCCCCATTGTTTCCGAGGGTAACCAGACTGGTGAGGGATGGTTCCTGACCGGTGAAATGATGGAGCTGATCCATGATGATGTTCCGAATATTGTTTGTATCCAGCCGTTCGGCTGCCTGCCAAACCACATCGTTGGCAAAGGTGTTATCAAAGAAATTCGCCGTCAGTATCCGAAGGCGAATATTGCAGCCATCGACTACGACCCGGGTGCAAGCGAGGTAAACCAGCTGAACCGAATTAAATTAATGCTTTCTACTGCACAGAAGAATTTGAAGGCAGAAGAGACGAAAAACAACAACTAGTCTCGGTTAGTATTCTGAAAAAAATACAAAAAAGAAAGCCCTCAGAGTTGCCGCTCTGAGGGCTTTCGTGCTGCATACATTGAACATATCGCTTCTTTCTTGCCGAATGGCATTATAACCTATGCATATCTAAAAGTCAATATATTATAATTTTAATAGCATATTTAAAAACCATGTTCTAAAACGGCAGCTTCCCTGCAATTTTCTTCAGGTAGGCTCCGCCTGGCATCATGGCAAACTGCTCATCAGATGGCTTGCTCACTGCCAGATATACAATAAAATAGACAGCCATTCCAAGAACCACTGCGATTCCAAGGCTGATGAAATTGGAATGGATCAGCTTATAAATTCCATAATAGGAAAAGCCTGCCACTACTGCCATTGGAACGGATGCCAGAAGCGGATTCAGGTATGCGCTTCTCCATGGATTTTTGTACTGCATATACTGTTTCATCGCCCGCTCGTTCAGCAGACACATGACTACCGCATAAATAATCATAGCCACTACAATGGCATATACGCCAAGGTCAGTTGCAAACAGCAGGATTGCCATGGCGATCACATCCACCACCAGGGCAATTGCCGCATTGATCATGGGGATATTGGGCTTTCCGATTCCCTGTAGCACACCATTGGAAATATTGGAATTTCCATTGAGAATGATGGTAATGACACCAAGCATCATCAGCTGAGCTGCTGCCCCTTCCGTCCGTGGAAACAGAAGCCTTGTGATCGGACCGGCAAGAACAGCAAGTCCCACTGCACATGGAATGGAAATAAACATACTGATCCAGGTTGCCCGGTCGATCTTGTCCCTGGCACTGTCCATGTCCCTCTTGGCATACTGGGCAGAAACCTCCGGGATCATGGAGGTGGGTGCTGTACTCGCAAGCGTAAGAGGAATGTTGATCAGAGTCATATAATAACCATATTCTGCGTAGAGGCTTGTAATAGTGTCATGGTCAATTCCCTTAAATCCCTGAATGCCGGAATACATATAACTGTTAATAAAACCGTTTACATTATAAATAAAAGAACTGAGGATGATCGGCATTACAATGAGAACGATATTCTTCATAACCTCACCGGTGGCCTCATCACGGGAATGGGTATCCCTTGCCAGTCTCTTTTTGATATTCTTTCGGTTTACCCAGTATACAAAAAGCATGAAAAGCAATGCAGATGCAACTCCGGCACCGGTTCCCATAGTAGCTCCTGCAGCCCCCCAGGCATTTCGTACAGATTCCTCTGCCCCGCTGAATTTATTCAGCATGACAGTAGACATCAAAATTGCAAAAACCGCTACAAAGCACTGTTCCACAATCTGGGACAATGAGGTAGGAAGCATGTTTCGATATGCCTGAAAATAGCCTCGGAAGGTACCAAGAATTCCTGACAGGAAAATGGTTGGTGTCAGCATTTTCAGTGCAAGTCTGGCTCCGGACATGGATTCCGGCACCAGAATGGACGAACCAAAGAGACAGAAAAGCGCTACTACGCCCCCCATAATGATGACATATAAAAGTGCACAGTGAAATACCTTCTGGGCGTCTCTGTAACGTTTAAAAGCCAGCTTTTCTGCCATAATCTTGGATACTGCCTGCGGAATGCTGAAGGAAGCGATCATCAGCAGGATAAAGTAAACATTCTGGGCATAATTGAAAAGGCCCATACTGTTGTTTCCAAGAGTATTGGAAAGCGGACTTTTATAAAGCATTCCGATGATCTTGGAGATCAATGCCGCGATCATCAGGAATGAAGCATTTTTTACAAGTGTGTTATCGTTCTTTTTCCCCATTTCTTATTGTTCCTTTTTGATATTTTCAATCTGCCAGTCAATGGGGGAAAGCCCGTTTTTCTCCAGAAATTCATTGGTCTGGCTGAAGTGCCTGCATCCGAAAAATCCTCTTGACGCAGACAGCGGGCTTGGATGTGCAGCTGTTAGTACCAGCTGCTTCGGATTGTTCAGCATTGCTTTTTTCATCTGGGCAGGTCTTCCCCAGAGAAGATATACGATTGGGCGGTCCTGCTCATTCAGGGTCTGGATGACTGCATCGGTGAACTGCTCCCAGCCGATTCCTCTGTGAGAAAATGCCTGGTGGGCACGGACGGTAAGAACAGTGTTCAAAAGGAATACACCTTGTTTCGCCCATTTTTCCAGACAACCGTTGTCCGGGATGTAGCAGCCCAGGTCACTGTGGAGTTCTTTATAAATATTTACCAGGGACGGGGGGATTTCTACGTCTTCTCTTACGGAAAAGCAGAGGCCGTTGGCCTGACCGTCATTGTGGTAGGGATCCTGGCCCAGGATGACTACTTTTACATCGTTCAGCGGGGTGTATTCAAAGGCGTTGAACATATCCTGGGGTGGGGGGAAGATCTTCTTTGTGCGGTATTCTTCCATTACTGTCTTATATAGTTTGGCATAGTAAGGCTGGTGAAATTCATTCTTCAGTGCAGCCTGCCAGTCACCTGATATCTGACCCATTTTAACTGTCACCTCATCTTGCGTATTTTATAACTTATAAATTCTATCTTTTTACACTCTATCGTCTTACCGGAACACCTTTTTCAGCCAGGTAATCCTTCACCTGGGAAATTTCCAGTTCTTTATAGTGGAACAGGGAGGCTGCCAGGACTGCGTCTGCACCTCCGTCGGTAAGGCCTTCGTAGAAGTGCTCCAGAGTACCGGCACCACCGGAAGCGATGACCGGGATGGATACGGCATCAGATACTGCGCGGGTTAATGGAATGTCATAGCCGGCTTTGGTACCGTCACAGTCCATGCTGGTAAGGAGGATTTCTCCTGCACCAAGAGCTTCTGCTTTCTTCGCCCACTCAATAGCATCAATTCCTGTATCCAGACGGCCACCATGCTTATAGATATTCCAGCCGCCATCCGGACGACGCTTGGCGTCAATGGCAACCACTACACACTGGCTGCCGAATTTGTCTGCTGCCTCACGGATCAGCTCAGGGCGGTCAATCGCTGCAGAATTTACTGAAATCTTATCTGCACCTTCGCGGAGCAGCTTCTTGAAATCGTCTACGGTACGGATTCCGCCACCAACTGTAAATGGAATGAATACGTTGGCTGCTACCTTTCGCACCATATCCACTACCGTGTCACGCTGTTCACAGGAGGCTGTAATGTCAAGAAAAACCACTTCATCTGCTCCCGCTGCATCGTATGCTTTCGCAATTTCCACAGGATCTCCTGCATCCTTCAGGTCTACGAAATTAACACCTTTCACTACTCGTCCATTATTTACATCCAGACAGGGAATAATTCGCTTTGTAAACATGATCATGCCTCCTTTCCAAGCTTTGCAAAGTTCTCCAGTATTTTCAGACCGTATTTGCTGCTCTTCTCCGGGTGGAACTGGCAGGCAAATATATTATCTTTTTCAACGGAGGCATGGATGGTTACACCATACTGGGTGGTGGCCTTCACGATTTCTAGCTCTTCTGCCTGAAGATAATAGGAATGGACAAAATAGACGTAAGTCTCTTCCGGAATTCCCTTAAACAGGCGGCCGTCATTCTGAAGATGAAGGGAGTTCCAACCCATGTGTGGGATCTTAAGACCTTGAGCAGGAGGAATCTTCACGATCTTGCCTTTCAGAAGTCCAAGACCTTCCACTCCCGGAGTTTCGTCACTGGACTCAAAAAGGAGCTGCAGACCAAGGCAGATTCCAAGGAATGGTGTACCTTTATCTGTAATCTCTTTTATCACAGGTACAAGTCCAAATTTATTCAGATTATTCATTGCATCTCCAAAGCTTCCAACGCCTGGGAGAATTACTTTATCCGCATTCAATAGTACCTGGGGATCTCTGGAAACTACAGTTTCTTCTCCAAGGTAATGAAGGGCTTTTTCCACACTTTTTATATTGCCAGCGTCATAGTCGATAATTCCAATCATTCGGGCTCCTCCTGTTGTCTGTATTTCATCAGTACTGCACCTATTGTGTACAGCATTTTCTGTCATCATATGAATGTTTTTAATCAGCAAATACTGCATTCCCAAAGCACAATATTGCTGAACATCCACCACATTCTTACAGTATAACGCAAAAACAGGCGGTTGCAAAGAGCTAATTCCCTGCTGCCGCCTGTTTTGTTAGTTTGTATTGTCTTACCCGATTAGCACTGTTTTTTTTATGAAAAATTACAATTATCTTTCACCAGAATAACTAAAAATGTATTTCAGATTTCCTTCAGTGAAGATATTTTATCGCCTCATCCCAAAAGAATATCCGCACATTATTTACGATCCAGCGTAAACCAGAATTCCACCCCATTGTCAAAATTCTGCACGCCATACTGCTGGTTCATGCCTTCCATAATAGCCTTTACAATGGAAAGTCCGATTCCACTGCCGCCGTACTCTCTTGTACGGGCCTTGTCTACCTTGTAGAATTTATTCCACAGGTTCGGTAGGTCAGCCTCCGGGATTGGGGTTCCGGTATTGAATACAGTCACCTTCACTCTGTCTTCCTGTTTCTGGATCTTGATCTCCACGATTTTTTCACCATCCAGATGATGGAGGGCGTTGCTTACGTAATTGGTCACAACTTCTTCTGTCTTAAACTCGTCTGCCCATACATAAAGCGGCTCTGTCTCATTAAAGATCACCCTGGCTTCTTTTTGCTTAACCATGATATCCATAGTGGAAAGAACACCTTTGATCAACGCAGTCAAGTCAAAACGCTCCATAACTGCCGCATCTTTTCCAGATTCCAGCTGGTTCAGTGTGAGAAGGTTCTTAACCAGCTTGTTCATCTTGGACGCCTCGTCAATAATAACATCACAATAGAAATCCATGCTCTCCGGATCATCATTGATATTCTCTTTCAGACCCTCTGCATATCCCTGTACAAGAGCAATAGGGGTTTTCAGCTCATGGGAAACATTGTCCAGGAATTCCTTTCGCATTTCATCGATTTTTACTTTGTTTTCAATGTCTTTTTGCAGCTCATTATTGGCTGATTTCAGTTCGGAAATGGTGTGTTCCAGCTGGCTGGACATTTTGTTAAAATTATCACCAAGTACGTCGATCTCATTACCAGCTTTACTTTTATACCTTGCTTCAAAATCAAGATTTGTCATCTTGCCGGTCAGCTCTGTCAGCTCGGAAATTGGTCTGGTCAGCCTTCTGGTAACTGCCATGATACACATTCCACTTATAACAATAATGACAATTCCTACAAAGAAAAAGAATTTATTGGAGATATCTGCACTCTCACGGATACTTTCCAATGGACTTCTGATCAGGAAATAATTGCCGTTGTCAAATTTTCCCCAGCACTCCACATAATCCATTCCGACGAAGCGGTCATGTATCTGCTGAACCACACAGTCATCCGTTTCTTTCAGGATTTTTCCCGTACCATTGTCCGTATCAAGGTTGCTGGCATAGCCGAAGAACAGTTTGCTTCGCAGCTGATCCTCGTTTTCCGGCCAGCAAAGATATTTGGTGTTATCCTCATTGATCAGCACCCAGGTCAGATTGTTTCTGGAACTTGCCTGGACGATCTCAGATGGCAGATCTCCCTGCTCACTTTCCCCATCATCCTCCGTCATGGAATCTGCATCAATTTGACTTAAAACATCTTTTGCATCCAGAAGCGTGTCTGTCTTCTTGGATACATAATATCTCTCCAGGAAAACACCGTTGATCACAAACATGGTAAGAATGGACAGAAAAAGGAGTCCAATAAAGGTAAAGGTGATCTGGTGCTTTATGGAACGGATTTTCTTTGGCTTCTTCATCATTCTACCTCAAACTTATAGCCCATTCCCCACACGGTTTTGATGTATTCACCTTTGTCACCCATTTTGCTTCTCAGCTTTTTAACATGGGTGTCAATGGTTCTGGCATCTCCGAAGTAGTCGTAATTCCATACGGAGTTCAGGATTTTCTCCCTTGAAAGAGCGATTCCCTGATTTTCCAGGAAATAGGTGAGAAGTTCGAATTCTTTGAAGCTGAGATCCATAGGCTTCTCATCTACAGTTGCAAGGTGAGCGGCTTTATCGATCACAATGCCGCCTGCGCTGAGCACATCTTCGGCACCTGCCTGACCGGTACGGCGAAGGATGGCCTCTACTCTGGCTACCAGGATTTTCGGGCTGAATGGCTTGGATATGTACTCATCCACGCCAAGGTCAAAGCCGAGGAGCTCGTCTCTCTCATCCCCTCTTGCTGTCAGCATGATAATCGGCACTTTAGAATTCTTGCGCACCTCACGGCATACTTCCCAGCCATCCATCTTTGGCATCATTACGTCCAGGATGATCAGGGCAATATCTTTCTCTTTATAAAATATATCCATGGCTTCCTCGCCGTCTCCGGCTTCCAGAACCTGGAAATTCTTCTTTGTTAAAAAGTCTTTTACAAGCTTTCTCATTCGGCTTTCGTCGTCCACTACAAGGATTTTTAATGTATCCATATATCTCTTCCTCCTCATTTTGCCAGACAGGTTGTTTGGATATATTATGGAACTCTTGTCCTAATAAAACCAGCAACGTCCTGTTTTCATAACTATCTTCTGTAATTTTATAGTTATATTACCACGTGCTTATGATGATTTTGTGAACGTGAAACTTTATTTTCCTGCATTCACAAAATTTTCATATATGGTCAGAATTTTTGACTACAAAAAACAAGCGCCTGGTATAAAATTCAGCATTGTGTTCTCCACACATTCCCTACAGTCCCCGCTCATAAACATCATTCAGAGTGGCCTGGGCATGTTCCGACGCTTTCTTTTCCATAATTGCATTGCGGTCGCTTAAAATGGCAAGCATTTCATCTGCTACATCTTCCATTCTGGGACTTGTAACACGATAAAGATATCCTAGCATGCGCGTAGCAGTATAATCTGTAGTCATATATTTATATGCAATTTCCCGGCAAAATTCATCCGGGTAACCTTTTTCCTGTAAAGCTTTATAGAGTTCACGGGTACGGTCAGATGGCATTGAGATTGCTCCTTTCACTAGAGCATATTTGAAAATGGCTCTGGTTTTTGATTTCAATATTATACTATATTTCCCTCTGCTTTCACAACCTTTTCGCAGATGACTTTTTTGCTTTTTTGTGGTATTCTAAGAACAGTGGCAGAAATCAGACAGGCATCTGATTTCCAGAAGCGAGGTAAAACCGGGAGAGCTGGTTTTGCCCGCGTAAATATAATAGTTACTGGTCACGCTTCGGCCAGTAACAGATAACACATTTAGAAAGAGGGAATTTTCATGCGTCAGGAAAGTTTTAAAATGGAGCGTCCAGGACTGGTGAAGCCAGGTGACAAGATTCAGATCACAGAATATCAGTCTTACATGAACTACAGCTACATCATCGAACCAGCTGTTGCCATGTCCGGCTGTTATCCTAACTCACGGAGGATTAAGGCGAAAGAGGGCACTATTGTGAGTGTGGAAAAGGCTCCGCTTAGCGGGTATGTTGTGATTGCGGAATTTGAAGAATAATTTTACTCAATGTAGGACTCCTCTCGGAGTCCTGCAAGAATGCTATACGTATCTGTATATATATTCAAATGAATAATTCTTATCACATATGTACAATTTCTGCCCATTATCATATATGTCTTTGACAACCTTTCCATACGGCCGGATTCCGATTTCACTAATCGAAACTACCCATACTACCAAATGCATATTGGGGCAAACATGCATATTTTGGCAAACATGCGTACTCCACTCATGCACTCCGGAATGATGGGGCACTAAAACAACGCCTAACTTATTATAGTAATTTCCTATAATACATTCATTTTTCTTCTCATTTAAATTCATATCTCCGGTAATTAACGAATGGGCTCCCATTCCAGCATCCGCTCTGATTTTTCTTGTTAAGAATTCATATCCATTTATACCTACAATTTTAATTTTATCTATTAAAGGACCGTGCTCTAAAAAAATGCTTGTCTCGTTCAATTCAAAATTATGTTTTCTCATTGATGCATTATAAACAGCTCTAATATCCGATATGCCAATTCTATTATTTAACATATTTTGTATATTAGCACTATTTATCCCTTTCCTATATAAACGCGCTCTTATATCATTCACAACAGCTGCTGAATTTCCCTTATTCTGAAATATGTTAAATTCCCACAGTCCGTCCCCTATAGTAAAACTTGTCTGTTCCTCAACAACATTTATATTCTCAATATTTTCCAATATCCCCAAATTCAAAAATTGATTAACAATATCTTGGTAACTCCGATAATTTCCTGTGCTGAATGCCCACCTCATCTCCACAAATATTTTCTCATCATTATCCAAATAAGGAATATATATTTTCTTAACTTTAAATCCTGCTTTGCATAATTTTCCTACGCCGTCCATGTGGTCTGCATGTAAATGCGACAAAATCAAATAATCAATCACTTTATTCCCATAAAAGTTTTCTAATTCCTTCATATCGCATTTTCTATTTATGTCATACAATAAATGTACATCATTCACACCACTCACGTCACCAATTTTAAACGCATACGTCAGACCATGCCCAACTGGAAAAAACTTTCCCCTAATGTCCATTTTCCCTACCTCCGACCAATTATTCATTAAATCATCATCTGCCGCTTCCGGTGAATACATAAAACGTTTTAAGTCTATTCCACTTATTTTGTTATATAATTCCATTGACAATATTTTGCAACCGCTTTTATTTCTAAACCAAACAAGACATGTTTATCTTACCACATTTCTGAGGAAATTACTTCTGATATTTCTAAAAAATGGAGAGCAATCTGAAAAAAAGGATTTTCTAATGAACTATTTTTCTCCATATATTCTACATCTATATTCCTCACAAATTAGAAATAAAGCTTTCTAAATTACTCTCCTCTTCATCTTTTCTTTTATCAACCCACTTCTCCATAACATCCAACAGCTTTGTTTTCGTAAGAGCATCTCTGCAACTTCCTAAGTACTGTACCATAATTTCCTTAGCAGATTTTTCATTATGTACTGATCTGCAATAATTGTAATACATTAATATATTTTTTAATCTATCTCTTATACGCAATATCTGTAATATTCTATTTTCAGATAAATTAAAATCAT
>UMJU01042855.1_pt1 | contig 32621 bp, 37 predicted proteins | sample 1966161 | NCBI WGS metagenome assembly UMJU01 (sample SAMEA4836156, study PRJEB28245) | human gut metagenome | biome: gut microbiome; material: fecal sample | place: Denmark | collected 2008 | reverse complement strand
CGACCTACCGCAGACTGGATGCCTGATACGATGCCGTCGATGATGTCGGAGCCCCACTTCAGGGCTTCAGCCGGGAGAGATGTTATCCAGTCGATGGCCGCTTGGATGCCCGTCACAATGGCATCGCGGACGTTGCCAATCGTAGCCTTGATACCTTCCAGCAGATTGCCTGCTGCCTCACGAATCTTGTCCCAGTTCTTCCACAGCAAAACGCCGATTGCGATTGCAGCGGCGATTGCCAGAATGACCGGGCCGAAGGCGCTGGCAAGAACAGAGATTACCGCACCGACCACCTTGATAACGGTGATGATGCTCTTTACAACAACAAAGGCCAGCTTAATAACGGAAATGACCGCTTTCACAACAGAAATAACGGTTGTAATCACGCCAAAGATAGCCGAGATGCCCTTGACAGCGGCTATGACAGCCACCACGCCCACGGCAATTCTGCCGATGGATTCACCGATGTCTGTCCATTTTTTCTTATCAACCTTCCCGCTCGACAATTCCTTGAAGAACTGAGCGATACCGGGGGCCACCTTGGCTACGGCTTGCTGTATCTCCTCAAACGCCACCACCGCCGCAGTTCGGATGCCCTCGAATATGGGAACAACCACATTACGGATGCCTTCGCCGATGTAGCCGATGGCCTGCTTGATCTTCGTCCATACTCCAACGATGTTCTGGCGCAGCTTTTCGCAGTCTACGCCAGCTCGTTCGAGCATGGTTCCGAGCAGGCTTTTGTCGCCCCGCATGAACGAGATGAAGTCCTCAATCACGAGGGCCAGCAACAGGAAGACCGCAAAAAAGGCCAGCGCCTTTCCGCGGCCCAGCCCTATTGCCCGCGCCAGCTTCGTAAAGCCGTTTATGGCCGCTCCGATTTTCTTGAGGTTCATCGCCACGAGCATGGCCGTGAACGCCGCAGCCAGAACAGACAGCACACGCTGTGAGCCGCCCAGCTTATCCGTAAGGTCGGTGAGCTTCTGGAGCCAGTCACGAATCATCGTCAGACCCTTTGCGCCAATGCTCAGAATCTTCTGATAGGTCGGCAGGAAGAACTGGCCGACTATCGTTTTGATTTCCTTCAGCTTGGCGATGTACCGCTTTTTGGTGCTTTCGTAGCTGTCGAGGCTGCGCTGGCAGTCGCCAATGGCATCCGGGCTTTGCTGGAGGATGGCCTGATAGTTGACCTGCATCTTCGTGAGCTGGTCCAACTTATCGTAGGTTCCCTTCAGGCCCAGCGTAGCCATCGCCTGCGCTCTGGTGCTGTCGTTCAGGACCGCACCCAGCGTCTTGGCTGCTTCAGACTCGCCCATGACAGCCTTCGTCATGGCGTTTACGGACGCTGTTTCGTCCATGTTACCAAACGAGGCAAGGTCGAGGGCCAGCGAGGTCATCTGCTCGGCCATTTCAGCGCCAGCTTGGCGGGTCATGCCAAAGCCGACCAGCAAGTTCTGCTGATCGGCAAGGTAGGTCTTGATGTCGTTTTTGTTGCGGCCAATGGCATCGGAGTATTCCTGCGCCCATTTATCGACCTCATTCCGCATATCGCCGAAGACAACATCGAACTTGTTCTGCATCTCTTCAATGGAGGATGCCACCTCAACGCAGCCATCAATGGCGCTTTTGATGCCCGCGACGGACAGCGTGATGCCGACCGCGCCGAGAACTTTGGAGGCCATCGACTTCAGCGACTTGATGCTGCCCTCTACCTTCTGCTCGGAGGCCTGATCGACTTTGTAGCCAAACAGGATACCGATGTCGCGTATGGTCATACTGGTCAGCTCACCTCCTTAGCCATATCCTCTACCCGGCCGGCTTCCACGTCCTGCTCCATGCGGTACAGCGCATAGAGCTTCAGAGCTTCGTCCAGCGTATAGCAGTTCTTCAGCTCCCACATGGATGCCAACCGGGCCTTGATGAGGATGTACATTCTCAGCTCAAGCTCTGTGAAACCGCTGAGGTCGAGGTCGCCGTAGCGTTCCGGGCCCGGGCCATCGTCTTCTCCGCCCACTCGGCGACTTTGCCAAATCGGTCGCCGAGCTTCTTGAAAAAACCGTTGTAGTTGGTGCGGATGACCTCAAACGCCAGAATGAACATATCCTGCACATCGGTGCAGAACACCTCGTTGGCAAGGTCTTCCGTAAGCAGGCGCACCTTTTCGCCCGGCTGCTCCACCGAGATGTTACTGCCCGCGATCAGCAGGTGCTTCAGGATTTTCTCGACCTTATCGCCATCGAGCGAAGAGAAAGCCCCCGCAATCGCGGGAGCTGCATCTTCTACCTTGATGTCGAGCAGACCGTCACCCTCCTTTTCCGTATCCACGTCAGACAGCAGCGGTGCAAGGCCAGATACGAGCGGCAGAACGAGCGCTGCCAGTTCGCCGGTCATGTTCGCTGCTTTGAACGCCGGAAGCGGACGGATGTAGAAGATATTTTCACCCACGGTTACTTCGCGGGTTTCGAGCTGCTTCAGGTTATTCATCGGTGTCCTCCTTACTCGTTCATGGTGGCATCGCCGGTGTCAAGCTCCCACTCACGGTTGTTGGTCTCTTTGCCGCGAGTGACAGGAGCTTTCTTCACGCACCATGCAGCTTCCGTGCTGAACACCAGACCACCCTTCAGGTCCTTAATCAGAATCGGGAACAGGCCGTTGCCGGTGTCGCGGTCGAGATCGACCATGCCGGAAAAGTACGAGTTGCTGTCGCTGGTCTGCAACAGGGTGAGCTTGACCTTGTAGGTGTTATCCGGCGAAATCGAACGGGCAATTTCGCCGTCACAGCCGGTCTTTTTGGTGATACCGTCGCCGTTCGGCTCAATGCTGATGAAGCTGTCGTCTGCATAGCCGGTGACGATGTGCGTACCGCAGGTGACGATAACTTCCTTCGGGTTGTAGGTCTTAATCTTGCTGGACATTTACTTTCCCTCCCTTACAGATTCTCGTAGGTCAGGCAACCCTTGATTTCCACCACATGGATAGCACCAGCAATGCGGGCAGAGAACTTGCAGTCCTTCAGGATACGGGATGCCTTCTGGGCGCTGGTCAGGTCTGCTGCCAGCGGCACAGACGTGGTGTAGCCCGGAATAGCATTACCGTCTGCATCATACTCCGTAGGAGCAATGCCGCCGTACTTCTGGCCGTCCTTCAGGGATGCAAGCATCTGGTTCTCAACAAGGCCGATGCCGTTGTCGGTGTAGGGAATCTTCGGGTTGACGATGAGCAGGTTCACGACACGAACCTGCATATCGTTCTGGAGCCAGTCGCGGAAGCGGATAACATCAATCCACTCACCGCCGCCGGTCTTGCCGCCCTGCGTGATGTTCTTGGATGCCACAGTAATGACGTAGTTGAAATTTGCAGCCTCCAGTTTCTTGATAAACGTGCTGGTCAGCTTTGCAGGAGAAACGGTCGCAAGCGGCATCAGCGCCCACGTTTCCTGACCGGCGTGGTAGTTCATCGCCTTGACGGCCGCAGCTACAGCCATGCCGTACAGGTTCTCAGCCGGGATGTCGTTCTCCAACTGGTCTGCCGTTTCTTTCGGGAAGAACGGGAAGCTGCGCAGATAAAGGCCGGCATCCACAATGGGTTTATCCGGATCCTTGTCGATGTAGCCGCACAGCTTGTTCTGGGTTTCGGTCCACTGGATGATTTCCTTGACCTTTTCATCCGCCAGGCCGACCGGGCAGATACAGTACCAGCCATTGACGGCCAGCGCATTCTCCAGAACAGCACTTACGGTCTGCAATGCGGGGTCTTCGGTCTCCTTGTCCACGATGTCGCCCATAAAGGCAACATAGACCTCGTGGGGTCTGGGAGACTGCGAAAAAGCCACCCGTGCAGCCACGCCAACAGGGTCGGCGCGTTCACCGGTGGCAACGATGCCCAGCGCCGTCAGCTCCTCCAGACTGTTGTACACGCCAACGGCAGGCACATCTTCAGTCGGATTTGCGGGGGCGGGACCCAAAATCAGGATATTATCGAAGTTGGCATTGTCGGCGACGGGGGACGCCAGTGAAATGTCAACAGTACAAATCCTATCGAGGCTATTGCTCATGTGTTATCTTCCTCCTTTACGAGTCTGTTATTTATCTCGACATTCGTGAAATACTCACCTTCATAGGCGGTCATTTCAGGACTACCACCGCCGCTGGGTGTCGGGGTTACCTGCGGCTCAATGTTGATGACATCATCAGCTTGGATGTCATCTTCGCCATCGGAATGTTTCACGCTGTCGATGTCCAGCGTTCCGGTAATGCCGATGGCCGTCATGGTGAAATAAACCGCGATTTCCAGCATTGCCCGGAACTCGTAGTTGGTATCATGCACCAAATCGGTCAAATCCTGAACCGCCGTAGGAACGACAATGGCGATGTCATGCTGGTGACACCACTGTGTTACGAACGGGGAGTTCAGGAAGCTCTCAAAGGCCAGCATATCATCTTCAGCCGTGTTTTCGGCAATGGGGGTGAAGCCCGGTGCCACTTCTTCCTGCCTGCCATGCGTGAACAGATCAATCTGCACAGGAACAGATGCAGGATAAAAGGCTACCGGTGTGCCTTCAATGATTTTGACCGGCGGGTTTCTCGACCGGTTGACGGAGCCGGTGGTCAGCGTGACCAGCGGACTGCCGGGCTTTGCTACAAAGCTCTGCTTGGCATACGTCACGGTTGCTCCAGCAAAGTACGTTTGGGTGAGCTGCACAAGCAGCTTCTTCAGTTCAGAAAGCGTCATACGCAGCAATACCCACCTTTCCCATCTGCTCGGATTTCAGGGCGCGGCATACGGTTGGCCTCTGCTGCTGAAACCTGAACAAACTCGCTGCGGCAGTGACCCACCATCGTGTGGTCCCACCCCAGCGAGCTGACACATTCATACCAGTGTCCTTCCGGGTCCATCCGCCCCTGATAGAAAAGCCAGTCGGCTCTGCGGCCGACAGAGCAGTCTGCGGTATGGAAAACGAGATCGCCGAAAGCCTTCATGCGCTTTACGGTGTTCTCACCTTCCGGGAGCGCCTGAAGCTCATCTTTGGAGAGCGGCTGAACATTCAGGGACGCAATGAAGTCTTTATACCCGGAAACCCCATAGCCATCGACAATGTTCTCCTCGCCGAAGCGACGCACAACAAATGCTCTGCGAAAAATGCCCAGACCCATATCAACCACTTCCCTTCTTGCGGATGACGTATTTGACAGACTGCCGCATCTTGCCGGTATCAATCAGCGGCTTGTCCGATTTCTTCTTGCGGATGGTGGAGGGCGCGTTCGGTTCATAGCTGCCGCTCTCGATTTTCTCTTGAACTAAGCCAACGCCAAACACGCCGATTTGCTTCAGGCTTTGCTCGGCCGTTCCGCCCGCAGTAATGGACTTTAGCTGCTGGGCGCACATGGCGTTGATGGGGTCGGCGTTCTCATCAACGCTCTTGCGCAGGAACGGTCGGGAGGGCGCGGTCGAGGTTCCCAGTTCGTTCCACATGGCGATTTGCGCCATATCAACGCCCCGGTCATCCGTGACCTTGCCCGCTTGGAAGCCTACAAAGACCTCCTTGTCCTGAAGCTCATCAATTTGCCGGAAGAACTTCTCCCCCTCCGGGGTCAACCGGTCCCACCCGCCGGTCATCGGCATTCACCCGCAGAACGAATCGAGATCACGACCAACCGCCGCAGCGTCAGGTACTCCAGACCATAGGGAGTCAGCGCCAGTTCGGCATCTGCCATCAGATTGGTTCCCTGATTTACGTTGAAGCTGACAGATGTTTCGCCTTCAGTGTAGCTTCCAACGCGCAGAGCGTCGCCCACGCTGCCGTACTGGTTATCGCCATAGCCAGCCATTTTCAGACGATGTGCCGTCAGGAGTGCGATGGCTTGGTCATACAGCTTCCCGAACACCTTCTTGCTGATGAGCGGCGCTGTGAGGTTCAGCCATGCCTCAACGGTCTCATCGTTCAGCACGTCGAACTCGGTGGCAACCAGCCTGAAAATTCTGACGGCATCTTCCATGACTTATTTCTCCTTCGCGGCGGTGCGGCTCTTGACCTCGGACAGGTTTCCCTGCCCTATGAAGAACTTCACGATCTCGTTGTCATCATAGCCGGTGACTTCCTTGGCTTCACCCGGCAGAATCACGGTAGCGCCGATGCTGATGATTTTGTTTCCGATATTCTTCAGTTTCATATCATGGCTCCTTTACAAAAAGATAGGAGCCGCCGCATAAACACACGGCAGCTCCACAGGTGAATCAGCAGATGCCAGTAGCAATCAGCATGGACATGGGGTAGTAGATGATAGCACCTGCGGTGCGGGCCTCGCAGGGAACGACCATTTCCAGACCTTCAGGCTGCACGGGATACTGCATGAAGGACAGCGGGTTCTCGATGGTGAACTTGCGGGGGTCGTTCTTGAACAGCAGCGCAACGCCCTTGCCATCGCTTTCTGCCGCATACGGGTTGGTGTCCACGCTGTCGGGGTCCAGCTCCGGGCAGGAGACGATGCGGGCAATATCCGTGATATTATCCTGAATGTACTTCAGCACGGTGGTCGCAGTGCTTTCGATGCGGCGGTTCTGAATCTCGATATACGCCTCGGACGGCAGGGCCAGAGTGTCCGGCTTCTCCACCTTCTTGGTGGTGCGGGCGACCTGCTTCAGCATACCGGTGATGTCGGCCAGAATCTCGTCCTCGGTCTTGTCGGCCCACTTGGTAGAACCCTTTGCGCCGGTTGCAGGGACGTACAGCGGCACATCGTTGTCCTTGGACAGAACGCCGCGCAGGCCGGTCTCGGCATCGCCATTCCACGCGATCTTGTTGTTCAGGTAGTCGATCTGGTAGCGAGCGGACTCAGCCTTGCGGGCATCCAGCGACTTGCCTGCCATAGCAGAGGCACGCATTTCCTGAATGGAGTAGCCGTAGCTGTCGCCCAGAGACTTGATGATGGCGGTGGTGGGCTTACCCTTCACATCAGCACGGGGCAGGTCGGTGGCGTAGTTGCTGATAATCTTCGCCATGCCGGTCTTGTCGTAGCTGTAGTAAGTGACGGTCTCGGCGCCGGGGTTGATTTCACTGGAGACCGGGAACAGCTTCAGCGCGGTGAACTCCGGGTACTCCACATCGTAGGACTGAGACTTGACGTAATCCAGCTCGCGGGCGAAGAACACGGAGGCATCGCTGTCATCATCGAAGTTCATCTGCGGAGTTTCGACCAGAGCGGCCGGAATCTTGGAGTGCAGCAGAGCGTCGTAGTCGTTCTGGTCGTATCTCATGGATTTCTGGTTAGTGTTCATCTGATTTTGTCCTCCTTCTCTCAGACAGTAGGCTTGGCATCGTCGGTGGATGCAGCGTGACCGTCAGCGCCGCTCGCGGCAGGAACGCCGTACAGCTCCACCGGTGCAACGCCATTGCTGGCCGCACCGATGAAACGACCGGGAATTGCGATGCCGCCCTCCTTTGCGAAACAGCCTGCCTCATCGCCTTCCACGATCATGTGCAGGGCATCACCATAGGCGGGTGCAGCGCCGGTCGCCAGACGTACCCAAACGCGGCCACGGCGCATGACACCGACGTTCTGGTTGTTCAGGACGTAGAGCTTCCCCTCCAAATCCTGCTGGCGGTCGAAACCGTTGATGACAACACCCTCGAAGTTATCAGCAGTGCTTGCGCTGGTCGGAAGCGCAACGCTGCTGCCCGGGACCTTGCCGGTGACAACACCAACACCGAAATGCAGCTTGCCGGTCGCCTCCTCATTGAAACGGGAGTCCACCGGGTAGTGGAACATATCGTAGATGCCACCTGCAACGCCCTTGCTGGTTGCATAGCCGTAGGTTTTCTGAACACCCATCTTACTTTTCCTCCTTCTTCATTCTGCGGTCGATCATGCGCTGGCGGGCCTCGGAAGCGGAGCCGGTCTGCTTCACAGGGGGCTTGCCATCGCCGTGCATCATCTGGGAACGCTGATAGTTGGTATCCTTGCGCTCGTTCATCTCGGAAACGGCCATGTCAAACGCTGCGTTGACGTAGGCGGCGCTCTTGCCGTCCAGATGCAGGGTGGGCTTCAGCTTGCCCAGAACGGCCTTCTTGGCGTCCTTGACGCTCATGGTTTCCAGACCATCCATGTTCAGGCGGTCGCCGACACGGACGACACGCAGCAGCTCGCAGAAGTCGTTGGTGGAGTCTGCGCGGTCTTTCTTGTCCTGCGCGGCGTTGCCTTCATCGCCGTCGCCATCGGTCTGAGTACCGCCGCAGTCGCCCTCAGCGCCATCAGTGGTCGTGCCAGCAGCTTTCAGAACGTCGATAACTCCCAGCAGGGTGTCGATGTCCTCGTCCTGCTGCGCGATCACGCCCATTGCGCCGGGCATATCTTCCGGGTCGCCCTCAGAATCGCGGCGGTCACGGCGGTCTTTGACCTGCTGAACTGCATCCGGCTGTTCGCCTTCAGCAGTACCTGCGGTCTGCGCAGGCGGCTCTGCGGTAATACCGCCGTCGGCCGCAGAACCAGAACGCTCTGCGCGGCGTTTCTTAAACGCCTCCACAGCAGCGGCCAGCTCCTCCGGGGTGGGAGCGCCATCAGTTCTCTTGGTGGTGTTTTCCATGTTCAGTTTTTCTCCTTTCATGCAGTCGTGGCCCTGCCCATCAATGTTGAGCCGGGCCTGTTCACCAGCCCTCGCCTTATCGACAAGAGCAAGATGGTTGATTTCGATATCCCGCTGAATGGCATCATAGGGTTGCCCCTCCCAGACACCGGGCGTTTCGTCCAGACGCAGGTTGTAGCCGCAGGACAGCTCACGCATTTTGTACTTTTTCAGGCTGTCGGTGTCGTGGATGATGATTTCTGCACGGACATCATCGCCGTCCCGGTAGCCCTCCGACAAAATCGTGCCGATGCTCTCATCTTTCACGTTGTCAGTGTCAACGTAGCCAGCATCATGCGTTACGATGATGGGCTTCCCCTTGTAGGACGCAAGGCTCTTTTCAGCAAAGACTTCTTCAGGCAACCGCAGCTCCCGGCGCTCGGAACCGTCCGGGTTGTGATAAACAAAAATGCCCACCGATGTCACGATGGGGTGGTCTACAAGGTAGCCCTCATCTGTGAAATAGGTGGCATCCAGCGGCAGGCTGTCAAAGCGCTGAACCTTCATATCGTTTTCCATATTGAACAACTCCCCTCTCAGGTCTTACAGGATGGTTTCATCCACGGCCATCGCCCCCTTTCGTGACCGGCAGGTCAACGGTTTTGATGTTGAAGACCGGCAGCGCGCAGCAGCGGCACTGGTAGTCTTTGCCGGGGTGACAGCGCCGCCCGGTCTTTTCATCGACCACCGGCGGGTCATCCCAGCGGAACCGCTTATGGTTCAGTGCAGCATGGCTTGGGCGGACGCGGCTATCGCCAGAGGTTGACCAGACGTACTCCACCACGCCTGCGTCCTGCTGTTGCTGCTGGGTGATGTCACCGTTCAGCTTGGCGATCTGGTCGCGGGCAAGCAGTTGGGCGTGCCGCCGGTCTACGCTGTACGTCCGCTGAATCTGCTTGACGATGGCCGTCGTGGCTTTGCCGTTCCGATAGCCCTCCAGCACGATCTGGCGCATACGCCCCAGACTTTCCTGCGGGATGGTCTTGATGAGCGCCACGTTGTCCTCGACCCAGCGTTCCATCATCGTTCTGTACAGCTCGCCGGTGTAGTAGTCATCCATCAGGTCGATGCCCAGCGTGGACTTAACGGCTTTCTTCCACTCACGGATGCTCAACTTCCGCGTGAGCTTTGCCATAGACTCGATCTTGCTGCGCAGGCCAAACATAGAGGTGCGCCGCTCCAGCTCCACGGTCATCTTGGAGAAAACCGTTTTGACCTTTGCAATCAGGTCTGAAGCGTCATCATGGCGCTGACCAGCTTCACGCTCTGCGCGGGCCGCGTCCCTGATCTCCGGCAGATACTCCTTCAGCAGTTCGTTCAAGATACGGATGTAGGCATTGGTGATCCGCTGGAACTCGCGTTCCGCCTGCACAGGGTACTTGGATGAATATTTGCATATCAGGTTATCGTGACTGCCGAAGCGGTGGCGGAGCAGGTCTTGTACCATGTGTCCGTGGACGGTATCATTCACTGTTTTCGCCTCCTTTTCTGGTTCTGAACAGCAAAAAAGCGGCGATTTGCACCGCCGCAGTTGAGATTATGGCTTAATGCCCTCTGAGAGCTTCTGATGAGTGCCGGGAAACGTCCCAAATGTGCTTGTGGGATAATTTTGTGTCAGAGGGTTGAAAGCCGCTGGATGGCTTTATTTGCGGCAGTTGCAAAAAGCCCCTGCCTGATGCTCGGCCCCGCGCCCGCACCGTTGGCAAATTTGAACGAAGTGAAAATTTGACAACAGGTTACGGTTTGGTTGGGTAAGGTACGGTTATAGTCGGACGCTCCGCCGGATTGTCCGGTGGACGTTCCTGCGGATTTTGGCCTATTTTCGGTCATTTTTGAATATTTATCCAAAAACAGGTGGATATATTCCAAAAACAGCCAATTTCGGGCTTTGTGTTTTCCGACCATTTCGGTGATTGCGGTGGAAAAGCGGTTCTTTTTTGGTTTACAATCGCCTTTATGCCGGTTTACAATGCAGTGAACCGCGGTAAAGCAGGCGGTTCCTTGCACAGCAGGCGGAAGGTTTCACGGCCCTTCGGGGTGATGAGCGTCTGGGTCCCGGCCCAGTCGTTGTGCCGGCCCGTGCGTTCCTTCACCTCGAACAGGCCGTTGTTTTTTGCCGCATACGGCATCAGCTTGTTCTTCTGGTCGCGGTAGATGTACTTGTGTTCCAACAGCCAGCCTACGAAGTCCTTCTCCTTGATGCCCAGCTCCTTGGCGGTTTCGCGGAAGTTGGTCAGCAGGTTCCGGGCCACCAGCTCGTCAAAATACTCGGCCTTCGGCTGCATGATCTGGTTCTGCGCCGTCAGCTCCTTGATGCGGGCATCGCGGTCAGTCAGGGTCTTCTGTGCGACCAGCAGGGCCTTTGCCATAAGCTCCTGCGGGGAAAGCTCCTCCTGCCCGGCAATGTAGCCGCCGTTCTTGCGGATGCTGGGCAGCACCACGGCCGTGACCCACTTGCGGAAGGGTTTGGCCTCCGGCTTATCGCTGCGCAGGATGACGTTGTACAGGCCGGACTCGCTGATGATGGTGGCATTCTGCACGCCGCCAAGGGTGTCAATCTGACTTACCCCCTTCTCATCCTCGTCCAGACGGTCTGCAACCATGCGGCTGTTGCCCAACCCTAAGACTTCGCACACATCCCGCAGAACGAACCACGGTTCGCCGTTCAGGTTCAGGGTGCGCATGGGTTTGTTTTCGTCATATCTGTAAATCGTGACCTTGTTCATGCTCTTTCTCCGTTCCGTTTTTGAGATGGGAAATTCGGGCAAACAAAAAGAGCGGTGGTTTCCCATCGCTCTTACACAGCAGAAAAGCCGCAAACCTCACATGAGGCTTACGGCTCGCTGCATCAGGCTCTTCTGTTGTAGATACTCCAGTCCACGAAGGGTTATCCTCGTTCTATGGCCGAAGACCTCGATATATCCGACATCCTCCAGCAACCGGTAGATTGCAATGAAGTTGTACATTGCAATCACTCTACCTTCTGCCCGTTCTTCCATGCCTCGCGGGCTTGGTTCAGGCTCATGTGGTTCTCGCAGTCCTCCTCATCGGGAAACTCCTCCTGATAGCGGTCATGGAACCACTTGCAGACATCGCAGACATCGCCGTCATCGACAAGTTCGGTCTGCCCGCATACCGGGCATTTAACTGCCTTGCTCATCGTCTACCTCCTTCAGGTCCTTTTCCCTGTTGAACTCGTAATACTTCATGGCGACTTCGGGCCGTGCCTCGCCAGTCTTTCGGTTGCACTTGGCTTTCATGTAGGTTTTAAGCGGCCCACCGGGAACACCGGTTGCGTACTCTGTCGTTTTGGTGTTGAACCGAACAACTACGCCATCAGGCCGAGCATAACCAATAACATCACCGCCACACGGCTGCTTCAGAAAGTCGATGCCCTTCTGCTGGTATTCCTCTTTCGTCGCAAAGCCCATCTCAGCCAACCCGTGGCGGGTGGCGTGATCTTCAAGCCTTGCAGGAGAAGCAAACCCAGTGCAGGGGGCGTTTTCGCCTTCGGGAGATACCGCAGGCCCGCTTTCGGTGGAGCCAGAGCTGCTACCCTCGCCCTCTGCGAACTGCCCGTTTTCATCCCGTGGATGGTCGGCTTCGTTGAAGTCCATCCTATCTTTCATCTTAGCATTTTGTGCATCCGATGTCAAACCGGGATTTGACGATAAAACGTCGAGCAGCGCGGTGATGCTCTGGGCAAACGGCGGGAACAGACGTTCCGGATTCTGAGTGGACAGCTCGGCCACCTTTTCGGCGGTGATGAACCCCGGAGAGGTCATCTCGCCATCAGCGCACCGGATGCTGCCGTCAAAATCCGTGCAGAGAAACACATGGGACGGGCAGTACGGCGGTTTCAGGTCACTCAGGAAGGCTACCGGCATGAGGTCTTTCGGCGTGATGCCAAACTCCTCCTGCGTTTCGCGGATGGCTGCATCTTCCGGGGACTCCCCCGCCTCGATATGCCCACCCGGTCCACCAACAGAGCCGCCCTTTAGGCGAGTGCCGCAGAGAAACCGGCCATCCTGCACAACAAGAACGCCGACACCATAGTCAGTGTCGGTGGCATCGGCATTGGTGGCCGGCGGAGTGGCCGTAGGTGCTACGGTAGCGCTCTGTTCCTCGCCGCCCGGAGCCTGCCCCTGCTCAATGTTCTTCTGGGCGGCTTCCACGTCGCTCATGGTGCTCGGCTCAGTACCCAGCAACGACTGCAACAGATCATCCTCGTCATCCTCGGAGATGATGTCTTCGACATCAAACTCCTCATCGGACGCAAGGCGGCGGCGCACCTCGGTGGGGTCGAGCGCCTGCATATCGACGTATGCCTGCGCAGTCTGGGCCTTGACCAGAGCGGTCTGAGCCTTGGTCTGGTCAACTGCGGCCTGCTCTGTGTCGCTCAGGCTCCACAGGGGCTTGAACTCCAGCTTGTAGTCGGGTTCCTCGGCCACATCGCCTGAAGCGATGCCCGCCCGGAACACAACGTCCAGCAGTGTGCGGAGATTACGCTTCAGCATCAAGCGTTGAATCTTCTCCACAAAGTTGTAATAGCTCTCGAAGTCGCTGTCGCCGGTGGCGTTCATGCCGGCCGGTGAGCGGCCAAACAGAATCGTCTGGGGGATGTTCGTCAGCGCGGACAGCATATTGCAGGTCGCGTCGATGACATCCTTGACGCCGGAAAACTGGAACGTCTTGAAGTCGTACTGCTCTCCCTCGGAGTCAATGGCGATGCTGTTCAGCAGACCACGGGAAGTGTCTACAAGCTGTAGGCGCTTCAGCACTTGGTTCTCGCCGTCATCCGTGGTCAGCAGAGAGGCAAGGCCCTTCATGCTGTAGATGGCCTGCACGCTCCGCTCCAGCAGCTTCACGCTGTCGGTGTGGGCTGTTACGGTTTCCCGCAGCGCCCGGCGAATGCGGACGTATTCAGGCATACCCCAGAACAAGTAGGTTGCATTGGAAGTCTGCTCCGGCAGAACGCCATTGCGGAACACCAGACAGCGGCTCTCATGGACCTTGAAGGAACCGTAGATGCTGGAAACATAGTAATATTCCGGCTGTCCGAACTTGGACACCCGGTTCCCAACGCCCTTCCCACCGTAGTCCTGCTGGTACAGGCTGGCGTAGTCAGGCTGCACGATGGAGCGCTCATAGACGCGCAGCTCATCAATGCTGCGGATATGTTCCCAGTCAACAGGCTCCTCCAGCCCGCGCCCATCGTCGATCAGCATGACGATAAGAGCACCGCCGTAGAGCCGCGCCCACTTGATTGCGGTGGCGGCTTTCTCCTCCCATTCGAGATCGTCCAAAGCGTCTTCCACAAAGGCGTTCAGCTCATCGCTTTTCAGGTTCAGGTCGAAACCATGCTTCAGCGCTTCCTCGGCAGGCGTATCAATGATTTTGGAGAACAGGCCGTTGCCCTCATACAGCCCAGTGAGCTGCATATCGGGGATGACCGGCTCCCGTTCAAACTTGTACGCCTCGGAGTTGTCCTGCTTGGTTCCGTACTTGTTCAGGAGGTTCACATAGCCATCCTCACGATGCGGACGCACAGCGCCGTTCTTCCGCCGGAGGATTTCACGGCCACGCTCATTCAAACGCCGGCGCTCGGCCTCATCTTCAGGTATGTGCATTGCGTTTCCTCCTTCCTGTTAAAATTCAATACGTCCATCCGACTTGTTCCAGATGCCAGAGGATACCACAACATCCGTCAGGGTGTTGAAGGTGACATAGTATGGATTGCCGGTAACATCAGCGCTCAGAATCAGCTCCAGCAACTTCACGCGGGCCAGCAGGTCGTTGATGCTGGATTCATGGCCATTGAGCAGGCTTTTCAGAAGCGTCCAGAACAGCAGCAGGTTCCCACTGCCCAGATATTTCTCGCTGCTTGCGGTCATGTTGTTGTAAATGCCCTTGATGAGGCCATCATCCGCCTTTGCCACACTTTCCCGTGTAGCATAGCTGGTGAGGTCCACCTCGGCAGAGCCGACGATCTCAAAGATGCCGTGGATGAGCTTGTACGCTCTGTACTGCTTCCCAGCTTCACTGTTGTTCTTACGAAGGAAATAAATGGTGTCAGCGTTGGCCTCGCTGGGCGCAGGGAGAGCATCGACAGGGACGGCTTTCAGATGCCCGGCCCCGTTGACCTTTTCCTCAACATCTTCCGTCGTGGCATAGCCAGAGTCGTTCTCCAGCGCGGAGGTCTTGGTAGGCACTTCGATGTTCACGACTTTATTGTCGGGAGGGATAGCCTGCCCATTCCTCTGGATGCTAACGATGACGTTTTCTTCCGCATTGGCAGGAGCATGAGCCGACTGTACATGATCTTCGCAGGTCTTCAGGGAATCGTTGATGTCCTTGATGATGTCTTCCATCGCAGAAGACAACGCTGCAATCTGTTCTGCCGTGTAACCCTTTGCCTTCAGAGAAGCAAGCCTAAGCGCTTCAAGCGTGTTGAGTTTGTCGCTCATGTTCGCTTTCCTTTCCAAAAATAACAGCGGCAGGAGTCCATTCCCCTGCCGCTGCATTCTTACTTATGGGTTATCAGGCGGTTGCGCCAAAGACCTCGGTCAGCATCTCAGTGACCTCAGTGTCGGTGGCGATGGTAACGACCGCGGTCTCCACGCCATTGATCTTAATATTGCCTTCGGTGGTGCTGGCCTCGACCTTGGTAGCACCCTCAGCAATGCCTTCAACCTTGGTGGAGGCGGCGTCCCACTTTGCCTTATCGCCGGTAGCGATCTTGTCCAGCTCGGCCGCATTGGCGTGAGAGTGCTTCTTGCCGACGGCATCCTTGATGTTGGCGTTGGTCTGGTCGTAGGTGTCCAGCAGTGCCTTGTTGGCGTGCTCATGGGCCTTGTTCAGGGCGGTCTGTACCTCGGTCTCCAGCTTTGCCTTAGTGATTGCGCCGTCGGTGATAGATGCGGTGACCTTATGAGTCTGCTCATCAATGGCGATGACAACCATATCACCCGCAGCAGAGCCGGAGGTAACGTACTCGATCAGGCCGCCGACATCAATGTACAGGGTGTCGTTGGTGGCATTTGCCAGAACCAGCTTGATATAAGTGCCTTTGGGCTGGCCGGTGGGGTTGGTCACAACAGAGCCAGACTTAACCACCATATCCTTCGGAATGTTGATAGCCGCGCCAACGGCAACGCCATCCTTCATGAGCTGGTAGACAGCAGCATAGTCGCCGGACTTCTCAGACTTCTCCACAGTGTAGCCGGGGACCTTGATGTCCACAGCCTTATCCTCGATGCTCTGCACCACGCCGTTGACCTTAATGGTCTCCAGCACGTTGGCCTGTGCGCCAGCATCTTCCAGAGCCTTAACACGAGTAGCAACAGCGTCGCTCTCAGCCTTAGCTTTCTGTGCGAGCTGCTTCAGGTGCTTCAGGCGGGCCAGCTTTTCCTCATTGTATGCCATATCGTTCGTTCCTCCATATCGTTATCAGGTGTTATCGGTGGGAAATACTTCACTCAGCATCTCGCTCACTTCGGAATCGGTCGCAATATCAACTGCGGCAGCGCCCAGAGGGGCGAGATCGCCAGCAGCGTTCTTGATGGTGTATGCCGTAGCAACGCCATCTGCGACCACGGAGAGAACCTGACCAATGTATGCGGTCGGGTTCGTCTTTGCATAGTTCTGCGCCTCCGCCAGAGAAGGCCAGACGCAGGTCGGGTCAAGAGCAAAAGCATCCTGACGTTTCATGCTCAGGGGGAACTCCATGTTGGAGTATGCCTTTGCGGTATTGTTCACAGCCATGTTCAGTTCCTCCCCTCTCAGCCCAGCGTAACCTTGAGGACCGCGGCATTGCCATAGGCAACAGCAGGCTCAAAGACCCAGACGTTGTAATCCTTCGCCGCATAGCCATTTGCGCCCTCGACGGACACGGTAGACTTGGTGAAGGTGCTGGTGACATCCGCGTTCATCGCGGTTTCGTTGATGACCTTGGTGACACCCTTGGCCGTCGCAATGCAGGCGATCGCCACACGCTGCGCACCGACGGGGACGTTGATGGTCAGCGTACCGGCGGCGTAAGCCTTGCCGGTCTTGCCCAGTGCGCGGATAGCCGTGCTGTCCAGAGCAGGCTTGCCAGTGGACGCACCGTAGAACACGTTGCGGAACGGGGTGTAGGCAGCGGTGTCCTTGGTCTTGCTACCTGCCGCAATGGCAACGACCGGGCTGGAGTCAGCGCCGAGATTGTCCTTTGCGGTCACGCCTGCACCGTGGGTTGCAGTCACGCGGTACTTCAGGCTGGACACGGCATTGTCACCTGCATCGCCGATGATGAAGCCAGCGCCGCCGTTGTTGTCAGAGCCAGCGGTCAGGGATGCTGCATCAGCAGTAGTCACCTGCGTGGTGGCCGCATTGGTGATACGCTCGACCTTCCAGTTGGTGGCGGTAACGCCGGTGGCCGGGCCGTACTGGTAGGAGCCAGCATTCAGCGTTGCGCCAGAGTAGGCCGCAGCAGCTACCTTAGTGCCGGCCTCAACAGCACCAGCACCGGTCAGCGTGAACGTGCCGATGGACGGCTGGGCGGTGATGCTGGGCTGGAGCCGCTTGCTGAAAATCTCGGTCAGGGCATCCATGACGCTCTTGCCTTTGGTGGCGAAAGTGGCCGTGCCGTTCTGGCTCTTGGTCAGGTTGCCGACCTGCGTATAGCCACCGGCCAGCGTGATGTTCTCGCGCAGGATGACCTTATCGGCATCAACATTGCCGGTCATCGCCACCCACGCCTTGCCGTTGTAGAAGTAGGCGGACTTCTCGTAGGTAGAGTTGCCAACGGTGGTCGTGACCACGAAGACATCGCCCTTCTTGACGGCCACGTCGGTGTGCGCCTTGAAATACGCGGCGATAACCGAATCATCGGATGCAGACAGGTCTTCCTTCGTGCCTGCATACGCCGTGCCGCCAATGCCGCCAGAAACGGCATTCAGCTGTTCGATGGTCGCATAGTTGCTCAGGTCAACAGTGGTATCATCCAGACGGACGACTTCCTCACCGACCTTAGCGTAAATGTCGTAGTACCCGGTGGCAGCATTCATCACCAGATACAGCACATTATCCTGCGCCTCATCGTTGGAAGGAACCTTCTCAACTTTCTCGAAGCGTGCATGAGCAGACTTTGCAATGGCGGTGGCGATGGCACTGTTGATTGCCTCGGTCGTCATGCTGTCTGCTGCATCCATCTTTCCGTCAATAACGGACTTCAGAGCAGCCGAGAGGTCAGCTTCCGAAATTTCGCTCTTCTTGGCGAGGGAGCCAAGCTCGGATGCCAGCGTGTACTTCGCCAGCTCCTGCTTCACTCTCTCCGCCTGCGCCTGCAACTGAGCGAGGGTTACAAGCTTACTTGCGGATACGGGCATTTGCATACCTCCAAAATTATATTTCACAGCAGTTTCAGCGCTGCTATGACGAATTAAGGCCCTCTTTCAAGGGCGAGAGGACATCAGCCAAATACTTTGTTGAGCATATCGGCTACGTCCTTATCGGTGGCAATGTCATCCTCGCTGACGTTCTTGTCATTGGAGTCCGAGCCACCGGGGTCTGGTTTGGGAGCTTCCGATTTGCCAAACACAGTGTCCAGCATATCTTTGACTTCTTCGTCCTTTGCGACTTTCCCGTCGGCGACCTGACCTTGTGCCAAATATCGCAGCAGGTCACAATCGCCGCCATCGCCGCACTTCTGAACGGTGATAGCCTGCATGATGTCCCACTTCTGCGTAGTTTTCTTCCGGCCGTCCAGCCCGAAACCGACCACGGAAACGTAGAGCTTGCCGGGCTTCAGCACATCCTTCGGGATGTAGAACGCCTCATCGGCAAACTGCACCGGGACGGGCTTGGGACAAGCGCTGCTCGTGAAGACGACGATCTTGTCCAGTTCATCCCACGAGCTGTCAAATTTGAACGCGGCCTGCACAATGTCTACGCTGCCTGCGACAAGCTGGCCTTTCAGGTCATGGGTGATTTTCTGGTCATTGACCGAGAAAATAATCAGCATTGCATTCACCTCTTTTCTTACGTTATCAGCGAACGAATATCAAACGTATTGTCGTTGTAATAGGCGTTCGCCTGCGAATAGCAGTCAACTTGGTCATCGTGCGCACCGCTTGGGAACGCCGCCATTTCCTCCACAAAGTCCATCACCCACGGACAGGCAGATGCCGCTGGGATGTAGACGTTTCCAGCTTCAGCCACAGCGGTGGTCGCATGGGCGCGGACCACCTTGCCGCCAAACGGCTCCACCGGGATGATTCCGGGGATTTCTTTCTTCAGCACGTCGATGACCGCCGTGCCGTTGGCCTTGTCCTCGACCAGCTTTCTGGTGGTCTGGGGCCACTTGGAGGAAAGCCCGCGCATGGCATCCAGCGTTTCCGTGAAGCTCATGCGGCCACGCACCTGATCGAGCAGATAACGGTCTGCGCCTTTCCTTGCCCAGACCTGTCCAACAACGAAGTCCGAGCCGTCCTTGTCCTTGAAGGTGCAGTCCCACGACTGGATGAAGTCATGCAGGCCGGACGGCAGCGCTGCCCAGCGTTTCCACCACTCTCTCTTGAACATACCGCCGGAGCTTGGTGTGGGGGTCTGCATATACAGAGAAGACCATGCGTATGTACCAACGGTCTCTTTCTGTTGTGCAGCCCATGCTTCGTCGTAGCCGCCCGCAGGCCACAGCGCCTCGCCTAGCTCACGGCCCAGAGGGTCGGTAGCCGGGTCTTCGCAAACGGCCGGGAGCGAGATAATGTCCCAGTCCTCAACCTTGCCGTACTCCGGGTTCAGGAGCCGGGCGGCAAGGTCATCTTCGTGCCAGCGGGTAAGGATGATGATAACAGCGCCGCCTGCGTGCAGTCGGGTACTCACCGTGGACTGGTACTCGTCCCACAGCTTATCGCGGTAGGTGGCAGATTCAGCCTCGGCGCGGTTCTTGATGGGGTCATCGACGATAAGCAGGTCTGCGCCATAGCCGGTGATGGAGCCGCCGATACCAACGGAGATCATGCCGCCCATGCCGTTGTCGAGGTTCCAGTTCGTTTTGGTGGCCTGCACTTGGGAGATGGTATGCCCAAACAGCGCAGGACCGAACTCCTCGACCTTATCGCGGTTCCGCTTGCCGAATTGCTGGGCAAGGTCGCCGCTATAGCTGATCTCGATGACACGCTTCTCTGGGTTCTTTCCCAGATAGAACGAGGGGAAGGTTTCGGTCACGGTCATGGACTTGCCGTGGCGCGGCGGCATGAATATCATCAGCCGCTTGGTCTTCCCCTCTATGATGCTTTCCAGCTTCTCGCACACAAGGTCGAGGTGTCTGGCTCTTTTCCACCTGCCCATGTGAACGTACTGGACATAATCGGCATAGTACCGTCTCGCCAATTCATTACGAAGCTCCTCACGGGACGCGGCTTTTTGAGCTTTAGAATAGGACCGTTTATTCGGAGTCTTCTTCATCGCTCATGCAGGCTAGAGCCTCCCTCAGCTCCTCCTCGCTCAGGTTCTCATAAGGTCTGGCCTGAACAGAACCATCAAGCGTGACCTTCTGAGTCTGAGAGAACTCCTCTCTACAACGATTGTTGAGCCAGTACATTTGAGCCATTGTATCGGGAACGGCTTTCTTCGTGAGCGTTCTGACCCGGACCGGCTTCTGCTCACCAGTCCGAGGGTCTACGTCAATGACGCTTTCCTTTTCCTGATATTCAAAGCCTACAGCGCGTTCAAACAGAGACTTTTTTACTTTTGCGTCGGCGACTTCTTTTCCGCTCTGACAGGCCGTATTGAACGACGGGTACGTCTGCCGCCAGCGGATGATGGTCCTACGCGAAACATGGAAGGCATCGGCAATGTCCTGATCTGTTGCGCCCTTGATAGCAAGTGACCATGCCCAGTCATCGTGGTACGCCGGATTGTACTTTAGAGGCGTAGGCATTTGCTATCACCTACTTCCCTGCCAGATAATCCGCAGCCCAGTATTCAAGGGCCTGCCACTTGTTCTTCGGGCCGATCTCGCCCTCCTTGACCATCTTGTCGAGCGCCTGCGTGATGGTATCAGCAGCCTCTTTGGGGATGGCCGGAGAGCCGAACAGGTTGGGCAACTGCACCCACTCCTGACTTTCATCGAAGTGAAGGTCATCGAACAGGGATTCGGTGGCCTTAATCATGGCGTGGATGGCAGCGCCGGTGTTCTTGACGTTGGCAAACTGCTGATACTTCGTGATGGTTTCGATGAATTCCTCGTGCTGGTCAATATCGGCAACGCCCAGCATATCGGGGCTGAGAGACCCCAGAACCTTCACAAGCTGGTCCAGATCGCGGAGCTGGTGCGGCAGGAAGGTGAACGTGACGTTTTTCCAGTCGAACTCCACCTTCGGGGACAGCAGCTTCTCAAGCTCGGCCATAGGCTCGCCGATGATGTCCTTGCCAATGTAGCTTTCCAGCATATCGTCCACATCGTCGATCATCTTGGCGATTTCCTTCAGGGTGGACTGGTCATCAAAGCCGCTGATGGCGTTGTGCGCCAACTGCTTTGCGGCCACCTGAGAGCGCCGCAGGCCGGTGGTGTCCAGAATGACAAAAAGCTCCGTCAGCACACCGCTGTCCTTTGCAGAACGGATGCGGTGGTGGCCGGAGATAATCTCGATTTTGCCGTCGATGAGTGCGCAGAACGGGAGGCTTTCAAGCTGGCCCCGCTTCTTGATGTTGTCGGTGAGCTGCTTCTGCATCTCGGTCTTCATAATGCGAGCGTTGATGTCCTGCTCGCGGAAGTCGGTCAGCTTTACTTTGGCAATGACCAGACCGGAACCCATGTCGGCGACCGTTTCATACTTTACGGCTGCGCTGCTGACTTGGTTTTCTCGCGCTGTTTCTGCCATCGTTCTTCCCTCCCTAACCATTCATTCAATGCCTGTTTGGCGTTTCTATCGTACAAGGGCGACTCGTATGTGAGCCGATAGCCCATCTTCTTATCCGGGACTTTCTTGGTCAACTCCATCAGCCCCCGCATTTCCTTGGCCTCCGGGTACTTGGTCATCTGCACCGTCTTGAGGGACTTGGCCTTTTCCTTCTCCAAATCCGTGCAGATATTCATAATCAGCGGCCTGTTCTGTGCAAGCATGGTCAGAAGCCGCCCCAGCCGGTAGGTCTTATGGGGAACGGTCATGCCGTACATGAGGAACACAGCATCGGAAACCTGCGTACCGAAGGCACCCATCGTGAGTGCCGACTTATCCAGTCCGAACACGCCTGCCAGTTTTCCGTCGATGAGGACGGCCATGTTGATAGGTGCAGACGAACCGACAAAGTTGTGCGTCCAGAGCTTTCTGTAATACTGGGCGGCGGTGCGTTCAATCTGGGTAATCTGAATCTTGCTCTTGCGGGTGATTTCATAATCACGCGGCAGGATGCTGCAATCCAGCGGCTCCAGCTTGCCCTCGTTCGGGCGGGTAATCATTTTACCCTCGGCAAGCATGGTCGCCTCATCCGGGCGGTTGGTAGTCAGGTACACGTTGATGCCGTCACGCACACCATACCGAGCAAAGACAGGATGCCCGGCAGTGAGGCCCGGGGCGTTCTCCTCGTAGCACATCAGAAGGCACTTGGCATCGTTCATCTTGTCGTACAGATCGTTCAGCCCGGTCTTGGGGTCGAAGATGCCGTACTCAGGCTCTTTCCACGTCATGCGCCCGCCGGTGTCGTACCACTTCTCGAATCCAGCGGCATAGGTGGGCGGGTTTGCAACCACAAGGCAGTGGGGGTCATCATAGCACGTTTCAAGGTGCTTCCACATATCCAGCGGGCGGTAGCTCATCCCATGCAAGGACTGCTTGGCCCTGTCGAGCTGTGCGCGGATTTCCGCCAGATGCTCCTCCTTGCGGTATTCCAGATCGCGCATGATGCCGTAGAAGTATTCCTTCCCGGCGTTCTTCACAGTCCGCAGGTACAACTGCGCATAGAGCGCAACCGCAGGGTCAAGCAGTTCCTCATTCGTGAAGCCGTCCGCTCTGATTTCCAGCTCCTCAAGGGACTTGCCCGTGATGGCATATCCCATGATGGAGGTGAACATCGAAACGTCGCTGGCCTCGATCTCGCTGGGCTTGTACCCACACTGCGCCGCGATGTGCGACATGGCGAAAGCGCCGGCGCACGGCTCAACGAACCGGGTGTACCCCTGCTTGCGGGCGTTTTCAATCAGCGGCTTCAGGAACTTCTGCTCCTGAGCAACCAGAGTTCCGAGGAAGAACGCTCCGGGGTTCTGGAACTTTGCCATTCATATCACCGACCTTTCTTTCAAAATTGCCCCTCTGGTTTCGACTGGAGCAGTTGCTTTCCAGAGGGTAGGTTGTTTCCAAAGACGTGAACGTCTGGAAAGCCCTTGTTCGTAGGCATAAAAAATGGGAGCCATGCTGTTTCCAACATGACTCCCTATGGTTGGTCCGCCGAGCAGGGATTGAACCGTGCGACCCCCTGATTAAGAGTCAGGTGCTCTACTTTCTGAGCTATCGGCGGGTATTACCACATTTTCATCTGGACTGCATCAGGCTCAACCGCTTTCTGCGGTTCAGGCTGTTTCGCCCACTTGTTTGGTGACGGGTCGGGCAGCTCCTCGATCATTTCTCCTGTTCTTTGGAGCCACCATTCTGCGAACACCAGTCTATGACACCACTCTCCGGGCTTTCGGACATCTTCGTAGCAACAAAGCACCACGGGCTTGCCCATGTCCTCATAATGCTGGAGAATCTGAGCAATCCGCGCCGTCCCTACTCTGTCCATGTGCTGGAAGTAGGGCGGCGTGAACCGCTCCCGGTTGTATTCGTTGAACAGATAACCCGGCGGCGCGATCTCCATGATGTTGCCTGCAAGCGTATACCGAAGGGGGAACTTAGGCGCTCCCCGCGTTATCCCAACGACTGTGTAGTTCCCGGTCTTGAGTTCCGGGTTACTGTACCGGCTGGTGTAAATCATGTGCCTCGCTCCTTCCGTACAAGCCCACCAGAATCTTCACACCCTCAGCTATCTTCTCATCGAGATCATAGCCGAGCTGCTTGTAGAATCTGCCGTGGACCATGCACTCATACGCTCTTGTCATCGTGGAGGACTGCTCCTTCGTGATGCCGAGCCTGAAGTCCTTTGCAATCCGCAAAGCCCCTTTGAAGTCGCCGTCTGCAACCAGACGTCTAACTTTATCGGATTTTCGTTCCATCTGTCGTACCTCCTGACCTTTTCGGTAAGATTTTGGGCCTATCTTCATTCTAACCCTTTACCCACCGGAGTCAATCGATTTTGCATTCGGAGCGAAATATTTTGGCTTCGCAGCTTGATACGAGGCCGGATGTGCCACTCGCGGTTTTTCCGGGGTGACACATCGGTTCACGCTTCGTATCTTACCACAGTGGTAATTGCACTGCAATAGCAAGTTTTTTGCAACTTTGCCAAAATTTTAGTCCAACCATCCAAAAATCAGGGCGCTCAACTTGGAAATACCCGCCTTCTGGTCGCGGAACACGGTTGACAAATCGACGTGTTCTTCATCGGCGATCTGCTGCTGAGTCTTGGGTTCAGGGGCAATGTAGAGGTCGTAAATCGTCCGATACCGACGCATTTCCTCCGCACGCTTGGAATGCTCACAGCGGAACTTGTAGTATTCCAGCATACGGTCGATGTGCTGCACGATGATGCGGGTGTGGGCAGCACTCTCCTGAATGCTCCTCACCACCGGGACCCTCACCCTGCCGTCGCTCTGACTCATCAGCTCCTCCATCAACTCCTCGAAGTCGTCATCCTCGGAGAGCTGGCTGGCTTCATACACGGCACTCTTGCTATGTTCTACAAAGCAGTGGTAGTTCTGAAGCAGCAGCTTGGTGTTATGCAGGCGCTTATCCTTGACGGCCTTTCGGTTCCGCTCCGCTTCGTGCTGGAACTTTTCAATGGCTGTTTCCGATGCCACCCGTACGATCTCCTGCATCATTTCCGGGGAAATTGTGACGTTCTTGTCTTCCTGTGCCATGTCTAAACCTCCCATCATGGGCCTCGCCCCCTTCCCCGCCCACGGGGAAAGAGGCTTGCCTTGTTTCTTACAGCGTGTTATACGTTCTGCGCAGGAGCCCCGCTTTGTGGGTGCTCTCCCATGTGAAATTGCCGCCCGTTACATTGCCGAAGTGGCCGTAGGCGGATGTCTGTTCATAGATAGGCAGGCGCAGGTTCAGGGCATCAATGATTCCCAGCGGGGTCAGTTCAAAGCAGCGGTCTACTGCATTGCAGAGCTTTTCCTCATCCGCATTGGCCCCGAACGTGTCGATGCGCAGGGATACCGGGAGCGCCATGCCGATCGCATAGGCCAACTGGACCTGACACCTATCGCACAGACCCGATGCCACGACGTTCTTTGCAATATGCCGGGCCATGTATGCTGCACTGCGGTCAACCTTTGTGGGGTCTTTGCCAGAGAATGCCCCGCCACCGTGGGGAGCATAACCGCCATAGGTGTCCACGATGATCTTCCGCCCGGTCAAGCCGGTGTCTGCCGCAGGGCCACCCTGCACAAAACGCCCGGTAGGATTGACGTACAGGTCGTAGGTGTCGATGTCGAGCCACGGGAGGTACTGACGGGCTTCCTTCAAAACAGGCGTGATGACATTTTCCACCAGCGGGTGCATCAGCATAGGGAGGCTTCCGTCCGTGTGCTGGGTGGAGATGACGATGGTGTCGATACGCTGGGGCTTCCCATCCCCCTCATATTCCACCGTTACCTGCGTTTTGCCATCCGGCAGGATAAAGGGGATGGTTCCATCCTTGCGGGTCTGGGAGAGCTTGTAGGCCATCTTGTGCGCAAGCATGATGGGCAGGGGCATCAGCTCCGGGGTTTCGTTGCAGGCATAGCCGAACATCATGCCCTGATCGCCTGCGCCACCGACCATGTCACTGGTTCCCATTGCAATATCAGGGGACTGCTTGTGGACGTACACCATGACTTTGCAGGTATCAGCATCAAAGCCAGATGCCCCGCCGGTGTAGCCGATGTCACGCAGGACCCGCCGGGCAATGCCCTCAATATCCACATCGACCTTGCTCGTGATCTCGCCTGCGATGAACACCGTGTCGGTGGTGCAGCAGGTCTCACAGGCCACCCGGCCCTTCGAGTCCTTCGCCAGCACTGCATCCAGCACCGCATCAGAGATACGGTCGCACACCTTGTCGGGATGACCCTCGGTCACAGACTCAGACGTAAACAGCTTTCTCATGCCTTTTCCTCCTCAGCATTCTTCTTGTTTTCCTGCTCGTGGTGACATACAGCAGCAGCCGCCTGCAAGAGTCTCATCAACTCATCCAGACGGACGCTCACCATAACGGGCTTTTCCCCGTGGACAGAGAACGAGACCGTTCCCCGCGTATAGCTGGCAAGCATATTGCATTCTGCCGTACCCATGCTTTCGATGCCAGCCGGTTTGCCATCGACCGCCGCAAAGGTGGTCACGGCTGCGTTCACCGTCATCTGCACTCCGTCAGGGATGCCGGACACCTGTGCAGGGACCTTTACGACATGGCCCATAAGGGGATTCTTATTTTCTTCCATGTGTTCTCCTTTCTCAGAACGGGATGTCATCATCATCGGGCAGCGGGCGGAAATCATCGTTCGTGGGTTCCGGCGCCGCCTGCGGGGTGGAGCCGCTATCTTTCTTGGACTCGCCGAAGAAGACCTGATCGCAGCGAACCTCCGTTCGCTTGCGCTTCACCCCGTTTTTCTCGTAGGTGCGTGTGGTAAGGACACCGCTTGCCTCGATACGCTTTCCCTGCTTGAAATACCGGGCGACAAACTCAGCCTTCTTTTCCCACGCCACGCAGTCGATAAAGTCCGTCTGTTCCTTAACGCCGGGCCGGTCAACCGCAACCGTGAACTCCACCACGGGCTTTCCGTTGGGAGTGGTGCGCAGTTCGGGGTCGCGTGTCAAGCGGCCGCTGATGGCAATAATGTTCATAGGGTAGCTCCTTTCATCATCGTAGTAGTCGAGTTCCAGATAGTTCTTCCCGAATGCCGCCCGGAAGTCTGCGACGCTGGCTTTGTGGGCCATCATGTACTTGATCTGCCAGAACTGCTTCAGGGCATCGGAGGTTTCCCTGCACTGGTGCGCCGCATACCGGCCGTTCCGATGGCAGCTCTCGCCGCACAGGCCCACCTTCAGGCCATACTTTTCGGACTTGTCCCGGAATGGCCCCGGGTAGACGTGGTGCTCCTCCAGCCAACCGGTCTTTCCGCACAGAAAACAGGTTCCGTACCTCATTCGGCATCACCCTTCCGGGCGTTGGGGTTCTCCACCTCCAGCAGGATGCCGCCGCATTCCAGACATTCTACCACGATCTTTTCCGGCTCCTCATGGTCGCCGACCTGAACCGTGCCGAAGCCGTTGCAGGCGATTTCCTCTGCCAGATGAGGCTCCAGAATACTGTCATCCACATGGCGGGGGTCTTCTGCGAGGTAGGCAGAGCCGAGGGCGATGATGCCGTCTGCGGTCTCCGCATAGCAGTGGCCTGCACTCCGGCTCACCGTCATCCGCTCTCCCACAAGGACTTTGAGGATGCCCCACTGGTCCTTGATGCCGCACTTATCGGGGTTGCGCAGGATGTAGCCCTTGTCATCGCTGATGACCGTGTAGTCAACATCCACGATGCCTTCCGGGAGCTGGGGCGGTTCCTGCTCCACAGGGGGCGCAGCATTCTGGCGGCTCTGGGCCGTGTCGAAAAGCGAGGTCTGCCCATCGTCGATGTCCTTCATCACATACTCCATCAGCTCCTCATCCCACACCAGCTTGCGGTTGCCGGAGAGGTTGCCGGTCGTTTTGTCCTTGACCTTGATTTCGGTGCTGATCTCGTGGCTGAAGCTGGGCTTCATCACCTGCACGGTGTCCCCCTCCCGCGTTGCATCGAAGTTCCGTTCCGGAGCCGGGGTCAGTGCCACGCTGATTTTGCAGTTGATGGAGGCGCTGTCGCTCTGGAGCCTGTCCATCTTCTGAAGCAAGCGCTGGAGGGCGCTGTCGAAGTCCATCTTGAAGGCGTTGAAGGTGTCCGCGCTCAGGGACAGCACATACGTTTTGTCGCTCATAGTCATTCTCCTTTACTGTTCATACGGTATATCTGAGATTTCAACGATAACACGCGGGATGTCTGAGTAGAACTTCCGAACCAGTGCGTCTACGATCTGGGCATCATCGCGGTAGGCAATGCCGTTCAGGGCATCGCAGATGATTTTGCCGATGTTGTCGAAATCAGGCTTTCGTGTCGGGCGTATCAGGCGGTCGATCATGGCAAGGTGTTTTTTCTGGCTGGCCGACCTCGGGACGGAGAGGAACGCAAAAATCCTCACGCTCAACATGGCGTCATCAGCAAACCGAACCCCGGATTGGATTCTGTACTCGGTCTTTACGAGGTTTTCGTACAGAACCGTGTTTTCCGGGGTTCTGGCTGTCACATGGCCGCATACGGTTGAGAATTTCGGGCGTTCCTTACCTCGCGGCTCCCCGTAGATGCAGAATTGCGTCCTCATTCCCCTGCCGCCTGCTTCGGCTTGTCGTTCGGAGTGTACTCCAGATAGTATTCGTAGCTTTTCTTGCCCTGCCGGAGCTGCTTGCCCTGCCGGACGGTGTAGTCGTTCTTTACGAGGATGGCAGCTACCGTAAGCCGGTCCTCAACGCTTGCGATGATAACTTTATCCATCGTTGCCCTCCAAAAAGTTCTTCATCTCGTCAAATCTGCGGGCCGCTTCCGCCTTTCTCCACGACCGGCCTGTGAACTGCATCGGGTAGCACATTTCAAAGATACGGTCATAGATACGGGTGTAGCGGATGTCCGCAGATTCTTTCATTTCGGTCATGCTCAGGTTCGTGGTGAGGATGATGGGGAGTTTGGCTCTGTACCGGCTGTCCACAATGTCGTAGACCTTTTCCAGCGCAAAGTCCGTGCTGCGTTCAGCGCCGAGATCATCAATGATGAGCAGCTTTGCCCTGTTCAGCCGGGCAATCAGGGCGCTGTCATCCTCACTGAAGCCCTGCATGGTTTCCAGCAGCTTCACAAACGAGGTCATCACCACCGGGACCCGCAGGCTCAGGAGATGGTTTGCAATACAGGCCGCTGCGAATGTCTTCCCAGTCCCGACCCCGCCGTAGAACAAAAGCCCCTGATTCTTTGCCAGCATTTCATCGAAGTGCTTCGCATACCGCAGGCAGAGCTTCAGGTTGTAGGCGTTATCCTTAGTCTGCTGGAATCCGTCAAAGCTGATGTCGCGCAGGCGTTCGTCCATGAGGCTTTGCCGCTGAAGCGTTTGCGCTGCCCGCATTTCCCGGTCCTGCATGAGCATCTGCTCTTCCTGCTTCCGCCGTTCTGCCCGGCAGCGGCAGGATACCGGCATCTTGACCCGGACTTTCTTCTTAGGGTCGAACGGAACGGCTTTCAGGTCGGGCATATTGACCTCTACCTGCCGACGGGTATGGCAGTTCCCACAGACGAGGAATCCTTCATCGTCGTAGTAATCACCGTTCTCCGGCTGATTTGCCGCCTGCGCCTGACGAACAGCACCTTGCAGCAGGCCATCGAACTCACCCATTCTGCTCACCCCACTCTCTGAACGGATTATCCTCAGCCGGTGCTGCCTCGCTAACGCTTTGCTGAAGCAGGCCCGGTTTCTTTTCTTTGACCCGGTCCACGACCCAGCAGAGGATGGCGCGGTAGTCGTCCTTGTAGGTCTTTCCTCGTGCGCCCTTGTAGTTGTCAAGCTCCACAATGCAGGCATCCGCAAAGGCTTTGCCGTACAGTTTCACGAGCCGGTCGTAGTTCGCTTCGCTCATCTTCACAAACTCCGCATAGGATTTCTTATCAGGTTTCGGCTTTGCTGGCCGCTTGGCTTCTGGCTCCACAGGAAGTTCCATCTGTTCCGGCTCCGGGGTCTTCGGCGCAGGCTTTGCGGCCTCACGCTCCATCTGGCGGGCTTTCCGCTTTCGTTCAGCATCCAGCCTGCGGTTTTTCTGGAGCTTATACCACTGCTCCTGCCATGTGTCCCAGTCGTGGATGTAAAAGCCGTCGGCCGCCACATCAATCCAGCCGGTGTCCACAAGGGCCTGAACCACTTTGCCCATGTCGAGCTGGCAGTCCTCGCCGCAGCCGTACAGGTATCGGCTCAGGACTTCGAGGTCGGCATCCTTGACCAGCCCCGTCTCATCGGCGTTCTTCATGCCCCAGAACCACAGGAAGTTCAGGATGCCGAGGGCTTCAAACTTGGAACACCCGATGGCGCGGTATAATCTACGGAGCTTCGTACCGTCCACCTCCTGATGTACGCTTATCCACGGCATCCCCTCACCTTCCTTTTCCGCCGGTGGCTTTATTCTTCGGTTGCACCGTCATTTTCGGTGTCTTCCTCAGCTTCCAGCTCCGCCTTGTGGGCCGTGCAGATCTCGACCAGCCGCTCGACCACCTTGTTGTAGGTGGACATCTTCATGCCGGTCGTAGAGGTCAGTCCCATCTCCTCGATGATGGACTTGACCACGGCGTTGCCCTTGTCCTTGCCGAAGTTTGCCTGCGCCGCCTTGAAAAGCTGCTGGCGCTGCTCCTGCGAGATGACCGGGTCTTCTTCCTCGGCCGGCTGTTCTTCCGGCTTCGGGTCATCCAACTCCCTGTACCCCACCGGGATAGCGCCAGATGCAATCATCTCATCCTCGGAGTACACACCCTCATAGTCCTTCGGGAAAGCGTCCCTCACGCACTGGCTGACAGCGACCTTGTTGATCATGGTGGCAGGCTTGGATTTCCAGTTTGCCTGCCCCTTGTTGTACTCGACAAAGGCAACTTCCTTGAATGCAGTGCGTTCCTTGCCGTTCCGCATGAAGGTAACGCGGCACCAGCCGCCAACCAGAGTTTCACCCGGATAGAGGCAGCATCCCTCTTTCTGGATAATCTCGTTCCCACGCTGTACCGTGATGCCGTCGTTCTTGAACAGGTAGTCCGGGTGGTCAAATGCTCTGCGGAGGTAGGCATCCTTGCCAACGACCATCTGCGCCGGGTCATCCTTGCTGTACTTGATGAGGTAGACCTCACCCTGAACCAGCGGGTTGAGCTTCTGCTGGCGGCAGGTGTTCATAAAGAACACGAGTTCCTGATTGCTTACCAGTTCTGCCTTGCCGCGAACGAGGTACTTCTTCACGAAATCCAAATCCAGCTCAACGTGCGTACCAAGAACGTCGTAGCTGACAACGAGAGCGTTGCTCTCAGCCTTGCTCATAGCAGTAGACATATTCTCTTACCCCCTGAAGCTCATTTTTGCGACCTGACGGTAGGTGATGCCGGGAATCTCGATCTGGCCTTTCGAGGCGCGGATGAGGCGCATAACAGCGGCCTGATCGACCGGGCGGAGTTCAATGCCAGCCACCGCCAGCGGGACTGCCTTCGGGTCGATCTCGACGATTTCCCAGTCCTTCGAGGTACTGACACCAGAGACTTTCGGCGCGGCCGTTGCGGGTACTACCGCATAGCTTGCCGCATCATCCATGATGGCAGCTTCCTCAAAAGCGGCTTCTGCGCCATCTGCATCACCAGCGGCTTCCAGAGTAGCCGCTTCCTGAATCTTGCGTTCCCGTTCGGCTTCCGCCGCCCGCCGGGCCGCTTCCTCGGCCTCCCGGCGCTTGCGCTCCTGCTCCGCGATGTAGGCGCTCATCACTTGCTTGACCGTCTTCTCTGCATTGCGCAGCGGGGTCAGCATGGCCTTTTCCCGGTCGCAAACCGCTTTGTGGGCCTGATAGGCGCTGTCTTTCATGGGCTTGAAGAACGTCGTGATCTGCGATGCCTTTTTCTTCAGCATCTTGCCGAACTCACCGGCAAAGGCGTAGTCTTCATCACTCTGGATAACCAGCGACTCCGCCTGAAACTCAATGTCGGTCACATCGCGGGAGAGCTGCTGCTCATCAACGATTTCAGCCTGCGGCACGGTTGCCGCCATAGTTTCCTTTTCCATCTGTCGAACCTCCTAAAAATTACTCGTTCATGTAGTTCTTAACCGTCATCAAGGACGAGAACACCGACCAGCACTTCCCGCTTCGGGGGAAGCGCACCTCCTGAAAGCCCTTCTTGGACAGGTGGAGAATCAGCCGATCATCGACCTTGATGTCGTGGCTCTCCCATGCCCTGTCATAGGCTTCAAGCTGCACAGCGCAGAGCTTGCTGTTCACCTGCGCCGATGTCTTGTAGTCCACCAGCGTCACTCTGCCGTCGATGATGCACAGCAGATCGACCGTGCCTGCATACCGCAGGATTTTGTGGTAAACCTTGGTTTCGGTCGCCAGAACTTCCGGCTTGCGGCTATCCCACCACTCCCGGAAGCCGGCAAAATACCCGGCATACACCGGCGGAATGTCCTCAATGCCGAACTTAGCGTAGTTCTCCACCGCGTTGTGGATGGCCGTGCCGCGCTTTGCAGCTTTGTTCAGGACCTCCGGGTCCACCGTGCTGTAGAAGTCGCTGGACAACGGCTTCATCAGGGTGGTCACACTGGGTACTTCCAGCCCGTTCAGGTAGTAGAGATGCCGTTCTTCCTCAAATGTCAGTTCCGGGAACTGCGGAATTTCGGGCTTCACGCATTCGTTGCTCACGTTGCTTTTCTCCCTTCAGGTTGATTGCCAACCGCATATAGTAGTCAGTCAGCTCGGTTTCATACAGAAGCGGAAGGTAGCTCTCCGGCTGCTCTGCCAGCTCACATTTGCGCCGGGCATACCAGAGAACGCTGGTGGCTACCACATCCGGGATTTTGAATCCCAGCGATGTTTCCGCCGCCTGCCGCGCTTCTGCCAGCTTATCGGCACTCATGCCTTTTCCGCGAGTCTGCGGTGGATTTCCTGAAGCAGATCATCGGTTGGAATCTTGCTCAAGTCCAGACCGGCCTCAGAGTCCTCAAAGAGGATAGAGGGGGCCTTCAAAGCGGGGCGGATGCCGCGCGAGTAGGAGCAGTAGCTGCGGTCCCAGTCGCCATTGGAGTA
>UMJU01034876.1_pt1 | contig 33137 bp, 27 predicted proteins | sample 1966161 | NCBI WGS metagenome assembly UMJU01 (sample SAMEA4836156, study PRJEB28245) | human gut metagenome | biome: gut microbiome; material: fecal sample | place: Denmark | collected 2008 | reverse complement strand
AATTCTCGTTTTTCCAATAAAAATGACAAATAAGTTAAGCCGGCAGAGAATGCATGATGTGCATGCCGGTTCTATGGCGGATCTATCGTGCAGTATAGCACAAATCACCATTTATTGTGATTTATGATTATTATTCCAAAGAATTGCATTATATTTGCACTAAAATCACAATATAAAGGGATTTTGTAATGACTATCGGCAATGCAATCAAGGAGCGTCGCAAGATGCTGAAGATTACCCAGCGCACGCTGGCGGAGTTGGCTGGCGTAGGAATCAATACCCTCACAAAGATTGAACGCAACGAAGGGAATCCTTCGCTCGACGTGCTGGAACGGATTCTCGACACGCTGGGGCTGGAACTGCGGATAGGCATCAAAAACAGCGATAAATTATGAGGCAAGGGATGGTTTATATGAACGGCATTCCGGCCGGAGTGCTGACCGAGGTGTCGCCGACGGAGTATCTGTTCCGGTACGAAGACGCTTATTATGCGGACGCAGCGATGCCTGCCGTCAGCCTGACGCTGCCCAAGACGCAGCAGGAGTATTGGTCGCCTTACCTTTTCTCCTTTTTCAGCAATATGCTCTCTGAAGGACGCAATCGCGCCGTGCAGTCCCGGTTGCTGCATATCGACGAGAACGACCATTTCGGCATTCTGCTGGCAACGGCGCAGACCGATGTCGCCGGAGCCGTAACCGTTAAGCCTTTATGACGACAATGAATCCGATTACGATATGTCCCTCGACATTGAGCGAGGGTTACGACACCTATTCTCCCGTAGCGAGCCGACGTCTGTTCGACGGCCGGACGGTATCGCCCTATCTGGATTATGCGCCCATCGACGACGACAGCCAGCCTGCGACGCAGGAGGAGTTCATGCACAATCAGGAGCGGATTTCGCTCTCCGGCGTGCAGCCGAAATACTCGATGGTCGTCCGGGACGGCAGGCTGCGCCTGACCGAAGAGGGCGAACAAGGTCGTTATATCCTCAAACCGAAGTTGAGCGATTTCCGCAACCGTCTGTACAGTGCGGCGAACGAAAATCTGACGATGCAGATAGCCGCACAGGTGTTCGGTATCGAGACGGCCGAGAACGGATTGTGCTTCTTCCAAGGCGGCGAAGCGGCCTACATCGTAAAACGTTTCGACGTCAAGCCGGACGGTACGAAACGCCGCAAAGAGGATTTCGCGTCGCTGGCAGGACTGACCGCACAGAACGGAGGCCAGAACTACAAATACGATGTGCTGACCTACGAAGAGTGCGGCGACCTAATTCGCAGATACCTGCCTGCGTGGAGGGTCGAGATGCTGAAATTCTTCGATCTGGTCGTGTTCAACTTCCTTGTCTGCAACGGCGATGCACACCTGAAAAACTTTTCGGTATTGGAAACCGAATCGGGTGATTTCCGGCTGGCTCCGGCATACGACCTAATAAACACTAAGCTGCACGTCGATGACCGGATTTTCGCGCTCGACAGAGGATTATTGAGAGGCGATGCTGCCGCCCATACGCCTTTCGGGATGATTGGCGGCGCGACCTTTACGGAGTTCGGGAAACGGCTGGGACTCCCCGAAAAGACAGTCCGCCGGGAGTTGGACCGATTCTGCGCCTCGTATTCCTTGCTGGACAAGCTGATTGGGAACTCCTACCTGTCCGACGAACTGAAAGAAGTGTACCGCAATATGTACCTCGGACGCCGGGACTCCTATCTGAAGGTCGGATTGTGAGCCAGGGAAAAATAATAGAGCCGCAATAGCTATTGCGGCTCTATTTATTCAGAGCGTAATCGGTTACTTCTCTTCCTCGTCCCGGTCGGCCCACCGTTCGAGCGTCTGACGCACGGCTTCGTCATGGTCTTCGTTGGTGATGCGATAAGTCCAGCGCACCCGGTAATCGGAAAACCGTTCGAACGTCCATCGTGCAGGGTCTTTCGGAGTTGCACGGGGACTGTCGTATTCCAACCCTTCGTAAAACGAATACAGCGCCATCGTATCGAGGTCGTCGGCCAGCCAGCGTTGTTGCCCCGGTTTTCCCCCGCCGAGCGGCGGAAATTCATTCGGTGCCGGTGCATTGACCCAAAATTGGATAAAACCCATCATACTCAAATCCGTAACCAGTACATCGACTAAACCGATACCAGGTAGTCGCTCCAATACAACCCAATGCGTCGCTTGTTCTCCCGGTCGAATATAAAGAACAGTAGATTCCCATCCATATATCGTAGCAAAACCGATGTACACGGTGTGATCGCTCGCATTTTGAAATCGGAAATAGTTATAATAACACCCTGGAGTTTCTTTCTCGATGTGTTCTTCCGTCGATTCGGTTACGTCGATAAACTCCGGCTCCGCAGGGGGCTGTTCCGGCGACGGAGCGTCCGGATCGGAACAGCCCAACGGAGCGAGAAACAGGAGCAAGGCTCCTAATGATGTACAAATTTTCGTTCTCATAATCAGCAGTAATTTTTAAGTTGGTTTTGCACACTCTTTTATAAGGCTTGTTCCAGCATATCGTAAACCTTGAAAAGTTTTTTGATAGCCTGTTGCGGGCCGGCATACGGGCCGACGGCTCCGGCGCAAGCGCTCTTAACATCGTCTACCGTTTTACATTGCCGCGACCAGGTTTCCAAATCGCGGAAACCGTTAATCAATGGCGAAAAAAACTCGTCCTCGGGATATATTATAGATGCCGGAAATGCGTCGTATTCCGGCCATACCCCTTGATCGAACTCATCCAGAATGTCGATAAACATCGGAGTACGACACTGACTGTTGGCATCCATACTTGTATTATAAAACCAGTCTTGCTTATTCAGCTCATCCGGTCGGGCCGGAACGAAGCCATAATAAGCCTGATATTCGGGAGCGAACGTATGAATCTTATTCAGTGCATTCAGACCAGCATATTCCCTTTCGGTAAAATAGTATTTCGTAAATTCACCCCAACTCTCTGTAACTATTTTGTTGTAATCTGTATAATCATTTGTACTGGCATTGATACGTAAGTTATGTACTGCTTTACCAAGTTCACGCTGTACAACACTGTGAATATCCAGCGCAGATTTCCGTTTACAATAGATGAATAAGTTCATACCGTTTTTATTTCCAGTAGCTTGTTCGAATCTGTCGTCAGAGTTTATCGGGACAACTTCGTCCAGACAACGGATATTGACCGTGGAGGTGCCTTTCAGGTTGGAAATTTCATATCCGTTCCGGTGCATATACTCTGCCGCACGGTAGGCCGTAGCGAATTGCAAAGCTCTATCGGCCGTCGTGGAACGGATTTCCAAATGCCACGGATAGCGATCTATGTACGATGAATAGGTACTTGCGACATTGGCATTATCCTCCATAATGTTCCAATAGTCGTTGGCCCACTTCACGTACTCGGCCACGAAACCCATAAACATTTTTTTGCAGGTAAATCGTCCTTCGCTGTCCGTAACGCAGGTCTCGGTCTGCAAAAACTCTCCCGAGTCGGCATTGTATCCTGTGACTACGACCTCCACACCGACAACGGGCACATACGCTCCGGCCAATTCATCGTAAATTTGGATGTCCCCCGAAGGATACCAGTTCAGATCGGTCGCACGGGTGGAGGCGGTAAGGACTCCGCAGACTTTTTCCGCCTGTTCCGCCGTAAGTCCCGACAGCGGTGATGCGGGATCGAAATATTCGGCCAGCACTTCGCACTCGGCGTGTTCGGGCAGGGCGATGTCACGGTCTATCAGGGCATACATCGGTCGGGGTTTATCGTCCGATACCGCCGCTTCTGCGACTTGCTCTCCCAACAGCGGAACGGGTGATAACTCTGCCGCTCCCCGCATGTAGTATTCGCACATAAGGTTGGCATCGTCGAACTGTACCCGCACATAGCGGCTCGTCGGTTCGATGCGCTCGGCCACATCGCTACCCAGCACTTCGCCCACCAGGGCGCGGGTCTGCTCGAAAGTCATCGGCTTGAACGCATCCATAGTCGTTTCCGTGTTTTGAGGCAGCGCCTCGTTCTTCATTTCGGCCTCTTTCGTACAACTGCCGAGGAGTATGGCACACAACAGGACCATACCGATAGTAGTCTTTTTCATGTCAGTGTAATTTTAAGGTTAATGATGTGGCGGAGCGCTCTCCGCCGTTGGCTTCTGCGTATTGGTAATCTTGTGGTATTGCACGCTGCAAATCCATCAGATTACCATGATACCGGGCCTGTCATAACCTCGAAATTCCACACACTGAAAATATCTGTTCCGATAATCCGCCGTATCGTCACGATGCGGTTTATCCTATTTCAAATGTATGTAAATTATTTCACAAAACAAAGAGCGAATCAAAGAATTATGCTCGTAAAAAGAAAAAATATCAGATAGTGGATAAAAATACGGCTTATTTGCTTTTTGATGCGATAATACGAAATCGTATTTGAAAGAATTGTCGCTATTGTGTTGATGTTTTTCAGGCAATTCTTGGGGTATTTCAATTAAATGGCAACAACGATGTTCATTGTTTATTATTTTTGTAACTACAAAATAAAATAAGATGCACTACGAAGAACAGGGATTATTTCTCGGTTTAATTTCTTACCCTTTTTCCATCGATGGTAAAGAGTTGTATAAGAAATTACAGTCAATATTCTATAGTCACAAAGAGAATCTGAAAAAGCATAGTAACGAATCGGACCCAGTAGACAATCAATTATACGCTCCCGTTGCCTATCGGATGTTCGGAACTCACGGATTGGCGGTACTGTCTCTTGTAGACGACTATGCGTTTTGTAGTCGGATATTTAACCCCAATCATATCAAATTATCTAAGACTGACAAGTCTATCAACAACATGAAAAACATGTTTCAGAGCGTTGTTATCACCGGTGCTTCTGAAACAGAAGATGAAGCATTCAGCCTTCGAAAGAAAGCGGAAGATACATTCCTTAGAAAGGACGACATGTTCCCATTCATAGGGATTATCCGCCTCAAAATAGATTATAGATTATTGCAAAATAAGGGGTGTGAAACTATTCGGGCAATTCGGCGATGGATTATGCAGGAACATCGTGATTCGCCTATACATCGATATATTTCGATTAATAAAATCGAATTGGACTATTTGATAGTCGATTGTTTCGACAATGATGAATTGGTTGTCGTGGCTTTTTCCGATAAAATCGGTGTTCTATACGAATTTCTGGATAGAATACGCCAGATGAATTGTAACGACGCAGGTATCGCTCATGACAGTACGATTTCTGAAAAGCATATCTTCGCCTCATGTCATTTGAGTTTCGGGTACCACATAGACTACGATGTGACAACTAAATCTGGAAATAATAATTCTACATTTCTGGATATATATGATGAGAAGATGGCAAACAATGACGGAGATAGTGACACAAAGAAAGAGAAAGACGAAAATAGACTCATGATTAACTGCCTTTGTGAAACCAAACCAGGACATAGGGTTTATTTTTGCGAGTATATCAAAGATAAATTCGGCGTAGATGTTTTTCGTAGAACAATGACAGGAGGTACAATCGTACATGTGGAACTTCCGTTTACAAAGATTCATGACATGGAGAGGTTGTGCCGCCTTGAAAATGAGGGGTTTCAACAACATTTACGTCGCATCAAAATAACGCTTAACGATCCGAGAGAAATCAAGCCTACTCGATGTGAACACGAACCAGGGAATAAATTTACTGCCACTTCGATTGTAAGCGAAGACTACATATCAGACATTGAAAATATTGTGAAACGATTCGGAATCTCGAAAATCGTTCGAGAGAAATTACTTTCTTTGTTCCGACTTTATAACGATTGCTGTAACAATCATTTGCAATTCCTGTATTTTGAAGAGTTGAATCCTGCGTTGACGAGAATCCTTCGTATTTTGGAAGAATTGGAAATCGAGGCCGATATCCGCAAAATGGAGGAAATCCTGAACGCAGAGATTGCTGCTCTCGAAGAAGCGTTCTACAATCGCATGCATAACAGTAAAACGCCCAATACAACACTCGAATACGGCGGTGGCGTGCAGCAACATTTAACGGCCTTCAACTATGCCTACAAGCAATTGGTCGGCTTATTATCTCCATGGGATTCCAGTATGGTTTATGCCAGGATTACGAGTGCGGAACGTGTATCGTCAACGCGGACGCATTTGGACCTGAACATTAACCATATCATGTATCCGGAACTTTTTGCAACGACAGCATGGAAAGAGGCTGCTAATTTCACAAGCGGCATCTTACATGAATTGAAGACTACACGTAGCTTTCAGACTGTAGAATTGATGAACATCTGGAATAGTTTCATCGAAAATCCTCATTCTTACAAACAATTACAGTACGAACTTTTTGTAAGCACCGAGTTTCAAAACGATGATCCAGTGTTTCAGGTTTTAAAAGAGATCTTGAACGATGTACAAGTTCTGAAATATCTCGTAAACGATTATATCGTTTATCATATGGCTTTTCAGCGTGATTACGAAATGATGTGGCATTTCTATCTTAAAATCATGTTGCAGACGACGAATTGTTACCATCGTTTAAATAAGATCAAGCGTGCCCATGTCGTTTATATGTTGTTCCGCTTGCTGATGATTGCCTTTCGGGAGACAGGAAGTCGCCAGAAACAAATTCGCGATTTTTTGGAACAACAAAAGACCAATCCCTATGATTATTTGCTTGCAGAAATTTGGTGTGACAGTTTTTCAAAGATCGAAGAGGGTGCTAAAACAATTTTTGCGATTTTAGATAATTACGGATTTCGGGAAGTCAGTGAATATCTTACATTGTTTTCCGAAACCCAAATTATAGGAGCACGAAATATTAAGAACAACCGATGTACGATAAGAACTTCATATCTGCATGATGCGTTACAAAAACTTGAAAATGCAGATATGATGAAACAACTTGAAACTTGTTTGGAAACAAGAAAAGAACAGATTGCATTGATGTGTGAATCTTTCTCACGATATGAGTTGATAGAACCGTCGGACCAACACGTCAATAACGGACAAATCAGCCCCGATTTTATCGTTTGTATGTTGTTCGCCTATCTCAAGCAAATATATATTCTTGACGGAATGGACAAATCAGCCCCTGTTTTGAAAAGTGTACCCCGTAGTAATAATGGAGAGATCGATGCTGAAATATTGGGCGACATGGAAAGAGGTTTAACCTCGTTACATATATTAGCAGACCCGACAAGCGGATTTTTGATTACCCCTCAAAGTGTCAGAAACCGTTATTTCGCTTTGCGAACTACACTATATAGAAGTTTATGGAATTACCGAATGAAAGGCCCCAAAATACAATAGAACACTTATGAAGCGACCTATAACCATCTTGTGTATCACCGATTTGCATCTTCAAGGAGACCCGAACGAACAAAGCTCAGCAAAAACTGTCACTGATGGGCCTCTGGAGCTTCTTCGTGACAATCTTTTCCATTTTCAAGACGATCGTTCGGATCAGAATAAATGGGCCCCAGACTTTCTTCTGATTGCAGGCGATTTAGTTGATAAATGCACTCGGTCTAATTACAAATATGTGCAAAGACAAATTGATGCACTGATTACCTTGTTTAATATAAAGCCTTTCCGGGTTATTCTCACGCCCGGTAATCATGATCGAAAGACATATTCACCTCAATCCCCATGCAGGAAACAGGCCTTGATTAACAAATACGATGCAACGGAACAGCATTTTGCCGAAATCTGTAAATCAGGACAAGTGTTATCCGTCGATTTAAAGAAACGATTTATTAAGGACCATGTAAGTGCATTTCGCCAATTTACAGATTTATATAAATCATATCTTCAGCCTTCTGATGATTCAGAGAAATTTCAATGTTGGCCGGACCTTTTCGAAGGAGTACCGGAACAGATGCAAGATTTGCAATATACATCAGGGTTGAAAATCTTCGAGAAGGAGAAAGTTTGTTTTTTGTCTGTTAACACGGAGTGGCTTTATACGAGACGTTCGATAAGATCTGCTGACAAACAAAAAATAGGTCCTTGCAGGCCGTTTGTAAATTGGGCATTTAACGAAATTCGAAAGTCCTACTCCGATTATACAGTAATAACCGTTATGCATCGTGACCCCAGAAGTTTGTCGTGGGATGAGAAAAACATATCCGATAGCGCCAGTATCGACACTATATCTGTGTTAGAGAATTATTCCGACATCATAGTGTCCGGTCACGATCATACTCTCAAAATAAATCCTCCGACAATGTTACGGAATCATGCTCAGCATTTTGGGATAGGTTCTGCGTCCCGACCTGCAGGAATAAACGAAAATGTTCGTTATACGGCCAGTTTACTCCATATAAATCCGATTAAGGGCGAAATGCAAGTGGCTGCATATGATCGTTGGGAAGAACGTACGCTATGGCAGTTCGTTGATATTGGAACATTTCCGTTACAACCTAAATATTCATCATTGGAAAAAACGGGAAATATCAAGCAAGATTTGGATATGCCTATCGTAAAGATTCGAGCTAAAGGGGCAAATGATGACGATATAGAACGAGCTATTAGAGGTTATCTGCGATGGAATGCGACTGATAAACAATTTGGATTGCTATTTATGAAGGATAATGTGTTGTTGGAACCTGTCGGATTTGATACAGCCGAACAAAAGATACGAAAAGGACTTGAACAACACGACCGAATATTTTTCTTTCGATGGCAATTGGCGCAGAAGTTGTCAATCAAACAAACATTGGAGAATGATCCTTTAGAGAGACTGAAAAAATGTTTTCGACAGGAGGTACTGAACATGTCGTTGATAATAGCTGATATTGTTATAGACATACCTATTATCGCATTAACACAAGAACTTTTGTCCTAACATGAAGATTTGGAGAAATAAAACTTTTTTTATTACCTTTGTCAGCCAATGGAGAAGAACATGGAAAAGACGAATTTAGAGATTCGTAAAAATAATCGGCAGGAAAATCGTCGTGTGGATGATATTCGTACGACATCTGTGACTTTTGATAATCCGATTTGGCAATTACTCGAAGAAATGGAGGAGCCACGTCCTTACAAAACGAGTGATTTTAAGAAAGAATATTTTATTCCAGATTTTTGATATCTTTGATGTAGAAAAGCTGCTTTACAAGCAGCTTTTTATTTTGAAAAGATAAGGTTGGCTTAATACATCAAATTTGCTTCGATTATTACCTTGATATAATTGGCATAACTATGGTGCTAATGTAATAATTCTACGACGATTTGAAGTCATCAAAAGAGATATGGGAAAGAGTCTGCGTTCTTCAATAGTTCCACATGTAAGTGAAATTTATCGTTGCTCGTATTGCAAAAAAGAGTGGTCATTTTCTGCTGTGTATAAGGCATGGGTATGTCCTGAATGCGGACGGCATATAAGTATCCGGATTACAACGCCAACCAATAATTACGAGTGTCAACGTGTTTATCCTGGAGAACTTCGTCTGGATGATATTATCCTTCTTCCAGAGAGTGATCATCAGATATTGGACATCGAAAAGAGAAAAGATGGATATTTTTTGGCGTTGAAAAACTATGGTAGAATATTTTTTCGCCCGAACGATATCCTTATCCGTATAATAGGTTTTTGGCAGGAGGAATGCTAAGCGGAACGTTCGGAACACGAGGCATGTCTTTCTGCATCGCATAATAAGCATATTTCAAATAACAGGCGCATGAATAATCGCTGAAGGTTTTACTGCACCTGCAATATCATGTTTTCGATCAACCGTTCGGCATCAACCGGCATTTGCGTATCTTCGTCCAGCAACGGGTCGTTGCGGCAATCGATGTTGTAGCGAGCAATGGGTTTCTTCCTGTAATTCCATCGCCCTTCGAACAGGGTAATCTCGAAGATGCCCACATGGGCATAGTATTCGTAAAAAGCGGTGCATGTCCCTGTCTGATTGAGGGTCATGAGCGCCCGAATGATTTTCAGCAGCTCCTGCGTGGGTACGGCCAATGCCGCAGGGTCGTCATGGCGGAGCGTGAAGTCGGGCCACAAGGGATGATAAGACATAATATTAGGCAGATAAATGAGCAACCGGCCGGACTTGGGATTTCCGCCCGGAACAGAGGAACGTATCACCCATGGCAAAGCATATCGGCCGTAAACGGGAATTTCCGCTCCTCCGCTAAAAAATCGAGGTACAGTGCGCTTCAGGGCCGATTTCCGCAAACCGTTTTTGAGAAAAGACCGCTCTCTGCCAGAGCAGAGAGCGGTCCGTCCAGCCTGCCGATTATGCGGCCTGCTTCGTATCGTCGGATTTCGACAGCAGGTCCGGCAGAGCATAAGGTGCCGAGGCCGGCTCCCCGGTTTCAGGTTCCTGTTCCGATTCCGGTTCGTCTTCCATCCATTGTGGACTCTGTTCTTCCGCAGGCTCCTCGATCTCCGGCTCCGGCGTCTGCGGATAATCTGCCGGCTGTTCTTCGCTTCGCTCGGTTTCGGTCGTTTGCTGCGCGGATTCCTCTGTTGTGTCGCTTTCCGTCGTCGCAGCGGGCAGTGCCTTCAGTGTGCGGTCAGCCTCTGCAACCGTGTCGATGACTTCTACCGCCTGCACTTCTTCTACGCCATCTATGATTTCTCCGGTTGTTGGATCTACCGTAATGCCGTCCTGTGACACGGTTGTTGTGGGTAATGCGCGGGCGGCAGCCTGCTGGCACAGGTGAAGCAACTCCGCTTCCTTTTGGATAGCCTCGATACGCTGTTGCAGACCTGCATGACGTTTGTCGTAGATGCTACGATGTTTCTCTTGAATCGCCTTGCTCTGCTCCGGCCAGTGCAGGTCGGTAAATTCGGAAAGCAGTTGTACATCGGGGGTTTCATCCGTTACGCCGTTTTCGCATATTTTTTCAAGGTAGGACATGATAACCAGGCGTGTGAGGACGGTCTGCTGCTCGGGAGTGATGCTTTCGGCATACTCCAACCGCTGCTGCTGCGAAGGATAGCGTCCCAGTTCGAGTGGCGATTCGGAAGTTCCGGAAATGTCGGCGAGCAACGCATAGGTAAAGAACAGTCGCTCCCGGTCGGTCAGAGGCGTCTGCGGAAAGTCCTCTTTTTTGCACCGCAGGAGCTGTTTCAAATCACTCGTAGTATGTTCGTAACAGATCTCCCTGTTGCGGTTGTCCTTTGCTTCCAGCTTGGCGGTCGGAGCTTGCAATTCTGCGCCGACTTCGGTTGCGGTATCGTTATTTTCCGCAGGTTTATCGGCGATTATACGGTAGAAAATTCCGATCGACGAGTAGCCGATGAGGGCATATTTCCAGATTCGACCTTCGGCCACTTCGCACTTTAAGTGTTCGACCGTTTCGTTGTACTCCTGCAATTCCCGTTCATAGTTTTGGTTGTACCACTCCTGCTCGTTTGCGAAATCATCGTCGTCTTCGTAGTCCTCTCTGCCGAGTACAGGTCGTTCGGGCATTTGAGGTTCCTGTTCCATTTTCCATTCGGGAATATCGAGTTCCGTCAATTCGTACCCTTTTTCCGACAGCGCTTCGACGACTTTCAGGTTGCTATGATCGTTGATCGCCAATTGCAGGTAAGGGTCTGCTTGTGCCAGTTCGATACAGCGGGCGAGCACATAGGCCGCATTTTTAGCCTCCAGACACTCCTTGTTCTGGCACGCTCCGCAATCCTCGGCGCAATCCCTGAAAAGGGTCTGGTTGAGCGTATTGTGTTGGCACGTCTCGCAGTCGGACTTGTCGAACGAATAATTTTCGAGTTTGCACGCATAGCGTTCGTAAAGTCTTTTTGCAAGGTCTTTGGCTTTGATTCCTATCCACGAACCCCACTCCTTGCCGGCAAAATGTTCCGTATAAACTTCCGTCTGTACCTGCTCGTCGTATTTCGCCAATTCGAAAGCCACCTCCAGCGAAATGTCGTTGCGACGCAACAGATCGGCGAACGGTTCTATGAGGCAGGTCAGGTTGAGCCGTTTGCGGATATAGGTTTCCGATTTGGAAAAAGTCTCCGCGATACGGGCGATGCTCCAGTCTTTTTCCTCGGCGTAACGACGGAAAATCGCCGCCTCTTCGAACGGGGAGAAGTCGGCACGCTGCATATTCTCCGTCACGGCACAAATCTCAGCTTCCTCGTCGGTCATGGACTGTATGTAGGCCGGAATACAGGGCTTGCCGGCAGCCAGCGACGCCCGGTACCGACGTTCCCCATATACGATTTCGTATCGGTCGTTGTCTATGGGACGCACTTTGATAGGTGTCTGAACACCATAACGGAGAATACTGTCTGTCAGCTCGGCCAGCGGCGCCTCGGCAATCTCCCTGCGGGGATTCAGCTTGCTGGGGACGATCTTTTCCAAGTCGAGATTCAGAAGCATAGCCTGGAACGGCACCAGAGAAGTCGAAGTGGCAACGGCTGCATCGGCGGTTTGTTTGTTCGAAGCGGCGGTCTTAACCGTTTTCTTAACTTGTTTTTTCATGGTTTTAATTTTGATTTAAGGTGAATTGAATGAATGTTGAATACTTCCTTATGAAACAGCAGCGACGGCCGGATGGCCGTCGCTGCTAAACAGGTATTTCGTATTACGGTTTCGAATCCGGGGAGTGCGGTGTCGGTCCGTATCTGTTGTTGTACGCTGCATCGCATAGCAGCAAGGTCTCGATGGTGTATGTGTTTTCCATAATAACTTGAGTTTAATAAATTCAATATTCCGGCTCTGAGGCCGAAGTCCCTTAACACATGGGCAGCAAAGTGTCGTGTTCCGACCGTACAAGGTTTTCGGAGAAAAGACCGCAGGCCCTCGGGCCGAGGATGGTTTTCTCCGAAAACCGGAGGGCTTGGCCTTGTTCGGTCGAAAGAACACGGAATACCTTTGCCTGTGTGTTAAGGGACTTCGGCTGAAAGCGTACTCTTACGCTCTGTTCCGAAGCTTGGCATACATGGTCGAAAAATAAGCATGAATTGACTCGTCATTACCGAATCAACGTAAAGAGCACAATTATCATTCTATCGAACGTTACTGGTCGATAGATGATAAATAGCCCCGACCAAAGTATTTTGGTCGGGGCAGCACAATCGTTTTTTCGCCGATAATTAAATGCTGTCCGGTTGATTCGGTTTAAGTCTTTTAAGGTTACATTGGTATTTATCAGCAAATCTTTCACGCGCCCTCTCAAAGGGTGTATTACCGTTATTGGCAGGAAATCTGGTCGCAACGATCCTTGCATATTTCCTGGTCAGCGAGGGGTGCTTGAACACGGTATGTCGTATGGTAGCTTCGAGCTGGTCGATGGCGTGTTCCACATCGGAATGTTTCAGTTCGACAAAATGACCGATCCACGTCTTCGTATCAGTTGGATTTTTGGATAAGACCAGTTTGTCGCATTTATCGCCATTACAGATAATGCATCCGTCTACTTGAAATACGACCGTTTCGCGTTCAGGATTCACAGTTGCCGTATAACGTACGCCTTTTTCAGACGTAGATATGTTCTTACGCACTTTCAGTTCCTGTTCCGGTGCGTGGGCGGCAAGCAACTCGGTACAAATATCATTATTCTGCTTGACCATAAATCACGTCGTTCAACAGGGATAATTTGTCTTCTACGATATCCGAGGCATGGTCGAGTTCCATTCCGCCGATCATTTGCACCTCTTCGTCCAGAATATTCGACAGCGTACCTTCGTCCGTTATGTAAAACGCACGAATGTCGCTGAAAGGGATGATCGCATTTTTAGGTACGACTTTGTATGTGGCATCAGCATCGATTTTCTCTGCCCGGGCCGCTTTCAGCAATACGTTGAAAGCCGTGATGATATAAGGGCTGTGTGTCGTGATGACAACGGAACTCGGCTTTCCGGTTTGGCGGGTAGCTGTATTTATTCTTTCCACAATGAAGTTTATCAGGGCCTGCTGCGATTCGGGAAAAAGGTTTTGTTCGGGTTCCTCGATGAACAAACGGGTATTCTGATAGGTGTAGATATTGGCAAGCTTATTCAGTAAAAAATCGGCGTCCTGTGATTCTTTTACAGGCATCTGAGAAAGTTTGCGGAACAAAGCCGCTACATCATTTTTACTTAAATCCACACCTCTGACAAATATCGGACCGGTAAAATAGTGCGTCATTGCAACGATAGGCAATACGGACTGCACACCGCTGGAAACATAGAATGGAGAAATCTTCCTCCGCTTGTCTTTTAAATGGATCACATCTCCCTGATTAGGATCGTAATAATAATCCATATTTCCAATGATATTCAATTCAACTGGATGTTCCTCCGTGTAATTTTCCCGAGCTTCATCCCATTCGAACAAATGATTGAACAAAACATCGAGTTCATAGGATTTGTAGACGCGGTCCACATTCTTTAACGCCGTTGCTAAATTTCGCTCCGAAGGAATGAAACTCAATTTCGTGTTATGACGAATATTTTCGAGGTCAGGTTGACGACCGATTTTTACATTCTTGTTACCCTGCAATTCGATTGTAACAGCTTCTCCGGAATAAGAAATCAGGCTTTGGGGTGTAAAGTAATGGTTCGGAAAACGATGGAACTGTCTTAATTCTTTTAGGAATCGGTGATAATGCGTATAGTTATATATCAGTTGTTTATCATCACCTGTCATAATCTTCTTCTCCAGCCATTGACAGAAGCACAGTATTTTCATAAAGGTACTTTTGCCCGTGCTCTGTTTGCCGATGATGACATTGAAACGGCCTAAATCTATTTGTCCGGTATCGGCCAGGGGGCCGACATTTTTGATTTCAATAGATGCCATATTGCGTTTGTTTGTGAACAAAAATACAAAATATATGATTGTCAACAAATTTATTGCCACATATCTTATCTTGTGGAGAATGTGTACCCTCCTATTACAGCGGGCATTTTATAAAGCGCATATGACACTTCTCGTAAGAAGGGATTTCTCCATCGTTGAACAGAGCGGCAAATTCATCGGGCGCATATTGGGCAATCAGCGATGTATCGTCGGCATGTTTTTCGAAGGCCGCGATTATGTCGTCATCGGACGCATTGCGCGGCAGTAAGGCTTCGCTCCATACAAATACGCTTCTTTCGGGAACCGTCTTCGCTGCCGCATATAAATCATATACTCTTTCGAGGTCTTCGATGCAAAATGCCTGCAGGTCCCGTTGTTCTGTTTCGCCCGACAACGAGGTCATGATCTTGCATTTATGCTGCATGATATCGCAAAGGATAACCGGCGAACATACCGCAGAATGTTCCGGTAACAAGTGCACTATCTGTGGCAATACGATATTCCAATCCCGTATTGCAGCGAGTCTTCTTAGCAGACTTGCCTTGTAGCTGTTTAGTGTCGTAAACATATTCGTCTTCGTAATTTAATGTGATTCGCTTTACCGAGTATCTTTAACCCCGGCATTTATTCATGTGTTAGGTATTGACAGAGCAGGCTCCCTTTAACCGGGAGCCTGCTGGCTTTACGATTGTTCGGTAGCTTCTTTCAGGCCGTTCAATATGCCGTTGAGCCATGCGGGATGTTCGAACGCGAAATCGCTGTCCTCCCACAACGAAATAGATTCTCCGTCCTCATCCGAGAGCTGCAACGATAGTTCACCGTCGTCGAAGCAGACCGCTTCGACCGGACTTTCATGAGTGTACCCGTGGTTGTCCCACCAAACCACTTGTACTTCTTCGGTCGCAGAAGTCAACTCGATTCGGGAGAATCCGGATTGCAGAAAGATGTTTTTGATAGCGGTGAGTATTCTGTTTCGCAGACTCCGTATATCGGTTTCGAAATCGCAGCTGTCGGGGATGGCATGTTCCTTATCGTTTGGGCTGTTGTTTCCCGCCGGTTTCCTGTTATCGACAACAGGCATGCCGGTGTCCTCATCGAAAATCATGATGGTCGGACTGGCTCCCGGCAGGGGCTCGATCTTTTGCGAGGTTTCATATATGGATTCGAACGTTCCGAACTCTATATATTCCTCGTCCTGATGATTATCGACATCGCTGTCCTTAAACGCCTTAACGATTGCGACAGCCTCCTCGTAAGAGTTTGCCATCACATCGAAATGACTGCGTTCCCATGTTTCTACTCGCGTGTCCTGATAAAATGAATAGCGTGGCATAGATGTCTATTATGATATTTCATGTCTTAGTTGTTCGTATTCCGGGTCGAACTCCTGATATTCTATCAGGTAGTTGGTCGTCCGGCCCTGTGTCTGTTTGCAGCGGATCAAACACTCCAGCTCTTTTTCGGACAAATTCTCGGTCCGGGCCAGCTCTTTCAGGAACTTGCCGAGCGAAGCCGCTTGGGTAAATACCGCGACCAGTCGCAGCGAGGCTGTCGATAACCATGCATCGCCCTTATACAGAATAAAGCCTTTCATTGCTCTGTATTTGTCGGTTAAAAATGATAGTCGATAACACCGCCGATGTAAAGCAGCGTGCCGGGTTCATATTCATATACCTGCCGCAGGAACTCGTAGGATTGTTCGGCGTAGGCTTGCACTCCCTCTTCGTCCATGTAGAACCAGTAGGCGGTATCGAGCGGGTTTTTCAGGAACTTTTCGAGTCGATAGACCGGGCCGATCCACTCTTGTGCGCTGTCGGGGGTAATGATTTCCGCCCTGCACCGGATGTCGTTGACGAAAGCCTCTCTCCATTGTTCAGCCCCGCCATTGTAGCGTATGGTATCTTCGGAAATAAGTTCGAACATACCTTCGGGCAGAACGCTGTTTACCAAGTTCTCGATATGGAACTTGCGTTGCTTGTCGTCAATCTCTGCACAATAGTCGAAGAAACTATCGCCGCCTTGTATGAGCGTGGTCTCGTTCAGGCAGCAATCTTCGGCTACCCGTGTTTTGGTAATTTGAAAAATCTTGCCGTGCATAATCTTGAATTTTAAAATGTAGCATCAACCGATGCGGTACTCCGTGAACGATACGGACATGTTATTGACATCGGCCTTGCGGAAATCGTCTGATTCCATCAGTGATAAGTGTTCTATTGTTTTGCGTGTTTATACTGTTCCCTCTACACACCGGTCATGGATATGTTGCAGGGCTTAACCGACTAAGAACGAAGGCACGCCAGGCCCCCGGTGCAAAATATTACGGCACAAATCGCCCGACGCATGGAGGGTACGATTCGTGCCGTAATATTTTGAGAGGAAAAGGCCGCGTGCCTATCTTTGGTCGGTTAAGCCCTGCAACATATCCGGACCAGTGTTCATCGCTCCCGTCGTTTGTTTTTCCGGTTGTGGATTGCGGACGTATCGGGGAATGTCACGCAGAGGAGTCATGGCCCGCTTGCGGTGTAACCGAGCCGCCAGCATCGCTATATCGTAGGCACTGTACAATCGTCCGCCGCCGATTCCGAGAAACCGGAGCTGACAGCGTTTGCGGGCATCGTCCACCTGACGGCCGGAGAGCTGCAGCACGCCGCTTATCTCCGCCATCGTAAGCGAAGTATCTAAATTGTGTTTCAGACAGATGTGTGAAAGCAGAACAAGCGCATAGGTTTGCTGGAAACGAGTCTGCAGCATTTCACGCAAAGTTTCTTCCTCAATAAGCATGTACTTCTTTTCTTTTGCCATAGCTTCAATGATTTTTGTAATTGGATTTGGTTTTCAGATAAGCTGAAATCTCAGATGACAGATAGTATCTGCGGCGACCGTTCTTGAATCCCTGCAGGTCGCCTGACTGCTGAAGCCGTCTGAGCTGTCTGATGCTGATGTGGAGTATCTGACATACATCTAAGTAGTCCAGAACAGTATCGTCGGCCTCTTTAACGTGCTTGTCCGGGGATTTTATTTCCGGATGCAACGCCTGAATTTCGGCAAGGAGCGCCGATAGTTGCTCCAGTATGCGGTCGCACTTTTGTTCGAGGGCCGCCAGTCGCTGTTCCATTTCCGTCATTTTCGATTGCAGTTTTGTTGCTGCGAAAATGCGTTGTTGCCGGCAAAGGATTTTTTAAGCTATCGATGGCTTAAAGAACTTTTTCCGTGACGAAAAAATACCGGACGGCAGAATCTGCCGTCCGGTACCCCTCGTCGGGTTTCCTTACGTTTACGGAGCCTTTAACGCCGTGTGCCTTTATATAAGGCGCGTTCGGCTTCTTTGCGAAGTTCTTCGTTGGTTTTGACTTTGCCCGAGGCAATCCATTCGAGCAGCTCGTCTTCGAAGAAATAGACGGTGCGACCCTGTTTATAGTTGGGAATCTCGCCGCGACACGCCAGGGCGTATACCGTCTGCTTGGCCTTGCCGAGAAGCCGACAGGCATCGTCGATCAGAATCGGCCGACGCCCCGGAGCAGGCGGCTGCACGGAAGCGAGCATTACACGGATTTCCTGCAATTCATCGATAATTCATGTGATGGCGGCAGGCAACGTGTCATAGGTAACTCTCAGGCTTTTCATCTCTTCATTGCTTTCCATAGATTTATACTTTTAATACATTGGTATATAAGGTACGGATTATTCGTCGAACATCTCCGGGTCGATATAGATGCTGATACGTCCGACGGTTTCGAGCTTGGTTTCCTCCAGCAAATCCAGATAAATTTCCGTCGAGCGAATACTCTTGTGCAGCATCATTTTGCTGAGGGTGTAAATATTCGTGCCGCTGGCTAATTGCAGCACGGCGTAGGTGTGGCGAAAACAGTGGAACGTGATGCGTTTGGTAATGCCCGCATCCTCAAGCCATCGTTTGAGCGGACGGTCGGTCATCGAGCGTGTAAAACCCTTGAATACCGTACCTGTACTGCGAGGCCCGCAAAGTTGTAGGGCCGTATCGCTTAACGGTAAGAGTCCTTCTTCGTCGGTTTTGACTGTGCGTATGCGCATATTATAACCGTTGCCTTCCAAGTTGGGCACGATATCCTCCCATTTCAAAGCCAGTACGTCGCTCAGTCGCAGGCCCGTTTCGCAGGAGAAAAGGCTCGCCCGTTTCAAGACGTGGATCTCGCAGGACGTTTGCGAGAGCGTTCGCAGTTCGGACGGCGTTAGAAATTCCCGACGTGTAGGCTTACGGGCTATATACTCCATTTGTATTGCCAGATCTTCTTCAATCATATGATCCCGGTAGGCATTATGCAGCAGACTGAGGAATTTCAGATAGTAATTGACAATCGAGCTGTGTGCCAGCGGGCGTGTAGGGTCCCGGAATTGGTGCGCCGAGAGCAGATAACTTCTGAATTTCCGGCAGAGTTCGATATCGACCTCCGCACAGATACAGGAGTTTTTGACGAAAAACCGGAAATGGTTGTAGCAGCCTTTCCACAGGCTGCTGTTGTGTTCGCCTACTATCTGCCTGAAGTATTCCAGAAAATCCCGGTTGCCGCGTGCGGTATCGAGAAAGCCGTATTGTTTGTTTATGATGGCCGGCAAGCGTGTGGAAGCGATCAAACGCGCTTTGCGGTACATTTCGTCATTATGCGACTTTTCGTGTTGCGAACGCGGGCGGGCATAGACGTAGATACCCAGCGTTTCGGTACGGGTCTTCTTCATCGTATCGGGGATTCTGATCGCCGGGTAATAGTCGAGGTATAATGAACGTCGCCCGTGTGAAATCGGACGGCTGCGAAGGGTGACTTTAGGACATTTCATAATGATGCGATTTGAGGATGCAAGTTATAAATGCACAGTGAGACAAACAAAAATTAGCGTTTTGTAAACAATTGTAAATCAATGCTTTTTACCCTGCGTAGCTTGTCGGAAAGCCGCTTCGGAAAAAATAACCTTGCGACGGCCGTCGATAACCGTCTTTTGCGTGTCGATACCGTAATGTGCAAGGCGATACGTCACCGTACTGGGAGGGACACTGTATTTCTTGGCCGCATCATCTATGGTGATATAACCTGCCGGAACGATTTGAGTCTGTTTTTCCTGAATGACAGCCTCTATCTGAGGAATGGAGTACAACGAGTAACGGCCGTCTTTGATGCGCGAAATCCGATGGCACTGTACGAATCGGTACAAATAGGCCGTATCCCAGCTATAACGTGCGCATAGCTCTTGGGCTGCAGCCCATTTAGCGGCTGTGGGTGGAGCAGGAACGGCGGCTTTGGAAGAGGTTTCGGCAGGTTGTTCGGGATGTTTTTTCCGCGTTGAACGACGCGGTTTCTGCTGTATGGCCGGAGCCGTGCGCGTGGAGATAGTGGCACAGGCCTCGCTCCAACTGACATACGAAAGACGTCCGGTAACGTGGTAGATGGTGATAATGCCTTTAGCCGCGAGATTGTAGATCGTTTGACGGCATATACCCAGCCGCCGGGCTGTTTCCCGCACGGAAATCATATCCGAATCTACAGGAGGAATCGCAGGCTCTTCCGCTCGTTCCCGTTTGTTGCGTTTGTCGAGAATTTGGGGTTTGTTGCGCTGATAGTAGTCGTGCTGGTAGCATTTACGACTGCAATATTCGCTGGTGGAAGTGGCGGCAGAGAATTTCTGACCGCAGGAACGGCAAACGCGGGTAGTGTGTAATTGCCGACTGTTGGGGTGAGGGCCCGGAAAATTTTTCCTTGCTGCTTTTCCGGTACCGGGAGCGATGGATTTAGTCCGCTTCATAGACCTGATGATAAATTAATGTTTCGTTCTGCTGAAAACTATTTTTCAGCAGGCCGATTGGTCTATGGCGGACTGATATGTACTTATATGGACTGACGTTTACTGAAATTTACCTGTTGATGGGAATTATCCGACGAGGCGTTGTTGATTTTTCAAGTGTCGAGAACAGTCGATTTAAGTCCATATCAATCTACCTTAGTCCAATCTACATTATCGTCAACAGGACTTTATTCTGGCTGGACATTTTTCAAGGTTTTCTTCGCAAATGTGTAGCAAATTTTGCCATTTCGGGTTTTCGGGAAAACGGTAGGCAAGATTTGCTATTTTGCTAAATCCCTGTTACAGAGGAATCTGTTTCTCTCTCAAGCAAAGACCATATTTTAATTTTTGACTGCGATTTTCATTTTTCAAAGATACTTTTCGTTAAAGGTTGAATGTACGAGCCGTGCAAGGAACCGATACATGTTTGCGAAATAGTTCGACTCAGACAAATATAAGATTATATGTCTTAAAAACCAAAGCGGTTGTCGGCGATAGCCCGGCTCGCAGTTGTTGCAGTTCGGTCAAAACAAATATACGGAAATAATCGAGAAACCAAAAGCGGCCGCTGGATTATTCGGTGGACGACAGGTCATGCGGGGCCGGCGGTCGGGCCGGCGAATACCGTCGTCTTTCGGAAGGGGAGATACCGGAGTCGGTTTCTTCGGTGTCTCTGTCTGCCGCCGTACCGTTTGTTATTGGGAACATGGAAACGTCCCGTTCGGCAGGGTATCTGTTTTCACAGATTAGGGGTGTTGCCCGCGCTTTTGCGGGGAGTAGCGGGGTACCTGGGGGAGAGGCTGTGTCTAGACTGTGTGTCGAAACGGATGACTTTGAAGACCGGAGTCGGATGAAGCGCTTCGGCGGGCAGGTGGCAATCGGTTTGTCCGATGGCAATGTGCAAGGTGTTTCGGGAGGGTGCCGGCGTTTTTCGCATTCGGATACCCGGCTGTTTCCGCGGCAAGAGAAACCGGCGGATATCGTACCTGAGGAAATGGCGGTCATTTCGTTCGGCAGCCAGCTCCATGCGCGCCGTCCAGGTGTCGTCCGATTTCCGACGGAGACAGGGAGACCGGCTGTCCGATGGCCGTTGTGCGTGTGGCAGGGGGCGATAATATCGAAGGGCCTGCTGCAAGCAGGCCCTTCGATATGTCGTGCGGCAGTGCCGGTTATGGCTATTCCAATATTTTGTCGATAAGTGCTTTCGTTTCGGGCTTGTGGCCGCGGAACCTGACGTAGAGTGTCATCGGGTGTTCGCTGCCGCCTTTGGAGAGGATGTTCTCGCGGAACGAGCCGGCGACGTCGCGGTTGAAGATGCCCTGCTCCTCGAAGAGGGAGAAGGCGTCGGCTTCGAGTACCTCGGCCCATTTGTAGCCATAGTAGCCTGCCGCATAACCGCCGCCGAAGATGTGGGAGAAGGCAGGCGACATGGCCGTACCGCTGATGTAGGGCGTTATCTGGGCCGGTGCGGTGGCCGTGCGTTCGAACTCCTCCACACTGACCGTGACGGGCTCCGTAACGGTGTGCCATGCCATGTCGTTCATGGCGAAGCCGAGCTGCCGCACGTTGGCGTATGCGGCCAGGTAGTTTTTGGAGGCTACTATCTTGTCGATGAGTTCCTGCGGCATCTTTTCACCGCTTTTGTAGTGCACGGCGAACAGGTCGAGGAACTCTTTCTGCGTCGCCCAGTTCTCCATTATCTGCGAGGGCAGTTCGACGAAGTCCTGGTACACGGACGTCCCCGTGAGGGATGCGTATTTTCCTTCCGCGAAGAGGCCGTGGAGACAGTGGCCGAATTCGTGTAGGAAAGTTTCGAACTCGTCGAAGGTCAGCAGCGACGGTGTCGAGGAGGTGGGTTTGGTGAAGTTGCCGCAGAGCGTCACAATCGGGCGTACTTCGGTTCCGTCGGCTTCGGTGTACATCGGCCGGTAGTTGGTCATCCATGCGCCGCCGCGCTTGGTGGCACGCGGGAAGAAGTCCATGTAGATGATGCCCGTAAAGCTTCCGTCGGCCTCGTGTACTTCGTAAGCCACCACATCGGGGTGATAGACGGGAATCTCCTTGTTGGGGACGAAGGTGATGCCGTAGAGTTTCTCGGCGAGGGAGAAGATGCCCTGTTTCACGCTTTCGAGTTCGAGGTAGGGTTTTATCTCCTCGTTGCTGACGGCATAGCGGTCGTTCTTGTACTTCTCGCTGACGTAGCTCCAGTCCCACGGCATGAGTTCGAATCCGGCCCCGTAAAGGCCGCTTGCGACGGCATAGCGCTGGAGTTCGGCAACCTCTTCGAGCGCCCGTCCCTTCGTGGCGGTCAGCAGTTCGTCGATGAAGGCATCCACCGTCGCCTCGTTGCCGGCCATCTTCTCTTCCAGCACGTAGGCGGCGTAGTTCGGATAGCCGAAGAGTCCGGCCAGTTCGAGGCGCAGTTCGGCGATGCGTTTGGCAATGTCGCGGTTGTCATTTTCGCCGATGCCGCGGGTGTTGTACGCTCTCCAGAGCTTCTCCTTCAGTTCCCGGTCGCTGGAGTAGGTCATGAAGGGACCGTAGCTCGCCATCTGCAGCGTTACGGTCCATCCCTCCTCGCCGCGTGCGGCTGCTTCGTCGGCCATGCTTTCCCGGACGAAATCGGGCAGTTCGGCTACTTTGGCGGAGTTTGCTGCCGGGATGTTGAGCGTAAAGGCGTTGGTAGCAGCCAGTACGTTCTGTTCGAATTTCAGTGACAGGGTCGCGAGCTCGTTCGTAATGGCGCGGTAGCGTTCCTTGCCTGCTTCATCGAGTCCCGCTCCGCCGCGGACGAAACTTTTGTAGGTTCTGTCGAGCAGCATGGAGTCCTGGATGTCGAGCCCGTAGTCGGCCCGGTTGTCGTACACGGTCTTCACTCGCTGGAAGATGACCGGGTCGAGATAGATGTCGTTGGAGTACTCCACCAGCTTGGGCTGTAGCCGTTCGGCTATCGCATCCATTTCATCGGAAGTTTCGGCGCTCTGGAGGGCGAAAAAGATGGTGGCGACGGAGTTGAGACGGTTTCCGCTGCGCTCCAGTGCGACGATGGTGTTGTCGAACGTGGGAGGTTCGGGATTTCGGGCTATCGCCTCGATGTCGGCCCGTGCTTCGGCCAGGGCTACGTCGAAGGCGGGTTCGTAATGTTCCGTTTTGATTTTGTCGAATTGCGGTGCGCCGTAGGGCGTTGCCGGCGTCGTCAGGAGCGGGTTCTCTTCCGAGGAGCCGCCCTGCTGACATGCTGTCGCAGCCAATGTCATGATGGTGAGTGGGATGATGATTGTTTTTTTCATTGGTATTGTTGAATGGTTTCTTTCGTGTCCGGGCGGACTCCCTTCCTCGGGGGCGGGAGCACGTGCATGCGTTCGGTCTGCCTTTCCTATTCGCCCCAGTCGATGTTGTCGAGATAGGAGCTGTGCTTGTCGTATTTGAGGTCCTGCAGGGCGGCGGCCTTCACGCTGATGTTGAACTGCCAGCTTTTACGCGCTCCGGTCGGTACCCACGAAAAACTCATCTGCCAGCAGTGCAGGTCGCGCGTGAGGGTGAAGACGCCGGTGGTCAGCTTGCCTGTTTCGAAGTCGAAGCCTCCCGTGAGCGTAATGCCCCATTTGGGCGTCAGGTTCACGCTTCCGCTGTAACTCAAGGTCTGTACGATGTTCTTCCGGGCGAGCTGGTTGGAGTAGCTGATGCTGTAATTGAACGTCAGGTTCCACGGGATGGAGAAATCGTAGTAGGTGGCGCTCATCATCTGCCGCCTCAGCAGCGGGTCTATCGGGTTGTCCGGGTCGAAGTAGAAGGGGTTGAGCAGGTCGGCCTGCGTATTGATGCTGTTGTTGATGGCCGGCTGGCCCGTCTGGTTGGACTGGCCGGAATTGAACGTGTAGCCTATCGAGGTGGAGGCGTTCGTGATGCGCCCGAGGCCCTTGCCGTTGGCTATCATGAGTTTGTTGATTCGGGTGAGCTGTCCGTTCGCACCGATGCCGATATCGTACGGGTCGAGTGTGGCCGAGATGTTGATACCGAAGTTCTTGAGGCCCGGAATGGTCATGCGCAGACTGAGCGGGATGGTGGAGAGCTTCATGGAGTCGGCCAGAAAGTTGTAGGAGCCGCTGAAAGAGAAGTTGTCGATAATCTTCACCTTCTTCATGCCGGAGGTATCCCGCTTGCTCGCCACCTTGGCTTCGAGCGTCTGGGCGACGCTGAAGGTGAGTGAGGCGGCATGGCTGCTGCGGCTCGGCACGCTGTAGGCGTTGCCCGAATAGGGGGAGTAGTAGTCTATCTTGCCGTCTTCGGAGGTCTGGTAGGGTTCCCAATAACCGTATGTGGGAGAGCCGAAATTCGGTGTATAACGGAAGCCTATCGTCGGCGTTATCGTGTGACGGAGCATCTTCAGCGGGAACTTCTCGTACCGCGTGAAATCGTAGGTCCCGTACACCTTGGTGTTGGCCGACACGTTGAAGTTGTAGTCATTCAGATGGTGGAATCCGTAGGTCGTGTCCCTGCGCAGGTGATTTTCCGCGTCGGGGTCGTAGGCTTGGGTCACCTCTCTGAAGAGCCATACGGCATTGTAGTTGAAGCTCGGCGATACGTTGATGTAGTTGAACAGGTTGAACGACGTCGATACGGGAATCTTGTGCTGGATGCCGTTCACCATCTTGTCGAAGATGTCGGGCGAAAGCAGTTCGTCCTCCTTGGCCTTGACCGAGTTGGTGAGGCTACCGGTATAGGAGACCGAAATCTTCTCGTACCACCGTTGTTTGCCTACGGCATTTTTTCGCCGGAAGGGAAAGACCTTCGACATGTTGAACGTAGCGCTCGGCAGGGTGAGCTGTATGGTGGAGTCGCGGGAGTTTACCGAGGCGCGCATACTGATTTGCAGGGAGAAGGGGGTACCCGCCCAGCTCTTGCCGTAGGAGATGGACGATTCGGTGGTGGTGCTGACGTAGTCGTTCAGCGATGTGGAGGCGTACTGCCGGAAGCCGCTGGTGGCGAAGTTCACCGAGGCGGAAAAGGTCGAGCCGGGATTGAACTTGGGGTCCTGCTGGTGGGTCCACTGCAACTGGAAACTCGGCGAGTTTACGTAGTTGGCATCGCCCGGTTCGCCGATGACGGTCTTGGCGTAACGGCCGGATATCCGGCCGCTGTATTTGTATCGCTGTACGTATCGGCTCTCGGCGGAGAGCTCCCACGAACCGTAAGTGTAGATGCTGCCCAGCAGCGTCAGGTCCATGTGTTCACTCGCTGCCCAATAGTAACCGCCGTCGCGCAGGAAGAATCCGCGGGTGGTCTCCTCGCCGTAGCTCGGGATGATGATACCGGAACTGCGCCCCTGCGTGAGGGGGAAAAAGCCTTCGGGAACGGCAATGGGCAGCGGTACGTCCTCCATGACGAGGTAGGCCGGACCGATGATGACTTTCTTCTGCGGGATGACCTTCGCCTTGGTGAGACCGAGGTAGAAGTGCGGATGGTCGGTCTGGTCGCAGGTCGTATATTTGCCGGAGCTGATGTTGATGGAGTTGTCCGGCATCTTCTTCACGTCGTCGCCCAGCAGAAAGCCTTCGCCCTCCTGCGTCGCCACGCCCTTGATTTTCGCCTTGCCCGATTTGAAGTTGTAGAGGATGGTGTCCATCGTAAATATGGAGCCGCCCTCCACGAATACGGGCCGTGTCCTGTTGCCGAGGGTGTCGCTGACGCCGGTGGCATACATCTGTTTGGTATCCAGTTCTACGCGCATGAAATCGGCCTGCATGTTCATGTTGCCGTAAGTCACGTCGCCGCTGTTATAGATGTAAACGAGCTTCTCTTTCGGACGGTACACGAGCGAGTCCTTGTTCTTGCCGCTTATCACGTCGTCGAGAAAATTGTTGACCCGTACCGAGTCGTGCCGGGCCGTGTCCTGCGGTCCGCGCTCTTCGGGCGGGATGTAGTCCGGGAAGAGGACCATGGAGTCGAGGGCGGTGTAGTTCTCCGGCAACGGCTGTTGGCGTACCGTCCCGAGCTGGCGGAGAGTTTGCGGTGCAGTCGGCCGTACCGAATCCCTCTCCGTTTCGGTATCCTGCCCTGCCGGCGGCACCGAAGAGGAGGCATCGCCCTGCGGCGGAAGCGCTGCGGGGGAGGGGATGGAGTCGGGAAGCGAATCGCGGAGGGTTCCGAGGATGCCGAAACGCGGTGCATGCGAACCGCTGCGCAGTCCTGCACCGAACACCATCTGTATTGCCAGCGACGCGGCCAGCAGCGCGGCGGCATATTTTAACGCTCGTTTGACCAAATTCCGTTAAAAATGGTTAACTTTGCCGACAAAGTCGGCAAAAACGCCACGGGAACCCTTCCGGGGCGGGTTTTTCGCCAACAAAAATAGGTAAAAAAAAGCAGTTTATCGCATCCGCAGCCAATAAAGTGCGGAGGGATTACGGCAGCAAAAAATACGGAAAGCATGAAGGTTACGCCCCGCAATTTTCTACTCATAACGGCAGCCTCCCTCTTTATGTTGTGTACCTGTTGGGAATCGGGTGCACAAAACGCGCAGCCCGCCGAGAGGGGAAAGGTGTGCAAGGTGGTGCTCGACCCGGGGCATGGGGGGAAGGACCCCGGATGCGTGTACAGAAACTATTACGAGAAGGATGTGACCCTCGGCATAGCCAAGAAGCTGGGAGAGCTTATTCGGAAAAACTATCCGGACGTGGAGGTTATCTATACGCGTTCCACCGATAAGTATGTGGAACTTGCCGAGAGGGGAAAAATCGCCAACCGGGCCAATGCCGACCTCTTCATCTCCATCCATATCAATGCGGCGACGAATCAGAATGCGCGGGGAACCTCCACCCATGTCATGGGTATGGACAAGGACGGCAAGAACCTGGAGGTGGCTATGCGCGAGAACGACATCATCATCTACGAGGACGACTATACGACCAAGTACGAGGGGTACAATCCGGGCGACCCGGCGAGTTATATCATGTTCTCCCTGATGCAGTACGCCTACAAGGACCAGAGCATGATGTTCGCCGAAATCATCCAGAAACATTTCAAGGCCGACTTGCCCATGCCCGACCGGGGGACGACCCAGGAGCCTTTCCTCGTGCTCTGGCGTACCTCCATGCCCAGCGTGCTGACCGAGGTGGGTTTCCTTTCCAATCAGACCGACCGCAGCTATGTCACTTCCGGCAAGGGGCAGAGCGAGGCGGCGCGGGCGTTGTTCAACGCTTTCAGCGAATATAAGAGCAAGGTGGAGGGCCGGGCCAATGTCGTCATGCTGCGCGAGGCCGAGACGGAGCCCGTCCGGAAAGGGAGCGGCAGGACTCCGGCACCGGAGTTGCAGGAAAAGGGGGAACCGGACACCCGTCTCGTCGGGCAGGAACCTTACGACGGTGTACTTTATTATGTGCAGATAGGGTTTCTTGGAAGTAGAAAACCGCTGAATGACAGGGTATTCAAATCGTACCGTAACCGGGTGACGGAGAAGCGAGAACCCGGACGCGGATACCGTTACCTCGTGGGCGGGGTGCGGGATTACGATGCCATCGTGAAGATACAGTCCGAGGCCCGGAAGGAGTTTCCCGACGCTTTCGTCGTGGCCTATGAGGGCGATAAACGGATAGATGTAAAGACCGCACGGCGTAAAACGGGACAATAGGATGTCGCCCCGTACGTTCAGGTGACGGAGAGGGCGCCCGCCGGGCGTGTGTTTAAATAAGTTTACGGTTATGAAGATGAGAAAAGAGGTTAAGATAGGAATATTCACGGTAGCCATACTCGCGTTGCTCTATTGGGGGATAAACTTTCTGAAGGGGAGGGATTTGTTCAACCGGAACATGACGTACTACGCCTATTACGACAATGTGAGCGGCATTCAGATGTCTTCGCCCATCATCGTGCAGGGCATTCGTGTCGGTGCGGTCACGGGCATCAAATTCCGTCCCGACCTGAACAATACCGTGGAGGTGAAGTTCGACGTGAAGTCGGCTTACCGCGTACCGGACAATTCGGTCGTCCGCCTCTTTACCAACGGTATCATGGGGGGAAAGGCCCTCGAAATCGAGTTGGGCGATTCGCCCAATGCGCTTCCCGACGGTGCGACCATACGGTCGGAGAGCGAAACGAGCTTTCTGGAGCTGGCCGGTTCCGAGCTCGACTATTTCAAACAGAAGCTCGACCAGCTCATCAGTTCCCTCGACCTTACGCTGACGAGCCTCAACTCGATACTCGTCGATAACAGCGGTTCGATAGCGGGTACGCTCGAAGGTCTGCGCAGGGGAGCAGAGGCTTTCGGCGCCAAGGGCGAGGAGATAAGGAGCATCATCGACGACCTCAATGAGGTCACGGGAGCGTTGGCGGCCAATTCGGAACGGATTGACAATACCATGGCCAATATCGAAAACGTCAGCGGAGCGCTTGCCGAAGCCGACCTGTCGCAGACGGTCGCTAAGCTGAACGGTGCGATAGACGAATTGACCGCTACCCTGGCGGCGGTCAATTCTACGGAGGGCAGCATCGGTCTGCTGATGAACGACCGGGCGCTGTACGATTCGCTCGCCGAGGCGAGCGAAAACCTCTCCTCGCTGCTCGAAGACCTTCAGAACAATCCGAAACGTTACGTGCATTTCTCCCTGTTCGGGGGCGGCAAGAACAAATAGCGCCGCCTGCCGGGGCCGTGGAACTGCGCCGTTCCCTGTTCCTTTCCGGACGGGGTGCGGTGGGAGTGTACACCGTGTCTGCGGCGAGGCGCTGCACTGCGGGTCTGTCGTCGTTCGGGCGGCCGTGGATAGAAGATAATGGATGATAAATATGGTATATCCGTCAGATTACGAGAACAAAACCGGTTTCGACCGCATAAGGGCCCAGGTGCGCGGCAAATGCACGACCGATGGCGGTCGTGCCCTGCTCGACGGCGAAGGGTTTTCGGCGTCGGCCGGAGAGATAGCGCACCGGCTGTCGCTTTGCAGCGAACTGCAGGAGATATTGATGCTGGAGTCGGGGTTTCCGCTGCAGGAGTACACCGACATAGGTCCTGTCGCCCGGAAAATAGAGGTGGCATGCACCTTTCTGGATATCGAGGATATGATAGCCCTGCGGGCGGGACTCGGTGCGGTGAACGAAATAACGGTATTCCTCGCGGCGAAAGAGGAGGGGCGCTATCCGGTACTGCGCGGTCTTGCGCAGGGGGTCGAAAGCTTTCCGGAGATAACCGGTCATATCGATACCATCCTCGACCGTTACGGCAAGATAAAGGACAGCGCTTCGCCGGAACTGTACACCATCCGCCGTACCATCCGTGACCGGGAGGGGCAGGTGTCGAAGCGGTTGCAGGCCATTCTTTCCAAGGCGCAAAAGGACGGCTATGCCGATGCCGATGCCGCCGTATCGATACGCGACGGTCGGGCCGTCATTCCTGTGTCGGCAGCCAACAAACGGAAAATCAACGGTTTCATACACGATGAATCGGCCACGGGCAAGACCTTTTATATCGAACCGGTAGAGATAGTCGAGATTAACAACGAACTGAAGGAGCTGGAGTATGCCGAACGCCGCGAAGTGGTGCGGATACTGACGGCGTTTACCGACCGTATCCGGCCCGATGCGCCGGGTATCGCCCGGGCCGGGGAGTACCTCGCCTGCATGGACATGATACGTGCGAAGGCCCGCTGGGCTGCGGAGAACGAATGCGTGAAGCCGGTTCTTTCAGAAGAGGGAACGCTGTGGCTGCGCTCGGCACGCCATCCGCTGCTGCGGCAGACGCTGGCGCGCGAGGGGAAACAGGTGGTACCCCTCGACCTGAAGCTCGACCGCGGACGCCGCATGCTCGTCATTTCGGGTCCTAATGCCGGAGGCAAGTCGGTATGTCTAAAGACCGTGGGGTTGCTGCAATACATGTTCCAGTGCGGTTTTCCGGTGCCTGTACTCGAAAATTCCGAATTTCCGGTATTCGACGGCATATTCATCGACATCGGTGACGAACAGTCCATCGACAACGACCTGAGTACCTACTCTTCGCATCTGCTCAACATGAAGCATATGCTGGCCGGGGCAGGCTCCGGGTCGCTCGTCCTTATCGACGAATTCGGTTCGGGTACGGAGCCGGTGATAGGCGGGGCGATAGCCGAAGCGATTCTCGAACGTTTCGTGGAGACGGGAACCTATGGTGTCATCACCACCCACTACTCCAATATCAAGTATTTCGCCGGCAGCCATGAAGGGGTGGAAAACGGAGCGATGATGTTCGACGTACAGAACATCCGTCCGCTGTTCCGTCTGCAGATGGGAGAGCCGGGAAGTTCGTTCGCCGTGGAGATAGCCCGCAAGATAGGGCTGCCGGCGCAGATAATCGATGCGGCTTCCCGAAAGGCCGGCAGCGACCACATCAATCTGGAAAAGCAGTTGCGCGACATTGCCCGCGACCGGCGCTACTGGGAACAGAAACGCGACCGGATACGCATCACGGACCGAAAGGTGGAGGAACTGGAACAGACCTATGCACGTCAGCTTGCCGATATCAAGCAGGAGCGGAACCGTATCCTGCATGAAGCCCGGGAGGAGGCCCGTGCCCTCGTTGCCGAGGCCAACAAGCAGATTGAGAATACTATCCGTGTGATAAGGGAATCCCAGGCGGAGAAGGAGATGACGCGCTTCGCCCGCCGTGAGCTCGACGAGTTCCGGGAGCGGGAGGTCGAGGAACGTGCGGTGACACCGGAGGAGCAGGCTCGCATAGACCGCGAAATGGAGAAGGTGGAACGTCGCCAGCAACAGCGCCGCGAACGCAAGGCCCGGCAGGGTGAGGTGACCCGGGAGCCGGCTGCGGAACCGGAGACGCTCGAAGTAAAAGTGGGCGGGAAGGTGCGCATCAAGGGCCAGGAGGGTGCCGGCGAGGTGACGGAAATCAAGGGGAAAAAGGCGACGGTGGCTTTCGGACAGTTATTGACTACGGTGGCGCTCGACCGGTTGGAGGCCATCTCCAATTCGGAGTATAAGCGGCAGGTGAGGCCGGAGCGGGCACGTACGGTGGTCAGTGTGGATATCGCGTCGCGCCGCCTCAATTTCAAGGACAACATCGACGTGCGGGGTATGCGTGCCGCCGAGGCGCTCGAACGGGTGGAGGATTTCATCGACGATGCCCTGATGGTGGGGGTGGCGGAGGTGAGCATCCTGCACGGCAAGGGTACCGGGGCGCTCAAGGAGGAGATACGGCGTTATCTGCGCAGCGTGAGCGAGGTGGCTTCCGCTACGGACGACCATGCCGACCGCGGAGGCGCGGGTATTACGGTGGTGCGGTTCCGGCAGTAGTCCCCGTGCGGGCGAAATAAAATAGCGCAGCAGGGGATAAGGCGCGTCAAAAAGTGCTATTTTAGCGGCATCCGCGCAAGACGGGTCGCGGCGCACTTTCTCCCTGTCGGCAGTTGCCGCCGTGCGTGCGGATGTGGCGGGGGCGGATGCGGTTTTCCGGTGCGAAAATTGTACGGAAAAAATTTTTGGCAGCGGTTTCGGTCCGGGAAGTAGAAAAGAATAATGTAAGTGATGGAGTATTCTGTAAGCGAGATAGCCGCGATATGCGGAGGCACGTTCTGCGGCGAGGATGTCACCGTCCGCAGCGTGATGGCCGACAGCCGTCGGAGTGTTGCCAGGGATGGAGCCGCGCTCTTCGTGGCGATACGGGGCCGCAACCACGACGGCCATGACCACATCGGCGAACTGTACCGCCGGGGAGTGCGCGGTTTCATGGTGGAGCGCGAGGTGGACGCTTCGGCCTGGCCGGGTGCAGGATTCGTGCGTGTGAACAAGTCGCTGGCCGGACTGCAGGCCCTGGCGGCTCATTACAGACTGTCGTTCAGCGGAACGGTAGTCGGTATCACCGGTTCCAGCGGGAAGACCACCGTGAAGGAGTGGATAGCGCAGGCCGCCCCGGAGGGAGTGTCGCTTTTCCGCAGTCCGCGCAGCTACAATTCCCAGCTCGGCGTGCCGCTTTCGATATTGATGATGACCGGAAACGAGGACATCGCTCTCATCGAGGCGGGCATATCGCGTCCGGGAGAGATGGACCGGCTGGCGGCCATTATCCGGCCCGACGTAGGGGTGTTTACCCATCTCGGTCCGGAGCACGGCGAGAATTTCCAGTCCGACCGTCAGAAGATGCGGGAGAAGGCTCAGCTTTTCGCGACATGCCGCAGCATCGTCTACTGCGGCGGCGAGCCGCTGATAGAGGAGGCACTGCGGGCGAAAGCACCCGAAGCGGAGCTGCGCGATGCCCTGCCTTACGAATGTCTGCTTCCCGAGGAGGGGGAAGACGGGGTGGCCCGCCGCAACAAGGCGCTCGTGACCGCTTTTTACGATGCGGTGGGGGTGCCGCCCGCGACGGTCGTTCCGAAGCTTTCCGAACTGCAGCCCGTGGCCGTGCGGCTCGGCATGCGGGAGGGAATCGCCGGTTCCATCATCGTGACAGACATGAACAATACCGACGCCAATTCGCTGCCGATGGCGCTCGACTATTTGACCGGAGTGGCCGGCAGCCGCGAGAAGGTACTTATCATGTCGGACATTCCCTTCAGCCCCATGCCCGACTGGGAACTTTACGGCAAAGTGGGCGCCATGGTC
>UMJU01042172.1_pt1 | contig 33529 bp, 27 predicted proteins | sample 1966161 | NCBI WGS metagenome assembly UMJU01 (sample SAMEA4836156, study PRJEB28245) | human gut metagenome | biome: gut microbiome; material: fecal sample | place: Denmark | collected 2008 | reverse complement strand
TAAATTCCATAGAGGGGTGGAATTTAACTTTGCAATTGAGTGGTAGGAAAAATAAAAGAAAAATATTAAAAATAGGGTTGACACTCTCAATAAGCTATGATATCATATAGAAGTTCTGTTGAGGACATACATATGGGGGATTAGCTCAGTTGGGAGAGCGCCTGCCTTGCAAGCAGGAGGTCACGAGTTCGACTCTCGTATTCTCCACTAGGATTACGGATTGTGCGTTGCACAGTCCGTTTTTTGTATATTAGGAAAGTTCTTTCCTAATATACAAAAACGCTCCGCTAGGGATACGCCACAGCGATGAAATGCGTAGCATTTTAGAGCTACTGGATAAGGAAAAATCTGACAAGCTGTGTCAGATTTACGCAACAAAAAAACATCCCACAGCGCGAAATCTGTGAGATGTTCTTCATAACTCCCCCTGTTGGACTTGAACCAACGACACTTCGGTTAACAGCCGAATGCTCTACCGACTGAGCTAAGGAGGAATATTTCCTTGTCTTATCGACGAAAAATATATTATCATATTTAAATGGTCTTTGCAAGAGAAAATTTTAAAAAATGTAAAAAATCTTAAAGAAATCTATTTTTATCCATTTCAAGTCATAATCAGAAATCCAGAGACATACATATATTAGACAGGAGGGCTGATATAAAATATATCAACAGCACTTTCTGAAAGGTAACAATTCAATTTAAGACAGGAGAGGGTAAGATGCGAAGAAAGTTAAGAAGACATCTTGCATTTCTGATGGCGGTACTGATGATGGTGTCATTAATGGGCGTTCAGGTACTGGCAGAAGGTGTACAAGTTGAGGCTGTACAAACTACAGAGGGAACAGATTGTACCGTGCTCCCGGAAGAAACAGATGCGGAAGAGACTTCCCGATCAGAAATGCAGAAACCAGACGCAAAAGAATCTCCCCCTGAGTCTGGAGTAGTAACAGAGGAAGGGAAAAGTACCGATTCAGAGAAAATTTCAGTTGCTCTTAAAGATGAGATTCTTACAAAAGGTTCTCTGACAGCAAATGTTAGTGGAACAACAGAATCAGATCAGATTGCTTATCAGTGGCAGGTAAGTGAAAACGGTCAATGGAAAGATATTGAGGATACAGCGACTGTGGATAGTAGAAAGCAATCCTATGAAGTTGCAAGAGATGGTGCACAGAAGACATTTCGTGTGAAAGTGACAGTAAATGAGGCGGTGACAGTTTATTCTTCCGAATACAAGGTGAATTATTATGACAAGCTTCAGAATGGAAGTTTTGAGACGCCAAAAGTATCTGATGCAGGAACACTGACTTATAAGAATGCACATTTTATCCAGGTAGCAAATGGAACGAATGATTTATATTGGAAAACAACAGCGAAAGGTGCATATTTTGGCTCTGGAACTCAGAGAGATTATTATATCGAGATTGCAGATGGAAGCCGAAGTTATTATGGAAATACGGTTAATGATCCAAAACCGGTTTATAACATCAGCAGTGCGGCACAGGGAAATCAGTTCGCAGAATTAAACTGTGAGGAACCAGGGGCTCTTTATCAGGATGTTTTGACAGAACCAGGGACAGTCCTTCACTGGGGATTGGAACATGCCGGACGCTGGGGAACAGACACGATGGCGGTTATCATCAGTGATACGAAATCAATGAGTTCTGATTGGAATCCGGCAGGATCTGGATTTGATCAGAGTAATCCCGATGTGCAGGCGGTATTGTCAGATAAAACTGGAAAATGGACTTATCACTATGGAGATTATACAGTTCCGGCAGGGCAATATGTTACTCGATTTTATTTTGTGGCAGTAGCGGCAGCAAATGGAAATCTGTCAAATGGAAACCTGCTCGATAACATTTCTTTTGGAAAGGATCTCCCAAACCCACCGGCCAAAACAGGTAATCTGGTAATCACAAAGCAGGTGGAAGGAATTGCAGCAAGCCAGATTCCGGACGAGTCCTTTACATTTCAGATAAAACGGGGAGAAGAAGTGATCGAAGAAGTGAAGCTTCCGCAAAATGGTCAGTGGAGTGCATCGCTCCAGGCGGTTGAACCTGGGGAATATACAGTGACGGAGATTGCTCAGGAACAGAATAACTACAGGCTGGAGCATACCTTTTATCTCGTGGGACAGGAAAGTCAGGCAGAGGGGAAGACAGCACGAATTGATGTAACGAAGGAGCAGACTGCAACAGTAACATATACGAATCAGTATCAACCGCTTATGGTTGTTCCGACAGGAGTAGAGAACAGGATGTTTCCTACAATCCTGATGGAAACAGCAGGTATAACAGGAGGAGCAGTTTTTCTGTTTCTTCGAAGAAAGAGGAAAGAAAAAAATTCATGAAATTAAAAGGAGAGATTCATCTTTTTCTGATTCGTCTTGCATTTCTTCTGGTGTTTCTGTGGGTTTTGTTCGGGCTGTTGTTTGGCATTACAACCATGAAAAACAATGACATGTCGCCACGCATTAGTGCGGGAGATCTGCTCTTTTATTATCGACTGGAAAAACCAAAAAGCGGGGATGTGGTGGTTCTTCAGAAAGCAGGAGAGAAATATGTGGGCAGAGTGATCGCAGTCGGCGGCGATACAGTAGAGATTACAGAGGACGAAAAGGTAAAGATCAATGGAAGTAAGATTGTGGAAAATGATATTTTCTATGATACACCGCAATATGAAAGTGACACGGTCTATCCACTGACGCTGAATAGCGGAGAATATTTTATTCTGGGAGATCAACGGGGAAATGCAAAAGACAGCCGGTATTTTGGAGCTGTGAAGGACAAGGAGATAAAAGGCAGAGTAATTACGGTGCTCCGCCGGTCAGATATCTGAAACCCGGAAATCAGAGTAAAAAGTGAGGTAGAGATTATGAATAAGAAAACAGCAGGACGTATTTCAGCAATGGCAATGGCGAGCATGATGATGATGTCAGTTTGCGTGGTAAATGCGGCAGCCGAGGAAAATGAACCGATCACACAGCTGAATCTGAAGAAAACGGTGACAACGGATGGAAATACATACCAGCCAAACACTTCATTTTCGTTTCATGTGGAGAATGGTGAAGCAGCAGAAAATTGGAGAGATAATGTAGTATATGCCGGTGTGACAGGTGGAATCACGGCCACCCAGACAATCGGATTCCAGCCATCAGGAGAAGATACACTGGCAGCAGCTTACAGCAAGAATGCAACATTGGAAATTAATGCAGGGGTATTTGAACATGCTGGTGTTTATCATTATGTTGTGACTGAAGATGCAGGCTCTTATGAAGGAATCGATTATGATACAGCAGGCAGAGATGTTTATCTTTTTGTATATAACGGAGCAGATGGAGCACTTTATGTTGGAAATGTAATTACAGAAAATAATGGTGAAAAAGGTGATCTTGAATTTATCAATGATTATGGTGCAGAAAATGATACAACGCATGATGTGACGATCAAAAAAACAATCACAGGTAATCAGGGCGTTAAAAATAAATCCTTCGAATTCAAGGTTGCGGTGAATGGTGGACAGGGAGAACTCTACAAAGTTGTAGTGAAGAAAAATGCAAATGCACAGGCACTTACAGAATACATCACAAGCAATGAAGCAGAAACTTCTTATCAGATTTCTGATACAGGTTCGATTACAATTTATGGATTGACAGAATCTGATAAATACACTGTAACAGAGACCGATGCGAATAAAGATGGATATACCACTACGATTGACGGAGAAACAACTGCGACCGGAACAAAGACAGGAACTACAAAAGAAGATGGTACAGTAGTTCAGTATGTGAATGAGAAAGATGCGGCTGTAGTAACAGGCGTCGCAAAGAAATACACACCATACGTACTACTTGTGGGTGCGGCAGGCGCACTTGGATCAGTTTTCTTTCGTAGAAAAAGAGCATGATAAACGAAACGACAGAAGGTCAGGAGGCAGGGGAGCAGAGGGAAGAGCTGTTTTTTAAAGTTATAAAAGCGGGAAATAAGATATTGGAAATTCTGGCAGCGCTCTTTATTATTCTTATGCTTCTTTATGGTGCATATTCATTATGGGATACCTGCCAGATCAACCGACGTGCGTTTATCAGCGGAGAATTAATGAAATATAAACCTGCAGGGAAAATGGATGAAAGTCCGTCCCTGCAGGAACTTCAGAAAATCAATCCGGATGTGTGTGCCTGGCTGACTGTAGACGGAACAAAGATTGATTATCCGGTTGTGCAGGGAGAAACAAATCTGGAATATATCAACCAGGATATTTATGGAGAATTTGCTCTTTCAGGAAGTATTTTTCTGGATAGCAGAAATGACAGAAAATTTATTGACAGTTACAGTTTGTTATATGGTCACCATATGGATAATGGCGCAATGTTTGGGGATGTGATGAATTATAAAGAAAAGGAATATTTTGAATCACACAAAACAGGTACGCTATATTTGAATGAACAGTTAGAAAAAATCCAGTGGTTCGCCTGTGTGGAGACGGATGCGTATGATGAAGTTATTTATAATCCACAAGATTATAAGAAAGAGAATCTGGAAGAATTGATGGAATATATAAAGGCACATGCGGTGCAGTATCGTCTTCCTGAGAAAAAAGGAAAGGAGGGGCGGGACAGGATCATTGGCTTATCTACTTGTTCCAACGATCAGACGAATGGAAGAGTAATACTTTATGGATTTCTATATGATGTGGACAGATAGATCAAGAATGATGTAGCGCAACGCCGTTGCATATTTGTCTGTTGAATGTTAAAATGTGAATGTCATTCAGATTCAGGTCAAAGTTAGAAAAAGAGCGGAAATGGATCTGGATAATTTCGAAAATCAGGGAAATAAAGGCAGGCAGTATACAATGACGATAAAAGAGATTGCACAGATGGCCGGGGTGTCCAGCGCAGCAGTATCAAGATATTTGAATGGCGGATATGTGAGTGAACAGAAAAAGGAACAGATCCGTAAAGTGATTGAGAAGACGGGATATCAGCCGTCTACTCAGGCAAGAATCCTAAGAACCGGACGTGCACATCTGGTCGGTGTGGTGGCTCCGAAGATCAATTCAGAATCAATCAGCCGGATTACAGCGGGAATTGAACAGGTTCTTTCGGCAAGAGGGTATCAGATGCTTCTTGCAAGTACGGATAATCAGCCAAAGAATGAGCTGATTTATTTGAGAATCTTTGAAAGTTATCCGGTAGATGGAATTGTACTGATCGGTACAGTGCTTACAGACGAGCATCGGAGATTTTTAAAAGAATCAAAGGTTCCGGTTGTGGTTGTGGGACAGGAGACGGAAATGGCAAGCTGTATCTATCATGATGATTTTGGTGCGGGAAGAGCAATGGGACAAGAAGTTGCGTTGAAAGCACTGAAGCGGAATGGTGGAAGACCTGAAGATTGCAAGATTGCATATATTGGTGTTACTCGTGAAGATAAGGCGGCAGGTGCTGCCAGAGAAGACGGGTTCCGCAAGGGACTTCAGGAAGCCGGGATTACTTTCGATGACCATCGGTACAGACGCGAATCAGAATTTACAATGAGCGGCGGATATGAAGCAGTAGTGGATTTGTTGAGTGAAGAAAATGGAATCGATATCATATCATGCGCAACAGATACGATTGCAGCAGGAGCAATCGAGGCATTGATCGCACAGAGTAAAAAGGCGGTTCCGGAGTCGGTTCAGAATTCTGGTGCAAGGATGCTACACATTTTGGAACAGTCTGGTATCTGTGTCACAGGATTTGGTGATAATCAGATGTTAAGGGCTGTGACAGGCGGTATTCCAACGGTTCATTTTGGGTATAAAACGAGTGGAATCAAGGGGGCAGAGCTCTTACTTGAACAGATTGAAGAGAAAAATCCGGTGCCGGTGCATATGAAGCTGGGATTCCAAATCGTGAATGGGTTTGAATGAACGTAACTAAGAGTATAGTGCAAGTTAAACAAAACAGAAGAATCAGAATTAGTAAAAATGCCATCTTTACAAATGGCATTTTTTTATTTAATATAAAACCATAAGATATGAAAACGATTACACATAAAACATAGAAGGAAGGGAGAGTAATCATGGATTACAGGAAAACAGCCCAGGAGATTCTGGGATATGTAGGTGGAAGTAAGAATATTGTATCCGCAGCGCACTGCGCAACGCGTCTTCGTCTTGTTATCGCAGATAATAGTAAGGCAGATAAAGAGGCAATAGAGAATGTGGATGGAGTAAAGGGAGTATTTGAGGCATCTGGACAGCTTCAGATTATTCTTGGAACAGGAACAGTGAATAAGGTGTTTGATGAATTTATCGCGATCGCAGGTATTACAGCAAGCACAAAAGCTGAGGCAAAGGAAGCAGCGGCAGAGAAGCAGAACTGGTTTATGAAGGCCATCAAGCTGTTAGGTGATATTTTTGTACCGATCATTCCGGCCATCGTAGCAAGTGGTTTCCTGATGGGAATCATGAATGCGTTGGATTTCATGAATGCAAATGGATTTTTAGCAATTGATACAAGCAGTTCTATTTATGTGTTTGCGAATCTGTTCAGTAATATCGCTTATACATTTCTGCAGATTCTGATTGCATTTTCAGCTGCGAAAGCATTTGGTGCAAACCAGTATCTTGGAGCTGTTATCGGTATGATCATGATTCATCCGTCACTGCAGAATGCATATACAGTTGCAACAGAAGGTGTACAGCAGACACAGAGCGTATTCTTCGGACTGTATCACATCGACATGGTTGGATACCAGGGACATGTAATCCCGGTTATTATTGCAGTATGGATCCTTTCTGTATTAGAGAAGAAGCTGCACAAGGTAGTTCCGGCAGCACTTGACCTGTTTGTAACACCACTTGTCAGCGTATTCGTGACAGGATATCTTACACTTTCTATCGTAGGACCGATCTTCGTATGGGGTGAGAATGCGATCCTTGGAGCAATCCAGTGGATGCTGACACTTCCGCTCGGACTTGGAAGTCTGATTATGGGAGGTTTGTATGCACCGACAGTAGTAACAGGTATTCATCAGATGTACACAGCCATTGATATTGGTCAGCTGGCAAAATACGGAGTAACTTACTGGCTTCCACTTGCAAGTGCAGCGAATGTAGCACAGGGTGCAGCAGCATTGGCAGTTGGCGTTAAGTCAAAAGATCAGAAGATTAAATCCCTTGCACTTCCGTCATCACTTAGTGCATTTATGGGAATCACAGAGCCGGCAATCTTTGGCGTAAACTTAAGATTCTTCAAACCATTTATTGCAGGATGTATTGGTGGAGGATGCGGAGCATTGTATGCATCACTTGTACATCTCGGAGCAAAAGGAACTGGAGTAACAGGTATCTTCGGTATCCTGCTTTGCCTGAATCAGCCGCTTCAGTACATTATCGAGATGGCAATTTCAGTAGGAGTAGCATTTGTGATTTCCTTCATGATTTACAAAGATAAAGAGCCGGTAGTTAAGACAGCCGCAACAGAGACAACAGTTGAGAAAACAGAAGAGACAGAGAATGTAGTAGAAGCAGAAAATGTTTCAGCAGAAGAAATTACAAGCCCGGTAAACGGAAATGTTGTTGCGACAGCAGAAGTAGCAGATGAGACATTTGCATCAGAGATGCTTGGAACAACTGTTGCAGTTGAGCCAACAGATGGAAAGATTGTAGCACCATGTGACGGTGAAGTAATGAATATCTTCGATACAGGGCATGCAGTATGCATCGCAACGGAAGCAGGAGCAGAGCTTCTGATCCACATTGGAATTGATACAGTTTCCATGGATGGAAAAGGATTTGTAAAGAAAGTAGCAGATGGAGCAAAAGTTCGCAAGGGCGATGTGCTGATCGAAGCAGATCTGGATGCTATCAAAGCAGCAGGACATCCGGCAACTACGATGATGATACTGACGAATGCAGATGACTTCAGCAAAGTAGAGAAGACAGCAGCGGGAACAGTTACAACAGCTGATCTCGCAATGAAGATTGAGAAATAAATTGAACAGTGATTAAAAAGATACAGCCGTTTTATTCAAAGAAGAATTCTTGCAGAATAGAACGGCTGTAAATGGAAAAAGGGAGACAAGAGCATGAATGCATTAACAAGGGATTTGATCAAACTGGTAGATATGACGGAAGAGATGATGAAAGAAAAAGAGCAGAAAGAAGGCACAGCTTATCGTGAAAAGCTGCATCTGATGCCTCCTGTTGGCTGGCTCAACGATCCGAACGGACTGTGCCAGTTGAATGGAATCTATCATGCATTTTTTCAGTATTCTCCATTTAATGCCGAAGGCGGCGTGAAGATGTGGGGGCACTATACAAGCGAAGATATGATCGACTGGGAATACCAGGGAGTAAAGTTATATCCGGATCAGCCATTTGACTGTCATGGTGTATACTCCGGATCAGCATTTATTGAAGATGACAAAATGTATGTTTACTATACAGGCAATGTAAAGCTGGAAGACGGAGATTTCGATTACATCAATACAGGTCGTGAGTCGAATACGGTTCTTGTTGTCAGTGAGGATGGAAAGACATTTGGATCAAAAAAAGAACTGATGAGAAATGTGGATTACCCGTCAGATCTGACTTGCCATGTGCGCGATCCAAAGGTGTGGAAAGACGGAGATATTTACTACATGATTCAGGGTGCACGTACAAAAGAAGATGTCGGACAGGCATTGATCTTCGAGTCAAAAGATAAGATTAACTGGAAGTTCAGAAGCCGTGTGGAATCAGAGAAACCGTTTGGTTATATGTGGGAATGCCCGGATTACTTTGAAGTAGATGGGACAAAAATTCTTTCTGCTTCTGTGCAGGGACTTGAAGGCGGAGTATGGGATGACAGAAATGTTTATCAGTCAGGATATTTCATGGTTGATGGAAATATTTTAGATGATTATAAACTTTCAGAATACATGCTTTGGGATTACGGATTTGATTTCTATGCACCGCAGAGTTTTGAGACTGAAGATGGAAGAAGGGTTCACATCAGCTGGATGGGAATGCCGGATTGTGAAGAATATACTAATCTGACGATCGCAGAAGGGTGGCAGCATTGTTTCACTTTCCCGAGAGAAGTGTTTGTGGAAGACGGCAAAGTTTGTCAGAGACCTGTCAGAGAATTACAGAAGAGGAAAACTTTTGTGGATAAGTCTACAGGAATGTTGAAAAAAGATGGATATAAAGTCTATGATGTGAATATCTCGGGCATTCAGAACAATGAATTCAGGACAGTGATTGATGAAGAATTGATTCTTGAGTACAAAAATGGAAGATTCGAGATGCATTTCACAAGTCAGGATAAAAATTCTGTATCTGCAGGAAGAGGAATGCGTTATGTTGATGTAGATAAAATTTCAAGTGTTGAAATTCTTGTGGATAAATCCTCTGTGGAAGTATTTGTAAATAATGGAGAGTATGTATTCACCACACGGTTCTATCCACAGAAAGACAGTCTTGCGGTAGAGGCTGCGGGAGCAGAGATCATGATGGAAGAGATTCGATAGTTGAAAGAAAATAGCCTCTGGACTATTGAAAAAAACTTTCAGTAGAATTATAATAACAATAGTCACAGATTCCCCACAGATGAAAGGTCTGTGGGGATTTTTGCGTTATGAATTCAAACAATCGGAGGATTTCCTTTATGATAAATTTCAAGAAATACGGAAAGCGCTGTCTGTCTCTTTTTCTGGCGGCATCTATGATATTAATGCCGGCAGTACAGACATTTGCTGAGGAAGAAACGGCGGCAGCCACAACAGATTCAACTCAGACAGCGGGAGAAGACAGGGAGACACAGCGTCAGAACTGTTATGCGATCGCACCGGATTCAAACAGTGTGGAGAACTGGCCACAGGGACCGGCAACTTATGCGGATTCTGCAATCGTTATGGATATGAACAGTGGGGCGGTTTTATATAGCAAGCAGATTGAAAAGAAGCATTATCCGGCGAGTATTACAAAACTTCTGACAACATTGGTTGCGTTGGACAATGCAGAGCTTACAGATACGGTAGAATTTTCCCAGGACAGTATCTCCTTTCTGGAATATGGCGATGCCCATATCGGCATGACACCGGGGGAGCAGATCAGTATGGAAGATGCGCTCTATGCCGTTCTTCTGGCATCAGCAAATGAGGTCTCTTATGCAGTAGCTGAGAGTGTTGGCAAGAAGATGGGTGGGGGTTATGACACATTTATTCAGGCGATGAATGATGAGTCAGAAAAACTTGGATGTACAGGTTCACACTGGACGAATGCGAACGGACTTCATGATGAACAACATTATACAACGGCGCATGATATGGCAAGAATTGGTGCAGCAGTTTATCAGAAGGAAACGTTCCGGACAATTTCCCAATCGTTAAGCCATACGATTCCGGCAACGAATCTTGTGAATGAAGAACGTACTTTTCAGCAGAAGCACAAGATGCTCTGGCCACAGAATGATAATTATTATGAATACTGCAAGGGCGGTAAGACCGGCTACACAGATCAGGCAAGAACAACGCTTGTGACAATGGCAGATAACGGAGATATGCAGCTTGTTGCGGTTGTACTTTATGATTTTGGAAATGATGCTTATATAGATACTCGTGCCATGTTTGATTATGCTTACAGTAATTTTTCAAAAATATCTTTGAAGGATCAGAAGCTTCCGGAAGGTGTGAAGTCTTATGAAGACGAAGATGCTTATATCGTACTTCCGAAGAGTGCACAATTTTCTGATGTGAAAGCAGAAGTGAAGGAAGACAGCAACAAGGATGGATCCGGAACAGTAACATTTACTTATAAAGGGCAGGAAGTAGGCAGTGTGAAAGCTGCGATAGAAAAAACAGAGGAAAGCAGTGCAGCTGTTTTGGGAAAAAAGAAAGATAAGACAACTTCAACTGTCGTAACCGGGATTTCAAAGTTTATGAAAATTGTGATCGGAGTTGTAATTGCAGTTGTGATTTTATTGATCATCATTGTTGTACTTGCGAATTACCGGAAGCAGATAAGACGTCGCAGAAGAAAAAAAGGAAAAAGAAGAAATGCAAAGAGTGGTAATGTGAAAAGAAAGAAGAAACGCCGCAGATAAGAAAACAGAAATTTGCGAAAGAACGCTGAAAACAACGTTTTTTCGCACTTTTTTTATCATAATAAACCTTGACTAGAGCCAAGAATCTCTTTATAATAAGCCGTGTGTAGAAGTTCACAGGTAAAGCGATGACGGAGACAGTAGGATTTATCCGAACGTTACAGCGAGCCGGAGATGGTGGGAGTCCGGTGCAAGTAAGAGATTTTTGAAGATCACTCCAGAGCAGCAGTTCCTGAAACAGATGCAGAAAAGAGGTTTCTGCAGAAAGAGAGAGTAAGGACTGACGCGTGTCCGGCGTTAAAGGATACCATATGCAGGTCAGAAATCAGACCTAAGTATGATGTAACAGGTGGTTTAACGAGAGAAGTTCAGGCTTTCGTCCTATTACAGGACGGAAGCCTTTCTTTTTTTAAGAATCATAAAATAAACTCAGGAAAGGATAAGAACATGTATAAGAAAGTTTTAACTGACATGAACTTTGTCAGCCGTGAAAAAGAAGTTGAAAAGTTCTGGGATGATAATGAAATCTTCCAGAAAAGTATGGATGAAAAAGAAGGATGTCCGGATTATATTTTCTATGACGGACCTCCGACAGCAAATGGTAAACCGCATATCGGACACGTTTTAACTCGTGTTATTAAGGATATGATCCCGAGATACCGTACAATGAAAGGATATATGGTTCCAAGAAAGGCCGGATGGGATACACATGGTCTTCCGGTAGAGCTTGAAGTTGAGAAGCTTCTTGGTCTTGATGGAAAAGATCAGATTGAGAAATATGGTCTTGAACCATTTATCAAGAAATGTAAAGAGAGTGTATGGAAATACAAAGGAATGTGGGAGAATTTCTCCGGTACAGTTGGATTCTGGGCTGACATGGAGCACCCATATGTAACTTATGATAACAACTTTATTGAGTCTGAATGGTGGGCTCTGAAGCAGATCTGGGATAAGGGACTCCTTTACAAAGGATTTAAGATCGTTCCTTACTGCCCGCGTTGTGGAACACCGCTTTCCGCACAGGAAGTTGCACAGGGATACAAGGATGTTAAGGAGCGTTCAGCAATCGTTCGTTTTAAAGTAAAAGATGAAGATGCATATATTCTTGCATGGACAACAACACCTTGGACACTTCCATCCAACCTTGCACTTTGTGTAAATCCGAAAGAAGATTACGCAAAGGTTAAGGCAGCAGACGGACATGTATATTATATGGCTTGCGCATTGCTTGACACAGTTCTTGGAAGACTTGCAGAAGAAGGCAAAGATGCTTATGAAATTCTTGAGACTTACAAGGGAACTGATCTGGAAGGAAAAGAGTATGAGCCGCTGTATCAGTGTGCAGCAGACGAGGCAGCAAAACAGCGCAAGAAAGCATTCTATGTTGTATGTGATGAGTACGTAACTCTGACAGATGGTACAGGAGTCGTTCATATCGCACCAGCATTTGGTGAAGATGATGCGAATGTAGGAAGAAAATATGATCTTCCATTCGTACAGCTTGTAGATGAGAAGGGTGATATGGCAGAATCTACACCGTTCGCCGGTCTGTTTGTGAAGAAGGCTGATCCGGAAGTATTAAAGGATCTGGATGCAAGAGGACTTCTTTATGATGCACCGAAGTTCGAGCATAGCTATCCTCACTGCTGGAGATGTGATACTCCACTGATCTACTATGCACGTGAGTCCTGGTTCATCAAGATGACAGCAGTTCGCGAAGACCTGATCAGAAATAATAACACAATCAACTGGATTCCGGAAAGTATCGGTAAAGGACGTTTCGGTGACTGGATCGAGAACGTTCAGGACTGGGGAATCAGCCGTAACCGTTACTGGGGAACACCACTGAATATCTGGCAGTGTGAGTGTGGACATATGCACTCTATCGGAAGCATTGAAGAACTGAAATCAATGTCTGATAACTGTCCGGATGATATCGAGCTTCACCGCCCATACATTGATGCTGTAACAATCAAGTGTCCGGAGTGTGGTAAAGAGATGCACAGAGTACCGGAAGTTATCGACTGCTGGTTCGACAGTGGATCAATGCCATTTGCACAGCATCATTATCCATTTGAAAATCAGGATCTGTTTGAAAGACAGTTCCCGGCAGACTTTATTTCCGAGGCTGTAGACCAGACAAGAGGATGGTTCTACTCACTGCTTGCTATTTCAACACTGCTGTTCAACAAGGCTCCATATAAGAATGTTATTGTTCTTGGACATGTTCAGGATGAAAATGGACAGAAGATGAGTAAGTCTAAAGGAAATGCCGTTGATCCGTTTGATGCACTGGAGAAATACGGTGCAGATGCGATCCGCTGGTATTTCTACATCAACAGTGCTCCGTGGCTTCCGAATCGTTTCCACGGAAAAGCCGTTCAGGAAGGACAGCGTAAGTTCATGGGAACACTTTGGAATACTTATGCATTCTTCGTGCTTTATGCGAACATTGATAATTTTGATGCAACAAAATATACTCTGGAATATGATAAACTTCCGGTTATGGATAAGTGGATCCTCTCCAAGATGAACACAATGGTAAAAGATGTAGATTATAATCTTGGCAATTACAGAATCCCAGAGGCAGCACGTGTGCTTCAGGACTTCGTAGATGATCTGAGTAACTGGTATGTAAGAAGAAGCCGTGAGCGTTTCTGGGCAAAGGGAATGGAGCAGGATAAGATCAATGCTTACATGACTCTGTACACAGCCCTTGTTACAGTATCTAAGGCAGCAGCTCCGATGATCCCGTTCATGACAGAAGAGATTTATCAGAACCTAGTTCGTAGCATTGATAAGGATGCTCCGGAAAGTATTCACCTTTGTGACTTCCCAGAAGTTCATGAAGAGCAGATTGACAAAGAACTTGAAAATAACATGGAACATGTTCTTGACCTTGTTGTTATGGGACGTGCATGCCGTAATGCATCCAACATTAAGAACCGTCAGCCGATCGGAAAGATGTTTGTGAAAGCAGACTTTGATCTTCCGGAATTCTATCAGGAGATCGTTGCAGACGAGCTGAATGTTAAAAATGTTAAATTTACAGATGATGTAAGAGACTTTACTTCTTATAGTTTTAAACCACAATTAAAGACAGTCGGACCGAAATATGGTAAGATGTTAGGTGGTATCAAAGCGGCGCTTAACGACATCGATGGAAATGCAGCAATGGATGAGCTCAACGCTACAGGTGCACTCAAACTGGATGTAAACGGACAGGAAATTGAACTTTTCAAGGAAGATCTTCTGATCGATACAGCACAGATTGAAGGATATGAATCTGTAAATGACAACGGAATCACAGTTGTTCTCGATACAAACCTGTCACCAGAGCTGCTGGAAGAGGGATTTGTACGTGAGATCATCAGCAAGATCCAGACAATGAGAAAAGAAGCTGATTTCGAAGTTATGGACAGAATCAAAGTTACATACGAGGGTAGTGAAAAGGCAGAAGCTGTCTTCGAAAAGAACAATACACTGATCGCAGGTGAGGTACTTGCAGATGAAGTTGTAAAAGCACAGCCGGCTGGATACGTGAAAGAATGGAAGATCAACGGCGAAGCAGTTACAATGGGTGTTGAGAAAAAAGGAGAGTAATAAACATGTTCAGTAAAAGATTCGAGAAAAAGGCTTTTAAAGCGGCAGTAAAGGATAACGTTAAGACACTTTACAGAAAGACAATCGATGAGGCTACACCGCAGCAGTTATTCCAGGCGGTTTCTTATGCAGTGAAAGATGTTATCATTGATGACTGGATCGAGACACAGAAAAGATATGATGAGACAGATGCCAAGACAGTATACTACATGTCAATGGAGTTCCTTATGGGACGTGCACTTGGCAACAACCTCATCAATATGACAGCATATAAAGATGTAAAAGAAGCACTGGAAGAGATGAATATTGATCTGAACGTGATTGAAGACCAGGAGCCGGATGCGGCTCTTGGAAATGGTGGTCTTGGACGTCTTGCAGCATGTTTCCTTGATTCTCTTGCAACACTGAACTATCCGGCATACGGATGTGGAATCCGTTACCGTTATGGAATGTTCAAACAGAAAATCAAAGATGGATATCAGGTGGAGGTTCCGGACAACTGGCTGAAAGAAGGAAATCCATTTGAAATTCGCCGTGAAGAGTACGCAAAAGAAGTACGCTTTGGCGGAAATATCCGTTTTGAGAAAGACCCTGCAACAGGTAAAGATATATTTATTCAGGAGAATTACGAGTCTGTTATGGCAGTTCCATATGATATGCCGATCGTTGGATATGGTAATCATGTAGTAAATACACTGCGTGTATGGGATGCAAAACCGATTACAGACTTCAAACTTGATGAGTTTGACAGAGGTAATTATCACAAAGCAGTAGAGCAGGAGAACCTTGCGAAATTGATTGTTGATGTCCTTTATCCAAACGATAACCATTATTCAGGAAAAGAGCTTCGTTTGAAACAGCAGTATTTCTTTATTTCTGCAAGTCTTCAGGCTCTGATCGAGAAGTATAAGAAGAAACATGGAGACATCAGAAAACTGCACGAGAAAGTTGTTATCCAGATGAACGATACACATCCGACAGTTGCAGTTCCGGAACTGATGCGTCTTTTGATCGATGTAGAAGGATTAAGCTGGGAAGATGCATGGGAAGTTACAAGCAAGACCTGTGCTTATACAAACCATACAATCATGGCAGAGGCACTTGAGAAATGGCCAATCGACCTGTTCTCTAAATTGCTTCCACGTATTTACCAGATTGTACAGGAGATTGATCGTCGTTTCCTGATCAAGGTTCGTGAGATGTATCCGGGAAATGAAGAGAAAGTCCGCAAAATGGCAATCCTTATGAACGGACAGGTTCGTATGGCGAACATGGCAATTGTTGCAGGATTCTCTGTAAACGGTGTTGCACAGCTTCATACAGAAATTCTTGAGAAACAGGAGCTGAAAGATTTCTATCAGATGATGCCTGAGAAGTTTAATAACAAGACAAACGGAATTACACAGAGACGTTTCCTTGCACATGGAAATCCGCTCCTTGCTGATTGGATCACAGATAAGATCGGTGACGGATGGATCACAGATCTGTCTCAGATCGCAAAACTGAAACCGCTTGTAGAAGATGAAGATGCAAGACGTGAATTTATGGAAATTAAATATCAGAATAAAGTCCGCCTTGCGAAATACATCAAAGAACATAACGGAATCGATGTAGATCCTCGTTCTATCTTTGATATTCAGGTAAAACGTCTGCACGAGTACAAACGCCAGCTGTTAAATATCCTGCACATTATGTATCTGTATAATCAGATTAAAGAGCATCCGGAGATGTCCTTCTATCCGAGAACATTTATCTTCGGAGCTAAGGCAGCAGCAGGATACCTTCGTGCGAAAGAGACAATCAAACTGATCAACTCCGTAGCAGATGTTGTAAATAACGACAGAAGCATCAACGGAAAGCTGAAAGTTGTATTTATCGAAGACTACAGAGTATCCAATGCAGAGATTCTTTTCGCAGCAGCAGATGTCAGCGAACAGATCTCAACAGCTTCCAAAGAGGCATCCGGTACAGGTAACATGAAGTTCATGCTGAATGGTGCACCGACACTTGGAACAATGGACGGAGCAAACGTAGAGATCGTTCATGAAGTTGGAGAGGAAAATGCATTCATCTTTGGTCTGAGCTCACAGGAAGTAATCAATTACGAGAACAATGGCGGATACAACCCGACAGATATCTATTTCAATGATTGGGAAGTTAAACGTGTGGTAGATCAGCTGATGGATGGAACATATTCTAACGGTGATCACAACATGTATATCAATCTGTATAACTCACTGCTCAATACACAGTGTACAGACAAAGCAGATACTTACTTCATTCTGAAAGACTTCCGTTCTTATGCAGATGCACAGAAGAGAGTAGAAGAAGCTTACAGAGATCAGCAGAGATGGTCTAAGATGGCAATGATGAACACAGCATGCAGCGGTAAGTTCACATCTGACAGAACAATCGAGGAGTATGTGCGTGATATCTGGCATCTGGAGAAGGTTGAAGTTCCATCAGGACAGGACCTTTTCGAATAAGCAATTACACGGAGAATGAACCAGATAAGTTCTAAAATAGGACAGCCTTCCATACAATAGAGTATGGAGGGCTGTTTTTATGCGTGATACAATTAGAAATAAAATAAAGTTATTTTTTGCATTTCTTATTATACTGTTTTTACTTCCTTACATCATTTCTGTTTTTATAAACGGAAAAAATGCGGTGCAGGGAGCTGACAGCGATAATGCATCTGTGTATCTCGCAGAAATGCTCGCAGGAGAAACAGATGGTGGATGTGAAATAGAAGCATTGAAGGCACAGGCGGTTGTTCTACGTACAGAGTTGTACAGAACAGAGAAAGAAAAGCAGACTCTTTTGGATAAATGTCTGACGCAGACTCAGATGAAGAAAAAGTGGGGGACAAAATACGAAGAGAATTTGAAAAAATGTCAACAGGCAGCACAGGAAACAAAAGGAATTGTACTGTGGTATCATGAGACCTTTGCATGGGCACCGTTTCATCAATCCAGTAATGGAAAGACCAGAGACGTGCAGGAGGTACTTGGGAATGCAGATTATCCGTACATCACAACAAAAGAATGTCCGCTTGACAAGGCGGCAGAAGATGAAATTCAGGTACATTTGATAGAATATAAAGAGATACAAAAGAGATGTAGAGAATTCCTTGTGGCAGAGGAACAGAAAAAAGCAGAAAATGGGTATGGATACGAAGATTTTGAAATTCAGGAATGGGATTCTTCCGGTTATGTCAGAAAAATGAGGATTGGAGAGACGATATGTACAGGAGATCAGTTCCGTGATGCACTGAAACTTCCTTCGAGTTCATTTTCTTTTTATGAAAGTCCGTATGGATTAAAAATTGCAACTGTTGGAAAAGGGCACGGATTCGGAATGAGTCAGTGGACTGCACAGGAAATGGCAAAGGATGGGAAAAATTATGAAGAGATCCTGCAATATTTTTATGAAGGAACAGAACTACACCACCTAGATGAATAAGAACAATCATTTCAGGCAATGCTATAGCCAGAGGTGATGATTATGAATAAAAATGAAAGACCGGCCTTTTTGAAAGGAAAGGGAGCTGCAGTTGGCGCAGTACTTTGTTTTGTTGCGGTAATTACAATGGTTGGGAGCTACACATACAATCATTACAAAAAAGACATGGAGCAGCAGATCAAAGATGCGCAAACAACAGCAGAACAGCTTACAGAAGATGATAGTACATTGGCGAATACAGATGATATTCTTCCTACAGACACAGATTCAGAAGAGGATAATGAAGAAAACCAGGAATCCCAAAAGGATGTTCAGCAAGAGAATGAAAACAGTATGGAGAATGGAAATACATCCACAGAGGAAATTCAAAGCACAGCATCTTCAAATACACAGAATGTGTGGTTTACTCAGGAAAGCACACTTGCCTGGCCGGCAAGCGGAGCAACACTTTTAAGTTTTAGTATGGATCATACAGTATATTTTCCGACATTGGAGCAGTATAAATATAATCCTGCACTGATTATTGGTGGAACGCAGGGAGAAGTAATCCACGCAGCGGCAGCAGGAGTTGTAGAGAGTATTGAACAGACTGCCCAGACAGGAACTACTGTGACACTTGATATGGGAAATGGGTATACTGCGGTTTATGGCCAGCTGGATGAAGTGGCGGCAGCAGTTGGAGATTATATTGCAGCCGGAGAGGAAGTGGGAACACTGAATTCACCGACGAAATATTATAGTGTCGAAGGACCAAATTTATATTTTGAAATTATGAAAGACGGGGCGCCGGTTGACCCCATGAATTTTATGGAGTAAAGTTGTATTTGTCTGGATAAAATGATGGATTCAAAAGTTTGATTACGGGTGCAGGATCAATACTATATTGTATTGGATATAGGAAAAAATTTAAGAAAAGTTTTCCTGATAATATAGTATTGGTCTTGGATAAGGGATTCAAGATATAGTAAATAACATGCATCGAAAGAGTAATGCGGGAGATAGCAGAGGTGAGTTTTTGAATTATACATATATGCTAAAATGTAGTGACGGAACATTATACACGGGCTGGACAAATGATCTGGAAAAACGTGTGGAGGCGCACAATTCCGGGAAAGGCGCAAAATATACGAAGGCACGGAGACCTGTTGAATTGGCTTATTATGAGGAATTTGAGACAAAAGAACAGGCAATGAAGCGGGAATATGCGATTAAGCAATTAGGGAGAAAAGAGAAACAGAAACTCATTGCCGGCAAAAAAGTTAAATTATCAGATGAAAGAAAAGAGAAAGAAGATTAAAAAACTGCCCATCGGGAATGGAACATTTCCTTCCTGATGGGCAGTTTTATCACAGCAGAAGCGATCGCTTCTGCTGATAAGGTTTGTTTAAATTAGCCGAAGTATCTCTTAAGCAGTCCTTCGAAAGCTTTTCCGTGTCTAGCTTCGTCGCGAGCCATCTCGTGTACTGTGTCGTGGATTGCATCCAGGTTAGCAGCTTTAGCTCTCTTTGCAAGATCGAATTTACCTTCTGTAGCACCGTGCTCAGCATCAACTCTCATCTCAAGGTTTTTCTTTGTGCTGTCTGTTACAACTTCACCAAGAAGTTCAGCGAATTTTGCAGCATGCTCTGCTTCTTCGTAAGCAGCTTTTTCCCAGTAAAGTCCGATTTCCGGATATCCTTCTCTGTGAGCAACTCTTGCCATTGCAAGGTACATTCCTACTTCAGAGCATTCTCCTGCGAAGTTTGCACGAAGATCTGCAAGAATATCTTCGCTGACACCCTGTGCAACGCCTACAACGTGCTCAGCAGCCCATACTTTGTCTCCTTCCTGCTCTTTAAACTTGGAAGCTGGTGCGTGACAGACTGGACATTCAGCCGGTGCAGCATCTCCTTCGTGAACATAACCACATACTGTACATACAAATTTTTTCATAATGATAATCTCCTTTTTCTTATTAATTTTTTTTAACTTAAGACTTCCTAATGCAGTCACTGCATTCCCCATAAAACAAAGTGGAACTTGAAGTGATGATTCCATCGAAATTCTCCCCGGCCAGCCGGTTCACTTCTTCAATACTCTTCATATCCAGTTCCAGATCCAGTAACCGTCCACAGCTTGTACAGAGAAAATGATTGTGGGGAATAACATTCCCGTCAAATCGATCTCCGCCGTCAGGTGTAGGGATCTTGATTGCTTCGCCGATATCTGTCAGCAGATTCAAATTCCGGTAAACAGTACCAAGACTGATATTAGGAAAATCCTCTTTGACATGCAGATAAACAGTGTCGGCAGTGGGATGCTCTTTTGTCGAAGCAAGATAATGCTTGATAGCTTCTCGTTGTCGGCTATATTTAATTGCAGCCATAGATTCACCTCTTTCTAAAATTGAATCAATAACGATAACGATTACTGTAATTAGAATATAACTTATATTTTAAAAATTGTCAATAGAAAAAAATAAGTTTTTTTTATTTCTCCTGACAAAATATTACAAAATAATTAACAAAAAGGACGTTAAGATTAATAAAAAAGGGGAATAATTACAAATGGTGGAGGTTGATAATTATGAAAAAACTATTAAAACGGTTGACATATCTATGGTTGATTGATAAAATTACGGCGTAACAAAAATTAACAATTATGTAACAATTAGAACTTCCCACAAAAGATAAGGCTGGAAATAAAGGAGGTTTTATATGAGTAACATGCGGATGAAACATAAGCTTATCATGTCAATGATGGCAGGGGCGATCATGATTCCGGGGAGTGTAGTCAGAACACAGGCGGCAGAAACTGGTGACAGTGAGAAGAGTCTGGTTCCGGTTACAGGAATTGAAAATATTTTGGAAGCATCATATCAGACAGAAATAAAGAACAACATCAATCTGTATCTGGTGCCGACAGAAGAGGGAGAGTATTTGAATATAGCGTTTTCTAATACGGGGGATTATACCTATATTAGAAGCGAAGCAGATGAAAACAGTGAATGGGTTGGAAAATTATATTCTGATTCAGCGGCAGTTGTGCTGGAATATCTGGATGGATGGACAAAGATCCGGTCGGGAAATGCAGAGGGGTATGTTCCGACGGAAACATTGTTCACAGGGGAGGAAGCCCGTTCGAGATCAGATGAGTATACAAATGAGAATGTAACAGTCACAGCAGATTGTCTGAATGTCAGAGAGGGACATGGGACGGATACTACCGTATTAACCCAGATTAATCAGGGAGAAGAATATCTTGTGACAGAAGATCCTGTAGAAGGCTGGTATCCGATACAGGTCGGTGAAGTTAATGGCTGGGTGTGCGGTGATTATGTTACAGAGGAAAGTTCTTATTCTTACGGGGAGACAAAAGAGGAAGAACAAAAACGAGTGGAAGCAGAAGAAGCTGCGGCTGCGGAGGCGGAAGCAGAAGCCCAGGCTGCAGAAGCGGCGGCTCAGTCAGTTGCGTCAGGGCAGGAAGTTATTGATTATGCCTGTCAGTTTATTGGGAATCCATATGTGTGGGGCGGTACAAGTTTAACAGATGGGGCGGATTGTTCAGGATTTGTCCAGTCCGTGTATGCACATTTTGGTATAAGCCTTCCACGAACTTCTTATGAACAGCGAAGTGCAGGATATGAAGTGAGTTATGAAGACGCACAGCCGGGGGATCTTATCTTATATGAAGGACATGTTGGTCTATATATAGGAAATGATCAGATTGTAAATGCAATGAACGAAGATCAGGGAATTGGTATCAGCAGTGCAACGTATACAAATATTGTGGCTGTCAGACGGATTTATTAAAGAATAATAGAAAGAAAACAATGCATTGTCCAGAATATGTATGGGAAATGAAAGATTTGACTGTAAATTCTAAAATCGGTATTTTCCAAGAAAAATATACGGATAGTCAAAATGCACAAAATATGACAAGAATATTCAAAATAGTAAAAAAATGAAAAAAAGTAGTTTTTAACTTATCAACATTGAAAAATCGAAAAAATGAGGAAAAATAAAAGATTTCCTGAAAGTTATCCACATTATCAACAAAGAAAGATGTGAATAGTGTGGATAACTTTTGGAAATAAAAAGAACATTCGTTTTGGTTATTGTTATGAAAATGACGATTTGTCGAAAAAAAAAAGAAAACTGATTGACTTTTGAGTAGTGTGATAAACGGAAAAAGTTGTGTGAAAATTTCAGAAAATTTCATGGAATGATAATGAAAATAAGGTTGCTAAATCATAGATCAGGGATTATAATAAAAATTACTGTTCAAGGGTGACAGAAATTAATTGAAAATAGAAATATGTAAGGAGGAAACAGTGATGGCAATTTCTAAAAGCACAACAATTGGCGAACTTCTGGTAACATTTCCAGAGTCAGCTCCGATTTTGATGGAGATTGGTATGCATTGTCTTGGATGCCCGTCATCTCAGATGGAGTCTCTTGAGGAAGCAGCTATGGTTCATGGAATTGATGCAGATCTGCTTGTAGAGAAGATCAATGCAGCAATGGCAGCCGCTGGTAAATAATTAAGAGAAAATGATATACAAGAAGCTGTTGTGCTCTCAAAAAAGAGAGTATGGCAGCTTTTTTGGTATCGTTAAAAGTTTTTGTGGATAACAAGTGAAAAAGACGGCCTGAAGTGTGGGAAAAGTTATTCCCATAATTCCAGACCGTCTTTTTTATTCGTTGTTTAAATTGTGGATAACTTCTGAATTGCGTCTGCGGAAACAATGATTTTGCAATGCTCCTCCAGAAATGCAAGAACAGAAGAATCTCCCTTCTCAGGGGAACTGTACTCCGAAAGCATATTACATACTTTATTAAATTCCTGATCTGCGCCATCAGCAGGTGCCAGTGCAAGGATAAAGGTATTATTATTCTCCTCGTCCTTATATAATGTATTTGCACCTGTATAGAACGGAGCAAGCAGGCGGGAAGCCTCAATTACGGAATCTAACGTGTCGAAGGAGAACAGGCGGACAGGAAATGCCGGTACTGTTTCTTTAGGTTCCGGATCTTTTGCTTCGGAAGCCACTTCCTTCACTTTGTTAAGCAGATCAAAGAATTCATCTGCGCCCTGAAGCTTTTCAAGAACATTGCTGTTCAGTGTATCAGAATCTCCGGCAGGTGTAAACTTGGAAAAACGTGTATCAAGTTCTTCCGGATCCTCCACCTTTGTTATGATCAAGGTGATAGAGTCTGAAGAAGAAGGAATTGCTTCTATCATCAGAGGAAGGTCATCTGTCTCGAATCCAAAGTCGAAAGATGCCTGCTGCATCATATCTCGAAATAGTGATTTTGCTTTCTCGGTACCATAAGCCAGTTCGCTGATCTTGAGATTGCGGGCTGCAAGATCGGCATGTGTCAAAGTACAACGAATCTGATTGTCATTGATTTTTTCAATTTTCATATGATCACATCCTTATGTCTTATGATATTAAGATAATCTGTGGATTAAGAACTGTTCATTATGTTCATAACTAGATATATCTTTTCATCGTTTAGTATAAACAAAAAAAGAAAAGATGTAAAGGAAAACGAAAATTGTTTATAACTATTTTAGGTTATCAACAAATCCCACCCACTTATCAACAATAAACACATTGAAATTCCAAAAGGCTGCTCATATAATGGCACTTACAGAAGACACACCATTTGATAAAACAGAATATTAAGAAAGGAGGCACTGAAAGCATTTCTGATTTTCAAAAAAATTCAATTCCCTGAAATCAAGGGAAAATTCACAATAATTATGAGAAGGAGACCCTCCGAAGATCAGGGTTGTCTTCTTGTCCGTCACTTGTTCTACAGTATGTCACAGATACCTTTTATGGTCGAAGATGGCGGACAACGTTTTATCAGGATCTCAGGAGAGAAGGAGTACATACGATATGAGAACGGAAGATGGATATAAGGAATTATATGCGGAACTAAGAGGTTATGAAGAAAAAGGAGTGGACATAGTTATGGATGGATATCCGATGAGTCCATTGCAGATTGTGACAGCATATATGGCCAGAGAAGAAGGTACTTATATGAGAGATTATGTGATTGATCCGGAAGGAAGGATAGAATCATTGGTTTTTACAGATGTGAATCATAACAGACAGGCAGAGATTACCCCTTGAACTGCCGGACAGAAGTATATTTGTAAGCTGTTATAATTGATAGAAGATGGACAGACATTTAAGGTGTAACAACTTTTTGATATGTACAACTGTTGTAGATGCAATTTGTTAATGACGCAAGATGAAAATATGATATAATGAATTCTAGAATCATTATTTTATCCAGAGATGTGGAGATATTAGAAATACACACAGCAGAGCAGAGCGTAAGGAACTGTTTGTGTAAGAAAGCGCCAGAGATATAAAAATTGCAATCAGGAGGGTTGGCATGAACAAAAGAAAAGGCAGTACCCATGCGCGAAGCAGGGGAAGAGTAGAAGGACAATCTGGACATCCGGGGAATTCCCGGAGAAAGGGAAGACCAATGACAACAGGTAGAGGCAGAAATGGAAGGTCAGGAACACGACATGCGAAGAAAGTGAATAGAGCGCGGAAAAGACGTAACAAAATTCTTTTCGTAATGATCATCATATTATTGATCATGATTTTGGCAGCAGGCGCAGTTTTCTTTAAGAGATACGGTTCATCAAATGAGGAAGCCGATAAAGAACAATATTATGGAATAGAAAACAGCGATGATCTGGCATTGATCATTAATAATGAAGTAGTGAAAAAAGAAGAGAGTTCCGCGGAATCTTCTTCCGATTCTTCTACAGATAGTGTTATACCGGGTAAGGTTTTTGATGGACAATATTATGTAGCATATCAGGTTCTTCGTGATAAGATAAACAGCAGATTTTACTGGGATGCGAACGAACGGGTGCTTTTATATACCTTACCGGATGGAAATGTTTCTGTAAGTGAGAACAGCAGTGAATATACAGCAGTGAACGAAACAAAAAGTGAAGATTATGTAATTCTTAAGACGGATGGAGATATCGCATATATCGCACTTCCGTTCATACAAGAGTATACGAATATGGAATATTCTGTGGAACAGGAACCAAACAGAGCAATTATCACATCAAAGTGGGGCGAGATCGAGACAGCAGAAGTGAAGAAAGACACACAGGTTCGTTATCTTGGTGGCGTTAAGAGTCCGATACTGACAGAAGTTAAAAAATCGGACAAGGTGACAGTGCTTGAAGACGAAGATGACTGGATGAAAGTTGCCACAGCGGATGGTTATGTAGGATATATTAAGACCAAATCTTTAAAGAACCAGAAAAAAGAAAAAACATCCAGAGATTTTACGGAACCGGTTTATTCAGACATGACAGAAGATCATTCGATCAATATGGCATGGCATAATGTGACGAATGCGGCAGCAAATAATGCGGTTCAGCAGGTACTTGCATCAACCAGTGGACTTACGACGATCGCGCCAACCTGGTTTAGTCTTGCGGATACGGAAGGTAATATCAGTTCAATTGCAGATGCGGACTATGTGAATTATGCACATACGGCAGGACTGGAAGTATGGGCTGTATTCCGGGATTTTCATGGTGGAACGAATTCCTATGATGAGACCTATGAGACATTGCGTTATACATCAAAAAGAGCAAAACTGGAAGATCAGGTTGTAGCTGCGGCAGTGGCAGCAGGAGTGGATGGAATTAATTTAGACTTTGAATTGATTTCTTCCAAGTGTGGTGTGCATTACGTGCAGCTTGTGAGAGAGCTGTCTGTGAAGTGCCACCAGAATAATCTTGTATTTTCAGTTGATAATTATGTGCCACAGTCATACAATTCACATTATGATCTTAAAGAGCAGGGGATTGTGGCAGATTACGTGGTGATTATGGCTTATGATGAACATACAGAAGGATCCTATGAAGCGGGATCAGTGGCATCGATCAGCTATTTGCAGGATGGAATAGAAAAAACATTGAAAAAGGTATCAGCTGATAAAGTAATTGCCGGAATTCCATTTTTTACAAGATTATGGTTTGAGACAGCAAAGAGCCCGGAGCAACTTTCGGAAGAAGCTGGCACAGAAGCAGCATCCTATCCGAATAAAGTATCAAGTAAGGCACTGGGAATGGAAGAAGCAGCGCAGAGTGTTGTGAATGCTGGAGCAACAGCACAGTGGGATGAAAAGACACAGCAAAACTATGCAAAATGGTCTGCGGATGGCGGAACCTACCGTATCTGGCTTGAAGATGCTCAATCATTGGAAGCAAAGCTGAAGGTGATACAGGAAAATAAACTGGCAGGTGTGGCAGAATGGAGTCTGGGAAAAGAAGAAAGCAGTGTATGGAATCTCATTTCTCAGTATGTAAATTAAATAAAAGATAAGTTAAAAAACGGCTTCTCATTGCATATAGATAGAATATGTGAAGGGAGGTCGTTTTTTGCAAAGAAAAATCAGGTTGATGATAGGGATTCTGATTATGACAGGGCTTATCGCAGGTTGTTGGAAAGTTTCGAAAAACTTACAGAAAGAATTAAAAGAAGAAATGGAGACAATCGGAGAAGCTGAAAAGTCAGACAGGATAGTTGTTTTAGATGCAGGACATGGTGGTACTGATTCGGGGAAGGTCGGAATCAATGGAGTGAAAGAAAAAGATATCAATTTAACGATTACGAATTCTGTAAAGAAAATTTTGGAAAAAGAAAATATACAGGTAATCATGACCAGAGAAACAGATGAACAGCTTGCACAAAGTAAAGTAGAAGATTTGAAATACAGAGTAAAGATTATGAATGAAGTTTCTCCTATATTAGCAGTCAGTATACATCAGAACAGTTATCATGAAGAAAATGTTTTCGGTGCGCAGGTCTTCTACTATCAGACATCGACGGAAGGAGAAAAAGCTGCGGGGATAATACAGGACGCTTTACAAAAGGTAAATCCGGATAATACCAAAAAGATAAAAGCAAATAATACATATTATATATTAAAAAAGACGGAAGTACCTACAGTGATCGTAGAATGTGGTTTTTTGAGTAATTATAAAGAAGCACAGAAGCTGGTTACGGAAGATTATCAGAAATCAGTAGCAGAAGCAGTGGCAGGAGGAATTTTATCTTATATAAAAGAAAATGAATAGCAGAAGAGAAATAGTTTTTTTTTAGAACAAATAATGATATAATAAAATTTATGGAAACGATTATTAGAAAAATAGATAAAAACCAAATAAACCAGGATGTAATAGAAGAAGCGGGAAATGTATTAAAACAAGGAGGTCTTGTTGCATTTCCTACGGAGACGGTTTACGGACTTGGGGCGGACGCATTAAAAGAGGAGGCGGCAAAGAAAACATATGCAGCAAAAGGACGTCCATCAGATAATCCGTTGATTGTTCATATTGCAGACTATGAGGATCTGAAAAAAGTGGCGGTGAATATTCCACCAGAGACAGACGCACTGGCAGCACATTTTTGGCCAGGTCCGCTGACGATGATATTTGAAAAAAGTGAGAGTGTACCTTACGGGACAACCGGAGGATTAGATACGGTTGCAGTTCGTATGCCAAGTGATCCAATTGCAGCGGCATTGATCCGGGCGGCAGGTGGATTTGTTTCAGCACCGAGTGCGAATACATCCGGGCGTCCGAGTCCGACGACAGCAGAGCATGTGCGGGTGGATCTGGAAGGTAAGATTGATATGATCCTGGATGGAGGTGCGGTAGATATCGGATTGGAATCTACAATTCTTGACATGACGGTAGAGCCGCCGATGATTTTACGTCCGGGTGCAATTACAGCGGATATGTTTGAAGAGGTAATCGGACCGGTCGGTGTTGATGAGACATTGGTTAACAGTGAAAGCAAGCAGGCGCCGAAAGCTCCGGGAATGAAGTATCGACATTATGCACCGAAGGCGAAAATGATGATTGTGGAAGGAAATATAAGAGAAGAGATTCTTGCAATTCGTCAGCTTGCCTATGCCGCGCACAGGGAAGGGAAGGAAGTCGGAATCATTGCAACGGGGGAAACAGTTCAGTTCTATAATTATGGGATTGTGAAGAATATAGGAACCCGTGAGAATGAGAATACTATTGCAAGAAACCTTTATCGAGTGCTTCGTGAATTCGATGAAGAAGACGTTGATCTGATTTATAGTGAATCTTTTGCTATGAACGGAATAGGAAAGGCGATTATGAATCGTCTTGAAAAGGCGGCAGGACATATGCACCTGCAGGCAACAGAGATCACAAAGAAGCAGAAGTATCGCAGAGTGATTTTTGTCAGCGAGGCGGATTCGGCAGTAGGACCAATGGCGGCAGAATTACTATGTCACCAGGATCTTGAGCAAGAGTATATTATTGAATCCGGCGGACTGGTTGTGCTTTTCCCTGAACCGGTAAACCAGAAGGCAGAGGCAATTATGAAGAGTGCTCAGATGACGTTGGAAAATCATGTGTCAAAGCAGTTTGATGGCAGCAATCTACAAGGAGATACACTTGTATTGACATTGAATGAGACAATTAAGAACAAAGTTCTTTCGGATTATGAAAATGTAAAAAATGTATATACAATAAATGAATTTGTTGGAGTATCAGAAGAACTTCCGAATCCTTATGGAAAACCCCTGACAGCTTATGGAGAATGTTTTGAGATACTGACAGGGCTTATAGATAAACTTGCAGACAAACTGAATTCATATGCAAAAGGAGAAGAATAATGTCAGATAAAAGAACAGATTATTTATCATGGGATGAATATTTTATGGGCGTGGCAATGCTTTCCGGAATGCGATCAAAAGACCCGAATACACAGGTTGGGTGTTGTATCGTAAGTCAGGATAACAAGATTCTTTCCATGGGATATAATGGTCTTCCGATGGGATGTTCTGATGATGAATTCCCATGGGCGCGCGAAGGCGAAGATCCGTTAGAGACAAAATATGTATATACAACGCATAGTGAATTGAATGCAATTCTGAATTATAATGGCGGAAGTCTTGCGGGAGCAAAACTTTACGTATCTCTTTTTCCGTGCAATGAATGCGCAAAAGCAATTATTCAGGCAGGAATTAAAGAAGTTATTTATGATTGTGACAAATACGCGGATACAGCGGGAGTAAAAGCATCAAAACGAATGATGGATGCAGCAGGAGTGAGATATCACCAGTACCATCGAACAGGCAGAAAAATTGAATTTGAGATATAAAAATACAGGTACGCTTGCATTGCGCTTGCGTACCTGTTTCAAAGAAAAGGGAGATAGAAGAAATGATTCGGACAATACGTGTAGAAGAAATAACAAAAAACATCAAAGAAATGTGCATTGAAGCAAATCATTTTCTGTCACCAGATATGGCAGAGGCAATGAAATGTGCCGAAAAGAATGAGGAAGCACCACTTGGAAAACAGATATTGGAACAGTTGCAAGAGAATTTGAAGATTGCAGGAGAGGATATGATTCCGATTTGTCAGGATACAGGAATGGCAGTAGTGTTTCTTGAGATTGGTCAGGATGTTCATCTTGAAGGAGGAGCATTGGAAGATGCGGTAAATGAAGGTGTACGTCAAGGTTATGTAGACGGTTATCTTCGTAAATCAGTCGTTGGAGATCCGTTGATCCGTGAGAATACAAAGGATAACACGCCGGCAGTTTTGCATACAAGAATTGTAGATGGAGACCAGGTAAAGATAAAAGTAGCACCGAAAGGTTTCGGAAGCGAGAATATGAGTCGTGTATTTATGCTGAAACCGGCAGAAGGAATTGAAGGTGTAAAAGATGCGGTTCTTACTGCGGTAAAAGATGCCGGACCGAATGCGTGCCCGCCAATGGTGGTTGGTGTTGGAATTGGTGGTACATTTGAAAAATGCGCTTTGATGGCCAAAGAAGCTCTGACACGTGAAGTTGGATCACATTCAGAAATTGAATACGTAAAAGAGTTGGAAGAAGAACTCCTTACAAAAATAAATAGCCTTGGTATCGGACCTGGTGGACTTGGAGGGACAACAACAGCACTTGCAGTGAATATTAATACTTATCCAACACATATCGCGGGACTTCCGGTGGCGGTTAATATTTGCTGTCATGTAAATCGTCATGTGATTCGTACAATTTAATTCAACAGGCTAAGTGAAAGAGGAAAGTGAAATGGACAAGCATATAACAGTACCAATGAAGAAAGAGACCGTGGCAACACTGAAAGTAGGAGATTATGTTTATCTTACAGGAACGGTCTATACAGCAAGAGATGCAGCGCATAAAAGAATGTATGAGATTTTACAGGAAGGCGGGAAACTTCCAATTGATATTCAAGGTCAGGTGATTTATTACATGGGACCATCACCGGCAAGAGAAGGACGCCCAATTGGCTCGGCAGGACCGACGACAGCAAGCAGAATGGATAAATACGCACCTCAGCTCCTGGATCTTGGGCTTGGTGCTATGATAGGAAAAGGAAAAAGAAATCAGGCGGTAATTGATGCAATTGTACGCAATGGTTCAGTATATTTTGCGGCTGTTGGTGGAGCGGGGGCGCTTCTTTCAAAATGTATCACATCTTCAGAAGTGGTAGCGTATGACGATCTTGGAACAGAAGCGATCAGAAAACTGACAGTTGAAAATTTTCCGGTGATTGTAGTAATAGATAAAGATGGGAATAATCTTTATGAAACAGCAATTAAGGATTATTGCAGAATGGAGGAGAATGCATGAGAAGAATTCTACTGATGGTATTGCGGAATCTTTTGATCGTGCCGGGGGGATGGATTAAACTCTGCTATCGGGCTTCACATGTGGATAAATATACAGAAGAAGATAATTATGAATTTTTGCGTTGGATTGTTTTTCGTGCAAATAAAGGCGGAAATGTAACAATCGATGTACATGGACAGGAGAATATTCCAAAGCAGGATGGATTTATGTTTTTTCCAAATCATCAAGGTTTGTATGATGTATTGGCAATTGTTGAAGCGTGTACGCACCCTTTTTCTGTTGTAGCTAAAAAAGAAGTGGAAAACGTTCCGTTTTTAAAACAGGTATTTAAAATCATGAAAGCATTTATGATTGATCGTGAGGATGTCCGTCAGGCAATGAAAACTATTACAAGTGTAACAAAAGAAGTTGTATCGGGGAGAAATTATCTTATTTTCCCAGAAGGAACGCGTTCAAAAAATGGGAATAATGTCGGTTCTTTTAAAGGGGGAAGCTTTAAAGCAGCAACCAAAGCAAAGTGCCCGATTATTCCGGTGGCACTTGTTGATTCTTTTAAACCGTTTGATACAAACAGTACCAGACCGGTGACGGTGCAGGTTCATTTTCTGAAACCGATGCTTTATGAAGATTATAAAGATATGAAGACCGTGGAAATTGCTGCTGCAGTAGAACAGCAGATCCAGGAAACAATCAATAAGAACCTGACGAAAGAAAAGGTAGAAGAGAAATGCTAAAGGAATGCTTGGATCAAGTTAGAAAAAAAGCCCCAGTGGTGCATAACATAACAAATTATGTAACAGTGAATGATGTTGCGAATGTGGTTCTTGCATGTGGTGGCAGTCCAATTATGTCAGATGAGCCGGAAGATGTAGCGGACATTACATCTATATGTGGAGGGCTGAACATTAATTTGGGAACATTACATAAAACGAGTATTGAGGGAATGCTTAAAGCCGGGCATCGCTCTAATGAACTGGGACATCCGGTATTATTAGATCCGGTGGGAGCAGGAGCAAGCAGGTTCAGGACGGAGACGGCATTAAAATTAATAAAAGAGATAAAGTTTTCTGTGATTCGAGGTAATGTTTCAGAAATTAAGACGCTGGCTTATGGAAGTGGAAGTACAAAAGGCGTAGATGCTGATCTTACAGAAGCCGTTAATGAAAGAAATTTGCAACAGAGCATATCATTTATTAAAGGTTTTGCGAAAAAGAAAGAAGCAATTGTTATAATTACAGGAGCAATAGATCTTGTGACAGATGGCGAGAAATGTTATGTAATTAGAAATGGACGTTCAGAAATGGGAAGAATAACTGGCACGGGATGTCAGTTATCCGGTATTACGACCGCTTTTCTGGCAGCAAATCCGAAAAGAAAACTGGAAGCTGCTGTGGCAGCAGTTTGTATGATGGGCGTTGCCGGTGAAATAGCATGGACGAGAATGCAGGAAGGCGATGGTAACGCTACATATAGAAATAGAATTATTGATGCCATCTATAATATGACAGGAGAAAAACTGGAGAAAGGGGCTAAGTATGAGCTTTACTAAGGAACAATTAAGGGAACAGATGTTGCTGTATGCTGTTACGGACAGACATTGGCTGAATGGGCAGACGCTTTATGAACAGGTTGAGGAAGCGCTGAAAGGTGGCGCTACCTTTATTCAGTTACGTGAAAAAGATTTGACAGAAGAAGAGTTTTTAGAAGAGGCAAAAAAGATACAACAGTTATGCAAAAAATATAGAGTTCCATTCATAATTAATGATAATGTGAAGCTTGCGAAGGAAATTGATGCGGATGGAGTGCATGTTGGGCAAAGTGATATGGAAGCTCTTGATGTAAGAGCGCAGCTGGGAGAAGATAAAATCATAGGCGTCTCTGCACGGACAGTAGAGCAGGCCTTATTAGCTGAAAAGCATGGGGCAGATTATCTGGGAGTTGGAGCGGTGTTTCAAACAGGAACAAAAACAGACGCACGGGAAGTAGAACACAGTGTGTTGAAGGAAATCTGTACTAAAGTTGATATTCCGGTTGTTGCTATAGGAGGAATTACACAAGATAATGTAAAAGAGCTTTCAGGTAGTGGAATTAATGGTGTTGCAGTGATCAGTGCAATCTTTGCCCAAAAGGATATTGAGACAGCAACTGCAAAGCTGAAAAGCTGCGTAGAACAGATGGTTTAAAAATTTGTTAAAAAAATGAAAAAAAGTGATTGACAAGATGACGGTGTATTGCTATAATAAATTTCGCACTGTTGGTGCACATAATTGAACAAAGCTATAGATTCTATAGTAGAATTCAGTGTACGGAGAAATACTCAAGAGGCTGAAGAGGCGCCCCTGCTAAGGGTGTAGGTCGGGCGACCGGCGCGAGGGTTCAAATCCCTCTTTCTCCGTTTAACTTAAATCAAAAGAGCGGGACGACAGAAGTCTGGCGACTTCTCCTGATTTTGAAGAAAGTTAAAAATCATGTAAAAAGAAAATAAAAAAACTTCAAAAAAGTTCTTGACTTTCTAAAAAATACATGATAATATAAATGAGCTGATTCGCTGAAACAAAGCGAAGAGGTAAGAAAAATAAAAAAACTTCAAAAAGTTCTTGACAAAGCGAAATACTTATGATAAAATAAATGAGCTGTCGCAAATGAACAAAGCGAAGTAAGAACCTTGATAACTGAACAATAGACAACAACAACCCTTG
>UMJU01028895.1_pt1 | contig 33831 bp, 36 predicted proteins | sample 1966161 | NCBI WGS metagenome assembly UMJU01 (sample SAMEA4836156, study PRJEB28245) | human gut metagenome | biome: gut microbiome; material: fecal sample | place: Denmark | collected 2008 | reverse complement strand
TCCTTGAGAATAAGATGTCAACTTTTTTTATACCACACCACTTAAAAGATCAAGGGAACGTTTGGTTTTTTGTAAGTCTCGATATGTTTGAAGTTTATCAGCAAGTGGAACCCTTCCCATCGACGACCTATCGATGGTTCTTGGTTTCTCATCTGTTTTGCTGTAATGAACGAAATCGATGCTTCCGTAACCCGTGTTATACCATTTTGACTTTCCTGTGGTCATATAGGTTACGACCGTGGGGATCTGTGAAATGAGACTCCATGCTGAAGCAGAGGACTCAAGGCTTTCATAGAAGGAGTCATTTGGTCGGATTTTCTTACCAATCAAATCTAAAGTACCGAGTCCTCCGTATTGAGAAAAGCGAAAAACGTATACATTATGGTATGCACGATTCAAAATGTTTTCTTTAATAAGCGACTTCAATGTTCCATTCAATTTGCTGCCGGTTTCATTAAAAAGTTCTGACAGCTCCTTTTTAGTGTAAACATGAGTAAATCGCCCATCATTGCGGGCAAGTTTTTTCATAGCGTCGATAGTACGCATCTTATCACCTGCTTTCAAAGTATATTATATCATATACTTTGATTAAGTGAAACTCGTCTAACCATAAAAGAGAAGCAGGAAGCCGACTGAAATCAGTTTCCTGCTTCTCTTAATTGTAGATTGATGTCTCAATTAAAAATTTCTGTAATTCAGAATCATCCGCTGTCTCATAGAAGCGCTTGAGCTTTTCACCGAAGTCATGTTTACACTCTGGTGGAATCGCCAAGATTCCGCGCCCGTCAGCGATCAACATCTTGTTTGCTACGAGCTGTGCCGTTCGCTTATTTCCATCACTAAAAAGTTGGGAGCGACAAAGATAACCGAACATCTTAAGCGCCCGTTCTCTCCCAGGTTCCATATTCGCAATTTTTTCAATAGTGGCTTTTGCAGTATCGAAGTCCGGCATCTCCGGTTGCCAGGCGGTCCCACTGATACCTACTGGTATGTTACGAATACATCCAGCGTTATGAACAAGCGATGCACCCAAAATGGAATTTATTTTGGCAACAAACTCAAAATCTACAAGTGAGTTTAAATGCTCAAAGAGATAATTCCAAGCAAGTTTAAGATTGTAGACGGTAATTGTTCCGGTGACAGTCAATCCTTCAACGGTTTGGTTGTACTCAACGATTACTTTTGCTTGCGGGTATGTGATATTGACACCTTCAATGATTGCCTCTTTCCAGATGCTATCCACAACATTTCTTTTTGCATAGAAGACATTGAATTCAACAGCTTTTTCAGCCTCAGCGATTGTAGACATAGTATTTTTACCTCCGTAATATTATTATACCATGTCCATAACATTCATTCAATATGCTCGGTGTGCGCTGTACGGTCAGCGTTTTGTGTCTTGCTAATGCCCACAGTATTGCTTCTTGTTTTCAACGCGTTGCTTCCAAGTGTGGCAGCTTTACACTTGACTTTTAAGTTCTGTGAAGATGGTACGGTACGATCGAGTCCATAGATAGCTTCTTTAGTTAAAAAAGAAAAGAATTTATCCGGTTTGTTTGTTTCATAAAAGTCGAGTAGCAGAGTCTCAAAATTGTTAATTTGCTCTTTCGGAATCGCCAAGATGCCACAGCCGTCAGCAATCAGCATTTTATTTGCTATGAGTTGCGCTGTTCGCTTATTTCCATCACTAAAAAGTTGGGAGCGACAAAGATAACCGAACATCTTAAGCGCGCGTTCTCTCCCAGGTTCCATATTCGCAATTTTCTCGATAGCGGCTTTTGCAGTGTCGAAGTCTGGTATTTCCGGTTGCCAGCTTGTTCCGCCAATATACACATCAAAATATCGCAGTTGTCCAGAATCGGGAACAAGATTGTTGCTAACGAGTTGATGTACCTGCCGTACATATGACAAATCGATAGGCGCATCAATAAAATCAAATATGAATTGCTATCCATGTTTTAGATTGTTAATTACAGTTGTTTGGTCTTGCGTTAGGTTAGCAATTTTAGCACCTTCGAAAACCGCTTTTGTAGCAGGGAACGTGATATCGATTCCCTCGATATTTGCTTCTTTCCAAATACTGTCAACGATATTTCGCTTTGCATAGAAAATGTTATCCTCGATGGACATATGCTGACCGGGATACATGGAAGGTCCTTTCAATCAAAAATTTGTTCAGCCTTAATCTTTAATGACTCGGATTATCGTGCACGGAACTAACTTGATGCCCTTCGTTGACCTTGTCGGCAACGGCCGTCTTGGCATCCCTGACGGCAGCGAGAGAGCGGTCGTGTTTACTGTTCTCAGCGAGCATGTCGCGGGCCTGTTTCCCGAGCGTATGCCATTGGGAAATGTCGCATTTAGTGCGTTTGCCGGCCAGCTTGGCATCGATTGAATCTTTCATATCTGAAGCCACGATTGACGCGAATTCCGGACTGATCGGTACCGCGATGTGGCTTTCATCGACAAACGCCCCGTCCATCGGGTCTCGGGGATCCGATTTTTGAGACAGATGGTCACCTGGGTCAATGATAAGGACATCCATGATGATCTGCTGCGGCTTCTGGGATTCGGCGATTTCTTCCAGCTTTCCGAGCTGCTTTGCCGAGATCGCCGTATCCACGGAGATGGCGGTGTTTCCCCTCGCCGATGGATGCCACGCCTGATATTCCTCACTCGACATTCCGGGCCTATATCCTTGCGGGACGATCAGGCGACCGTTCTTTTCCTCTAGCATACCGGAGGTAAACAGGGTCGCTTCGCGCAGGAGGTTCTTTTCCGCGAGATTGCGGAAGGTGGTTACCCGTGCGAAATTATCCATCGCTTTCTGAACGGGTTTATCCAGGGATCCAAGGCACTCGAGAATATGTTTCGCGGAGGGATCCGGGTCTTTTAGGTCAAATTCCATATCCGAGAAATACTTGCCGGTCTCTACGCCCTCATGGAAATCCCTGATCGAGTCGATTCCGTCTTCCCCGATGAGGTTCGTGAGTTTTGAATAGTTCGTTTCGACTGCTTCAGCGTAACCGGGATGCTGTGGATCGGTTGTCGGTCGCAGCCCATCATGCGCGTCGATGATGCTCAATACGACAGATGTCTTATCTGTTTCAATGGGCAGGTGGGCGTATTTGAAATGTTCCGCGTTGCCCGCATAGGAGAGCTTTACATCGAATGCAGGCTCTTTTTCGGAATCTTCGATAGTGATATCCAGATCGAGGTTCTTATAGACCTGGAGCGGATGGGGCATCTTCACATAAGCCAGCAGTTCCGGCACCAGGCTGCTCTTTGGATAGTTCCCTTCCGACAGCCATGCGATAAGCGACGGCATCTCGCCTTTGAGTTTACCGATCAGCCTTTGCGTCGTTTCAGGCGAGAACGGATCGTCCGTTTCGTTCCATTCAGCCAGTGCATTGTGGATAGCGGCGTTCTGGATATGGCTGTCGACCATCTGTGCCACATCGATCAATACGTTTCCATCGTTGTTCAATACATTTACCAGACCGAGTGTGTTCATTTTAAATCCTCCTATTCAGTGGGCTTACTGCGAGTCGTGGCTGTCATCGTCGTACCTGGGAGTGATGTTGCGCGGTTTATCCCTATCTTGCGCGAGCCTGTTTCGCCTACTGTCCGCGACTTTGATATGCATGGTGCGGTTAAGGGAATTATGTTCCCTTTCGCAATCGGACAGCTTCGGATTTATCTCCGCTTTCATCTTGCAAATATAGGATGAAGGTATTATAATATCCATTGAAAGAGCTGCAAGCGCCGGAGGGAATCGTGTCCCACCATAGCGGGGTAGCTCTTTTTCCATTTGTTCATATTTCTCAGAATCGATATACAAGATCTTTTCCTCGTTTGCAGCACGGGCTAGATATGAAGTGAAGTTGTCACGTCCGTAAAGGCTGGCTATCACATTGCTGCAGCCGTTATCGTTCGTCTTGGTTCCATATCCGTTTGGGAAAAAGTATGCGATGACCGGGACGCCGTCAGGGTCGTACATATCGAGTACGGCGGCGACGCCTTTGCCCTCAAACGATCTACCGTTTACCGTATAGTTCGGCTGGTCGAAAACGACTACCGGCTCTTCGAGCTTTTCCGGAAGCGCTTTGATCTGCTCGATGGTAAGCCCATGTTGATGGTTGTCAGCCTCTTTTGGGGCGATTGCATTCCTGAGATGTCTTTGCGTATAGATGAAGGGCAGATTGTCGAATCCGGCTCTCCTGAATACATACGGTGTGTTGGGTCGGGGTTCCAAAACGGCGTGCGGTGACAGCATGCCGCTCAGGCTCGCATCGACATCGTAACCGAAATCCAGATATTCCGAACACTGTATCCCATATTGTCTGATTGCCTTGACGTCCATTTCAGGCAATTCGTCTCCTCTGAGCAAAGCGGAGAGAATCGAGTCGTTGATCGTTCTTTCCGCTTTCGGGCGCTGGATCGAGGATTCGTATTCGCGAATCGTTCGCGCAGCGTTAAGCGTATAGCCATCCATATCGTTCCTCCCCTGTAGCTCGACGGCAAGTTCTATTTTTCCTGCATGTCTAGTGCAACCGCATCGTTTTTGCGATCGTCATTCACGTGGACAGCCTGCTTCGCTTTTGCATCCTTTACATCGGAAAGTCCACGGTGGGAATCGGACTTGATACTTTTATATTCCGCACCGATTTGGTCCCAGACGATTTCATCGAGATCGGACTGTCCACCGGACTCCCAGATGTTTTCACATGCGTTATCGCGGATCTGGATAGCTTCGTCGATCGTGATATCGGGATATTGCCTCAGTACGGCGTCCGGGCTTACGGAGATAAATACATCATCTGTCGGCGTCGCGAGTACGTCGACACGTTTCCCGAGCGCAGCGAGCATCTTTTCCATATCATCCGATGACAGGTAGCGGAAATACTCAGCCGCGCAATCGAGGAAGAATTCCTTCATCTGGTCGAAATCATCGAGATCCGGCACACAGAGGTCCGGATCATCGAACGGGATTTTCTTATAATCGTCCATGTTGGTTCTCCTTTGCTTATTTTGTAAGGCCCTGTGGAACTTCCGCATGCTCATGCTGGCTGTTCAAGGCACTTGCCGCGCGTCCGATATCTACAGACCGGCCGAGCGGGCTTCGCTGTGACCGTTCCGCTTTGTCGAACCACTGGTTGACGGTCATGCGCGTGAACTGGGTGGTGGTACCGGCTCGTGCGCAGAGTTTCGCAGAGCTCTGGAGCCGATGGAGAATCGGCTCCGTGACGGCAAACGGGCGGCCTCCGGGGTTGAGGTCCCAGCAGTCTTTTGGAAGCCCCTCTGAACCATTCTCAATCGGTTTGGCGTGCATGATAGCGTCTTCGGTAAGCTCAAGGTTCTCCACACACCAGTTATGGTCGTCGACGCATTTCTGTGCGGCAAGGCAGGCGAGGGTGTCGGAAAGCGAGCCATGCGGGGCGCTCGTCCAGTTGTAGCCGAGACGTTCAGCTGCCATGGAGAGCGGTTGGTATCTATGTCCCGTATTTGAGTTTCCGAAGGCATCCATGAATTCTTGCATGGTGTCGATGATTGCAGCATCGGGGTTGATGGTGGCACCGGCGGCCTTCAGGAAACCGATATCGAAGGCTATGTTGTAGCCAACAATCTCGTCGGCGATACGGTCGAGGATGCGGCAGATTTGTTCCATATAGGCATCGATAGTGGTCAGGTGTTCCACGTCATCCGGGGAAATGTGGTTCACCGCCTGGGCTTCCGGCCACTCCTTCTTGTGTTTCGGCTTGAACCTCTCATCGAAGAGAAGCCGTCCATTGGCATCTACGATAGTGAGCGACAGGATTTCGTCGCCCTCCTCGGGATGCAGGCCGGTGGTCTCCGTATCGAGGTAGATGCGGTTGGGATTGTTGCTGCTCATGGCTACTTTACCTCCTTGTCTTTTGCAATATCGTTCCTGTCGACGTTTCGATCCGCATCGAGGCGCCCCGACGACTCTCTTGCATTGCAGGTTTTTTCGGAAACGCTCTTGTTTTTAGACGGTTCCTTTTTGCAGGTGCCGACATAGTGCCCGGCGCCCACACCGGTGATGACGAAGTCTTCCCCGTTGTTTTCCCTGCCGATCATGTCCACGAGTTCATTCTGGGTATAGCCGGAGAACGTAACGCTATCGTCGATGACAAGACCGCAGGTGTCCTCGAAACTGAAATTCGTCTCGATAATCTCAGATGGGTCATCCTTCCAGTACATCTGGACAGGCATGATGAATACACTGATTTTATTTGGTACCTTGTAGTCCTTAATCGCGTACTCCGGAAACATATCGAGGACGGCATCGAGTTTCTGCGAATCCTCGAAGGTCTTGCCGGCGAGAAGGCCATACTGTTTACCGGAAATATCGACGATGGTCTCGGTGGCGTTCGTCTCGATACCGGAGAGCTCGATCTTCGGAACGAGCGCGAAGTTATAGCCTACCTTCACGGCGACCAGCTTATAGTCGTCGGGGGTATTCGCATCCATGAATTCTTGCGTGTTGCGCATCTGGGAGATCACGTCGGCGTCAAACGTGAATGCCGGATAGGAGCAGGAACCGGAATGGGAGACGATGTCTTCCACGGTTCCGAGCCCATAGATAGCCTCGATGATTGCCGGGTTATACAGGTTGTTCATGTCGAGGAAAACAGTCCTGTCGTTCTGGCGTGGATTGTTTAGGTTGACAGAGATATCTGCCCAGCGCTCTCCGAAATTATCGCTTTCCGGCGTGACGTCGTAAGCGCCGACATAGAGGCTGCCGTTATCGAGATAGCTGTCGCAGACGAGCTCGAGTTTATATTTTTCCCCGAAGTTTTCCACATCGAACGTGACTCCGCGCTTCATGAAATCGGGATCGTTCCAGACGATCTCTCCGTTAGAGTCAATAAGCTCAGGATACTGTTCGCGCACGTTCACGATTTCCTGTTCATCCAGGTAATCCGGACCTGCCTGTGTCATGTAGCACTCGGCGTAATCATCGGCGACAGACGACATCGCCATGCGGTCGATCCAGCCGAACTCATCCTTATGTTCGATGATCTCCTTGGTCGATACACCGTTCTGCAAGGCCATGAAGGTCGAGCGTTCCCGGTCAGAAGGAAGGGTATCGCACCAACGTTCTTCTGAAACGTAGCCTGGGGAATCCAGGTGGTATACGTTGCCGAATGGTACGGCATAATCGCGGACATGACCCTCGAGGATATCTTCCTTCTCCGCATACCAGCTTTCCAGCTCGTCTGCTGTCTTGATGTCTTTGTATTCCATAATCGGCTATTCCCTTTCCATATTCTTGCCATCGGGGATTTCCGTGTTTGGGCTGTCGAGATGAGCGGCGCTTATGGCACATGCATCGCGCTTGGCTTCTAGACCGCTCTTTGCAGGTTCCTGTTTCTCATCGCGAGTCGGCGTGACGCTGACGGAACCACAGAAAGGGTCGCTGAAGGCACTGACATCTTGGGGGCTGTGGTACATTCCGCGCAGACCCTCCTTGGTCTCAGGGCCACTGTAGTCATCCATGGCGATTCAGATACGGTTCATCGGGATTTCAAATGGTTTATCGAGGTCGACCATCATATAACCCGCGCCGTAGACGGGATCGTGGATACCGATATACGGTTCGTATGTTCCCGGGGAGACGATAAAAGCATGGCCGGTATCGACTGTGTGTCCGCTCATATAGCGTGAGTCCATGCATGCCACGGCATCGAGGAAGACGGAAGAGGGGACTTTAGCCATAAGGGAAATAGTCGTCTCGTTTACCGCCAATGCCTCAAAAAGCTCGTCCCGCATGGTGCGTTCGAATTTAGTGGTCGGATAGTTCACCAGTTTCTCGACGGCGGTGCCCTGCGATGCGCACAGCTCATCGATGATTGTCGTACCGATATCCGCCGGACGTTCGTAAGCCACGTAGCTGGGCACTTTGCCATAATCTAAATTGTTCTCTGCGTCCTCGATAACCTCGAGGTTTTCTTCGCGCCAGTCGCATATGCTCTGGATCAGCCTGTATCCGTCCATGCTGTCGACCTTCTCAGTCAGAATGAGCGTCATATCGAACTGCATGGCATCGATCATCTGGTCGCATTGGAATCCATACTGGATATTGAATCTCTCGGAGACGTCTGCGTTCAGCGCATCGTGGTCCAACTCATACTCTCCGGGCACGAGGACCCCGCGGGCAAGGCCGGCAGATTCGATATATCCGGCAAATTTATTGAAGATTTCCGCGCACTGGGAGGAAAGGGCATCCAGATAGGCCCAGGATGTAGACAGCTCGTTGTCGAGTGCCATAGAGAGTGCCGACTTGAGGTCGGCCGGCATTACCTGTCCGTTCTTGATTTTCTCCTCGTCGATATATCCGCTCGCCCAGTCGAGGTCGCGGTCACCGAGGAATCCGGCGACGATATGCTTGCAGTAATCCTCGCCCTCGTATGTCATATACGGATCGAGGAGGAGTGGCTTGCGCTCCATGATATTCTTCTTATCGTTTTTCGGATCGATTGTCGACCAGTCAAGCGCCTCGCTTAGCATATCGGCAGCTTTCTCTTCGCCGAACAGATCGATGACGTCGTTGTAGGTTCTGATTTTCGTCTTGATTTCACTCATATCGGTTCTCCTTTACCGGGCGATTTCATTCTGTCCGCAAACGGGCGCATTGCCGCCGATGTGCGCAAGCGACTCGATACAGGACGCCTTTTTGGCAGCGAGGCCGGCTTGGTCGGGAAGGACACTCTTGCGGCGCTCGGCGATATCGATGTCGGCGTTTGCACGGATAGTTTCAGATGCCATGTCGCAAGTGGAATCTTTCGGCAGGGCATCGATTGCAATGGCGAGGGCGATCAGGTAATTCGTGTCATGTTCATTGACCACCTCTCGGAATACCTGGTAAGGCAGTGATGCTGCCGTTCCGGGCATACCCTCGGCAAGTACATATCCGTCGGCGGTGTCTTCAAATTCGGGATGCATGGTGGAAGAGGAGATGCCCCATCCGCCGAGAACATCGCGTTCCCAGACCTCCGCGATGATATTCCATCCGCGGTCGTTGGCTGGATCGTCGATAGCGCGGCAGTAGAGGAATTTCGGCTGCATGTTCGGTTCTTTGACGATCCATGCGTAGGCATGGTGCACGATATCGTTGGCTGCGGCAGGGCAGAAGTAGTTCTGGAAGCGATCAGGGGTCTTCTTCGTTCCGGTTTGCATGTTACCCTCCGTTCCGGCGGCGTGTTTTGTAAGATTCTACCACTTTGGCTGCGTTTCGCCTATATATCGATGACGGATACGGCATGTCATCTGCAAAAGGTATCGTGTGGAAGGGCACGGGGGCTCACCGAAGCGGCGAGTCCCCGTGTTTGTGCCGTCTATCTGTCCCGTAATGGCGAATCAGGTGCGTCCTGGTCATGGTTCAGATTCCTTGCCGCATCCGTGGCCGCTGCATGGCGTTCCGTGAGTCCCCGCGGATTGTGGGTTTGCACGAGGTCGTCCTTATGCAGGCGGACATCGCATTCCTTGACATATTTGAGAAACGTCGGATGCGTGATGCCGAGCTTCGTTGCTGCGGATCTTGCCGAGATGTCTCCGTTCTTATATTCGCTGTAGAGACGGTCGAATCCCTTGGGAAGGGGTTTCAATCCCCTTCCTCGGGTATCCTGTGCATTCGTGATCTTGTTCACATGATAGGAGAATGCCTGTTGGCTCAAGCCGGCGATCTTGGCGGCCTGGGCTTGGCTTAGATCCCAGTTCTGATATCTGCCGAAAGCCTCGCGAAACCGTAAATCATATCCGTCCAAAGGATCGCTAAGTGACTCTTTCAGCTCCGTCTCGATATCGGCAGGCATATCGATAAGCTCACCGGTTTCATCACGTGAGAGGGCGACGATATTGCCGAAAATGAGAGAAAAGGGCTTACCGTCGTTTGTTCCGACGATGAGGCTCTTTTCAGATAGGAAGCCCGAGTCATCCATGAAGGCATCGGGGTTGATGGCGCGGTTGGGCAGCAAACTGTCTGCACCGGCGGCATTTACATAGATATCCACATCGGCGAACGTGGCACCGAGTTCGTCATATTCGCCTTGGACTGCCTCACGGATGTCTCGATATGGTCTGTCCCTGTCGGCGAGAAAGGCCTGTGCCTCCCCACCGACAGGGAAGATCAGACCTTTGACTTTATTGGATTCCATCGTTTCACCGCCTTGTTTCTTTAAAACGATTCATACAGCTCTGGTTAGTGACCGATTGGATACTCGCGGTCGATTGGACGCGAATTGCCGATATCGCTACCGCTATCGTCGTGGTTGTCCTCGTCCTGGCTGAGTACTAATGAACTCTCCCTGGCTTCTGTAGCGACTTCGGCGAGAGACTTCGTAGATTTCTCATGCTTGTCGCCGGCGGCGTGCTCATTCTGAAGCTGATATCGATCCGGTTCGATGCCGTACTTAATGTGAATATACTCTTTGTAACCGGTGGACGGGTCCGCAAAGGTCTCTTTCAGCTTGTCGATCGTCTCCTGAGGAAGGCTTGCGATTTCGCCTTCCTCGTCGACACCGAAGGCGACGAAATCACCGCAGATTAGCGAATAGAGTTCCCCTTCCTTGACGGGATGGCCGAACGTCAGCTGATCGAGATATCCGACTTCCTCCATATGTTTCGTCGCATAGATGGCGCGATTGGGCTTGCTGCCGTTGATTAAACCTTCTTCATTGACCCACAGGTCAACCCCATTACCAAGGACGCTCAATACATCAACGTTGCCGTTGACGAGGTCCTGCAGTTCGGCCAGCGAGTTATTCTTATCGATCCAAACCTCGAACGGCTTCGATCCGACGGGGATTAAAAGGCCGTGGGCTTGCATTTCGTTCATACGGGGTACCTCCTTGCGTCTTGATGCTTGGTAAGATTCTACCATTCGATACCGGAAAAGGGCACCTCGGTCGGGTGCCCTGTTTTTTCTTTCAAATTCGCAAGCGCTTGCGAATTTCAGCTACTTAACGGTCACCGTTTCATCCCAAGCGTCTTTGATCACTTTCGCATCGTAGTGATACCACGGATGACCGGTTGACTTCTTGTGGCCTTCGATATCATCGGTGATATCCGCCCCGCATGTGTCGCAGATCGCGATCCTAATCGTCTCGGCGGGATGATGGATAGTCTTCGTGGTTGTCGGCGTTGAAGTAGAAGAGGGCTGTCCGTTGCCAGACGATGGAGCGGAAGCACCACGATTCATATCGGCAGAAGAATTTTCTGCCTGATTGTTCTGATTTTGACCGTCAGAAGAAGCGTTCTGGTTTTGCGAAGCCCCGTCTGCCGGAGTCGCTTCGGCATTATCTTCAGACTCACCGCTCTTGGCAGTCTTATCGACATGTTTGGCTAAAAAAGCGAAAGCTGACACCTTTTTCCCGTCACCTTTGACGGTGAAACTGGTGCTTTTTGCTGGTTTATCATAACCGTCCGGTGCCGACTCAACGGTCAGCAAATACTTGCCTTTCGGCAGAGTACAGATCTTGACTTCGTCGTTGACTGCAACGGAAATATCTTTGACAACAATCTTTCCGTTCTTACCCTTTTCGGAAACCGAAACGGAAGCCTTAGAATCCTCAGCAGCTCCGTCAGCTGTCACCATGACGGAGATAGCACTCTTTTCAGCGGATTTTTTCTTCTTTGCATTCTCAGTCGAGGTCTCTTTTTTCTGAGTTTGCGTTTGTTCTTTCTTTGTATCTGAGTCGTGACCTTTATTACTTGAAAGAACGGTAAAAGCAGTCACGCCACCGAGGAGCAGCACTAGAACAATACCGATAACGGCTGCAATAATGATGAACTTCTTACGTCGATCATCCTCATCTACATAACTGTAATCAGATTGCACTTGAGAGGGTTTCAGAGTTTCGAGATTTCCCCACCAAGCTCCCTCATGCTTATCATTTCCATCGTTCATGATGCTACACCTCCCTGGTTAATAAGTTATCCGCCAAAAACGTCACGCGCGATTGTGCCGGATTTAATTACGATTAGCATCAGAGCAACAGATGCACATACAGAGCTCCACATATCGCCCTTGAAGCCGGATATTTCTCCTCCGCTAAAGCCTGAAAGCAGGTTTGGGAAAAGTCCCATTGCAAAAAGAATAATTACGCCTGCAAGACATGTCGCTAAGAAGTTCTTGCAGAAAGATACTCCATAGTTTTTTGTTTCGTCGAATCCAAGTAGCGCAAACGGAAGCGGTGAGAACGCAGCCATAACATATAGTTGCATTGCTCGCATATAACACATGACCGAAACCGAGCCCTTGATGATAATCGTGATCAAATCGAATATCATGCTCTGAACCCATATACCAATTACCGCTCCAAAACTCTCTTTACAAGAATCGGCTATTGTGACAGTTTTTAATTCATCAACGGTCGACTGATTGATCTTACCAATCATTTCGTTAAATAGATCATATGCTCCAGCGCAGATCTTCAATGAGTTTTTGAGAAGCCAAATGAAGATCGTCGCATAGATAATTAAAAAGACAATGTCTTTAATTGCTGGTAAGGTAGCTGTTCCATCAATACGCTGTGATATTTTTATCAATTGTATCAACATCACAAGGCTTAGGATGGAAGCTGCTGTTGGCATGACGACTGACTTATTAACAAAGCTAACCGTGCTGTAAAAGGTGCCTGTTTTCTTGCCCAGAAGATTATTGAATGATTTTCCAAGAATCGATTTTGTAGAAGTAGTCTTGATATTTTGAAGACCATCATTGAAAAAGAACTCAGCTCCTTCAGCAAAACGATCGGTAATCCATCCACCTGGATCCGAAGCAAAGTCAACAACGCCGCCAATGATTGGGATATTTTTGACCCAATCGGAGTCGTCATCTGCAAGGGCTACTTTCGGAGCAACCAAAACAGCAACCAGAGGTAGAACAAGGAGAAAAAGTACTATTTTTTTATTTTTAAACATAAAATTCCTCCTTTACATCAGTTCACATTGTTTTGTGCTCAGATGGTAAACCACAGTAATCCCCGTAAGCTGCTGGTCTTCCGTGTCTTTCAGGGAAAAATCAACCCTATATTCGTTAGCGTTGAAGTCGGCCGTAAGGATACCGTTGCACTCGGCTTCGACCGCGGTCGGATAATAGAGGGCACATTGCTCGCGTAGAAAATCTTCAATGATGCTTCTCGAATCGCCAAGCAAAGCAGACATATCTTCACTAATGCCGTCGATATCAAAAGTACCAGCGGCTTGAGTTCTTACATATTCCTCGTTCGTGCCGCTGTTTTTCACATCAATAGACATCTTGAAATATGTACCGTCATCGTTTTTATCGACGGTCAATACTCTGGTTTTATCATCGTCTGATTCATAGGCGCAATTGTACCTAGTGAGATTTTTCATCTCACCGACATCGACCTTTTCAGTTGAAAGGCCTTTGATGACAAAGGGCTTTTCAACTTTAGATGGATCAGCTTCCGGATCAGCGATAATGATTGACGAGTCTGTGAAATATAGCGTTCTTCCGGTGCCGCTGTAAGTTGCCCAGACATTAGAGGACAGCAAGGCAGAAAATTGCGCTGTTGCATCATCATATTCATCGATGGTTTTCTGTTGGTCTTTTTTCAGTTTTACTGAGCTGTTTTTGATCTGTTTTTCTTTTTCCTTTTTTTTCGCCTGTTGTTCTTGCTGTTCCTGAACTTTCATCGTAGACATATAAGAACTGACACCGATGGAAACGACGCAGAAAATAGCGATTAGGATTGCAAGGATTTTCACGATTCCCTTATGGTCTGTTATTAAAAACCAGATGTCTCGCATGCTTTTATTCCTTTCCTTTTATTTAGATAGATCGACGCCGCCGAGCCATCCCCATTTACATCCAGTACCCTTTCCATAAAAACCGACAAATTCTTGAAGGCTCTTGATGGTAATAGCCCCCTCGTTGCTGATGACCTTATTATCGCCGATATAGATTCCGACATGCCCATAAAGACGACCCGCCTCGCCTGTTCCAGGATGTGACACGTCAGCGATGATCATTCCAACTTTTAAATCCCGAACGTTAGTGCTGGTGCAGTAAGCGCGGCACATATCGCAAGCGTTTCCCCCAAAGTAACCGATACCGGCGCTCTGGAAGACGTTCGTGACCCAGGCAGCACACCATCCCTGTCCTGGGGACTTAGTTGTATTGGCGGCATTAACTACGTCTTTTTGCCTTCTGGTGGCTTTCTTTAAATCCTGACCGTTTCCGTCAATTCCGTTAGTTCCATTACTGGTTCCCAGTGCATCGTAGATACGCTGAGCCTGCGCCAAACGATTCGCGTCGGCCGCTTCGCTTTCTCCGCAGCGCTCAAACTGGCTTCTGAAAAGATAGACACATTGTTTGAGATCGGACTGGGCACAAAAAACCTTATACTTTGCTTTATTCCATCCCGAACACGATTCGGCGAATTCTTCCCAGAACCAGTCAAGTTGAACGGAAAGGTCGGACATATCTTTGCCTTTTTCCTTGGCAAGGTTTTCCAGACCAGTCTTTCGTCCACCAAGCCACTGGCAGATTCCATAGGCCCCGGATGAACTGTTCAAAGCAGTAGGGTGACAGCCTGACTCTTGGAACATATTTCCCATGATTGCAGCTATATGGGTGCGATCGACACCCTTGTCGATAAGGTATTGCGCTATCGTGGCCTCGTCACCAGTCAAAGAGCCCACGGATGCATTTTCGCCTTTACTTCCACCAGAAATAGTGCAAATGACGGCGATTATGATGATCACTGGAATAATAAGCACACCTATGGCGCCGAACAAGGCACCCAAAATTGCGCCGATGCCATTTGCTGCCATGCGTACGCTCCAGTATGCATAAGAAAGAACGTTCTTTGCTGTATTGATGATTCCACCGCCGGTGGAAACAGATTGGTACGCGGCTGAACGCATATACCGATACATCTGCTGGTTGAACTTGTTGCCGGCGCCGGCGGTGAATCGTTTTCTCGAAAGGGCTTTAATTCGCGCGGTTGAGCGTTTTAGCATCTTCCAAGATTTACGGGTATTGCTGACGGCGCCTTTTGTAGAACTGACAGCCGCTTTGCTTAATCCTTTTGCTTCTTGATAGAGGTTGTCCACATCCTCAAGTTCGGAATCCTTGATGGCGGCACGCTTTGCGGCTCGAAATCCTTCCTTGGCAGCTTTTTTCGTACCCTTCGCCAGATTACTTCCGGAACGTGATTTTGTTCCGGAAAGATCGATATCCTCGCCGTTAAGCCCTGCTTTAAAAGCCTTAGCCGTTGTTTTTGCCGTGTCAACGGTGTCTTTCACAAGGTCAGAACCGACACGCGCGGCACCTACAGATCCTTTTATAGCCGATTTGCCAGTTTGATACATCTTGTCGACATCACCGAGTTCAGTGCCGCCGATGACCATGTTTTTGGCAATTGCAGTGGCGGAGCCGACAAGACCAGTGTTGACTGCATTCGTTGTTTCGGTACCAACAAGAGAGCTTTGTCCAGCTCCTCTTGCAGAATCACCTGTGACGAAATCGTCTGCTCTCATCTTGTCAGCTCCTTTCCTTTTCAGCTAATTTTATCCAAGGCGGGATTTTTCGCGTGCTGCAAATTCCTGCATGCGCTTCTTGTCGGCAGCCTCATTCGGGTTCGTCGAGAAGAGGTCATAGAGTACGTTACCGGACGGGAATTTACCGCGAATCGGAACACGCGCACCGCCGGCGATAAGCAAACCGTCGCCCGGCTCGACAGATTCGTCGATGAACTCCTCCTCCTGTTCGGAAAGACCGAGCAGGCGTACCCATTCGGCACGGTCGAGCGGAGACTGCTTAAGCAGAAGCAGGAAGTCGGAATTCAGGACAAGATTTTGTGCGGCCTTGTTCTTTAACATTGCCACGGCGTTCTGACTGATACCTGTCAGCAAAAGTCCGAATTTTCGGCCCTCATTCGAGAAGCGAGAGAAGTAGTTGAGCACCGTCGGGTAAGCGAACATGGACTGCATCTCCTCGACATACAGCCATGTACGCACTCCGCGTTTCGCATTGAAGTACATACGATTACGAACTGCCTCGCAGACGTTGATTAGACCGAAGACGAGCATCGAGTCCGGCAAGTCCTTCAAATTGAAATCCACGATACGAGACTTGAAGTCGACGTTGCTCTGATGGTTAAAGAAGGACTGGGCACCTGTGACAAAACGCTCGTAACGCAGCGCGATGGTCTTTGCCTCAGGCTCAGGCTGTTCAAGCAGCTTGTTGTAGAAGTCTTCAAGGAGGGGCGGCTGTTCGCCGCGTTGACGCGCGTCGAAGAAAGCCTCCTGTACGCAACGCGTGATGATCGACTGGTCTTCCTCACCGAGATCACGGCCTGCTTCGGCGGCCGAAGCGCCTGCCTGGGCGAGCATGGCATCGATCTTGAAGGCAAGCTGGGCATCCGGGCTGAGGCTTTCGACGGAAACGGTATCGAACGGATTCAGATAGGTATCCGAATCGACTGCAAAGTTGTAAGTCACGCCGCCGTAGCGACTTGAGATACCCGTATATTCGCCGGCACGGTCGATGATGTAGATTTCATCTGTCGGGTTGCTGAGAATCGTACCGGTCATCTCGGTCTTTACGGCCATGCCCTTGCCGCTACCGGTCTTGCCGCAAACAAAACCCATCGGTGATGCGAGGAGCTTGCGGTTACAGAAAATCAGGTTAGAAGAGTGCTTGTTCTGACCGTAATAGTTGCCGCCCTTATCATCCAGTTCCATTGTTGCGAACGGCATGAGGATGGAGACTTCGGCAGTTGTGGACATACGGGAGATCTCGCAGTGGTTGTGACCTAACGGCAAGATAGAGTTGAAACCTTGCCGCTGTCGGTATTCATAGGTGCTGACCTCGATGGAGTTTTGGCGGGCGGCGGAGATGATGGAAAGCACCTGGTTATCCAGTTGCTTCTTAGTCGGTGCGTATGTATAGAAAAGTCCCGTGAAAACATAAAGACGTTGGTTTTTGTTCTGAAGGTTATCGATGACGTCTTCAGTTTCCTCTTTAGAGTACTTGAGCTCCTGCGGAAGGATTGAAAAGTCATAGCCTTTCTGAACTGCCGAGCGCTGTTCCTCGATGATTTCCTTATCGATCCAAGCCAAACGCTGTCGCGTGAAAGCGACGGCAGCCGCTTTATCCATAGGTTGTGCGAACCAAGTGACATTAAGAGGAATCGGGAGTTCGGTGATATCGGAAAGCGCTTGATCGGTTAGTTCCGAACCAAGCTTCTTGATAACAAGAACCTGTCCCCACATATCACCCGTCTTGAAGCAGTCGGCAAGACCTTCCGGCTTGAAATCAAGTGTCATCGGTGCGATACAATCCTTTGTCGTCTGCACCATCCTAGCGGAGATATCCCGTCGATAATCGAAGTTAAATGGCTTGAGTGGGTTGAGCTGACTATTCAGAAGTGCCAGTCGTTCCGCACCATCGAGAACATGGCTCTTTGAACCGATAGATGTGAGAATCTGCGAGATCTGATTTTCAATACGGGCGAGTTTCGGAACGGCATCGTCCACCGTGGGGGCGGAAACCGAAAAGGTGATATACATCTTACGCCGGATGTTCGAAACACCCTGCCGCATCTTCTCATTTAAGATCTCATTGAAGACGGCGGCATCGTTTGCGGCGTTTACATTCAGTTGGCTGCTCGGATTGAAGAACTTGCGATGCCCAATCTGTTCCTTGAGCAGCGGTGTGTTGATGATATTGAATTGAACAAGCGTGTCCGCGCCAAACTGGTCGTAGAGACGGCAGATCGACGTAAATACAGCTTTCTGAGCATCCTCGCGAACAGAATGGTAAGAAGTGTCCTCGAAACAGATGCAGGAGGAGAACATTCCCTCCTCGACCTCGCATATGCCGTCTTCATACATGCGATTGTACCCGATGAATGAAGTGACGTCTTTTGCGGTTTTGCGCCTGTAGCGAGCAAATTCATTCTTTTTCGAGAGTTCCTTATCGCGGTCTTTTAGCTGCTTCTGAATGGACTTATTGCTCTTTGCATTCGCCTTGAGTTTGGCATTCGACTCCTTTTGGAGTTTTTTCATTTCCTTAGCCCGGGCTTTTCTTTCTTTACGGGAAAGCTTTTTCCGAGGCTGCTTATCGAACACATCGCTGGCAATACCGCTCAGTGCATCCATATCGACATCGGAGGAATCTTCGACATCGTAGGTGTGTGGATAGTTTGTCGAAGTAGCGAACTGTCCATAATCAATAGGAGTCTGTTCTGGTTCCATCTCAGGTACAGCGTATGCAGTCTGAGGATCGAATTGATAGGGATTCGCAGTTTGTTGGGGTTGCACGGCCTGTTGGGCAGATGTGGTCACCGGAACGTTGCTTTCATAATCCTTGCGGGCGGCAGCAATCAGTTCGGTTGCCGTGGCGGCGTCGATTTCGCCAGCGGCAACCTTAGCCATGATAAAATTGATTGTATCGTTAATAGATGACTCGACCTGCCCTTGGGCTGTAGGCTTCAAGTCCGTTTGTCCCATCAAGGAACTTTCTGGTTGATTTGTCATAAAGCTTTCCTTTCCTGCTTTGCGTGATCTCATCCGGCGTTTTCACGAACCCGCTCTTAAACATTGACGGTTTGTAAAAAAGCCGATTATCGGAGAGCTGGTGCTGTAGCCAAAGGAGAGCAAATTGCTCGAATGGCAGCCCGTGAGGCTTCCAAAAGCCACAGCACCAACAGGGCAGTGAAACCGCATAGATGAACTCCAGGTGATCGGTCGGATCGATCTTCAAAACGAGATTCATATAGACGGCGACAGCGATGGAAAGCCCTAATGCGACAGTGATTGAGATAAGGGTACGACCGGTAAGTTTACCGATGACTTTCGGTTGATATTCGGCGATATCCTTATGAATTGCAACGCTAAGCATCGGGCATTTCCTCCTTTAGCCAGCGAAACTGGTGTCCAGGTTGCCGAGGAAAACGGAGGCTGCGATGACGATACCGCCGCCGACGATCATGGCGATGGCGCCGGCGAGCTGACCGCCACCGCCTTGCATACCGTCTTTGATTGTCATACCGAGATTGACGAGACCGAAAACGATGAGGACGCCGCCGAGAAAGGTGACGCCTCCGGAAATCTTAGTCATGATTTGAGAGAGCATACGCTAAATTCCTTTCTTTAAATATTCTGAGATTCCATGAGCTTAATGCCCGGTGTAGCCATAGAACGCCATTGCTGCTGCAACGGTAAAACCAGCTACGATCATTGCAATGGCTTTAACGATTTCAGGCTGGCGCCTTCCACCGCTTGCCAATGAGATACCGAGATAGATTAGGCCGGCAATGCCAAAAGCAGTACCGGCGAAACCTATCGGCTGGGCAAAAATTCTTATAAGTTTATCCACCCATTCAATTCCTTTCCTTTTTTCCGTGTCGGTTGCACTGATTCAGTGTATACCAAACGCGTGATTTATGACGCGTAGGTATCGTCTTTTGTCCTAATTTCGTCCATGTACTCCAGGATATTGAACGGTTCATCGTACAGACAGCGGTTTTTGACCTGACCTGGCTTGTTTCGACCTGGGTCGAGATAGATGTAGTTAGGGTGTTGCTCGACCGGGTATTTCAAATCTTTAAGTGGATTCGTACCGGCGATGAGCAGGATTGCCTCGCGGCGATTCATCTTGCCGATCTCGGCGGCATCAATCAAGTCACGACCTTGGATCTGAATGTTTTTCGAGCTTGAACCGGACTGTCCGCGCGTCTCGCCGAATGTCTTCTGATTGATCGTCTGCTTGCCGATCATCTCGGAGATTTCCTTGTTGGTGGAATTCGACTTGCCGCCAAGGAAGAGGGTGGTATCGCAACAATCGATAATCGTTTTTGCCTTTTTATCGTAGCGGCTTTCCAGCTGTGCGACAGACTGGAGGATGATTGAAATGCCGATGTTACGAGAACGAGTGACGGCAATCGTCTGCTCGATATCTGGGATAGTTCCTATGTTTGCGAACTCATCGAAGATGAAGTTGACCATCGTGGGCAATTTGCCGTTGTATTTCTCGAGCGCTCGGCGACACAAGATATCAATTGATTGCCACATCATGATTGCGTGCAGGAACGAGAAGGTTTTGTCAGTATCCGACATGATGGCGAAGACAGCGGTACGTTGTCCGGGATCTCCCATCTCGTCAAGATTCATCTCATCGTATTTCAACAGTTCGCGCACCTGCTCGATTCGCATCGGGGCCATGCGCACGTTGCAACTGATGATGATGGACTTCAGCGTCTTGCCGGCGGCTACTTTGAACATCTTATAGTTTGCCAATGCGAAATCCTGATCGGACGTCAATCCGCCTTCACGTGCAGGAGACAGTCCGTCATTGTTACGCTCCATGAGGCTTGACTGCCAAGTGAACTCGTCGGTCGTGTTCTCGCTGATTGCCATTCGGTCTGATTCCGCGTCGGCATAGGAGCTTGAGGTCGACGGGCCTTGGTAGAACGGATTTCTTTCATAAACTTTGCCCGTCTCGATCTCATCGAAAATCATGTCGAGCGGAGATTTGAAATTCTCATCGTTTTCCTTGGCTTCTGCCATGGAAAGAAGCGTCAATAATCCGTCCAACGAGTAATCTTCCGGTGGGAACCAGTCTCTCAACAAGGCGATGAGCGCGGTATAGAGCAGACGTTCTGAATTCTCCCAGAACGGATCTCCACCGGACTGTTTGTCTCCGTTGGTATTCGAGATCAAGCAGTTGACAAAGGAAAGAATGTCTGCGTCTGTCTTAACGTATTTAAGTGGGTTGTAATGCATCGATTTATTGAATTCGATGGTGTTGAACACTTTAATGCGGTAACCGTTGTCCCTGAAAAGATATCCGCACTCTGGAAGAGATGTTCCTTTCGGATCGGTCAGAAAGTAGCTTGCATTAAGCTGCATGAGATTAGGTTTTACATAGTTACGGGTCTTGCCAGAGCCGGAACCGCCGATAACCATGACATTGAGGTTTCGGTCATGTTCGAGGTCGAACTTCGGTTTTTTCAGGGCAAGACCATAATTTTTCGTGAAAAGAAGATTGTTGGACGGATCCGTTTGATCCTTGAAGGCGACTCCTTCTTTAAGGGTGCCCCATTTCGCAGATCCGGCTTCCTCTCCATAGCGATAGTTACCGGCATACATGAATGTGTAGAGCCAGACGATGAGAACCGTAATGGCGAGTCCGATTGCATACAGCATGGGAACGGATGCCGTTGAGATAGCGGCAGGCGCCGCGACGATCGAATTGACCGTCGCGAGCGCCCCGTCGGTAATCTCCATGGTGTTGAAATCAAAGACTTGTCCGAACCGATTGCCGAAGTAGAAGGCAAGAACGGTCAACATTAGAACTACCACGACCTGAATTGGGCCCGGAGTTTTCGATTTATTGGACGCCAAGGAGCACCACCTTACCTAGCTTTGTTCTCGGAGCCATGCGCGTCACCATGATCCTGACTGTCGTGGGCACGTGAATGTTCATGATTGCGCTGGTCTGTGCTCTTAATGATTTCTTCCTGTTTTTGCTTCAACGGTTTCGACATTTTCTGACCTTTGAAAGCCTCGCTGTTACGGGAGAATTTCGGATCGAGGTTGTCGGCGCGGACCTGCTTGTGATGCTGGTTGGCATCCGTGAATAGAAGCTCTCCATCATTGGCGAACTGTACGGCGATGCCGCGCAAATTGCACTGAAGAGCGAAATTATTGAGATTCGGTTGACCATTTGCATCACGAGATGCCTCGAAGGCATTTCCGACTTTCGCGGAAAGATCCTCCTTCCAGGATTCGACCTGTTTGGTGTGAGAATCTGGATCCATTCCATCGTGACTGCGAATTGCTTCCGCTCGATTTGAGATTTCATCGGAATCGAGCATTTTTACGGCATCCGCATGGTTTTCGAGCACTTCGCTCGCCTTGTCCTGAGAAGGATACTTACCAAGCTGCATAAGCTCATTTTCACCGATGATGCCCTTATCTTTGAGCATGTCCAGCTGTGCTCGTTGTTCTGGTGTCGCGTAATTCTTCAGGTCGGGCTGGATTGCCATAGTGTCGTGGCCTTTTGCTTCAAGAGCAATCTGCAATTCGCCGATTGACGGGTTTTCCGAAAAGTCTTTCTTGATTTCATCAATCGAAACACCCTCATCGGCTGCCAGAACGGTAGCTGTGAGATCAATCTGTTCGGGCGTTGCGGGATAGTCAGACCAACCTCGGGCATTGGCTTGCCTTTCCTGGTCTTGTCCGTGCTCCTGAGATTGCTCTTTTTCAGGGGTATCGTTTTCGTGCTCGATTTTTTTACCGAGCTCTTGTTCAACCATCTTGGAAAAGGCCAGGATTTTTGCAACATCGGAAGTGCTGAACAGAAGATTGTTGTCTTCATGCATCGCATCCATGCCCATTTGCTTCATTGTGTCCGCAAAGAGCTTTGCAACAGCCGGATCATTAAGGTCAAGTTGACCATAATCTTTTCCATTACGCGACAGGCGTCCGAATGTGCCATCATAGACTTTCTTGAAGATTCCTCCGACGAAGTCTTTCATTCGACCAAGGATACCTCGCCTTTGCGTTTTGGTGCCATAGCGGAGGTCTTGCTGCTTATTACGCATGAGCTCTTCAAGCAACCGCAAGAAAGTCGCGACGACTTTCATTTGTGAGGAGAATGCTTCCTCTCCCAAATCTGCCATTATCAATCATCCCTTCTGGATGCCTTTTGCATCCTACGGTACTAACACGCAATGATTATGCGATCTGCAAACCATACGTCAGGAAATTCATATTACAGCCGTGAATCAATATCTTGATCCGAAATGGAATTTCGGTCATCAGCAGCACGGTCATCCTCGATGGAGCGCCGATTGAATTCATATCCCGATTCGATTTCAGGTGTCGATGGATCGAGGTCCATTCCATCGTGCGACTTAAAGCGAGCATCTAGCTCCCTGAAACGATTTGTAGCCACGACAGCATCAGCAAGAGTTCTCTGATTGCGTGTGGCGGAATCTTGAACCATTTCACGACTTGTCATTTTTGTCTCCTTTCTATTTAATGTTCGTCGAGATCACCGTCGTCAAGTACTTGACATGGACGGTCGAAAACGCGACCACGCTCATCTGCCTTATATTGTGCATCAAGACTGTCTTTAAGTGACGTGACCTTATCCGTAAGTCGATCAGACCTGTATTGTTCCAGATCATCAAGACTTTCCACCGGCATTGCGGTGTCAACATTCTTGAAGTTTCCGTTCTCCTTGAGAATGGCAACGCGTGCATCGAGATCGTCGTTTCCGCTCGCAATCATGTTGTCTCGAAAATCTCTGTCGAGAGGGCGTTCCCAAAGCCTTGAATCGCCCATGATGACGGACTGCACGTTGAATTCTGTCGGTGCGATATCCTGTGCTTTGAGCTTTTCCCGGATATCCTCCTTGACCCATCTGACGCTGGCGTCCTCGATAATCTCAGGGTCAGCAGCCTCATAGGCGCATCCGAGATCGCTGAAGTACTTTCCGTATGACCACGAGGCCGTCGCGCGGTCATAGTCTGTAGCCACGCAAAACGGCTGCGCGTTGCCCGGCTGGAAGAGGAGTGCCGTGCCGTCTTGGAACTGCTCGAGGACGATGTTGCCCTTTGTATCGATAGCGCCTAGGGCATTCATCATTTTTTTCTGCTGGTAATTGCTGCTCATATGATTTCTCCTTTCTTCGGTAGGGTCTTGAGAAATCTTTTGTAAGATTCTACCACTTCACATCTTGCACGGTCGAGGGAACGTGGCAATTTTCCGTTCCCCCGTGTTTTCAGATCGTCTAAGCTATCGCGACCGCTGATGTGCAATGGGTTTCGTAATACTCGTTGGCCCGTTCCGTTGCCTTGCTCCATTCCTCCTTGAGGCGGCTTGCGTTCTCCACGTCAGACGTCATGCAGGCATGTCCCCAGAGTGACCGTGCCTTCGAAACGGCTGCCTCAAGGTCCCTGAAGGTCGGATCGGTCGCGGCAAGTGTCAGCCGATCGTTCTTTGCCTCCGTTGCGGCCCTGAGATCCGAATCTTGACCACTTGTAGCCTTGGTGGCTGTCGTTGTTCGAATTACAGGTTTCTTGGCGAAATACGCGAAACCATCGCTTTTGACGAACCAATCTGACAGTTGCTTCGCAAACCTCGGTGAAGGGTTGTTCTGCCGATAGGCTTCCGCATAGTCGATATAGGCCTTCTCGATGGTGGCGGGAGAGTATCCTTCCCCGAGTCTCTTGGCATACTGTTTTGCTGCCTCGTTCCGAACGGCTCCTCTTACCGTCTTGATGGACAAGGAACAGAGATGGTTGAAAGCCTCGAATTCAGAATTTGAAAGGGTATATCCATCAGCGACCGTAGGGAGCGGATCATAGGTGCCGTCAGGCACCGCATCTAACGCGTCCCGTCTATTCGCATCGCGATCCGACTCGCCGTCATCTCGTTGAGTCGGATCAGTCATTCCCTCGGTGACTTTCCAGTCGCTTGGATCTTCATCATCGGAAGGGCGGGTGGCGGATCTATCTATTGATACTTTTGGATTGATATTAGTATCTATATATAGCTTGTCGCCAGATTGAAGACAACCCTCGTCTTCAGATTGGAGACATGGCTTCAGATTGGAGCCCCTGTTTTGAGCCTTGGCTTCAGATTGACGACAAGGCTCGTTACCTGCTGATTGCTGAAGACGCTCAGACTCAGAATCCCCCTTATGACTCACCATGTCCTCGTTATGGAGATTCGCCACCAAGCTGCTCTTGATTTCATTGCGTCGGTTTGCAATCTCGTCGATTTCCGTCTTGATGGCGATCGGGTTCTGCGGCAGCGTGTAGACAGTCCTTAACCCCGCAGAGGTCGCCGTGGTCTCGATCGAGATGAAGCCCCATGAGACCAGTTCCTTGCGGATCTTGTAGAAACGGTTCTTGCTGATATCAAGCTCTTCGAGAATGCGGGAAGTTGACGGGAAAGCCGTGTCCCCCGCGCCGGCAAATGAGCTCAGGTATCCGTAGAGTGCCTTCGCCTCGATGGAAAGGCCTTTTGATCTCATCACGAGCTGCGGGGAGAGTCCATATCCGTGGGAGAGTAGCGCATCAAGCCGCAAAAGGTTGCGCTCGTCGATTTCAGTTGTGTTCCCCTGCATTTCCATCATTCCTTTCCTTTTTGAAATTCATCGCTTTGTTGTTATTGTTGATCAGGCGGTTGATCAAAATCTCCTCGGCTTCTGCGGTCGGTACCGGTTTGTCGGGGAAAGAGTACTTTGCGACCCCGCCGCCGGACGTGATCGTGTTCTCGACCTCGATGAGTCCGAACGCTTCGAGCTCGTTTCGATATCGATAGAATCGCGTCTTGCCGATACCGAGCTGCCTGATAATCTGACAGGTCGAGGGTGGTGCGCCATCATCGAATGAGCAGAGGTATGCATATAGCATACGTGCTTCGATCGACAACCTGTTATCGTGAAGCACGTCCGCTATCTGCGAATTCATCATTTTGTGTGGCATATGTAGAACCTCCTCTTAGGTCATTTGAACTTTCGGAAAAGGAGGCCTGTCTTACCGAGTGTGGTATACTCGAATCAACAGAGCCGCCTTTGAACCTCGTTGAGAGTTCTCAAAGAAGCTCACTTTCCGAAAGAGTCCGTCCGTTCGCCAAAACTTTGGGACTTTTTCAGCTTACCGGGGCCGCAAGGCCCCTTTCTTTTTTTATGGTAGCACAGGGACTTCTTTTTCTGTTTCCCGGAGAGAGGATAACTTGATAGAAAAAGTAGGCGTAAGAAAAACAGGCACTAAAAAAGGAAACCCTTTTTGGGTTTCCTAGAGAAATCTTGTGTGTATTTGAGGCTGTGTGACGGCATTCCATCTATTGTTTTAGGTATATGTATCAGCCTCGTCTTCATAAGTGAACTGTAGCAATAGCATCAAAGATGAACGTACGTTCGCCTGTTCGGCTTCTTTTCGAGCGTTGTTCGAAAATGCCGGAAACCCTTGATTTTATTGGGTTTTCTTAGGATTTGTCTAAGCTATCTTCAGGCAAATCAAGCGCTCGTCGACGCATCTCAATCGTAGCCTCAGACGCAAGGTATTCATCGTAAGTTGTGATCTTGTCGATCATCTTTCCACCCGGAAGGATTTCCATAATACGGTTTGCTGTCGTTTCAACGATCTGGTGGTCTCTTGAAGAGAACAGAAGTACGCCAGGGAACTTCTTCATTCCATTGTTGAGTGCAGTGATGGATTCCATATCCAGGTGGTCAGTAGGCTCGTCGAGGATCAGTACGTTGGCACCGGAGATCATCATCTTGGATAACAGACAGCGTACCTTTTCCCCGCCGGAAAGAACTTTAACCTTCTTTACACCGTCGTCGCCGGCGAAAAGCATTCTTCCAAGGAAACCTCGTACATAGGTAACATCCTTTTCTTCCGAATACTGAGTCAGCCATTCTACGATGGTATCGTCATTGTCAAATTCTTTTCCACTGTCTTTCGGAAAATATGCCTGTGTAGTGGTGATTCCCCATTTATAAGTACCTTCATCCGGCTCCATTTCTCCGATCAGGATCTGGAAGAGAACAGTTTTGGCAAATTCATTTCCACCGACAAATGCAACTTTGTCGTCCCGGTTCAGTGTGAAGGAAAGATTGTCCAGGATTTTTTCCCCGTTGATGGTTTTGGATAAGCCTTCGACCATCAGAACTTCATTACCGATCTCGCGGTTCGGTTTGAAATCGATGTAAGGGTATTTACGGCTGGATGGGCGGATCTCATCAAGCTGGATCTTTTCCAGAGCGCGCTTACGGGAAGTTGCCTGACGGGACTTGGACGCATTGGCACTGAACCGGGAAATAAAGTCCTGTAACTCCTTGATCTTTTCTTCTTTTTTCTTGTTGGCTTCTTTCATCTGACGGATCAGCAGCTGGCTGGATTCGTACCAGAAGTCGTAATTACCGGCGTAGAGCTGGATCTTACCGTAATCGATATCGGCAATCTGTGTGCAGACCTTATTCAGGAAATAACGGTCATGGGAAACAACAATAACGGTATTGTCAAAGTTGATCAGGAATTCTTCCAGCCATGCGATTGCATCCAGATCCAGGTGGTTGGTAGGCTCATCCAGAAGAAGAATATCCGGATTACCAAAAAGTGCCTGTGCAAGAAGGACTTTGACTTTCTGTGCACCGGTCAGCTCGCTCATCATATTGTAGTGAAGCTCTGTCTCAATTCCAAGTCCGTTCAGAAGAGATGCGGCATCAGATTCTGCTTCCCATCCGTTCAGGGTTGCAAATTCTGCTTCCAGTTCACTTGCCTTGATCCCGTCCTCGTCTGTGAAATCTTCTTTGGCATAGATCACTTCTTTTTCCTTCATGATCTCGTAAAGACGGGCATTTCCCATGATTACAGTATCAAGAACCGGATACTGGTCGTATTTGAAGTGGTCCTGCTGTAAGAAAGAAAGACGCTCACCTGGTGTGAGGATGACTTCTCCGCTGGTCGGCTCAAGCTGCCCGGAAAGGATCTTAAGAAATGTAGATTTTCCGGCTCCGTTCGCTCCGATCAGACCGTAGCAGTTGCCTTCTGTAAATTTGATATTTACATCTTCAAACAAGGCTTTCTTCCCTACGCGGAGGGTGATATTACTTGTACTAATCATAAAAATTCTCCTTATTCAAATAGAATTATCGTTTCAATTTTTGCATTACGTTCATTATGGTAACATGACTGCACAATTTTCGCAAGAGAATAAGCATTAACATAAGGGAGAATTTGTGGTATACTTATAAATCATACACGAAATATACAGCATGGTAGGACGAAAGGAGCGAGTGTTTTGACAGAAGCAGGACTGGTGTTGGAAGGCGGTGCAACAAGAGGTGTATTTACTTCCGGCGCATTGGATTATTTGATGGAAAAAGATCTGTATTTTTCATACGTGGTCGGTGTATCGGCAGGTTCCTGTAACGCAGTCGATTATGTCTCAAAGCAGATCGGCAGAACAAGGGACTGTATGATCCACAGAGGAAAGGAATACAGCTATTATTACGGACTTAAAGATTTCGTAAAAGAAAGAAGTCTTCTGGATATGGATATGATATTCAATAAATATCCGAATGAACTCTTTCCGTTTGATTTTGATACTTATTTTTCAAATGGAATGACCTGTGAGATTGTGACAACCAATTGTCTTACGGGAAATGCCGAATATATGACCGAAGATAACGACAGTGACCGGCTGATGAAGATCTGCCGCGCCAGCAGCAGTATGCCACTTGTATGTCCGATCGTAAATATAGACGGGATTCCGTATCTGGATGGTGGACTTGCCGATTCTATTCCGGTAAAGCATGTGCAGGAAAAGGGACTGAAAAAAATAGTTCTCATTTTGACGAGACCGGAAGGCTACCGCAAAAAACTAACTTCCAAAGCGGTCGGTAAGTTATACCGGAAGATGTACAGCAAATATCCGGCACTTGTCCGCACCTGTATCCGAAGACCGGTGATGTATAACCGGACAGAAGAATACATAGAAAAGCTGGAAAAAGAAGGAAATATCTTCGTCCTTCGCCCGGAAATGAAGCCGGTATCCAGACTTGAAAAAGATTATGATAAGCTGATGGCTTTCTACGATCATGGCTATGAAATGATGAAAAGAGAGCTTCCGAGACTCGAAGCTTATCTGGAAAAGTAAGGAGGTGTGCATATGCATCTGTACGAACATCAGATTGCGACAAACGCATCGCAGCAAATGATAAAGGTAACAGAAATGGTAAGGGAAGACATCGAAAGAAGCGGTGTAAGAGAAGGGATTGCTGTGATCTTCTCACCACATACGACAGCCGGATTTACGATCAATGAGAATGCAGATCCGGATGTGGTGCATGATATGTTGTGTGGCTTTGAAAAAGTATTTCCGGCAGAACAGTTCTTCTACCAGCATGCAGAAGGAAATTCGCATGCACATATGAAGACGACGGTGGTCGGACCGTCACAGACGCTGATCATCCATGATGGAGAGATCGTTTTTGGCATCTGGCAGGATCTGTATTTCTGCGAGTTTGACGGACCAAGAAACCGTACCTTTTATGTGAAGATCATCGAAGGATAGATTAACGGAGCTGTACATCCGTCAGGGTGAATGCATGCGAAGGACAGGCAGGAGCTGCTGATTCTACACCAGCGAGAGTCAGCGTAGTTCTGTCTGTCTTTTTTTCTTTTCCAGCTGTGAGAATGGTACCGGCAAGAAGCTGCGGCATATGCCGGAGAAAACTATTTGCAGTCAACTGAATCTGTATCAGTTGGTCTTCGCGGTTAATTTTGATCGTTTCTACAGTGCGCACTGTACTTTTTTTGGTACGTCCGTTTGAAAATGCGGCAAAGTCATGCGTACCGGTAAGAAGCTGCGCTGCCTGCTGCATGGATTCCAGGTCAAGAGACTCGGTTACAACACAGGTGTACGGACGGGAAAATAATGCTGCGGCAGGATCTGTGGCAATCCGGCAGGTATAGGTACAGCTTTTTACCGCGAGAGAAGCCACAAAACGTTCATCTGCGATTTTCAGCGAGGTGACTGCAATATCCGCCGGAAGAGCTGCGTTTAATTTCATTTTTAACAGTTCTGTATTATCTGAAAAAGATTCTTTTTCTAATTGAAAACTTACAATCTGATGTGTTGCGTGAACACCCGGTTCCGTCTTTACGGCAGCAAAAAGCTGTGTGGACTGTCCGGTTACATCCCTGATCGCCAGTGTAAGCTTTGATTCGATACTGGTGCTTTTTTTCTTTGTGGAAAAGCCCGGATAGCGGCTTCCGTCGTATTCTATGGTAAGTTTGATCGTTGTCATAAGCTCCTCCTGAAGTGCATTTCTGCCGTTCATTATAGCATTGATTGTCGGGCAAGGCAATTTTTATTGCCTTCCGGACCTTGGTGGCTGTTTTCCTGCCTGTATTGTCCGGATCATCTGCACCATCTGGTCGATCTGTGCCTGCTCCTGTTTGCTTTTCCCTTCTTTGATCGCTGAAAGAATCAGCGAAATCTCATCAGGGGTAAACCGGATTCCCCGTTTATTCGCACCGGCGATCAGTGACATCATCACCGGGACCAGTGCTTTCCCGTTCTTGCCGCCGGCTTTCAACGCTGCTGTCCGGATCAGCTCCTGTTTCAGCGGATCCAGATTCGCAAGATCCGGATGCTCCATCCATTCGTTCATTTTCATCCATCCTTTCTGTCTGAAATCCACTCATCATATCCGTCATATCCTGTGCTGCCTGAAATCCATTCATCATATCTGCCATATTTGCAGGATCTCCAAAGTCCATCTCTTTCATCATTTCCATCATTTGCCATATTCCGGAAAAGGAATCAAACATTTCTCTTTTTTCAGGAGAAAGATAGGGTACAACTGCTTCAAACATGCTGCCCGGATCTTTCTCCTGCTTTCGTAGCCGCCCTCTGCGATTATGATAATAAGGAGGTTGGAAACAGTAAAAGGCATTCATAAGTTCCGTAAGTTTCACATAAATGCCAGCTATACGCTGAACGTGATCGGGCAGATAGGGAAGAATGATTTTGACAAGTTGCAGAAAATCATTCGTGAGAGACTCGTCAAATGGCGTCATGACAAGGGGCGGTTTCTTTTCCATATGTCCTCCACGGTTCAGCGTTATAAATATATATGTAAAGAAGACGGAAAATATGAGATCCACATATAATAAAGCAAAGGAAGAACTAATGGAAGGATTTTATTAAATGAGCAGCCGGATTATTATTGATGGGAATGCGATCTATGAAGTGGATGAAGAATGTTTGCGAAAGAAAAAGGAAAAGGAGCAGGAAGAGGAACACGAAAAGCAACAGGAGAAGCGCAAAAACAAAACATAAAGAAGGCGGGGATATAATTTGCCCCGCCTCTGGTCTGTCTGAACGAATAAGATCTGAGTTTCGTAACTAGCAGCCGCATCCGCCGTTGCCACAGCCGTTTCCACATCCGCATCCATTACCGCATCCGTTACCGAATCCGTTGCCGAATCCACCACAGCAGCAGAGAAGAAGGATGATCCACAGGCAGCTGTCATTTCCACATCCACATCCGTCGCCATTGCGTCCCCATCCGCCACAGCAGCAGAGGAGAAGAATGATCCATACGCAGGAAGACATTCCGCAGCCACATCCACAGTTATCCATAGAATTTCCACATCCGCAGTTTGTTGCACTTAATTCACTCATATTTGATAGCCTCCAGTAAGGTTTCTTTACACTTCATCATATGTAAGGAGGCATGTCAGTGTTTCAAAAAAGTTCCGAAGAAATTGGCATCTGATTTCAGAAAGAATATTCTAATAGAAAAAGGATATTTTAAATATGAAAGATTTGAAACGGAAAATCCACTACTGGTGTTCGGATACAATGCGTAACAAAATCACTGGAAAGGGCGTCGTTTGTGCCGTTCTGGATACAGGGATCACACAGCACCCGGATCTTATCGGCCGCATCGTGGGATGGAAGGACTGTGTACAGGGGAAGAAAACCATATATGATGACAATGGACACGGAACCCATGTGGCAGGAATTCTTGCCGGAAATGGAAAAAGCGGAAGAGGCCTGTACAGCGGAATGGCACCGGAGGCGCAGATCTTTGCTGTCAAGGTGCTGAATCAGAGAGGTGGTGGAAAAATCCGGGATGTGATAAACGGGATCCGGTACGTGTTGTTAAAACAAAAGGAAATGAAGATCCGGATCGTCAATATTTCGATTGGAACTCTTCCTCATAAGAAGGATCCGGAAGATGAATTGTTCCTGTTCTGGGTAGAACGGCTCTGGGATGCCGGTCTGGTAGTCGTAACGGCGGCAGGAAACAAAGGACCAAAGGAAGGGAGCGTCACGATACCGGGAAACAGCCGGAAGGTGATCACAGTTGGGGCGGATGAAGAACTGGGAAAGAAGTATTCCGGCTGTGGGCCGACCGGAGATTGTATTAAAAAACCGGATCTTGCCGTGCCGGGGAACCGGATCTATTCCTGCAATTACCTGTATCCGGTGCGGAGCCCTTATGCCTATATTCCGAAAACCGGGACTTCTATGGCAACTCCGGTAGTGTCCGGGGCAGCGGCTCTGGTTTTGCAAAAATACCCGGATATGTGTAATCTGGAACTTAAATACAGACTGTGGAATTCCTGTGAAAAGGGCAGATATTATGACCAGAGACAGGGACATGGGAACCTGCATGTAGAAAAATTTCTTGAATGTCAAGAAAAAATACTTGACACCAATGAAAATCTGTTATATGATAGCACAGGTGATAAGTGATGGACGAGATTTTAAAGCAGACATTATTATATGATTTTTATGGTGAGCTTTTGACAAAACATCAGAAAGAGATTTATGAACAGGCAGTTCTTGAAGATTATTCGCTCAGCGAGATCGCAAGAGATGCGGGGATCAGCAGACAGGGTGTTCATGATATGATCCGGCGCTGTAACAAGAGTCTGGAGGATTATGAAGCGAAGCTGCATTTGGTGGAGAAGTTCATGTCTGTGAAAAAAAAAGTCCATGAGATCGATCTGCTTCTTGAGAATTATGAAGAGCAGGACGAAAAAGAACTGATAAAGAAAGTGAAAAAGCTTTCAGGAGAGATCATAGAGGAGTTATAACATGGCATTTGACAGTTTGACAGAAAAACTTCAGAACGTATTCAAGAATTTAAGAAGTAAGGGACGACTTACAGAAGATGATGTAAAAGCGGCTCTGCGTGAAGTTAAGATGGCTCTTCTGGAGGCAGATGTTAACTTCAAAGTTGTCAAAAATTTTGTAAAAAGTGTGCAGGAGCGTGCAGTCGGACAGGATGTGATGAGCGGACTGAATCCGGGACAGATGGTGATCAAGATCGTGAATGACGAGCTGGTGAATCTGATGGGCTCTGAGACAACGGAGATTAAATTCCAGCCGGGAAGCCAGAAGACGGTCATTATGATGATGGGTCTTCAGGGAGCAGGTAAAACAACGACCACAGCAAAGCTTGCAGGAAAGTTCAAGCTGAAAGGTAAGAAGCCTCTTCTGGTAGCATGTGATGTCTACAGACCTGCAGCTATTAAACAATTGCAGATCAACGGAGAGAAGCAGGGTGTGGAAGTGTTCTCCATGGGAGATAATCAGAAGCCGGCGAATATCGCTAAAGCAGCACTGGAGCATGCTGAAAAGAATGGCAACAATGTGATTATTCTGGATACTGCAGGACGTCTTCATATTGATGAAGAGATGATGGAAGAACTGCAGGAGATTAAGAACACGGTCGAGGTTCATCAGAGTATTCTCGTTGTCGATGCAATGACTGGTCAGGACGCCGTGAATGTTGCAGAGAACTTTAATGAGAAGATTGGTATAGATGGAGTAATCGTCACAAAGCTTGACGGCGATACCAGAGGTGGTGCGGCACTTTCGATCAAGGCAGTCACCGGATGCCCGATCCTTTATGTGGGTATGGGTGAAAAATTATCAGATTTGGAGCAGTTTTATCCGGATCGTATGGCTTCCAGAATCCTTGGTATGGGGGATGTACTCAGCCTGATCGAGAAAGCCGGCGAAGAGATCGACGAAGAACAGGCACGTAAGATGACAGAAAAACTCAAAAAGTCGCAGTTTGATTTTGAGGACTATCTGGAAAGTATGAAACAGATGCGCAAGATGGGCGGTCTTGGAAGTATCATGAATATGCTTCCCGGACTTGGCGGCATGGGTGGCCTTGGCAAAGGCAAGATGCCCGATATCGATGCGGATGATGCGGAACAGAAGATGGCAAGAGTCGAAGCAATCATTTATTCCATGACGATCAAGGAACGTCAGAAT
>UMJU01045065.1_pt1 | contig 34683 bp, 26 predicted proteins | sample 1966161 | NCBI WGS metagenome assembly UMJU01 (sample SAMEA4836156, study PRJEB28245) | human gut metagenome | biome: gut microbiome; material: fecal sample | place: Denmark | collected 2008 | reverse complement strand
ATCATTTGTGCCACCACAACCAGCCATTAAACCAGCCACCAGAACGGCCCCCATTACCTGTAATAAAACTTTTTTCTTCATTTTTTTACTCCCTTTATTTTTCTGGTATAACTTTATTTCCCTGGAGCATGTTTGAAATAAATATTCTGCAAAATGTGCTGGAATCATTTTTCAAACACGCTCTGGTCGTGTTATCAACTATTATAACATAGTTCCGCAATAAAGTAGAAACACTTTCTTAATATTGCCTGTAAAAATTTAAAAATTTAAAGCTTTACTGTTTCAACCATTTACAGCAACACGCTTCGCAAAATGTTACCAGTGAACAGCAGCATTACATCACTTAATTTTTATATTTTGTTCCAAATCATAAAATTCGTTCTGATATACAACATAAATCTCATAATCATCCGCTTCCATTCCCTGCAGCGGTACCGGAATGTTCTCATAGAACTTCAGGTAAGATTTCGTATGAAGACGGATGTCTGTAGTATCATAAACATAAGTATTTTTCTTTCCATGAAAAATGATCTGGGAAATCTGGTGATCATAAGCTCCTGCATAAAGCACCTGTCCGGTAAGATGTAATGTAATCTCGCCGTCTTCCAGTACCTGTTCCGGCTTCTTCTGCCAGAAGAACCAGGTCGCTTTTACAGGCTGATATAATTCTCCCATAATATAGTTGTCTTTTATTTCCATGGCTGCTGCCAGATCATTCCAGTCAATTTTCATCTCTGATGCGCGGTAATAATAGCTTTTGATGCTGAACTGATTGATCAGCTCTTCTGTATCATAGTCAAACTCATAGGTCATTCCTCTTCTTTTATCTTCAGAATCCTTCACATGACCGCACATACCAAAAATATGATTACTGTCAGCATCGTAAATAGCAGAAGAAGTGATGGTAGACCATACAGTAGGAATCTTTTTAATCTGTTTTACTGTCTTTTCTGCTTCATTTACAGCATAAACCAACAGATAAGATTCTTTTTCACCATCAAAGTATTTCAACACGTCAGACTTTCGTACTTTTACATAATGATTATCAAACATACTGACTTCTACCGTCTGGTCATCTCCATCCAGATCTGTTTCCAGCTGGTAGGCAGTATGCTGCTGGAACTGATAAACAAAATCCCCTTCCGGCTGAAGCACATATTTCTCATATTCTGTGCCTTCCCAGAATCTCGGATCGCAGAGTATCCACTGGATTTCCTTTGTCGTCCAGTTCAATTTGACTACAGATTCCAGATTTCGCGGACTGATCACAATGGTATCTGTCTCCGGCTGATAAGACACAGTGTTTAAATGGGTCCAGTCAACTCGGTCCTCATATTTCCCTCCAAAAATATCTTCCATTATCAGTTCATTTACAACTTCTCCGGTCTGTCTGTCAATTTCCTGGATTTTGTCCTCAATGTGACCTTCCAGAGAACTGGTCAGGACAAGAAGATTTCCGTCCGGCTCTTTTTCGATCACTTCATGGTGGTTTCCACCCGCCACATAGTACATGGTGTAGGCGCGTCCCAGATAATCCATCTCATAGAGATTGGTTGTCTGCGGTTTGTCCTGGGATGGCATGAAGGCTTCATTGGAAGCAACTATCATCCTGTTATTTGACAGCATGTAAATTCCAGAAGTAAATTCTCCGCTCATGTACCAACGGATATCTCCCATACAGTCATAAGCAAATGGGAAGGTTGTCCGCTGTCCATATACCATAGTCAGTTCAAATGCAGATTCACCGCTTGTTTTCACCGGTTTCACAGCATCATCCAGTTTATCCGGAAGTTCATCCGTTGTAATAGTGATTTCCTGGGAATCTGTAACCTTGCCTGATTTATCCAGAAGCTCCAGAACAACCGTGTTTTCCATTGCCGGGTAAAGACCGATCACCGGGATTCTGTGTGAAACAGCAGCTTCCACTTCTCCACTGATATCTGCGGCTTCCGTTTTTCCCTTGACCGTAAAACGCACCGCACACTCTTCTTTTGTGTCGAAAATAATCACCGCTGTCAATGGAGAAACCTGATAAGGATTCTGGATCACCATAGGCTCCTCCCAGCTGTATCCATTCTCCAGCTCGGCCTGCAGCTGCTGGTCGATTTCATAAGAGGATGCTATACGTGTGGTTTCTTTTGGAATATCTGTTTCGATCTCATTTGCAGAATCGTCCTTCTCAGTTATGTAAACCGGATTTTCCAGATTCATGGAAGCATTCAATTCCTGATCATAATATCCATATTTTTTCATTCTTTTTTCCTGGACAGAATACGGAATCTCCTGACCAGTAAGCTTCATATATGTATTATAGATTCCACGGCGCTTTTTCCAGCATAGAGCGGCAAATAACGCCAGTAAAATTAAAAATATAACTAATACTGTAATTTTTGTTTTCTTATTCCACTTTCTCATTTTCCCAAATCCCTGATTTCTGGAAGCTGAAGCCAGAACAGTACTCCGTTCTCCATATTTTGGACTCCGCAGCTTCCTTTATGTTTATTCACGATCTTTCGGACCACAAAAAGTCCAAGACCGATGTTACGTACTTCATTCTCAGATGTGACCGGTTTCTTCTTCTGGGAGGTTGTGTAAAAGCTGTCCCAGATATGCTCCATCTGCTCTTCTTTAATCCGCTCTCCATCATTGTAGACTTCCATGCGTATCTGCTTTTTCTCTTTCTTCAGAGTGATCCGGATCCGCTTTCCCTGCTCTGTGTGCTGAAACGCATTCATCAGATAATTGTTTACTGCTCTTTCCAGATACATGCGGTTTCCGTATGCGAAACAGTTCTTTTCGATTTCCTGTTCCACTTTGATCTCGTTTTTGCGGAACATGGCATCATATCGAAGAAGCAGATATTCTATCATTTCTGATACGTTTACACGACTCATTTCCATGGAACTCATCTGATTGTCCAACATGGAAAAATCAAGAAGCTCTCCTACCATTCTGGACATTTTGTCCAGTTCCTCGTGAATGGAGGAATAATAGTAGGAACGATCGATCTTATCTCCTGCGATTTCCAGCATTTCCACCTGGCTGGACACTACTGCAAGAGGTGTTTTTAATTCGTGGGAAATATTCGCCACAAATTCTCTCTGGCTTTCCAGAAGCTGATAGTCAGACTGCTTTGCTTTTTTCTCGGTACTTGCTTTACTCTTTTTTTCCAGAAAGTAACTTAATCCCACCATCAGAAGCAAAACAATTGCCAGATACAATCTGGTTCTTTCAATCACTTCCAGCACTGACTGCACATCTTTCCGCAGGTAGACATAGAATGTATGTCCATCCTGTATAATCTTCCCACGGAACATCAGAATATGCCTAGATTCCATGCGACGCTGTTCCAGAGTTCCTTCTTCTGTGTACTGGGCAATTTTGTTTTCTATGTACTTACGGGCATGCGTGGTCTTCAGAGATGATCTGGACGTATAAATCTGCTCATAATTTTCATTCGCAATTACAGTCTCAAATTTTTCTTTCTGATAATCACCAAGTGTTTCTTCGTCGTCCTCGCTAAGTTCCTCAAGATCCATGTCATGGATATCTTCATACAGCTGACGCATGATTCTGGCCTTTGATGAAGTATATATGGGATAACAGCACACGCTATACAGCATGACTGCCACCGCAAAGGCAATAATCTGAATCCACAGAGCTTTCCCATCTCTCCAGAAATCTTTTTTAATTTTCATGGATGTCCTCCCCGAAGATGTAGCCAACGCCGTAAACAGTCCGGATATAATTGCAGCCTTCTCCCATTTTTTTCCGCAGCTGCTTCACCAGAGTGTCAATGGTCCGCACATCACCTGTGTAATCGTATTCCCACACCGCATTCAGTATGGTATCTCTGGGCAGAACAATTCCCGGATGCTCCATGAAATAAACCATCAGATCAAATTCCTTCCTGGTGGTGGGGATATGCTGCTCTTTGTAAAATAAAAGCTGTGCATTTACATCTGCCTGCAGATCGTTGTATTCCACCATAGTCCGCAGCTTCCCGGCACGCTTCAGCACCGCCTCAATGTGCATTTTCACAAGTGCCAGAGTAAAGGGCTTGGTGATATAATCGTCTGCACCTTTCTCAAATCCGCTCATCTGATCTGCCACGGCCGACCTTGCAGACAAAATAATAACCGGAACCTCCGATATTTTCCTGATCTCTTTCAATACGGTATATCCGGAAATATCCGGCAGCATAAGATCCAGAAGGATCAGATCCACCTTCTGCTTATTCTGGCAAAAATATTCCAGGGCTTTGTTCCCGGTCAGTGCTGTCTCTACTTCATAGTTCTGAATCCTCAGAAAGTCAGAAATCGTCTGTGCTAATTTCGGTTCATCCTCTACAACAAGAATCTCTATTTTTTTCACGGCTCTTTCCTCTCTCTTAAAGCCTGTCGCTAGAACGTGTCTGAAAAAGGCTTTCTGTATTTCAAACAGGCTTCAATGCTCTGTAAATCGTTGCGGTTTCCTATCAGACAGAAGCCACAATTTACTTTAATATAGTATCATGTGATTTTGATGGAAATATGAGAAAATAAGTTTTCTTTCGGCGCAGAAAAAACGAAAATGCCACAAAATCACCATTTCCTGTGACTTTGCGGCATTTTTTCTTAAGCAACCACTTCCAGATTCTGTTTTCTCATTACTCCCTAAAGGACTTCTATCTGGCAGGCTTTCATCGCTTCCAGCGCCCGCTCATGGCTCTCCGGCGTCACTCCGGCGCAGCAAAGAGAATCTACCATGATCGGTACCTCCGGCAAAAATGCTTTCAGCAGCATAGCGTTGGAAATCACGCAGATATCTGTGCAAAGCCCGACCAGTGTAATGCTGTCAATGGTCTCTGATTTATTAAATTCTTTCAGAACTTTTCCCAGGGTTTCGCTGCCAAAGGTTGGCTTGTCAATGGGTCCGGACTCCAGAAGCTCTGCGATCTCCTCCCGGATCTCCCAGCCGTATGTGCCGCGGATGCAGTGCTCTACAGGAAGCATTCTGCCCTCCTGGGTCTGCAGATAATCCCCGCTGTGAGTATCCCTGGTCGCCAGCACAAGACCATTGAAATTCTTCACTCTGTCCACCACATTAGGCACAATCGCTTCCGCCTCCGATGTTCCAAGCGCTCCGTCAATAAAATCATTCTGCATATCAATCACAACTAAAATATCCATATTTTCCCCCGTACTTCATATGTTTTCTGACACAATTTTTCTCAACTCAGCCCAAACGCCACATATTTTTGTAAAGCTTATTTAGATTAACTATACCACTTTATTAGAATTTCGTATACCGAAACGGTCAGATTTGTGAAAGATTTTAAAAAATACCTTCCATATAAATTTTCCAACCATTATGAATAATAATGTTTTGATGAATCTCTTCGCATATAGTATAATACAATTAACAACCACAAAAATTTAACACCACTCACATACAAGGAGAATTACCATGACCAAGGAGAAATCCCCTGCCCGCCAGGGACCAAGATACATTTTCTATTTTCTGATGCTCGCCATTCTTGGATGGTTCATTTTCATGCAGTTTTTCGGTGCTGATGAAAGAACTGTCAGTGGAAACTCTCCGTCCCTCCTCTATCCCGGAACCTTTACCTGGGAAAAGTCTGACGGCACCACTGAAGAAATCACAGTTCCCGGTTCCTATGATGTTCCCGCAGGCGAAACCATGGTCATCACATCTACCCTTCCGGCAGATTTTGATGCCTCATCTATAGCGATTCGTTCCTCCTTGCAGGACATAAACATCTACATAGACGGCACCTTAAGAGAGCAGTACAGCACCAGTAAAACCCGTCTGATTGGGAAAAATTCCGCCAGCCGTTTCATTTTCTGCTCCACCTCCCATGAAGATGCCGGAAAGGAGCTCCGCATTGAACTGACCACCTACACCTCCAACTATTCCGGTGTTGTGAACCAGATTTTCTGCGGAGATAAAGCGGACATCTGGCAGTTGATCTTCAACCATTACGGACTGGCCACTTACATCGCATTTTTCACCCTGTTTGCAGGACTGACCACCATCCTTTTCAGCCTTACCCTTGGTTTTGTGTACCACACAAGCTTTGAGATGGAATATCTTGGCTGGTGTATGATAATGGGAGCAACCTGGATGCTGGGCGAGTCCAAAATCCGCCAGCTGCTGATTCCAAACTCATCTGCCCTGGCTTCCTTGTGCTTCGTTATGATCCTCCTTGGACCGATTCCCCTTCTGCTTTATGCAGACAATGTACAGCACGGACTTCACCGCAGGCTTTATCATATTGTGATCGGAATCTCCCTGCTGAATTTTACAGTCTGCTCTATTCTGGCCATAGCAAATATTGCAGACTACATTGAACCCCTCCCCCTGGGGCAGATCATACTGATAGGTACATTCCTGATGGTGTTTATCCATCTCTGCCTCTACATCCGCCACAGAAAAAAAGCCTCAGACCATCTTCTGCTCCTGGCTCATTTGCTCGTTTTGCTTTGCGTTGCTGCTGAATGTGTCTCTGTATATTTTGTCACATCCCTGTCCGGTCTTTTTATCGGCATTGGAATGCTCATTCTGCTGTTTGTCAACATTGTCCGGACTCTTCGAAGCATCCAGCATATAGAGAATGAGCGCCAGCAACAGGAACTGGAACGCAAACAGAAGCAGACAGAGCTCCTTTCCCTGCAAATGATGCAGACTTTGTCCACCACCATCGAGGCTAAGGACGAGTACACCCGCGGACATTCCTACCGGGTTGCAGAATATGCCGCACTTATTGCAGCCGAGCTTGGATGGTCTTCAGAGGAAATCCAGCAGTTAAAGCATGCCGCTTACCTTCACGATATTGGAAAAATTGGTATTCCGGATCTGATCTTAAACAAGCCCTCCAGACTTACAGATGACGAGTATAATCTGATAAAAAAACATACCGTCATCGGTGCAGAAATACTGAAGGATATTACCTTTGTCCCTCATATTGTTGAAGTGGCCAGAAATCATCACGAACGGTATGATGGAAATGGATATCCAGACGGGCTTTCCAGTGTCGAAATTCCCATTCATGCACGCATCACCGCAATGGCAGACAGCTATGATGCCATGAATTCCCGCAGAATTTACCGAAATGCACTTCCTCCGGAAATGATCCGGGAGGAAATCAGTAAGAACCGCGGGAAACAGTTTGATCCGGAAATTACAGATGTATTTTTAAAGCTATTAGATGAAAAGCGTGTTGTTCTCCACAATATCCGCATACAGGAAATAACAGCTCCACCAGAGGCTGACCACACCATTAACAAATTCATTTCAGAAGTAGTCAGCACCATAAAGAACCAGGAGGATTCAAAGAATTATGATTTCCTGACCGGTCTTCCTATGAGAAGCCTTGGAGAGCGGCTTATTGCAGAATTCATGCAGGAACATAACGGCTGTCTTATTTTCCTTGATATGGATAATCTGAAAAAAATCAATGACGTTTATGGACACATGGCCGGTGACCGCGCCTTAAGGAATCTGGGAACCCTGCTTTCACGCTATACAGCCAACGGTATTGCCTGTCGTCTTGGTGGAGATGAATTTCTTCTGTTTCTGCCAGACATAAGTGCTGAAAATGTGTCGAAACTAACGACACGGCTTTTCCACCACTTCCATTCCATCGCAGAAGCTGATCCTGAAATCAAAGATGCTGCTCTGTCTGCCGGTTTGTATATGTGCACTACCAGCGATACCTTTGCAGACTGTTATTCCAAAGCAGATAAGGCATTATACAATGTAAAGCAAAATGGTAAAAATCACTTTTCCTTTTATCATCAGATCAGTCATTCCTCTTCCGATTCACCAGGTACTGCCAGGGATCTTCAGCAGGTGGCAGACGCGCTTCGCAAAAGTGGCAGCTATGCAGGTGCTCTTGAACTGAATTACCGGGATTTTTCCAGACAGTATGAATATATGCAACAGCTCATTATCCGAAGCGGAAGCCGCTGCTACCTGGTAATGCTCACACTGGAAGCCACTTCGGACACTCCCGCTCATATTGAAGAAATTGAGCAGACACTTTCCCATATGGAACAGGCTATCCAAAACACCATCCGGCGTGTGGATATCTGTACCAGATACAGTTCCATGCAGTATCTGATCATCCTGTTTCAGCCGGTTGAATCTCAGATTCCCAATATTATGGAACGTATTTTTATGCAATACTATAGAAAGGCAAAAAGCACTAACTTTCTGCCCACATATAAATATCTGTCTATGGCAGAAAATAATATGGATACAAATCAAAAATAAAAGCTTCTGACAGATACAGGATTTTTCAGTCCTGTGTCTGATTCAGAAGCTTTTATTTTTGGGGGATGACCATATCACTTTGAATATTTCTCTACTTTTTCCTCATACTCTTCCTGACTTGTTATCTCATGCTTCACAATATGCCCATGGTTCTTTTTCTTTGCAGTCAGATTCCTGCCAGGTCTTGGTGCATACTGATCCTCCGGAATCTCCAACGCATTTGCCACTGCATGAATAACCCCATTGCTGCTGTAGGTTGCTCCACTTACTGCATCTACATTCAGACTCTGCTCAGCCTTCATCTGTTCGATTACAGCTGGTGCTGCCCTGAAAAAGTATTCCTCTGTATCACAATAGGAAAGAATGGAAATATCCGTTACCTTCTGTTTTTCAACTGTAACCTGAACCTCCACATCCCCTCGAAATGCATCGGCCGAGCCGGTATAAATGCCATCTGTCAGATTCTGAAAACGTCCAGCCTCTATAAAGGATTGCTTATCTTCAGATTCTTCCTGTTCAGGTTTCTTCCCTTCACCTTCGTCATTTCCCAGTGCTTTATTCACAGCTTCAATCAAGCCGTTACTGCTGTAAGTCGCTCCGGAAACTGCATCTACATCTGTATTCTGCCTGCTGATCATCTCCTGGAAAATCCTGTTTTTCGCTCTCTCCATATAAGACTTATCATCTGCATAATCATCCAGTACAAGCTCCGTTATCTTCCCATCGGCAACCTTTACCGTAACCGTCACCTTGCCTCTGTAGCCCTCACCGGTTCCTGTGTAAATACCATTCTGAAAGTTACCTCCAGCATCATTTTCTGCCGTTTTTTTCACTGAATCTGCCGTTTTCTCTTTAGCCAGATTTCCTGCTATAAGGAGCTGTGACACCATGATGGTAGCACAGGTAACGCCCACTCCGATCAGCACTCCATATCTGCTTCTAAAGTGCACATTTCCTTTCGGACACCAGCTTACACACTTCTGACAGCTGATACATTCTCCTCCGGCAATCCTGTCTTTCTTCGTAAGATCCATCCCCATGGTGCATTTCGAAGTACATAAATGACACTTTCCGCACTCTTTCCGCGGCTTATCAATTTTCAGGAAAGATGTCTGTGAAATCAGTGAATAAATTGCTCCCATAGGGCAAAAATATCTGCAAAAAAATCTCTGTACAAACAGTGAGCCAATAAAGATTAAAAGAAGCAGAACTCCTCCAACTGAAAGCAAAAGCTTCAATCCTGGCCAGTGTCCAAATGAAACATACTGCCCAAACACCTGCCACGGGCCGGCTGTTTTCACAGCTGTTACACCACTCCATATGAATATTATAAAGTAAAAAAGCACTGCATACTTGGCAAATCTGAATATCCGGTCAGCCTTTTTCAGGTTTCTTTTTCCCGGAAATAATGCCCGCAATCTGTGTGATCCAAGCCATAGCAAATCCTGCACTGCTCCAAAACTGCAGAAAAATCCACAGAAAAACCTTCCCACAAGTACTGTTGCCGGCACAGTTGCCACCAGCATCCATACGGAATACTTCACACTTTCCCAGGAAATATTTCCCTTATATATGCAGGAAACAATATTTCCCACAGCTGCGAATTCCCCTTCAAATAAGCCCGGAATTAAAGCAAAGGACAATATCTGGATAACCACTTTGATCCAGTTGATTTTCTTATTTTTCAGAAAGTTTTTTCTGTTCATTCTTTATACTCCTTAGAGCGAGTCTGAAAAAGACTCTAATACAAGTCTTCGATTGTAAGCAGCACCGCATTTTCTCGCGCCGCCCTTTCCTTTACTGACTCTGTGAAACCAGATTTGCTAAAAAACATAAGATACTTTTCCTCTGCATTTTTAAACATTTCTGCAGCCATAACCAGGTCATCATACTCTTCCATAGGCATTGGTTTATTTCGAAACTTACATTCACAGAGCAACACTTTCTTTCCCGTTTTATCAAACGCAAGTATATCAACATCATCCTGCGCTTTTATCAATGGATTATTCCCCCACCATTTTCCCATTTTATATGGAATGAACGGAAGTTTCTTCGCACGCGCAGCTCGAATCAGATATTGTTCACATATTTTTTCGAAAACAGGTCCCATATAATCATTCACATTTTCCAGAATCTCTTCACAGGAAAGCTCCAAACCTAACATGGAATAATAATTCTGATTTGTAAAAAGGAATCGATACCAGAACTTATAATAATTATCTGTTATCTCATAAATCCCTTTTTTACTTGTTTCTGGCTCGGTACAGGGAACACACTTCTCAATCAGTCGCAAGGTCTGCAATGTAAGCATGTATTTGCTGCACTTGCTTTTCTCTTCATGGATTCGGTCTGCAATCTCACAAACCTTATTACATCCATTAGAAATCGCCTCTAAAATGGAATTGTATACTGAAGGCTCTCTTAATTCAATCCTCAAAAGTGTCTGGGGTTCATCATTCAAAAAGGCCCCTTCCATAAGCAGATTATTTTTTATATTTTCCTCCAGTGAAATCTCAGAGGAAAACGCCTCCAGATATCTTGGAACACCGCCCAGAATTCCATAAGCAATTGCTTTCTCTGTTTTACTATAATTTGGGAAAAATTCCGCACTCTCCAAATAATCGAAAGGCTTTACTTCCATATTTCCAGTAATTCTGCCATATAACGGACTTTTATATCCCATAACGTCATTTAGCATAAAACTAACACTAGATCCACATAATATAAGAAAAATGTTTTTTCCTTTCCAGACATGGTCGATCGTATGCTGCAAAATACTCTTAATTGAAGGATTCGGTTCTGCCAGAAAAGGAAACTCATCAATAATCAATACTAATTTTTTGTCTGAAATTTTTCCTGTAATATATTCAAATGCAGCTTCCCAATTTTGAAAAGAAGATATAAAAGAGCCTTCGAAAAATGTTTGCACCATCTTGGAAAAGTCCAGAAGATTCAAAGAATCATTCTTCTCCTGTGCAGAAAAAAACAGGGCTTTATGCCTGCCTGCAAATTCTCTTAATATAGTTGTTTTGCCAATTCTACGTCTTCCATACATTGTCAAAAATTCAAATTTGGAACTATTATAAAATCGCTCTAATTGATTTAGCTCGTCTAATCTCCCTATCATAAGCAGCCTCCTCGTTGTTAAATCACAAGCAGCGTAAACAAAATATACTACTCACGAGTAGTATACTCATAAGTAGTATATTTTATTCTGTGATATTTTTCAATCAATTTTTCATATTATTTTTTAAAAATATGTTTCCGTATCCTCAGCCTTAACCAAAAGATATATTCCCTCATCCACTTTGTTTACAAGCTGGGAAATGACATCAATAGCATATGAAAAAGGTCAAGGCACTGCACGTATTAAAACTTATACTCTTCAATCATGCATTCATGCACTTTCGTTCTCTTGTTATAATTCACTCCAACCAGACGTGCATTTCCTGCATATTCTTCCAGACTTCTGCAATATTCTTTCCTTTTAATCTGGCTGATTGCCCCATCTGCACTCTTGTCCCATTTCAGTTCTACCACAAGTGCCGGTTTATCCTGAAATTTCTTACGTGGAATAAATACAATATCCGCAAATCCCTTTCCGCCTGCCAGTTCCCTGTGCATTGTATAAAAATTCCTTGCAGCATATAAAGCAAGAGAAATCGTATAACTCAAGGCATTTTCATCATTATACTGAATATGAGACGTTTCAAAATGAGCCAGCTGTATTCCTTCTGCAACCTGTTGTGGCCTTCTCTGCCAGATTGCATTTAACGTGTCAGCAGATTGCTTCAGCGCAATTGATACCTCGCCCCAGTCCGATGCGGCAACACTGTTAACATACTCATTTCGCACTTCATTATTCGGAATCTTCACCACCTTATTCTCCGAATCATAAGCCAGATAACCCAGATGAATCAACAATGTCAATACATCGTCCTCTGTCCGGAAGGTTGTCATATCGTTGGTAAAGCTTCCCGTATTAACCGGAATCCTTTCCCCTGCAATCATGCTCAAAACATCATCCTTCAGGCCATCAAAATTCATATCAATATAAACCTGCAAGGCCTCGAATGTTTCTGTCTGATTCCAGTAATTCTCTATTTTTCCAAAGAGCATACTGTTTACAACAGAGCGAGGACTATACACCGACGCCGCCATGGAAAATGAATATCCATCATACCAGGCTTTTACCTCCTGTGTCCTTATCCGTTTCCACATTCTCATAGCATAAGTATATAACATTTTTTTACTTTTGACTACCTTAGAGCCTGTTTGAAAAAGACTTTCCGCAAGATGTGCGCCACACTTTGGTCTTCATTCTCTTTTTCTTAATTTTGTGGTATTATAAAACAGTTGCATAAAACAAGTCCCTAACTCTATCTTCAACTTTAACAGGAGGCACGTAATGACAGAACAGGAAAAAATGCTTGCAGGCAAAATATATGATCCAAGCGATAAGACACTTACAGAATTGAGGATCAAAGGTCATCGTTTATCCAAACTTTACAATGATACCTTTGACACCGAAGAAGAAAAACGTAAAGAAATTTTAGATGAACTTCTCCCCAATCATGGGGAAGGATGCTTCCTTCAAGGACCCATTTATTTTGACTACGGTCCTTTTACTACTATGGGAAATGGATGTTACGCAAATTTCAATTTTACTGTACTGGATACCTGCCCGGTAACAATTGGGGACAGTGTGTTTTTCGGTCCTAACTGTACAATTGCAACTCCGATGCACCCATTTCGCTGGCAGGAGCGCAATATAAAATTTAAAGAAGACGGAACCGGCTATGATGACGAATATGGAAAACCGATCACAATAGGTTCCAACTGTTGGATTGCCAGTAATGTAGTTATTACAGCTGGTGTTACCATCGGAGAAGGCTGCGTGATCGGCGCAGGAAGTGTAGTAACCAGAGATATCCCTGCGAATTCCCTTGCCGCCGGAAATCCCTGCAGAGTGATTCGGCAGATTACAGAAGCTGATTCTGTTAAAAATAGGGCTGAGCTTTTTTGATTCTACGCACCACAAACTCAAAGGGATGGAATACTCCATCCCTCTGAAAAAACAATATACAATTGTCCCTTATCCCTACATCTATACAGATAGCTTATTGCGTTTCCCATGATGAATCAAGAAAATCTATCTGCACATAATCCACTACTGCTTTTTTATACGGTGTGCGAATCCAGCACTCTGTTTGATTCTCTTCCGGATATACATTTGTTGTTATACATCTTTCTCCGTGATTCACATAGAGTTCAACACTACTGTGATCAACCAGAATACAAAGTTCCAGACAACCATCATGCAGTTCAAATGGACAGTTCATTCTACCGCCTTCATAGTGGTCTCCATGACTTTTATCCAAAGTAATAATCTTAGACAGAAAATCAATCTGAATTGCTGTATAACCAGATTCTTTTCCAAGAACACAAATCTCCAGGTTTCTTGATTCAATCTTAGTAATATCTAATTTTAAAAGTATACGATTACTTCTGTTTGGATCATCATATAGCTTGATTGCCTTTTCACCAATTTCCACATCCGTATAGGTAACAGTCTGCGAAACCAGAGACTCAACTTCCTTTACCGGATACATGCACAAATTGTTTTCACTATCCAATTGTACTTTACGCGGTACACTCAGGCAGCCTCTCCAATTTTCCGGACTTGTTGGACCCCAGTCTATACACCATGGCATCCACAGCCATCCATTCTGCCATGCAACCAGTATTCTGTTTCCATCTTTATCTGTAAAAGACTGCGGAGCATAATAATCAAACCCAACATCCATATTTCCCACTTTTTCGATTGTATAAATACAATTCTTAAAATCCATTGTTCCTACACAATAAAGAGATTTATTATAGTCGGGATGATTCATAGGAGAACATGTGACTACCCATTTTCCATCCAACTCAAACATATCCGGACATTCCATCATGGTTCCCAGTTTACCGTTGGATTCCAGAACATTGCCCTTGTACTTCCAATTATAAAGATCATCCGATTCATATAGACAAATACGACCATCTCCATCAGAAGTAGCACTTCCTATGCAGCCACCAACCACCATATACCATTTTCCATGATTCTTAAACACCTTCGGATCACGAAAATCATTGGAAAATCCCTGTGGCGGCTCTTTGATCACCGGATTACCTTCATATTTTTCAAAATTCACACCATCTTTTGAAGTCGCAATACACTGTGTCTGACGTACTACTCCATCAATTTGCGTTGTTGCTGTATAAAACAGAAATAAAACGCCATCTTTCTCCACCGCACTTCCGGAGAAGCAACCGCCTTCTGGATGGCAATCATACTCTTGATCAGGTCTTAATGCAACCGGCATATCTTTCCAGTGGATCATATCTTCGCTGATAGCATGTCCCCAGTGCATAGAATCCCATTTACAACTCTTAGGATTATACTGGTAAAAAAGATGATAAAGTCCTTTATAATATATTAGCCCATTAGGATCATTCATCCAGGAAACCGGCGGCGTAAAATGATATCTTTGCCGCCATTTCCCTTCAGATTCTGATCTTTTAAGGGCTCTTTCAAGAGCCTGCTCCATAATTATTCTACCTTTACATCGTCAATATTTCCGTACAATACGGTTACTTCTTTCTTGACTTCTCCCTTATCATCAATTGTCTGATGATAAGTTCCCCAGCCTTTTCCATTAATCCAGAATGTAGTATAGTCTTTTTCATTAATTACAGGTGCAAATGACATTGTCTTATTTACCATATCACAGCTATAACCTGCCAGTGTTGGAATCAGAGAATAGCTGGACATTGGTCTGATATAATGATGACCAGCTTCTGTTTCACTCCATGGGCATCTCTTATAACCGTCATAACGATCTCTGATAGCCTTGATAATTGTAAAGGCCTCTTCAATCATACCTTCTTTAATCATGGTTACGGCAACCTGATATTCAACTCCGGTCCATACCTCATCACAATATGCAAATGGGAATCTCGGTCTTCCACCTTTCGGCCAGGAGCAGAGAACCAGTCCAGCTTCGTCATTCAATGCATATGTTCTCTGTACATTAGGAACATCATCCATGCATTCCTTGAAATTATATTTATAAATAGACTGCAAAGCTTTCTTTACATGTTCCTTTGGAAGCACATATCCAAGTCCTGCTGCCTGAGCCATGAACTGGCCAAGGAGCTGATCTGTGAGGCAGCCAATACCATACTGATAGCGATATGCATCTACGTCTTCAAGCTCCTGAATATAATATTCGCCGTTAAACAGCTTCTCATCAACTAATACAGAAGCCTTTTCATACAAAGCACGATATTTATCTGCAATATCCTGTTTGCCAAGATGTTCTGCCATTTCTACAACACCCTTGATAGCACCCAGATAAATGGTGTTTGTCATTGTATTTGGACCATAGAACTCAATGTCATATGTGACATGCATTTTTCCATCCAGAACACCGTCTCCATCTGTATCCCACTCTTTAATAGAGAATTCCAGTGCCTTCATCATATTGTCCCAGATGCCTTTGAGGAATTCATCATCACCAGTGTATTTCCACTCTCTGTAAATTCTGAGAATAGAACCAAATTCTCCGTCGCAGGCTGGAATCATATCCCATCTGCTTTCTCCCAGACATTTTCTTGCACGGAAAGGCATGCATCCATCATCATCCAGTTCTACGTTAAACTCTACATTACGCATTGTAATTTCAAGTTCCGGGAACAGATTTGCAACAGCAGTCGCATAGTTCCATACATGGTTAACATTTCCCTGTCCACATCCAACGTAGTCACGAATACCTTCCCATCCAAGGAAATTGCCATTTTCAATACGGAAGCAGCAATGGCTCTTCATTGACATAATATTTGATGCAACTGCATCAATAACATACGCCGGAAGTGACGTATTAAATAATGCATTCTCAAAATCTTTGGAGCTTCCTTCAAGATAGTCTTTCTTATTTACTACATATTTACTTACATCCCATGCATCCTTAAATAAAGTAGCATAATAGTTACGAATGATGTCATAACCACCATTTCTGTAACGCTCTAAATCAGCATCATACTCAATCCATCCCTTAGGACGATTTGGGAAATACCAGGAAATTAAAAATTCAAATTCTTTTTCCTCGTTTGGTTTGATTGTTTCAGAACAGCAGATAGAACTGATTCTCTCCTTCAGGTTTAAGAAGCTGAAGTCATAATGAGCAAGAAGGTCACATCCTTTTGCTTCAATTTCCTCTTCTTCTGTTAATTTTCCATCTTCAACAAAATCATCCCAGAAATCCTGTGCGTTATCAGTCCACTGACCATGAAGCCATTTCTTTCTGCTGATTCCATTTTCATTTGTAGTTGCAATTGACATGGAACCAAATTTCATATCTTTCTCTGTAAGATTTTTTGCTTTATAATACCAGCCTTTTAATCCAGCTTCTTCACGATATTCATTTTCAACCTGATCTACCAGTTTAACATTATTGAAAACATCATATCCATCAAAACCAACTACATTCGCCATTGTACCAACAACAGACACATCAATAGGTTTATTTGTCGGGTTAGACACTTTATATTTAATAATTGCTGTTGGAATACCAGAATTGTCTGCATCCAGCGGAATAAAAGGTGTATACGCTTCCATACGAACCTTAACCGGAACTTTACTGTCTTCCAAATCTACATAAACAAATGGCTGCTTTCCGACCATTTTGGATTTTTCAAATCTTGGAATTCCTGCTAACTCACCATTCAGAAATCCATGGGATTTATAAAATGGGGGTTTAATTTTTGATTCAAGAATTCTACTTACTGGTTCTTCTCCCTCTTCCTTTGTGCGGATCGCAAAGAAAGAAAATGGTACAAACTGTCCTTTTCCAGGCCAGTTAAAAATTTCCCAATCTAATAACTGTCCTCTTGCACCTACTGCAATGTTTCCTGTTCCGATTCCACCAAGAAGAAATTTTGCCACGTTTGCATCTCCCTGATAAGAAATCTCTCCACCTGTTTCAAACAGCTCAACCTTGGAATGTAATAAATCTTTGTTCATGTCATTAACCTCCTGATATATTATTTATTATCCCTTCACTCCTACATGGGTCATACTCTTGACAATCCATTTCTGTCCAATCAGAAATACAATAAGAACTGGCAGAATAGCAAGAACTACTGCTGCAAATACTACATTGTCTCCTGTTGAGAACGGCTGTTTTATTGACAAAATTCCGACTGGAAGTGTAAGTTTCTCCGTATCATTGATCATAATAAATGTTGTAAAATAATCGTTCCAAGAATATGTAAACACAATAATTGCTAACGATGCCAATGTTGATTTCGCCATTGGCAGCATAATCGAAATAAATGTTCTTATCGGTCCCGCGCCATCAATTGCAGCTGCTTCATTCAATTCTTTAGGAACTCCCATAAAGAACTGTCTCATCATAAATACACCAAATGCACCTGCCAGACCGGGACAACTTGCACCGAAAATTGATGGAAGCGTAACTGCCCAGGATGTGTTAATCACTCCCAGCATCGTCATGATCTTATACAATGCTACAATCGTAACCTGAATCGGAACCATCATTGCAACCATCAGCAATGCAAACATAATATTTTTTCCTGGAAAATCAAACTTTGCATATGCATATCCTGCAATAGCACCATGCAAACTCATGCCAAGTGTAATAATCACACTTATCTTTAAGCTGTTCTTCATAAATACAAAAAACGGAATAGTATTTGAAAATAATTTTTTAAAATATCCTAATCTCATTTCTGTAAAAAATGGAGGCAGCCATTTAGGCGGTAATGAAGTTGCTTCACTATATGTTCTGAATGATGCTGAAAGCACCCAAAGAAATGGGGCAATCATCAAAAATGCTATGCCAAACATGATAATAGTCAGCAGGATATGGCTTACTTTTATTGTCTTTCCAAATAAATGTATTTTCTTATTCATAATGTACCCACCACCTGCTTCCTACAAATTGAAATACCGTTACAATACCAATAAGAATCAAAAGCATAATTGATAGTGCCGACGCCGTTCCATAATCAAACGATGTAAATCCCTTTTCAGCAATCAGCATAACCAAACTTCTTGATGAATCTCCCGGTCCTCCGTTCGTCAATACATAAATAGATTCATATATTCTCAGTGCGCCTGTTACATTCATAACAAGAACAAAAAATATCTGTGGTGATGCTACCGGAATAATTATCTTGAAAAAGCGCTGTACTACATTCGCACCATCAATGCTGGCAGCCTCCAAAAGTCCCTGGTCTACATTCTGTAATCCTGCTAATATCAAAAGCATTGACATGCCAGAGTTTTTCCAGATATCCAGAATCAAAACAGAAAGTTTAGAATAAGCCTGATCATTCAACCATCCAATTTTAGCGATTCCAAGTTGTCCCAGATAATAGTTGATAACCCCTGCATCTGTCTGAAAAAAGGCCTGCCATATGATTGCCACAAACGTTAGTGCTACTAATGATGGAAAGAAATAAACAGATCTAAAAAATACGGTTATTTTTTTTGGCAGAATATTATCAACCAGCACAGCAAGAATAAGTCCTATTGCTGTATTTCCCAGTGAACAACATATGGTGTACCATAAAGTATTTTTCAGAGCAGTTAAAGATCTGACATCTGTAAATATTTTTTTATAGTTTTCCATCCCTACAAAAGTACTGGCACCGGTAAACACGTTATATTTGTGAAACGAAATTACAATTACCCATATAATAGGAATAAGCACAAAACACATAAAGCCAATAAATGACGGAAGTGTAAAAAGATATGCTGCTTTTAACTCTTTTTTATCCCATTTATGTCTGTTTTTCTTCTTATTCACCGATTCTTTCCTCCTTTACGGATAAAACGGTCTTATAATGTGCCAGGAGGGCAAATCCCTCCTGACCATATTCTTTTACTGAATTGCACTCTGAACCTGTGCTTGTGCATCATCCATTGCTGCCTGAGGTTCTTTCGCACCAGAGAACACTTCCTCCAGCTCACGTAAGAAAGTCTGCTCAAGATCTCCGAAATAGCTTGGAGCTGCAATTGGATCTGCAATTGTAACAGCTTTCCAGATTCCCATAATATTGTCAGGGCATGTACCCATAACATCTGTAGATGTTGCCAATGTTTCTGTTGGCGGTACCTGCTGTCCGCCTGCTGCAACAGCTGTTAATGTTTCATCAGATACCATTTCTTTTAACAGCTCAATTGCAAGATCCTGATGCTCTGTTGTAGAACCAATACACCATGCAGATCCTCCATATACAGAACCGTCTTTCTCTTTTACCGGCCACTGAACACAATCAAAATCATCATTTGTCAATCCTGCATCCTGCCAGGTATTTAATACCCAACGGCCAGCACCAACCATAGCGACCTGATTATTTGCAAACATAGTATATCCGTCTGAGCTGATTGGTTCTGGACAAATACCATCTTTATACATACCATTTAAGAAATCTACTGCTTCCACAATACCTTCACTGTTAACAGTAGGTGTCTCACCATCCTCACCAACTAATGCTGCATTGTTGGTTGACCACCACGGTGTAAGCTGAAAGTAAGTACATGGGAAACAAAATCCGTAAACACCATCCTTGGTAAGCTTCTCAGCAGTTTCTCTGAACTGATCCCATGTCCATCCATCCTGTGGATACTCTAAACCAGCCTCATCAAACATATGCTTATTATAATAAACTACCATTGTCTGAGTTCCGTTCGGGAGACCATACAGAGAATCATTTACAGTAAAGCCTTCAAGTAAAGATGGCGCATACTGATCTTTCTTAGCCGTAAGTTCTTCATCATCTGTAATGATGTCATCAAGCGGTACCAGTAAATCATTACTTACAGCCATATTAACAGCTTCCAGACCAAGGCTGATTACATCCGGAGCTTCTCCAGAAGTACACATGGTAATCCATTTCTGAATAAAGTCTGACCATGACTCAACCGGTACACAAGTCTGTTCCACTTTTACATTTGGATTTTCCTCATTAAAACGAGCAATGGCATCATTTGCAATCTTTTCCTCATCAGTATTTCCCCAGTTTAATACTCTAAGAGTCACTTCATCCTCTGCATGAACAATAGTAGCTGCTGACATAGACATTGTTGCTATAAGACCTAATGCAATCGCTTTTTTCATCATTTTTCTCATTCTAAAACCTCCATACCGCAATGTGGAAAGGTTTCCACATTTGTGTTTTAAAAAGAATTTCCTTTCAGAAATCCATAGTTCCAATACATTATTTGATACGAGTTACCTAGATGTGCGCTCATCCTTTATGGTTGTTAGTATATACTTTGCCCTTGTTTTTGTCAATAGTTTTGTATGGAATCCGTTCCATTTTTGTTATTTTTGTTAAATATGCATAATGCCGTTGAATGAAAATTGTATTAATTTTCGAATTCTATTTTATCCTTATTATAGGTTGTGTCTCCATAAAGCAGTGATGGCTCAAAAAATGCTTTTTTATTATGATACTTTTTCCCCTGCATCATATTAAGCAAAATATTGACTGCACTTTTTGCCAGTTCCTCAATAGGCTGCTGTACAACAGTCAAGTTCATAACTCCAACCTTCGCTACATAAGTTCCATCATAAGCTACTACCTTTACATCTCTTGGAACTTTTTTCTTGCGTTTTAATAACTGTCTTATACACGCAATTGCTACCATATCCGCTGCAAAAATCCCATCAATATCCGGATACTTATCCATAAGCATATCTGCCATTACATCATACTGTCCATAATCAAAATCATTCCAGTCCATTTCATGGGAATAAACGGTCACACCATGTTTTTTCATGCATCGTTCAAACTCATAATGCCTTTCATGTGACGGAGAGTCAACTATCCGGGCTCCCTGAATCTGTAACACACAACGACAATTATTTCTAATCAATTCTTCAGCCGCCAATTTTCCACCGATCTTATGATTTGTTGAAACAACAGGAATACTTTCACCCAAAAAACGATCCAGCGCAACAATAGGTCCCTGCACACCTTGATATTCCTCAAAATCCAGTAGATGGCTTCCTGCTATGATTCCATCCACAATATGTCTGTTCAACATATTAATATATTCTTTTTCGTAGTTCTGCTCACTGTAGGTACTACAGATCATTGTTTTATATCCCTTTTTCATCAGTTCTGCTTCTGCATATAAAACTACCTCTGCAAAAAACGGATGTGATATTTTTGGAATGATAATTGCAACAATTCCACTTTTCTTGCTTAACAGATTTCTTGCAAGTTCATTTGGAATATAGTTTAGTTCTTTCATCGCAGTCTCTACTTTATTTCGCGTTTCATCCGATACATACCCTGTAGAATTTAAAACCCGCGATACCGTACCAACTCCAACTCCAGCCTTCTGCGCTACTTCTTTTATACTAGCCAAATAATCGCCTCCTTCATACATATTGTAACAGGGTTTCTTCGCAGTCTCATTGTAACGTTCTATCCCCATCCTGTTTTTTATTGTGCCAATAGTATATCATTTGATATTCTATTTTACAATTCTTTTTATATATTTTTCACAAAAGTTAATTTGTCAAACGTTCTTTATAAGCCATTTTATACAACTTATTTCTTTTGTAATTACTAATTTCCAAACTATTCCTCCACAATATTCGAATATAATACGCAACTTCACGCTCTCCACGTCAGATATTTCTTGATTAATTTTCCAATTAAACATTAAAACAATATTACAAGTATTCTTTCACACTATTCTTGCCAACCGGCGACAGCACTATTAAAGAAGCCAAAAATACAGGCGGTACTCACCTTTCCTGAATACCAGCCTGCATTTTCTGAGGTTTTTTCAAAATTTTATAGCAATTTCTATCTTCAGCTTAATTTATTAACCGCTTCTGCCAGTTTCAGATACTCCTGGTAATGTTTCTTATACCAGTCTTTCTTCTCAGAATCCGGTTTGTAAATCTTAATACATTTCGCTGCCATATGCTCTGCTGCCACTTCCAATGTCTCGTAAATTCCAGCTCCCACAGCGGCATACATAGCGGCTCCCTGTGCACATGTCTGGTCACTGTCCAGAATGTGTATCTCACGTCCGCTTAAGTCAGACAACATCTGCATAACATAAGGTGATTTCTTGGAAATTCCGCCTACCGCGATCACCTTTTCAATATCAATTTCCTGTTTCTCGAAGCCCTCAATCAGACGGTACAGACCACATACAGCTCCAAACACAAGACTGCGGTACAAATACGGCGCATCCATTTCCAGCGATAATCCGGAAATGGCAGATCTCTGGAAAATTTTAAATAATAACAACAAAATTTTTTCTCTTCCTGCTCAAAAGAAGCCATAATGCTCCACCTCAATTTTGACCTCTACAACCGTAACCCTTTAATATCTTTAATCCGTGATAAGATTGTATTGCAGCTGCAACTGATAATACCGGGCAGTGTATCAATAACATTATGCAGGAAGTGCTCCATTTCATCACTTGATGAAGCAACAGCATGTACATGCAATTTGTCTCTTCCTGTGACACGGTAAATCTGTGTGACTGTATCATCTTTGTATAAGATATCTGTCACCTGTGACAAATGATCTGGTTTTATTTCAAGTTCAAAATAACTGGATACAGCACCACTGATTTTTTGAGGATTTATTATTGTTGTATATTCTTCAATTACCCCCTTTTTCTCCATAGCCTGAATCCGGGCTTTTACTGCCACTCTGGAAATGCCGGTTTCTTCACCGATATCTGAGTAGGAGATACGTGCATTTTCTATAAGTAACTGGATAATCTTCTGATCCAGTTCATCTAAATTATCCAGGTACATAAGTGCCCTCCTGCAAAATAATATACGTCAGCTTTATTCGATTTCCCAACCAGCTTTACGGCACAATCTCAAGCCAGTAACCATCTGGATCTACGATGAAATAAATTCCCATTGCTTCATTTTCGAAGCAAATGCAGCCCATCTCTTTGTGCTTCTTGTGCGCAGCCTCGTAATCCTCCGCTTGGAATGCCAGGTGGAATTCGCATTCACCCAGATTATATGGCTGTGGATGATCCTTAAGCCAGGTAAGTTCCAGCTCAAAATCACTTACATCGTTGCTCAGATACACGATGATAAAATCATCGGTAGTCTTTCTTCTTACCTCGTGCAGATCAAGGGCCTCATTGTAAAATTTAATAGATCGGTCCAGGTCTGACACATTATAGTTTTCGTGAATCATCTTAAATTTCATACTTCTTCTCCTTTTGTACATTCTGTGTTTTTAATGCGTGACTTATATTGCGGATATTCAGTAATGAACCGCTTAATTACACTGGCATCATTCCAGTAATGCATTGGAAAAATGACATTGCAATCTACATTTTTAAGGAAATACAGGATCCCGTCAGCATAGTGATCTTCCTGTCTCGGATCTAAGGGAACAAATGCAGCATCAAAATGTATACCCTTAATTTTCCTGATCTCTGCACGATATGCAGAAGTAAGTCTCTGGTTGTCAGCTTTCAGCTCACCATCCCAGTACCAGTCGTTTAAGTCGCCGGCATGATAAATGGTGCCTTCCTTTGTTTTGACAATGAATGCGACACCACTATCGTTAGACAGCAAGGTATCAACTTCAGTACCATTATCCAGATTATAAGTCTGATCATGATAAACATATGTGATCTTCAGATCCGATAAATGATTCCTTTTTCGTATATCATTCGCCAGGACTGCCTGATAAGTCATCCCCATATCATCAAGAATCCCAAAGATTTGTGGGTTAAAATGATCCTTGTGGAAATGACTGCAAAAGACGATTACTTCTTTTTCCTTGTCAAGGTGCGGCAATTCACCCTTGTAATAATCAAAAATATAGTAGCAGTCTCTGGTCTCAATTAAAAATCCACTGTGGTTAATGTAAGTAATTTTCATGATACCTCCCTCATTTCCCGCGTTCTCTTTCGCTATTTCTGACGCAACACGTTGAATGAAAAACTTTTTCCTGTAGCATGTTTGAAAAAAGCTTTCTGCAAAATACAGCCGGATACTATAGACTTGATGATCTTCTGAGCGCCACATAGGATATTAAAAAGTTCGCAAACCAACCTGCTGGTACAGCAAGCCAGACGAATTCAATACCAAAACGCGGTGCAAAAATCAAGGCAACAGACAGGCGAATCGCCAGGTTTACCATGTTTGCAATAAGGAACGGACGCATGATTCCGAGACCACGAAGGACTCCATCGGTTGCCATTTTGATTCCCATAAAAATGAAGAAATAACCAAGCCATCTCATATAATCCCCGGATACCTGATAGGCCAGGGCGGTTCCGTCTTTACCAAGAAACAGCGAGGAAATTTGGGTATGCAGCGTTTCAATAACGATGAAAGCAAGTGCTGCAAAGCACACATCCAGCACCAATGCAGCCTGGTAGCCTTTTTTGATACGCTGAGGTTTGTTTGCGCCGAGATTCTGTGAAACATATGGTGAAACTGCATTACCGATAGATACAAAAATCAGGGAAAAAACATTCTCCACCCGCATCGTCGCCGCATATCCCGCAAGCGCCTGTGTGCCGAAAGGATTTACAACTGCCTGCACGATCATCATACCAATAGACACTGTAGACTGCTGGAGAACTGATGGAACCGCAATCTGAAGCATGGAATGCAGCTCCCGCCAGTCAAATCGTTGAAAAGAGCTCTTATATCGTCGCATCCGATATAAGAAAATCAGAAGCGAAAACACGGCGGAAATGCCTTGTGCAATCAAGGTTGCAAGCGCCGCACCAAACACGCCGAGATCAAGACCAGCCACCATCCAAAGATCCATAAAAATATTTAAGACTGACGAGAATATCAGGAGTCCCAGTGGAATTTTTGATTCGCCTATGGAAGTAAACATCGTTGAAAGAATGTTGTACATAAACAAAAAAGGAAAACCCACGAAATAGACCCGCAAATACAGCACTGCATCGTCCAGTATATCGGCAGGGGTTTGTAACGTGCTCATCATCCAATGGGAAAAGCCAAAGCCAAAAATACCAAGGACTATGCTTAGAATTAAAAAGCTAAGCAAGGACGTTGACACAATGGTTTTCATTTTTCCATACTCCCTGGCACCGAAATAACGACTCACGAGCACACCGGCACCCACACCGGCACCCAGTGCCACACAAATGAAAACATTGGTCAGCGCCGCACAGGCACCGACAGCTGCAAGTGCAGAGGAACCCACAAACTGACCGACGATAATAGAGTCAGCCATATTGTATATCTGCTGAAAAAAGCTGCCGAGAATCATCGGCATTGCGAAAACTGTCAGCGCTTTAAGCGGCGCATCTGTGATTAAATACTCATCTTTTGACATTATCATATGCCTCCACAGGTTTCATAATTTCATTTATTCTTTCCTGTCATAAGAATTCATTTGTTCATTCGAAATGTAAGTTTTAAGTTACGTTCCGAAACAATTATATGTGGTTGCAACGAATAAGTCAAGTCGCCGTTTACTCTTAGTTACTGGTCACTCCGTGACCAGTAACACACTTCGCGATGCACAGAAATCATGCATTCGCATGATTTCGCGCTGAGATTCTCGGGTTTTCTGTGAACTTTGTTCACAAAAAACACCTCGCGGAACGTTACCAATGAACAGTAACACTGATCTTTCACCTTATATGCTTTGCTATCACCGGTAAAAGTACATTCATATCAATTGGTTTTGCCACATGATCATTCATTCCCATTGATATTGCCTTCTGCCTGTCCTCTGCAAAGGCGTTTGCTGTCATTGCAATAATGGGGATGGAGGCTTTCTTCTCATCTTTCATTCTGCGTATCCTGGCTGCAGCATCATATCCATCCATCACCGGCATCTGAATGTCCATAAGAATCATATCATAATATCCGGAATCTGCTTTCTCCAGCTTATCCAGACACTCTGCTCCATCTTCCGCACGGTCTGTAATGATCTTTTGTTCCGCAAGCAGTTCTATCGCAATCTCTGCATTCAGATCATTATCCTCTGCAAGAAGAATACGTTTTCCTTCCAGCTTTTCTAATACATCTGGCTGTTCAGATATCTGATCCCTATATACATCCGATTCTGATGCCATATCAAAAGAAATATCTACCGTGAATTTTGTCCCGACACCTTGCGTGCTCTCTACCTGGATGCTTCCTCCCATCAGCTCAATCATGGATTTCACAATAGGAAGGCCCAGTCCTGTACCCGCGACCTTGTTCTCTGTGGTTGTATGCTCTCTGGAAAATTCTTCAAAGATATGTGGAAGATATTCCTCGCTCATGCCAATGCCTGTATCTTCACAGTTAAAAATAAACCGGGCTTTCCGGGGATCCTCTGAATCTTTCTCATATATCTTTACATGGACCGCATGCCCATCGGACGTGTACTTTATTGCATTGCTGATAATATTCAGCATTATCTCCTGAAGTTTCACTCTGTCACAAAAGATAAACGTATGATATACATCCAAATCTGCCGAATACTGCAGGTTCTTCTTCCTTATATCTTCCTCAAATACTGTGTTTACCGTATGAAATACTGTGTTTATATCCTCAGCTTTCAGCTGCAGCGCTGTAGTACCGCTTTCAATACGGGCTATCTCCAGGATCTGGTTAATGATCGTCATCAGCAGATTTCCGGAAGAACAGATTTTTCCCAGATACTCCTTTGCTTTTTCCTCGTTCTGAAGATTCTTTTCCAGTAATCCGGAAAAACCTATGATCGCATTCATCGGCGTCCGTATATCATGACTCATATTAAACAGAAATCGCGTTTTTGCTTCGTTTGCACTTTTCGCCAGCTCCGCTGCATTCTTAAGATCAGCTGCATATTGTTTTTCTCTGTGCTTTTTGCTGGATATCTGATAATAAATTGTAGCGACCAATAATGAAAATATATAAGAAGCGGCAATAGCGAGGAGCCAGTATGAAACCGGGATCCACCCATTCGAAGGCACAATATCAAAATACCATGTGTTATTCGGGATCTCACATTCTATCGTCAGGCTGTCTTCCGGCATATCGTCCTGACTCTGGGCAAAAATAACCTTATCTCCACTGCTTCTGTCATAAGACCAGATTTTATAACTGAAATCCGCCTCACTTAAAGATTTCAGATTTATGTCACTCATGAAACGATCCCAGTCGATTACCTGGAGTACAAATCCCCAGAAACTACTCTCTCCGGAATCGTCAGTTCGATAAACCGGTTTAAAAAGTAATGCTCCGGTTCCTCTCTGCTTTAACTGATAGGGACCGCCAAGTGTATACTCCCCGGTTTCCTTAGCCAGAGCTGCATCTTTTTTCCGTTCATGTTCCCCCAGTACATCCAGTCCAAGAGCCTCTGAATTTCCCTGCATAGGATAGATTTCGGTTATGATTCCTTCCGGTGCCAGCTCAAACGCCTTTACCACACCTTCCTCATTAGGAATCTTTTCTGCCAGTTCTGAAAAAGTGTTTTCATCCATATCCGATCCATCAATGATATAATTTCCAAGAAGATCAGAAATCGTTATATAATTGTCCAGCTTTGCCTTGACTCTCCTTATCGTACTTTGTGCCATATAGATTCCCGATGCTTTTTTTTCCTTTTCCTGATATCTGAGCATCTGACTACACGCAAAAAACGCGATCAGGAAAGAGAGGAGGCCGACAATATAGCAGTATTTCTTAATATGTTTAGCAGCTGTATTATTTATTCTCATTGAATTTTCCTCATTATGTTTTCTTCCAACTGTTTTTCAGCGGGCTGTGCAATAAAATCGAATGGTATCTATCTCTTTCTCATCCGATGCCTGATTAATGTCTGATATCAGAGACAGAATCTGATTCAGAAGTTCCAGCTTTTTGTTAAATTGTCTGTAGTTAATCTCATGTTCTTCATTCTTATTATCATTTGCCTTAAACTTTTCCATAAAATCTCCCAACACTTATATAGAAAATATTCCCCCATTAATGCTTGAAAACAAAAGGAGAACAGCCGATACATATGTTCGAACTGTTCTCCTACATTACTGTTCACTGGTAATGTTCTTTGTACTCATACCGTCCCGTATCTATATGGCTTCTCACTTATTCATTAGAATAAGTATATTTTTAAATAAAATCTGAAAATACTTTCGTTTCTGCAAAAGTCATTTTCGCCTATACCACTTTCATAATATCACAGACAGTTACGTTTGTCACATAAACGTTTAAATAACTGTGATACGCTTCTTTGCATATTCTTTTCCGGCAGTTGCCGTTATACCTGTCGCTTTCAGCACAGCATTATATTTTTTTAGAAACTCATAATCTGCTCTTCGTCAAGTCTTTTAAGAATTTCGCATGCCAACTTAACCGCATTATCAAAATCAGCATAAGCTGAAATTCCGTAATGTGTGTGCGCATAGCGAACCGGAACACCAATAACGATGACCGGAACTGCTTTTTCAGTCAGATGTATAACTGCACCATTGGTTGAACCAGCACTGCGAACTGCATCCTGAACCGGGATGCCAAGCTTTTCTGCCAGATCAAGCGCATATCTCTGGTAACGTGGATTGGTAATCATGCGTGAATCAATGTGACGAAGCATCGGGCCACGCTTAATAGCCGTCTGAACCATATACTGCTCAACGCACGTATCATCTGCCGGGCATCCTTCAAAAACAATTGCGATATCCGGCTTAATTACCTGTGCTGTCACAGTGGCACCACGTACACCAACTTCTTCCTGTGCTGCACACGCGCCAACAATATCCACATTCAAATCCTGACCAGCCAGGGTATGCATGGTCTTAAGAATTGCCGCACATCCCAAACGACAGTCAAAGCTCTTGCCCACCATCAGATCTGTGGTTTCTGAATATGTAAATGTCACATCCGGCACTACCGGTTCACCGATACGAATGCCGAACTTTTCAACCGCCTCTTCTTTAGAAACAGCGCCAACATCTACCGTGATATCTTTCATATCCAGAGGTGCTTTACGCTCCTGCTCTGTCATGAAATGCGGTGGCTTGCTGGCAGTAATACCCGGAATATATTCTCCGAATCGGTTGCGGACCAGGACTTTATGAGCTGGAATATTGTGGTTCACCCAACCTCCGAGCTGAATGATGCGGAGAGTTCCATTCGGGCAGATAGCCTGCACCATAAAGCCAACCTCATCACTATGTGCATCAAGCTGAACAACCGGACGTTTGCCGTTATTTTCTTTACGGCGGATATACAGGTTGCGCATGCGATCTTCTGTAATTTCTCCGAGTCCTTCTGCATAAGGACGAATTGCTGCAACCACTTCATCTTCGAAGCCTGATGTACCGTTTGCATTTGAAATTGCTGCAATCATTTCCAACGTTGTTTTTTTATCCATTCTGACACCTCTTTATGAAAGTTTTAGCTTCTTGAGCTCAACATCTACTTATATGATTTTATATGTTATATTTAACTGTCAATAATCTCCAGTTCCCCTTTTGGATTGACTTTTTTCTGACAATAAAGATTTTTTCGAGCCGCGCTTGATAAACCAAGTATATTCCAAGCCAATATGATTGTCAACAAATCCAACTCGATGTGGTAAATTTCGTGAACTTCTTATAGAGCAAAGAATGCTATGCAAAAATCAATAACGCCGAGTAGGATTTATTATAATCCCGTATCGGCGTTATTGATTGTAATTATCTTATTATTCTTTTACTCAAGCCCTTTCCATCCTATATGAGGTGTCAAAATGACATTATTCATAGTATAAAGAGGACTGTTTTCTTCAGATGGTTCGGTTTCAGCCGATTATTATGGCTACAGATTTAAATAGCTTATCCATTGAACATGCTCTTAAGAAATTCTGCCGTTCTCCATTTCATAAACCACATCTGCCACATTCATTGTGGACACTCTGTGGGATACCAGGACAACCGTTTTCTTCCTGGCCGATTCTTTCAATGATTTTAAGATAATTCCCTCATTTAAAGAATCCAGGTTTGATGTAGGCTCATCGAGCAGAATCAGAGGGCATTCGTGGAGAAATGCTCTTGCAATTCCGATTCTCTGTTTCTCACCACCAGATAATGTATCACCCAGTTCTCCGACTTCTGTATCATATTCTTTCGGTAATGTCATAATGAAATCATGAATAGACGCTTTCTTTGCCGCTTCCATAATTTCTTCTCTGGATGCTCCCGGCTTTGCTATCTCAATATTATTTGCAATCGAATCATGGAACAGGTGCGTTTCCTGTGTGACATAACTTTCCATATCTCTCAGATACCTGATTGGAATCTTTCGGACATCTGTACCGTCTACCGATACGCTTCCATCCTGCACATCCCAGAACCGCATCAGCAGTTTTAAAAGCGTAGATTTTCCAGAACCGCTCGCACCATGAATACCTGTGATCTTCCCCGTCTGCATCTTCAGCGAATAGTTATCTAAAATAACCTCATTATCATAAGCAAATGTTACGTTCTCTGCCTCTGCTCCTGTAAATTCATGTTCCACGCTCTCTGTCCCAGGAGTTTCCACATCACCCGGAATTTCTTCCACAAGCGGTGTCTCTTCCAGAAGGGAAAGAACACGCTCACCACTTGCAAGTGTCTGGTTCAGATTGTTAGACAGGCTTGATAATGCCACTACCGGTCCGAAAGAACCCATCATTGCGATGGTACAGGTTAAGATTCCCTCGAATCCTATCGCACCTTTGTCATACAGCCAGATGGTCAGCGCCAGCATTCCAAAAGATGCAAGCAAAATAACCATATTTGTGAATGAACGCTGTGAGCCTTCCATTTTGCTTAATGACTTCTGTATTCCTGCAAGGTTTTTCGAACGTTCCGACATCTGCTCTTTTCTCTTTTCACCCTGTCCGTACTGGATAGTCTCATCCAGTCCTCGTAAAGAGTCCAGAACAAAACTGTTCAGTTCTCCGAAGCTTGTTCTAAATTCCATTCCCTTCTGGCTGCCACGTTTTCCATTCCACATCGGGATGGCTACACCGACAATCAGATAAGCTGCCAGTGCAAGCATTCCCGCTAACCAGTGATATCTTCCAATAAAAATCACCATAACCATCGAGGTCAGTGTTGCAATCGCAATCGGGGAAATGGTATGTGCATAAAACACTTCCAGTAATTCAATATCCGTTGTAATAATAGAAATCAGATTTCCCTTGTCCCGTCCTTCCAGTTTTGCCGGACAGAGTTTTCTTAAGGAAGCAAACACTTTATGACGGATGATTGCTAACAACTTAAAAGCGATAAAATGATTACAATACTGTTCTGCATAATGTAGGATTCCGCGAAGCACTGCAATCACAATCATGACTGTTATAATGGTTTTTACCGGGACAAATGCCAGCCACATATTGTCCACCGGAACAATTATTCCGGCTGCTCCTGTCAGAAGTCCATGCACGATAACCTGTCCTGCCAATATCGTCAGGAAAATCGCACACAAGTAACCTAATGTTCCAAGGATGATTGCCGCCAGCATAATATGGAGCAGGGGTTTTACCAGATCAATCAGACTTCCCATGATCCGGATGGCACTTCTGCGTTTTGTTGTATTTATATTTTCACTCATTATGCCACTCCTCCTTTTCCATAGTTTTCCAATGCCATCTGGCTTTCATACAGATGTCTGTATGCACCATTCTGTCTCATCAGTTCGTCATGCTTTCCGCTTTCTTTAATTTCTCCGTCTTTTAAGAAATAAATCTTATCAGATTTCACAACATTTGCCAGTCTGTGGGAAATCAGAAGCACCGTCTTTGTCTTTGCCAGTTCGTGAATCACATTCATAATCAGTTCTTCACTTTCCACATCGATATTGGATGCAGCTTCATCGAAAATATAAACCGCACTGTCTGTCCGAAGCAATGCTCTGGCAATCACCAGTCTCTGGCACTGACCGCCGGACAGGTTGCTTGCTTTTTCCAGCAACTGTGTCTGCAATCCATCCTGTGTCTGTAAAAACCCTAAGAGATTGACTTTCTGAAGAACTGCTTCCATCTCTTCTTTCGTTGCGTCCGGCTTTGCCATCTTCAGATTTTCTTCTACTGTACCTTTGAACAGATAGCTGTTATGGCGAACCAGAACAACCTTCTGCATCAGATTTTCCTCATTTACCGCATTAAGCGGTACACCACCGATGGTAATTTCTCCGCTATATCCCCGATTCTTTGCTGCAAGGATTCCGGCAATCGTACTCTTACCACATCCGGATTCACCAACCAGTGATACAAAACTTCCTGCTGGCAGATTTAAGCTGATTCCTTTTAAGATCTCTCTGTCCTCTTCATAAGAAAAATACACATCTTTTAATGTAACATCTAACGCAACCTCCGGCAGTGCTTTTTCTCCGGCCTGTGGTTCTGGTAAATCTAAAATCTTAAAAATTTTATCACTGGCTGCCATACCATTCATTGCAATATGGAAAAACGAACCAAGCAGTCTGAGTGGCAGGAAAAACTCGCTTGCAAGCAGGACAATACATAAAGTTCCTGCTACACTGATATTCCCCTTTAGGAATTCGGATACCGCAACTGCCATACCGATGGCTGCTCCACCATACGCCACAATATCCATCACACTGGTGGAATTAAGCTGCATGGTCAGCACCTTCATCGTAATCCTGCGGAAGTTCTGAGATTCCACATCCATCTCATCTGCTTTCTGCTGGTCTGCCTGATAAATCTTCAGAGTGGTAAGTCCCTGTAAATTTTCGAGGAACGAATCACCTAGTCCGGTATAGATGCTCCAATAGTTACTCAATAATTTCTTCGCTACTTTCTGTACCACCACGATGGAAATTGGAATCAACGGTACACAGATCAGCAGTATGGCACTCGCTTTCAGACTTACTCTGCAAAGAATGATAAATAAGGTCAGTGGTGCAATCAGGCTGTAGAATAACTGTGGAAGATATTTTCCAAAGTATGTTTCCAACTGCTCCACACCTTCGGTCGACACCTGTACGACCTCTGAAGAGGATACCTGCTCACTGTAGGAAGCTCCCAGCTTCAACATTTTCTCATAAATCTTTTCACGCAGAATCCGCTTTACATCCACACACGCCAGATAGAAAGACCTTGCTCCCATCCGCTCACATACGAACCGGATTACCAGAACCAGAAATAAAATCAGTATTGTCCGTTCAATAATCGGTACGGTTACTCCCCGGTACGCCACCTGTTCCAGTAAATCTGCGATAGAAAAGACTGCCAATACCTGCGACAGAAGGGCTGCCCACTGCCACAAAATCGTATACGCAATATACTTTTTTGCGTGGGACAACAGCCCCATCAATCTTGTTTTAATCATAAAAATCTTATCCTTTTGTTTATTTTTTCGATTCTCTTTTACTGCATACCAAATGCCATATTGCAAGAAATGGATGGTATAATAACATCCTTGGTCCTGAAAAACGCATGACCTGTCGAATCTGTTCTCTCATTTCCGGCTTATAACAATGTACCTTACAGTTCGCACAGAACGTTTTTTCTTCCATAAATGGACACTTCTGACTTCTTTGTTTTGCGTAATCCAAAAGTCTTTGACAGTCAGGACATGTCTTCCCCTCCTGTCTTTTTTCTTTCGGATGGTTTTTCCGGCAGTACAGCCGGATCATCTCTTCCACAACATACTGTTCTTTCTGCCGTTTCTTTTCTACTTTGTCCATCTCAATCTCCCATTTCTGCCATTTTAACTTCTGGATTTTCTGTCTTAACCCTTAAGAAGAAATATAGCAGATGGCATACCCACACAATTGCGATACAGATTCTTCCAATCGGTACATTCTTCATACAGATAAAACCGATCAGCATAACTACTGTTACCATTCCGATAATCTTGCATTTTGTTCCCATTGGCATGGCTCTTTTCTGAACAAAACTGTCCAGATGATTCTTATATAAATTCGTTTCTACAAACCAGTCGTGCAGTTTCTTTGAACTCTTTGCAAAGCAAAACAGTGTTGCCATATAAAACGGAACGGTTGGCAAAACAGGAAGTACAATTCCTATCGTACCAAATCCAAGGCAAAGAAAGCCAAGCACGGTCCATATTACTTTTAAAGAATTTTTCATCTTCTTTCTGTTCTCCTGTGGGAGTTTTCCTCCTTTTCATGTCGTGGTATTAGTTTTTGCTAATATTTTTTAGTTATGGTTACTTGAGTTCTGCAAGAAGGTCTTTAGTTGCTCGCAGCTAACCCATTGCATGAAAAATATCATACTTTGTCATCCAATGTCAACAACTTTATAAGGCATACCCCATATATTCTTAAATCGCAATTTCCCACATCCTGTTTTTATTTTTCAAACACGCATCTTACAGCCTTCGGGTTGCCTTTACATAGTTTCCACTTTCAAAAA